>Ga0307505_10000085_pt1 | contig 117756 bp, 113 predicted proteins | sample 23_S_MG_FD_202183 | JGI IMG/M metagenome (GOLD analysis project Ga0307505, IMG submission 202183) | Soil microbial communities from Populus trichocarpa stands in riparian zone in the Pacific Northwest, United States - 23_S | ecosystem: Environmental > Terrestrial > Soil > Riparian zone >...
GGATCAGGGACATTATCAGGCGGGTAGTTTGACTGGGGCGGTCGCCTCCTAAAGAGTAACGGAGGCGCTCGAAGGTTGGCTCAGGCTGTTTGGAAATCAGCCGCAGAGTGTAAACGCATAAGCCAGCTTAACTGCGAGACATACACGTCGAGCAGGTACGAAAGTAGGAGTTAGTGATCCGGCGGTCGCTTATGGAAGTGCCGTCGCTCAACGGATAAAAGGTACGCCGGGGATAACAGGCTGATCCTGCCCAAGAGTTCACATCGACGGCAGGGTTTGGCACCTCGATGTCGGCTCATCATATCCTGGGGCTGAAGAAGGTCCCAAGGGTTCGGCTGTTCGCCGATTAAAATGGTACGTGAGCTGGGTTCAGAACGTCGCGAGACAGTTCGGTCCCTATCTGGTGTGGGCGTAGCAATATTGAAGGAATCTGTCCTTAGTACGAGAGGACCGGGATGGATCCACCTCTAGTGTACGTGTTATCGCGCCAGCGGTATCGCACGGTAGCTATGTGGAGCATGGATAAACGCTGAATGCATCTAAGCGTGAAGCCAGACCTAAGATAAGTATTGCCAGTGAGACTCGTGGAAGACCACCACGTTGATAGGTTGGAGATGTAAGTGCAGTAATGTACTTAGTTGACCAATACTAATTGTCCCAAGGCTTGACCATAAAATTTGTTGACAAGCAATTTTATGCAAAGCAGCTCGTGGAAAATATACAGTGTATTCAGTTCTCAGAGATCAAAATCTTTTGACATTTGAAGCAGCCCTTTCGGGGGATGTTGGCGGTAGGCATAAGGCGGTCGGCAGTTTTCGAACTGACCACTGACCACTGACCACTGACCACTGCTTCGATCCAGTTTTCCGGTGATTGTATCGGCAGGGTCACACCCGTTCCCATCCCGAACACGGTAGTTAAGCCTGCTTGAGCCGATGATACTGCATCTTTCAGGTGTGGGAAAGTAGGTAGTCGCCGGGATTATTTCAAAGAAAGCCCGCTCAATTTGAGCGGGCTTTTCTGCGTCTAAAGTACAATATTGACCAAATGGGGAATGTTTCAATAGTCATACCAAACTGGAACGGCAGAGAATTGCTTGAACGGTTTTTTGCGTCGGTGGTCGATGCTGCGGAACACTATCGGGCTGAATCGAATTCCGAAGTCGAAGTGGTCGTGATTGATGATGCGAGTACTGACGACAGTCGCGAGTGGCTTGTTTCAAATTATGGCGGGCAGGAGTTTGTAAGAATTATCAAACTTGAGAAGAATCTAGGTTTTCTGTGCGCGGTCAACGGCGGTTTTGCATCGGCGAAATATCCGATCGTATTCCTTCTCAACAGCGATGTTTCGGTCGAGCCGGACTGCATTGGCCCACTTATAGATCATTTCGAGGACGAGAGCATTTTCGCGGTCTGCTGCCATTCGAATCGAATCGGCACGGATCGTTTGGATGCCGGCGGGAAGGTCGGCACATTCGAACGTGGGTTTTGGCGAGTGTTCCTGAACTATGATGTAATGCCGGGCGAAGCTGACAACGAGCTGATCTCGTTTTTCGGAAGTGGTGGTTATACGGCTTATGACCGGGAAAAATGGAACCGTCTCGGGGGCTTTCAGGAATGCCTTTCGCCGAACTATTGGGAAGACGTTGAGATCAGCTACCGTGCATGGAAGCGCGGTTGGAAGGTTCTCTACGAACCAGCGAGCGTGGTAAGTCATCTCGGCAGCGTTTCGATAAAGAAAAGCACTTCTAAAGGGGAACTCGATATCGTTAGCGAACGAAACCGTCTGCTAATGACCTGGATCAATCTTCACGATCCGGGGATGTTCGCGAGCCATGTCTTCTGGGTCTTTGCGAAATCTCTCGGGTCAGTGGTTTCGTTCAACTGGAACTTCCTCCGTTCTTTAAGTCGTTCTTTCGCAATGCTCGGCCGCGTCAGGAAAGCTCGACGCATCGAAAGACAAGCCGCAATCGTTAGCGATCGAGAATTGGCCTATAGATTCAAAGCTTTGTCACTGGTGCCTGATATCCATATCCTCGACAGCTATGAGGCCGAGATTGCTTTCGCCGAACGCAAAAGCATCGACGCTGCCAAGCCGAATGAGCGATAATATTTCTGGAGATGCGTTTCGAAAATCATTTTCGTCTTTTTTCATACGCAGCTGTTTTTTGCGGCTTTCTGTCGCTTTGGGTTTCGGGTTCGTTCGGTGTCGTGGAAACGGGGGGCTTTCTTGTCATAATGCTGGTCGGTTGGCGGCTTGAGGATTCGCGTTGGCAGATAAACGAACGTCTTGGCACGGTGCTGATCGTTCTGGCGATCCCGGTTTACTATCTTCTCTGGCGGTTTCGATTCTTTGATTTTGCGAGTTCGGAAGCGATGCTTCCCGGCATTCTCGCCCGCCTGATCCTTTCACTGACCGCGATAAAACTCTTGCAGCGAAAATCCGACCGCGACTGGATGTTCCTTTATGTGATGTCGTTTTTCGAGGTGCTTCTTGCGGCCGGTTTGAGTATTAGCATCGGCTATCTGGCGGCATTTGGACTCTACGTTTTCTTGATGGCATGTACGATCATCGTATTCGAGATTCGAAAGACCGGTCGCCAAATCAGTGATCTATCGAGTTCGCCGAGTACGATCTCTATACGACGCGTTCTTGGCGCGGCTTCGGTTCTAATTGTCTTCATTGCTCTGCTCGCTGTGCCGACCTTCTTTATGCTTCCGCGTGTAGGCGGAGCCGGCTTCGGCGGTGCCGGCGGTGTTTCAACCTTTGCGGGATTTTCCGACACGGTGAAACTCGGCGGGACCGGCCGGATTCAACAAAATGACGAAGTCGTGATGCGCGTCCGCATTGACGGCGATCCGCCTGAGTCGATCCGCTGGCGAGGTGTTGCCTTGGACAACTTCGACGGCCTTTCGTGGAGCAAAACGAAAGCCGCATTGAACGAACCGCGAATGCCAAACGAGCGCGATCTTATCCAGGTTGATGTATCCCGCCGGGCCGAAGGGATGACCGTTCAAACGGTTTACCTCGAACCGCTGGACAAGCAGGTGATCTTTGGACTGCACCGGATGGTAGGCGTGCAGGGGAATTTCCCCATTCTTTATCGTGACGCCCACTCTTCGATAACGTATCAGCGCACAGGCACAGGTGATCGCGTTAGTTACAAGGTATTGTCGGATACGGTTTATCCTGACGAGAGCCGACTTCGCTCGGATCGTTCCGCATATTCCGGCGATCTGAAAAATTATCTTCAACTGCCACCGCAATTGGACTCGAGAATTGCCGAACTTGCCGAAAGGATCACTTCTGACAAAGAAAATCGATACGACGCCACACGCTCGATCGAGACCTATCTGCAAACTCAATTCGGCTATACGCTTGAACAAAAGGCTGGCGGTCCTGATCCGCTTGCGGATTTTCTTTTTGACGAACGCGAAGGGCATTGTGAATATTTCGCGACCGCAATGGCGGTGATGCTTCGGACGCAGGGAATAGCGACGCGCGTTGTGAACGGGTTTCAGCGAGGCGATTACAACGATGCGGCTGATGTCTATGTCGTCCGTCAACGAAATGCGCATTCGTGGGTCGAAGCCTATTTTCCAGAGACAGCAACTTGGGTTGCGTTCGACCCGACGCCTTTCGGCGGGCAGACGTCTGAATCGGCGGTCGGCGGCTTTGCGAATAGCTTCCGCAAATATGCCGAGGCACTTGAAACTTTTTGGATCCAATACTTCGTCGCATTTGACAATCAGGAACAGCGGTCGCTTTTCGTTTCGGCACGCCGCAGTCTTTCGGACTATCAAACGGGGTTATCATCCGGGTTGAGTGTTTTGCAGACGGAGCTCGAAGCATGGTGGAGCCAAATTCGCGGTGATGACGGATTTCAGGGAACTATGTATGCCGTCGGAATTGCCCTGCTTTGGATCGTCGGGATCGTCCTATCGCTTCTGCTGATTGGATGGTTGGCCCGAAAAGCCGTAAAATTAAAGGTTTGGGGTGCGCTGAGGATTCGACTCTTTGGAAGACGGCGTGCATCGGTGATCGAGTTTTACGAACGGATGCAGAGCGTATTGGCGAGCAAAGGGTTTACACGCGAACCACACCAAACGCCCCTGGAGTTTGCTTGCGAAATCGGAATGCCTGGGGCCGTGGATATCACTCACGAATACAACAGGGTCCGATATGGTGAAGCTCCTCTGTCGGCAGCGCAGTTGGCGAAAATTGAGAAGTGGTTGAAACAGCTAGCGAACTCCGAGCAGAATTAGTGCGGCTGACAACAAATGGGAGAAGTGGAATGTTGAACAGTTCTAAATGCACCTGTGCGTTGATCCTAACCCTTATCTTATTTTCTGGCCTGGCATGTTCCAGATTTGCTGACGAACTTGGCTCTGGATCGGCCAAAAAAGAAATTGTCGAACTTCCGGCCTACGTGGAGCCCGAGACGGCAGAGGTTGACTACGATATTTACCTCGAATCTTCTATGGTGCTGGCGCTCACTTTGGATGACAAACTCTTTCGTGAGCGTCGAACGAAGGATAGTAAAAGTGTTACGAACGAAGGGCATACGAACTTAAGTATCGACGGAGTGCTAAGGACCTTCGTGAATGATCGATCGCCTGATAAGCGAATCGTTTATTTCAAGGGTGATGTCAATGGCACGTTCGGAGATGTCCTGAAGGTTTTTGACGTTGTTCGCAGAGCAGATATCGATAGGGTTGGTCTAGTAGTACTAACTAAGCAGGATGGGGCGGGCAACGCCAAGGTTGAACCGGCCAGATTTGAACTCCGGTTGCCGCAACCGAGCCTAGAACTGAATCGCGACGTGAAGCCGAATCCGCTGACTTTGATCGCATCCCTAGACCGGAACGGAAGGATCTACCTGAATCAGGAAGATAAAGGAACACTCTCCGAGACTGAAAGGCTTACCGGCCAGCTAAAACAGATATTCGCGATTCGGGAAAGCGAGGCAGTTTTTCGGGACGGCACCAATGAAGTCGAGAAAACGGTTTTCCTCAAGGTCACCGGATCAACCAAATATGGCGATCTCGTGAAAATGGTTGAAGCCGTGAAACTGGCTGGGGCATCTCCGATAGGGATTCAGATAGACGATATCGTTGACTAAGAAGTTTTGAGAATGAAGAAAGTTGGATTTGTCAGTCTCGGGTGTCCAAAGAACCTCGTTGATAGCGAGGTTATGATGGGCACGCTTGCCGAGGCTGGCTACGAAATTACAAATAATGCCGAGGACGCCGATACCGTCGTGGTGAATACATGCGGTTTTATCGAATCGGCAAAGCAGGAATCGATCGACGCGATACTTGAGGCGACGGCTTTAAAGTCTGATGGCAAAGCGAAGCGCGTGATCGTCGCGGGCTGTCTTGTCGAGCGTTATCGCGACGAACTGATAAAGGAACTTCCTGAGGTCGATGCGTTCATCGGAACGTCGCAGGTTGGCGATATTTTGAAAGCTGCGGACGCAGAATTTGACGCCGGGAAACTTACGATCACGCCGATCGGGAACAAATCCGCAACCTATCTTTACGACGAATACACGCCGCGAATGCGTGCGACGAATTCACACACTGCATTCATCAAGATCGCTGAAGGCTGCGACCGCCCTTGCGCATTTTGTTCGATACCCGGAATGCGCGGCTCGTTCAGATCGAGACGTTTCGGTTCTATTGTCGAAGAAGCTCGCAGCCTTGCAAGCCAGGGCGTTAAGGAAGTCGTGCTGATCGCACAAGATTCGTCGCGGTACGGTGAAGACCTCGGTGAGGTCGATGCTCTTGCGGCGTTGATACGAGCACTCGGCGAGATCGAGGAACTCGAATGGGTTCGAGTAATGTATGCGTACCCGACACACATTTCGGATGCGTTCCTTGCAGCCATCGCGGAAACGCCAAAGGCAGTGAAGTATCTCGACATGCCGCTGCAGCATGCTTCGCGAAACGTGCTAAAGCTGATGAAACGCGGCGGTACGCGTGAGTCGCTTGAAAAACTGATCGCCCGCGTGCGGACGAAGGTTCCCGGCATCGCGGTCCGAACAACATTCATCACGGGTTTTCCCGGCGAAACGAGCGAGGATTTCGAAGAGCTGATAGCGTTTGTGCAAAACTGCCGTTTCGACAACCTCGGCGTATTCACCTACTCAGACGAAGAGGGAACTCCTGCTTTCGACTTACCGGATAAGGTCGATCCGAAGACAGCAATGCAGCGTCGAAACCGCTTGATGAAGGAACAGGCAAAGATCAGCAAACAGCTAAACAAAGCCAAGATCGGGAACACTTATAAAGTGATCTTCGAAGGTCTGTCTCAAGAGTCCGACCTGCTTTTCCAAGGCCGTCTCGAAGGCCAAACCCAGGAGATCGACGGCTATATATTGATCAATGATGTCCCTGAGGAGTTGGAACCAACGGTCGGCAATATCTACAACGTCCGCATCACCGAAGCTCACGCCTACGATCTTGTCGGCGAAATTGTTTAGCTCACCAAATAGTCGGCCTCGGTAATTTCAAAATCAAATGTTTCATTAACGTACTCAATAAATTGGCTGGTATTCAGTCCCCATTGCGAACACACCACGATGGATCTTTCATCACCCCGAAGACCTATTATCTCATTCGCCTTGCCGTAGTAGCGCCTACTTCTCATCGGATCACTTAGCACGCTTGATGCGTCTTCAAAAACACCGCTACTGCCCTGTAGGTGGTCTGGAAATTTCGATTTAAGCTCTTCAAAAGTAATTTCTGGATTTTGTTCCACAACAGTCGTAACGACCGCGAGAACAAGACGCCCTTTGCCGTAAACCTGTCCGCGGAATCGGTATTTTGTGTAGTCCCGGTTCGATACGGCCGATAGCTTTGCATCCTTTGACCGCTCTGCCTTTTCACGAACCCTTATTTGATAATCCGTTGCTTCTGGAATTGGCAATACCTGCTGAACGTCGATAAAAATTTGGTGATCATCCGGCGATTTGTACAATTTCAAACGAACACAGCGTATATCCAATTCACGCTGATTGAGCCACATAACCGAAGTTGTTAACTCTTTCGAGAACTCAGCCGACGCCAGAACTATTCGAACGTCCGAGGCAAATAGATCTTCCTGTGGCTCATCCCAACCAAGAAAAGCAAGAATTTCTGCTTGTGCATCCTTTCCCGTTCGATCATTGTCGCTAAGAAAGCGTGCGTAAATTTCTACAATGCGATCGAAGGTGGCGGTTGAAAGCATCGAAGCATACCGAATGGCTTGAAGTTCCATGTGAGCGCCAGTCTCCGTTCGCTTCAATTCAATGACGACAAGCCTTGCTTCTTTATCGATCCCAAGCAGGTCAACCCGTCGTTTGCTCCCCTCCCACTCTCCGAATTCTTCAGAAATAACCAAAGTGTCGGGTGAGATTATTTCTATCTTTTCTCTCAGTAATCTCTGTAGATCGCGTCGCTCCAATATACTTTCTTTTTCAAAGGAGGTTTCGTCCAGGTCTGCGATCCGGTCAGGGCTTAGTTTGTAAATCGCCATTAAGATTTAGTTAAGGTCTAGTCGGAAATTGAAGATTGAAAACCTTGCTATTATACCTCAAGTCCGATTTCTGCCTTATTTTGTTGTGCTATACTCACTTCATGAGCGAGGTTTTATGGATACTTATCAGGTCGAAATATTAGAGCCGGGGGCTAAGAGGCTTCTTGAGGATCTGGCGGAAATGGATTTGATAACGGTTCACGCAATTGAGCCGAAAAAGTCACTCAGGCGGCTTTTGGAAAGAATGCGTTCCGCCGGAGGAAATGGCCTTACGCCTGACGAGATAACCGAAGAAGTTGAATTGGTTCGCTCGGAGAGATACGTTCGCAAAGCAGATGATCCGGATAATATTGGACACAAATCTCTGGATTAGCTTTCTCATTTCCAAACGGCTAAACAAGATCGACGAACTGTTTGAACGAGACGATCTCGTTTTGCTTTTCTCCCAAGAATTGCTTGAAGAATTCATCGAAGTTGCCGGACGGCCAAAGTTCAGATCTTATTTTCCGAACGAACATGTAGAAAAGCTGCTCAGCCTTTTCGATGAATTTGGCGAGGTGATTGAGGTTACTTCTGAAGTCGACCTATGCCACGATCCGAAGGATAATTTTCTACTTTCCTTAGCAAAAGACGGTGCTGCTGATTACTTGGTAACTGGTGATGCCGACCTTCTGGTTATCCGGAAATTCGAAACCACAGAAATTCTATCGTATTCAGAATTCGATCGGAATTTGTAGTTTGACGGGCTCCAGACTAAGGTCAACCTATAGATTGCGAGTTGTATGTTCGGTAACGCTATGAGGATCAGCCGTCACAGCTTCACGATGGTCTTTGGGAAAGTCGATCTCTTCAGGGATTGAAGGCGACAGTTCGCGTGCTAATGGGGCGGTGTTCAGTTCAGTTGGCATTCCTGGCTTTGGCTGCGGCCTCTTAGGTTTCGCATATTTCTTGGTCGGAAAGGCGACGGCAGCGCCGAAGGAGAGTAACCCGGCAGCTATAAAGGCAAGAAAGATCATTTTCCCGTAAACTTGCGGGAAAAGCTCCAGGTCCTTCAAAGCGCCGTTCAGAAGTCCAATAACCAGGCCAATGATAAAGAGTCCTATACCGAGCCGGAAGGCTGCGAAGTTTGGGCGTCTCACCGTCACCGGGGCATTGTCAGCATCGCCGCTTACGATCTTGCTGACGCCGTCGAGAGCCAAACCGCACGTCCTGCAAAAGAGCGTTTCCGTGGCAAATTTATTTCCGCAACGCGGGCAATACAAGTTTTCGGCCATTTGATTAGACTACGACCTAGACGTTCGAAAGGTTCATTTCTAAGGTGAGAAAAAGAGGCCGCCCGATTGAGCAGCCTCCAATGAGATTACGTTCCAAGGTTACTTATTCAAGTTCGGCTATTGAACCTGAACGAAATTCAGATCGGTTATATAGTCGCTCAAAAGGAGTGTGTGCGAATCCGGCGCAAATTGCATTTTCTTTGTGCTGACCGAGACGGTGTACAACTTGCCGAGTTCAACTTCTTCAAACGTATAGTATCCGAAAGTGTTCGTCCTGGCGATTCGCTGTTCACCTGTCATCGGATCGTATAATACGACAACCACTCCGGCGGCTCCACGCATAGCCGTGGTCAACGCACGTCCGGTGACAGATACCATCGCGGAACTCGGAATAAACTGTCCATTAACGAATGTGCAGACGATGCTTTCTCCTGCGTTCGGCGTAAACGTAACACCGCGTGTTCCGTATGTGAATCTACTCGCGGGGATGCCGGTGCATGTTACATCAAGCAACTCCCAACCGATCAAGGTCGATTCGTTTACGGTTATCGGGCTTGTGAAATTCGTGATGCCGGGATTGACGTATCTGTCCGGCCCGACAACATTGTTATCTACCAGCGAGAACGAAGGATTGCTCAAATTGGTAGCCGTGAAACCAAACGATGCGGTTGAAGCATCCGAATTGTTAGTCGTCTCAACCTGCTTTCTGATCTCGACCCGTGCCGGGTTTGACGGCACACAATCGACGTCCATGTATCGGAGCTTGAAATTGTCTTCCGGTGTGTCGTCCGTGGTCGAGGCGGCGATAATCACCACGTTTCCCACTTTGTTACCGCCATTGATATCGGCCGATCGTGCATTTGAACTCGTTGTGTCGTTCGATTCCGCAGGGCCAAAGCTGCCAAGAAGTGCATCGCTCAACATCGTAATATGATTGTTGTAAGGATTGGTCGCATTGCCCACCCAAACCGTGATGTCGCTGTCGTTGACAACGCTGTCGAGAAAAACATTGTCGATGACAACGAGTTCCCTAAATTCCAACAGTATATAGTTCAAATGGTTGTCCACGTTGTCAACGCGGTGCGTTCCGTCACTGCCGTCTTCGCTGCGATCGGTTACGCCGAGTCCGCTCTCAAAAGCGCCGAGAGCAGCGTTCTGCCAAAGGCCGTCGCTTTTACGCCGACTAAAAGCGCTCGCTTTAACGCTGAATGTGCCGGAATTGAATGTTCGAACATTTCCGTTCGATCCGTTTGAATTGTTACCGGTCAATGTAAATTTCGCCGGTGAACAAGATGTTTCGGGATCAGGGGTCGAGTCTTCCGTATCATCTGATTTTGACGTCACGGATGAGTCATCACCTTTGGTCAACTGCTGGCCCGACACGATCGTGGTGGCGACCGAAAGAGTGATATTAAATATCAAGAGAGCTGAGACAAATCGTCTTAGCATTCGTTTGTTAATAAGCAACATTGGTGTTCTCTCCACAAGAAAAAAATTAAGCAAAAAGGCGTTTAACCGCCTGCAAGTTTGGTACTGATGTTCGGTGTAAAGGCTAAATACCGAATGTATTCCAAAAAATGTTGAATTAGGCCCACAGAGCCGTCTTGAAGTGAAGAAAATACCTGTAACTAATTGAATCTACGAAACTTGGAGTTGAAAAGAAATCGTACGGACAGGGCGTCCGTATGACCTAAAGCGAAGTGAGATTAAATAAGTCGGCTACTGATGAGCGTTCTCCTGTTGGACTTTCATATACGACTATAATTGTCACTCAGCTAATCTCAAAATCCCGGCACGCCGTATGACCGGTATATCTCATTTTCCAATTGGCTCATAAATCGCGTCGCTCGTTCACCGATCGAATCTTGTGTCGCAACAGAAGGGCAGTTGCTGTAAGAGCTCCAATCGCCACCGCCGGCGTGAATGATTTCTTCCACAAAAGCTACGCAATTGTTCGGTATTGCACCCCATGTCCAGGTGTTGGACATCAGACCTTCAAGATAAGTGGTTGCTTCGTTAGCGTTGGGCAGCGAAAGGTGACGGCGTCTTATCTCGGATTTTGAGTTTTCCTTGAGGTATCGCGTGTATCCGGTTTGGTTCATGTATTTCGGATGCCCATGAACAACTGCCACATGAAAATAAATGTTATTACCGCCCGAATTGGTGGCCAGCAATAGATGGCCGCAAAAGTTCGGCCCCGAACCGCTTACTGCCACCACCGCAACCCGTGAACAATCGATGTCGATCGTGCCGCACGCATTCAATTCCTCGCCGTCACACGCCATAAGACTGCTCCTGATGTTGGATTTGTCGGAAAAAAGATACCACAACTGATTTAGGATTTACAACGTCGAATGGGGCAATCTTTAACGTGTTGCGCATTTTCGACCGCCGCCCATTCGACAAGTCGCTGGGAATCGCTTTGCGAAATTATGCCTTCATCCGCCGCCTGAATATGTCGCTAGGCGTCAGACTGAAATCTACGCGCGTTTTGGCCGCGTTCTTCCATAGCTTTCTATTTCTTTTCAGGAAGAGAATATTCCAACTCGTAAAAATGATTGCCTTTTTCGATGATGATCTTCAATTTGCCGGTGATGCCGACCAGATCGCCGGTGCCCGAATCGGGTACGACGATGACGTTGAGATCGAACTTGCCGCCCTGCATTGTTCCGGAATGCTGCAACGCGAATGTTCCCTTGCGGCCTTCGAGCGTGACGTTGAGCCGTTCAGCCGCGACATAGCCGCCGGATTCCTTGATGTCGGTTCCGATGCCAAGCATTTGTCCTTTGCTTGTGCCAACGAGGTCACCGGCAAATGTTTTTTCGAGAGCCAAGCGTCCGATCGACGCATCACCGACGTTCTCTTCTGCGGTGAGCGGCGTTATTTTTACTTCAAATGTGCCTTTTGCAACTTTCATGGTCTTCTTAGCGGATACTGATTTGTTCGTCTGGCCAAATACCGAGCAAATTCCAATCAACAAAATAACAATAGCGACGGATGATATTTTCATGGCTTGATTCGCGTGAGCTTAAGTTCCCTCAATACGATGTCGCGGCGAGTCAGAGGCGTCGAAGAAGGCAATAAGCAAAAACGCGAGAAACGCCGGAAGTGCCTGCGACAAAAGTATCGATGTCCTGGCAGTAAGCCCGCCGAAAATTCCGGCGATGACGATACAGCCGAGAAAGAAAAGCTTGATGCTCCGTTTTCCAGAGAACAAACCCCAAAACAATCCGGCCGCAAGAAAGCCGTTATACAGGCCCTGATTCGCCGCAAGGACGGCAGACGATTCTGCGACCATCGATGTCATTCCGAATATCCGCTGTCCCAACGGATGATTCCAGAAAAACATCTCGAGGATCATTATTCCGATATGTTCGACGGCGACGAGCGCGGTCAGGATCGTGGCAACAAGTTTCATAGAATTAATTTGAACGACGGCTGGTCGATTCGCGTCCGAGCGAATAGAAAAAGTTCACTTTTTGAAACCAATTCCTAGGTGTTAGAGTATAACAAATCACTTGCTTTCAAAATCTCTAAACTAGGTCAACCCTTATGGCATTCCGGCAACGGTATGTCAGTTCTGAAAAACAATGAAAATTAAAAGATCGCTTAGCTTGACGTTTGCCTTTTTCCTGATCGCATCTATTTTGTTTGCGGGAACGGTTACGGCTCAACAATCCGACATCAACGCCCGCATTCGTGAAGAGGGAATGAAGAATTCAAAGATAATGCACATCATGCATTATTTTTCCGACGTTTATGGTCCACGGCTCACCGGGTCGCCCAATCATGTTGCCGCCGCAAAATGGGGTGCTGCGGAAATGAAATCGTGGGGCTTCGACAATACGTTTATCGAACCCTGGGAATTCGGCAAGCCCGGTTGGGTCAACGAGAGAAACACCGGGCTGATCGTTTCGCCGATGCAGGATACGCTGACGTATGAAGTACTGGCGTGGTCGCCTTCGACAAAGGGCGTGGTCACCGGTGATGCGTTCCATCTGATCATTCCGCAGTTTCCGGCAGCGGCGAATCCCCGCGTGATGCAGAATCCAACACAGGCGGAATTGACTGCGTATTTCGAGGGCATTAAGGCGGCTGTCAACGGCAAGATGGTGCTCGTCGGTAAGCCGGCCGTTATCGATCAATCGACGGCACAGGCGCCGAAGCGTATCGCCGACGATCTAATTAAATGTCGTACTGACCCGACTAAGACTCCAGCCGACTGTGTCGCCTTGGGCGGTGGCCCAGGCGGTCCGGGTGGGCCGGGCGGTCAGCGTCCACAACAAGTTGCCCCGAGGCCCAATGCCCTGACAGGACTTCAAGTTGCCGATCAGCTTGACGCTTTCCTGCTCGCAAACAACGTCCACGTCCGGATCAACGAATCGCCTCTAGACCGCGGTTTAGTGCGTGCGTTTAACAACCGTACATTTGATATTGCAAAGGTTGTTCCGACCGTAGTCATGCGAAATGAAGATTTCGGACGAATCGTCCGCCTTCTTGCTCACAAGACGGCAGTTAAACTCGAGTTTGATATTCGCAGTCGCATCGTTCCAGAAGGCACAACCAGCTATAATATGATCGGCGAGATTGCCGGTTCAGATAAAAAGGACGAGGTCATTATGCTCGGCGGCCACCTTGATTCGTGGCACTCGGCGACCGGTGCGACCGACAACGCAGTTGGCTGCGCGACCATGATGGAGGCTGCACGCATTCTAAAAGCGATCGGCGTAAAGCCGCGTCGGACGATCCGAGTCGCTTGCTGGGGCGGCGAAGAACAGGGACTTCTGGGTTCACAGGCTTATGTGAAGAAGCACTTTGGTTCTGCCGAGGCACCAACCGCTGAATGGGCAAAATTTGGTGGTTATTTCAACATCGACAGCGGCACTGGCCGGGCACGAGCTCTTAGCGTTTTCGGCCCGCCCGAAACTGCAGCCGTCCTTCGTGAAGCTCTTTCTTCGTTCAGCGATCTTGGTTTGGCAGGTGTTACTGCTTCAGCATCGCGTGGACTGGGCGGAACGGACAGTACGTCGTTCAACAACGCCGGACTGCCGGGAATCGGCACGCAGCAGGATCCGATCGAATATTTCGCCGGAACGTGGCATACGAACATCGACACCTATGAGCGAATCATCGAATCGGATGCAAAGTCGTCAGCGATCATTTTTGCCGCCGGTGTTTATGCACTCGCGATGCGCGACGAACTGTTGCCGCGATTCGCACCGGACAAAATGCCGAAATTGCCGGTGGCGAATTAGCCCTCCCGGTTAAGGCCAATTGACCGTCGTTACTGGGTTTGATAACCTCCTGTTAACGCTATTAAAAGCGTGCTTCTTGTGAATGCGAGGAGCACGCTTTTATCATTTGGGTTTTTAATCTCATGAGCTTAGAGTTTCTGACCGAAGTATTGCGCGAACATGCCCGAATTGAGTTTCGCGGTTCTTACGCATTCACCGATCTGATGAAACAGATCGAAAACATCAAAGCGGCAGCGGCGGAAGCCAGTCGCGACCACATTTTAATTGATTGCCGCTCGATCGAAGGGACGATGACCGAATCCGAAAAGTTTTTTGTCGGTTCGCACATTGCCGAGGTTTTTGGAAACCGCTTGAAAGCCGTCGCTCTGATGCCGCCGGGTTCAGTAACCAAGCTTGGTGAGATGGCAGCCGTCAATCGCGGTGCCACTTTTTTTGTAACTGAATCCGAAGAAGAGGCCCTGAATTGGCTCAACCCTCAATCGCTTGAAACCGGGGTTTAGGTTTCTTTAGTTTTCGACGCCCCTCGACAACTTCCGCCGAACCGGTTTGCCGCCGGTTGGCTCAGTTTGCGCTTATTCGATTTCATTGTAGAATCTTGGAAACTCTGCAAAACCCGGAATCGAATTCGCGCATATGGATTTCTTAACAAATCTAAACCTTCTAACTCTATTCGTTATCATCGGGGCGATCGGATTTGTTTTCCTGCTTGCGTCGCTGGTTCTGGGCGATCTCTTCGAGTTGTTCGGGGGCCATGCCGACCTCGGTGGCGACGGGACTGATTTTGGCCTTTTTGATAGCCGCGTCATTGCTGTTTTCATTACGGCGTTTGGCGGATTCGGTGCGATCGGCGTACAGCTTGCTTTCGGGCCTGCCGCCAGTTCGGTGATCGGACTTTTGGGCGGAGTGATCTTCGGCGGGATTGTTTCGTCATTTGGCAGATTCCTGATCGGCCAGCAATCTTCAACGACCGTAACCGACGATATGCTGATCGGGCGGACCGCACAAGTAACGGTGGCGATAAAACCGGGCGAACTTGGCCAGATCACTTGCCGCGTCGGCGACGAACGCGTTGAAAAGGTCGCGCGTTTTGTAAGCGGTGACGAGATAAAAGCCGGATCGTTGGTAAAGGTGACATCGATCGCCGGTGATTCGGTAATTGTAGAGATCGAGCGAGGACAATAAAAGTGGAAATATTAAGCAATTACGCAGGTCTTCTTATTCCGGTGATCATTCTTGTGATCGTTATCGCGGCGTTCATCGCGATAATGATGATAAGCCGAAACTACATCAAGGTCTCGCCGAACCAAGCCGCCGTTATTTCGGGCCGCCGCCGCAAGCTTGCTGACGGCTCAGTGGCCGGATATCGTCTCGTCCGCGGCGGTGCCACACTCGTTTTTCCGTTTCTCGAAAAGGTCGAATATCTCGATCTTAATGTCATTACCGTGCCGCTTGCCACTCAGCGGGCATATACGGTTCAGGGCGTTCCCGTTTCGGTAAAGGCCGTCGCAAACGTGAAGATAAAGGGCGACGATACTTCGCTTCGGGCAGCGTCGGAACGTTTTCTCGGAATGCCGCAGCAACAGTTTCACCAACTGGTATTTCAAACGCTTGAAGGACATCTTAGGGCGATACTCGGCACGTTGACTGTCGAAGAGATCAACAACGACCGGCAAAGTTTTGCTCAGAAACTCCTGACCGAAGCCGCCGGCGATCTTGAAAAGATGGGAATCGGCCTCGACGCCCTTACCATCCAGGAAATTTCTGACGAAGAGGGTTACCTCGATGCACTGGGTAAACGCCGAACGGCCGAAGTAAAACGAGACGCCGAGATCGGACAGGCTGAAGCCAACCGGGACTCGAAGATAAAGGCCTCGCTCGCTTTGCAGGAAGGCGAGAAAGTCCGGCTCGAGACCGAGGCGTTGATCGCACAATCTACGCGCGAAACCGAGATCCAAAAAGCCCAGGTCCAGGCAGAGATCGAGTCTGAGCGAGCGAAGTCGCTTCAAGCAGGTCCATTGGCTGACGCTAAGGCTCAGCAACAGGTTACTGCTGAAGAAGTTCGGGTCGAAAAGGTCCGTACGCAGGAGCAGATCGCTGTACAAGAGCAGGAAGTTCTACGCAAGGAAAAGGAACTCGAAGCAACGGTTGTAAAACAGGCCGAAGCCGACCGCAAGGCCGCCGTCCTTCGAGCACAGGGCCTGCAAGAGGCAGCTATCCTCGAAGCCGAGGGCCGCAAACAAGCACAAATCGCTACCGCCGAAGCCGAAGCCCAAACACTTCAGCGCGAAGGCCAGGGTCGCGCCGCCGCCGTCGAAGCCGAAGGTAAAGCTGAGGCGGAAAAGATCCGCGCCATAGGTCTCGCCGAGGCCGAAAAACTGCAGGCGACGGGTCTTGCGCACGCTAAGGCGACCGAAGCACAGGGTTTGGCTGAGGCGAAAGCGATCATGGAAAAGGCCGCCGCATGGCGCGAATTCAATGATGCTGCACGACTTCAGACCATCCTGGAAAAATTACCGGCGATCATCGAGTCGTCCGCTCCCGTATTTCAGGCAGTTGCCGAGCCGTTAGGAAAGATAGACAAGATCGTAATGATCGACCAAGGGGGAAACGGAGACGGCAATACGAGCGGGATCAATCGATTCGCTCAAACCGGACCGACCGTTATCTTTTCGCTGCTGCAACAGCTTCAAGCTCTCGGAATCAATCTTCCCGAAATAATGTCGCAGCTCGGTTTGGATGGCAGTTCTTCAAACGGAGAGAAGACAGTTTCGCCCGTCGAACAGACGGACAAACCGACCGAGACATAATCTCATGCCGAAATAAGCTCATCACGCGATGGGCAAATATCACCCAGGACGCATATTTCGCATTTGGGTTTGCGGGCGTTGCAGACTTGTCGGCCATGGAAGATCATCCAGTGCGGAAACATTATCCAGTTTTTCTTCGGCACAAGTTTGGTCAAATCCGTCTCGATCTTCTCCGGCGATTCGTTTTCCGTCAACCCAAGCCTCTGGGACAGTCGCCTGACGTGTGTGTCCACCACAACGCCGCTGGCGATACCGAACGCATTTCCCAAAACAACATTTCCGGTCTTGCGGGCAACGCCGCCGAGCGTGAGTATCTCGTCCATCGTCCTCGGTATCTCGCCGCCATAAACGTCTAATAAACGCTGACTCGCCGCTTTGATATTCTTTGCCTTATTGCGAAAAAAGCCGGTTGAGTGAATATCTTTTTCTAATTCTTGCTGTGAAACGGCGACAAAATCCTGAGGGCCGCGATATTTACGAAAGAGATTCGCCGTGACAATGTTTACACGTTCGTCGGTGCATTGAGCCGATAGAATGGTCGCGATCAAAAGCTCAAATGGATTCGCATGATCGAGCGCGCAGTGAGCGTCTGGATATGCCTTCTTGAGTCGCTTTATTATCTCGACCGTCCGCTTTTTTCTGTCTTCGATCATGTGAATCGAGGCTAGAAAACAACTGCCCAAAATGCAAATGAAATTTGCATTCGATAGAATTGCGATAGGAATAAATGCAAAGCTGCGAAAACGCAAAGGCGCAAAATATACGGTGACGCTTGACGCGGTTTTAAAATATTACTCTTTGTTGCGTCTTTGCTCCTTACCGACTTTGCGTTAGATATTGTCGAATGAAAGTACCTTTACTGGACCTCACGGAACAAAACATGTTGCTTCGACCTCAGATCGAGGCGGCGTTGGGCCGCGTTTTGGATACTAATGCGTTCATCCTTGGCGGCGAGGTCAAGGCTCTTGAGAGTGAACTTGCTGCGTATTGCGGAACGAAATACGCGATCGGCTGCGCGTCAGGGAGCGATGCTCTGCTGCTTGCGTTGATGGCTCTTGACGTTGAGGCCGGTGACGAAGTCATCACCACGCCGTATAGTTTTTTCGCGACAGTGAGTGCGATAACGCGGCTCGGAGCAGTACCTGTTTTTGTTGATATCGATCCGCTGACTTACAACCTCGATATCGCTCAGATCGAGTCAAAGATCACGTCGAAGACGAAAGCGATCCAGCCCGTTCACCTTTACGGCCAATGCGCAGACATGACCGCGTTGCGTGAAGTCGCTACGCAGCATAGCATCCCATTGGTCGAAGACGCGGCTCAGGCGATAGGCGCGGAGGAGAACGGAGAACGCGCCGGTGCGATGGGCGAGATAGGCTGTTTTTCGTTCTATCCATCAAAGAATCTCGGCGGTATGGGCGACGGCGGTTTTATGACGACCGATGACGATGCTCTCGCTGAAAAGCTATTTGCACTTCGCGTTCACGGTTCAAAGGAACGCTACCATCACAAATGGGTCGGTTTGAATTCACGGCTCGATGGGTTTCAGGGAGCAGTGCTCCGCGTGAAACTGCCGCATCTCGATGTGTGGTCGGATCAGCGAAAAACGAATGCTGACCATTATCGTCGACTGTTCACCGACGCCGGTTTGACTGAACAGATGGCGTTGCCTCACGAGCGTAGAAACTGCCGTCATATTTACAACCAGTTTGTTATCCGCGTGCCGAACCGGCGCGATGAACTTCGTGCCTTCCTGACAGAGAACGAGATCGGAACAGACATTTATTATCCCGTTCCGCTTCATCTGCAGGAGTGTTTTGAATACGTCGGCTACAAACGCGGCGACTTTCCCGAATCCGAACGTGCGGCAGCGGAAACCCTTGCACTGCCCATATATCCAGAGTTGTCTCCAACTCAGATCGAGTTTGTCGTCGGCTCGATATCTCGATTTTTCAATTGATGGGAAAGGCAATCAGATCCAGTTCAAAAGAGGGAAGGAGCATCCTGCGTTCGGTCGTCGGTTACGCCGTCATCGCGCTGCTTTGCCTGTTCGGATGGTTCGGCGTTCGAACTCAGATCGGCAACATGCTCGCGGACCTGACATCTCCTTCGCGCGAAGACGCATTGGATGTGGCAAGCGTGGCAATGGCGATGTCTCCGCGTGACCCGCGGCCGCTTTGGCTTTCCGCAATGGCGTTGAAACGGAGCTTCGTGCCGGAAGATATGGATCAATCCGTAATGCACCTTGAAGATGCCGTTGGGCTCAATCCAAACAACTACGGAAGCTGGACAGACCTTGCTCGCGGTTATGAACAAACCGAGCGATATGAATTTGCGGAAGCCGCACTCAAGCGTTCAATCGAGATAGCTCCGGCCTACGCCATTCCGCATTGGCAGATGGCAAATTTTCTGATCCGCCAGGGCCGCCCTGACGAAGCCATGGTCGAGTTGCGCCGAGTTATCGAGGTTCGCTCGCCGTATCGCGACCAGGCATTCGGCCTTATGTGGGACTATTTCGGGAAAGATCCGGCGGTACTTGAATCGCTAGCAGACGACATTCCCGACGCCAAGCTCGCCCTCTCGAATTTTTATGCAAACCGTTCAAGCGGGCGAAACGCTTTGCGGATATGGGCCTCGCTTACTGCTGAGCAAAAGGGATCAAACCCGAATCTCGTAAAGCTTATGGCGTTCAAACTGAACGCGACCGGATTTCTAAAGGAATCGATGGCGGTCGCACGCGATATCGGAATGATAACCGATGAACAACCCGAGACGATCAATAACGGCGGATTCGAACAAGCGATCGGTGACCCGTACCAAAAACTGTTTTGGTGGAATGTGTTCCGGGACGACAATCGCATCGACGCTTTGCCTGATTCGCAAAACAAGATCGAAGGTTCACGATCTATGAAGATCGTTTTTCGAAACTATGCGAAGCCCGAACTCTACAACGTCGCTCAGTCGGTTGCGGTCAGCGAATCTCAAAGCTACCGCCTGATGTTTAAGGCTCGAACAAGCAATCTACGAAGTGCGGGACCACCGTATGTCGAGGTTGTCACGCTGCCGTCACGACAACACATTGCCAACACCGAGCCTTTCCCGATCGGGTCGAACGACTGGCAGGACGTCGCTATCGACGTCAATGTTCCGGCCGGTGTGGAAGCCATCGAGATTCGTACCGTGCGGATACGATGTCCCGAGGAATGTTCTATAAACGGAACGCTTTGGTATGACGATTTTAGGCTCTCTCGAAAATAGTTCCCATCAGATGGCAGACAGAATTGCGTATATATTCTTGATCGCAGCGTTGGTCTTTACCACATTGGGATATGGCGGTGTGCATCAGCCGATAATCTCGATCTACTATCTGCTCGTGATCGGTGCGGGGATCTCGCTTGCGGTCTATTCAATGAGAACGTCCGCGACGGTTCCGAGCCGCGAAATGCTGCAGATTCCATTGTTGGGAGCGGCGGCTTACGCCTTTCTTCAACTGGTTCCTTTTGGTGCGGTCGCGTCGGTTGCGGGCGTAGGCGAGATTCCGCGAACTATCTCAATTGATCAATTTTCAACGTGGTCCTCAGCATTACAATTCACCGCCGCCTCGATATTTTTTGCGGGAATGCTTGTCTGCCTGAATTCCGCAAAACGCATCCGGTGGCTGTTTGTATTTCTGGTGATCTTCGGCTTTGGTTACTCATTCTTTGCGGTGCTGCAATCGGTGCTTAGCCCGACGAAGATCTACGGAATCTATGAGATCGCGGCCGGAGCACCGTTCGGTTCATTCGTAAATCGAAATAGTTTTGCCGGCTTCTTGATAATGATCCTCGCGTTGCCGCTTGGAATGTTTTTCGCGGGACGGTTCTCGAAGGATCAACTGCTGCTTTTACTGACGGCAGTTGTTTTGATGGGATCGGCTCTGCTCCTGTGCGATTCGCGCGGCGGATTTGTCGCGTTTATCTCGGAATTAATTTTGATCGTATTCTTAACGCGGAACGGACGGTCAAGGCGGGACGTCGTCATCCGCGGGATCCTTGTTCTTATGCTTGTCGCGGCCATAGCTGCAGGTGCAGCTTTTGTCGGCGGCGACACGTCGTTTAACAGATTCATTGAAACCGCCTCGTCTGACGACTTTTCAACGAGCCGTTCACAGATATGGCTCACCACTCTATCGGTCATAAATGCTCATTTGCCGTTCGGTGCGGGATTCGGCGCATTTGGCGTTGCTTATACACCGTTCGACGTGACAAGCGGTATGTTTCGCGTCGAACAAGCTCATAACGATTACCTTCAAGTTTTGGCAGATGCCGGTATTCCCGGTTTGCTGCTGGGTATCTTGTTTCTTTATCGGTTCGTCGTTCTTGGTGTCCGGTCACTAAAAATAGAAAACGCATTCAGACGGGGAATCGCGGTAGGTGCCTTTGCCGGCGGCTTCGGCGTGCTGGTCCACAGCCTGTTCGATTTCCCGCTGCACGTTACCGCAGTCTCGCTTCTGTTTCTCACGCTCCTTGCTCTTCTGTCCGCAAGCCAAAATATGTACGCTGACGACTCTGACGATGATCCCAAACCCAAGCACCGCCGAAAACGCAAAACTGTCGACCGTGAGTTGTCGTCGCCGAGCGGTGAAGCTATGCTTCACCGTCAGCAGTAAATATTCCTTGCGGCTATGCAGCCGTTCTCCCAAGCGGCACAGCCGCCTGAATTTTTTAGGACTATCTTTCGGAAAGGCAGAGCCTTTCCGCACATTGAGAGGCAAAGCCTCAGCTAACCAGAACGGAAGTTGCGCCACCTGCGCCAGGCGCGCCACCTCTTCATGGCGCAGAAAAATCGGGCTTTCCTCAAACGAACGTGCAAGTTAGGGCGCACCACCTAGAGTATCACTTGAAGTTCTTAATTGTACGAAGGCCTAGACCTTAGCTTCGGTGTGTTCGATCTCTACATTCGATCTCGGGCGGAGTTTTGAAATTATGTACCAAATGATGCCGTGCGAGACAAATGCGGCGGAGAGTATGAGCAAAACGTATTTCGAATAAAGGAACATCAGCATTCCGACCGCAGCTATTACAAGAACGAGATAGAGATTGCGCCGCCCGACGCCGACGGTCTTCATGCTTGAATACTTGATGGTGCTTACCATCAAGACGCTCAAGATGGTTATCAGCGTCATTATCAGGTAAGTGAAGTAACGGGCGTTCTCGGGGCCGTAAGAGATCAGCGGCATCGGAGCAAAGTGTACTATTGCCGCCAGAAGTCCCGCTGCGGGCGGAATCGGCAAGCCAACAAAATTCTTTTTGTCCACCTTTGGCGTTCCTTCTATCAGCACACGCGGCCGCGTCGCCTGTAGGTTGAACCTCGCAAGGCGAAAAGTCCCGCACATCAAAAACATAAAAAGAAGAAAGACGCCAAAGCCGTACTCCGAACTCGTTTCCGCGAACGACGAAGCGATCGCCCAACTGTAGATCAACGCAATCGGGGCAATTCCAAAGGTAAGAACGTCAGCAAGCGAATCGAACTGAACGCCGATCTCGGTCGCCGTCTTGGTCATGCGTGCCACGCGGCCGTCAAGCGTATCGAAAAGGATCGCAAGGCCAATGGCAATCGCGGCGTAGTTGAAATAAATGGCAGCCGCTGCGGCGTCGGTAAACGTCAGATGAAAACCGCGAATGGAATACAGAACGGCGATAAAACCCATCGCAATATTCGCCGCAGTAAACGCGGTCGGTATCACATACAGGCCTTTCTTCAGACCTTTGTGAACCGGTTTCTTTTCTTCGGTTTCCATCAATGAACTATGCGTTGCTGTATTTTCCGATTATGGTCTCGCCGCCTTTCACACGGTCGCCAACTTTTACCATCAACTCGACAGCCTTCGGCAAATGCAGATCGGTACGGGAACTAAATTTTATCAGGCCAAATCTTTGGCCGCGTTCCAGGCTCTCACCTTCCTTGTTCCAGCACACGATCCGCCGTGCAAGTATGCCTGCGATCTGAGTTACTACGACGGTTATGTCGTCGTTCTCAATAGTAAGTGAATTTCGTTCGTTTTCGTAACTCGCACTGTTGTTCGTTGCCGGAAGTTTCTTGCCGTGAACATATTCGACGTTCGTGATCTTTCCTTCTATCGGCGAACGGTTGATGTGAACATCGAGCGGCGAAAGGAAAACACTTACGAATTTACCTTTCTCAGTTTCTTCGACACGCGTTACGCGGCCATCCGCCGCTGACACAATAATCCCGGGCTGATCCGGGGTCACCCTATACGGATCGCGAAAGAAGTACGCCATGAATCCCGCGATCAATACAAAAAATGCAGCGGCGATCCAAAACTGTAATCCGCCAAGTACCAACGCCATAACGGCGGGAACTATGACGAATGGAAATCCCTCTTTGACCATATCGGTTATTTCGGCGAAAGCACTTATGTTACTTGAATTGGGACAGTTTGGAAAACACCAAAAAGCCCGACGTTATCGAACATCGGGCAAAGGAGGAAATTGGAAACTGTTAACTGTCAGCCGCGAACCGGGTTGTCCTTTGCGTAGCTGTACGCACACCATCCTGAGATGAGATGTACGACCCAGCCCAATAGTCCGGCACTTCCGATCCACGAAACACCCGTCAACACAAGCCATATGATGCCGACGACGATCCGCCCGTTATATATCTGGCCGACGCCAGGTACTAAAAGACTCAAGATTCCAGCCAAAATTGGTTCACGCATATCGAAACAACCTCCAAGATGAAAATACGCATTTCTGAATTGAAAGTTCCGAAAACTTATTGTCGGCTTATTCGAAAAAGTTGTGGACCAGCGTGTGGATACCAAAGAAAAGAGCGACACCGGCGAATACCGAAAGTGAAACAAGCGGTTTCTTGCCGCCGTGGTGATTGACCTCGGGGATAAGGTCACTGGCGGCAACGTATAGCGTAACGCCGCAAGCGATCGGCAGCGCATAGGCGACGGTGAAACCCGTATAGTTTCCCGCGAAATAAAACAGGATGACGCCAATCAACGTCGTCGCACCGATTATCGACGTTGCGATAATGACTTCACGCATTCCTTTCCCGGCCGCGACCACCATCGACCCGATCGTAAACCCTTCTGGGAATTTGTGCAGAAATACCGCAATGAAAACCAACAGGCCAACGCGGACATCGATCTGCGATGCCGCCGCAATAGAAATACCGTCAAAAAATGTGTGTATCGCCAACCCGCCGATTCCGGTGTAGGCAGACCGAGCCGAGATCAAATGAGTCGAGTGAACATCTTCGCCAAGATGGAAATGCGGTGCTATCGTGTGCTCAAAAAACTGGGTCAGAAGGTATCCACCGAGCAAAAGCAGCATCGGAAGATGGAATTCGATCGTGCCGTCGGCCGAACGCCATGCCTCGATGGACTTCGGGATCAATTCAAAGAACGTCACCGCGAGCATAAAACCCGCACCGAGTGCCAAAAGGTACTTCAAGCTCTGTTTGTAGGTCGAATGCAGTTTAGACGGAAAAAGGATCAATCCGCCAAGCAGATTCGCACCTGCAGCCAATAAGCCAAAACCCAGCAGTTGCAATAAGTTTGAATCCATGCGGGTGTCGAAAAATCAACTGTAACCTACAAATTATCGAAAAGAAAACGCGGATTTTCCGAGACTTTAGAGCTTAAACATCTGAATAAGCATTTTTTCAGAATTTATGTTGACAAGGAATTCGTTTGAGGCGTATTATCCCTATTAGCGTTCATCCAAACGGGATAGAGGCTCTAAATTGAAAGTTTGTTTGTAAAGGCTTCGTTTAAGTTCTTAAGCGCATGGCGCTGAATGCAAATACGCGGTAAATTCTCGGAAGGTTGCGTTTTGGACGGCGTTAGAACCGGGAATCGACCATAAAACCCTACGAAAAAATCAGAATAAGCAGTTTGCTTTGGTTCAAAAGAACGCAAAGCTCAGGTCACTAGTCGCTCTAAATGGATCTTTGAAGATGCCGGTAGAAACGCCTGAAACTCAGCATTTGCCGGTGTTACTTGAGGAAACGCTTGGATTTCTGCGAACAACCGAGGTCGAAACGGCAGTAGATGCGACGCTCGGGTTTGGCGGGCATTCGAGGGCCATTCTTGAGGCTTTTCCGAATGCCAAACTCATAGCGTTCGATCAGGATGAAACGGCAATCGCACTGGCGGCCGAACGCCTAAAAGCCGACGAAAGCCGAATAACGCTGGTCCATTCCAACTTCGAGAACCTGAAGAGTGGCCTTGCAAGGTATTCGATCTCATCGGTTGATGCGATCATTGCCGACCTCGGCGTTTCGTCGATGCAGATAGACAGCGAAACCCGGGGATTCAGCTTCAGGTATGACGCACCGCTCGACATGCGGATGGACCAATCGGCGAATATCGAAACCGCTGCAGACATTCTCGCAGATCGAAGCGAAACCGAGATTGCGAACCTGATATATCAGCTCGGTGAAGAGCGGTTGTCGCGGCGGATTGCAAGAAGAATAGTGGAGGCACGCGAGGGCGGTAATCCGATCGAAACGACGAAGCAGCTTGCCGAACTTGTTTCCCGATGCGTTCCGCGAAGCAAAAAAGACACGATCCACCCGGCAACGCGGACGTTTCAGGCACTTCGAATCGCGGTGAACGGCGAACTTGATATTTTGGACGGTTTTATCGCTGACGCCGTTGACCTTTTGACAACCAGTGGAATTCTCGCGGTGATCACGTTTCACTCTCTTGAGGATCGGATAGTGAAAAACGCATTCCAACGCCAGGCAGGCAAGTGCATTTGTCCCCCAAAAATTCCGCAGTGCGTATGCGGTGCGGTAAAAAGAGTTGAAATATTGACGAAAAAACCCGTCACGGCCGGCTCGGAGGAGACCAACGCGAACCCGAGATCGAGAAGTGCGAAATTGAGAGTAGTAAAAAAGATAGCGGCGGAGTAATAAGAATGAGAAGACACAATGTTCAGAAAACAAAACGATCGGGCACGGTTTTGGCGACTTCAACGCTGCCGTGGAGGTTTTTCATTCTTACCGTTCTTTGTGCATGCATAATGGCCGCGGGGTTTTTCTTTGCAGCACGCCAGCACTTCTTGACGATGGACCTCGGTTTGAAAAACTCAAAAATGAGAAAGCAGGTTGAAGATCTTGAATCCGAACGCCGCCGATTGATCCTCGCGAAGGAAGTTTCGATCTCTCCTTCCGAGATCATGCGTGCTGCCCAAACTATGGGTTTTCGTGAGCGAACCGAAATGCCGCTGCCAAGCGTAGTAAGCGCAGTACAGGAAGTGAAGCAGCAAAAGGAAGCCGAGACAGTTAAGATCGTTCAGACATCGCTTCGCCAGCCGGACAGGGCTGTGACGGCACATGTCGAATCTGGCGATGCAAAGAAGGTTGTGAAACCGATCATTCAACAAACAGCCGTGCGGCAAAAAGTCCTGGTGAAAACAGCCGCAAAACAGAACGACGTAAATGAGCGACCGCGGGTCGTAAGCAATACGGACAAAGGTAAGGCTCAAGTCTCCAGCAAAACAAACGCAAAACTTCGATAGCCAACACAACCAACAAGATGCGGACAAAACGAAGAACGAAAAAACACGATTCAAGACAGACCGCATTTCTCCGCTATATGCTGATCGTCGCTGTACTGATCGTTTGGATCGGCGGCATCAGCGCGCGGCTTGTCTATCTACAGGTCAATCAACACGACTTCCTAAAGGACAAAGCTTCGGGCCAGCGTATCGACGTCAAGCAGACGAAGATGCTGCGCGGTTCGATCTTCGACCGAAACGAACGTGCGTTGGCGGTCAGCGTGATGTCGAAAACTCTCTTTGCCGACGCAACGCAGATCGAGGATGTAGAAAAAACCGCGATGGTTCTTGCAAATGTACTGCACACCAACAAAGCGAAATTGGCCGAGCAGTTGAACGAAGCGAAGGATCTCGAAAAAAGATTCGTGCCGATCGCAAAAGGCCTTGACGATCTTGAAGCACAACAAATTAATTCCGAGCTTGAAACTGACGGCGTTCGTAAATCCGATCAGCCAAAGTATCCAGGACTTCATTGGCGTGAAGAGCAAAAACGCACCTATCCGCACAATTCGCTTGCCGCGCACGTCATCGGATTCAGTAACAACGACGGCGTTGGGCAAGCCGGAATTGAACAGTCGCAGAACGAGGCACTTTACGGAGCTGTAATAAAAAAGACGCAGGAGCGTGATCGGCTCGGTCGTATCTATGACGAAACGATCTCGGAAAAAGAACCGGCAAAGGATATTGTCCTGACGATCAGCAACTCGATCCAGTTCAAGACCGAACAAGCCTTAGAAAAGGCGGTGAAAGCTTCGTCGGCAAATGCCGGAATGGCGATAGTTCTGGATCACACGAACGGCGAGATACTTGCGCTCGCAAACTATCCGACATTCGATCCAAATCGGCTTGATATGATCAATGCCAATAACCTGTCCAACCGGGCCATACAAGGAATGTATGCACCCGGATCGGTGTTCAAGCTGATCACATATAGCTCTGCGTTCGAAAATAATCTGCTTACGCCTGATTCGAATATTGAAGCGGGGAATGGTGTTATCGACGTTGCCGGCCACGTCTTTCGCGACGCGCACGCAAGCGGCAGCGTCAACGTCACCAAAGCATTCGCCGATTCGAGCAACATTTGCGCCATCAAAACAAGTATGCGGGTCGGCCGCGAAGGGTTCTACAGCGCGATGCAAAAGTACGGATTTGGCAAGGCAACCGGCGTCGAATTACCGGCGGAAACCAGCGGCATTTTGCGTCATCCTAGCAAGTGGTATGGCGACTCGCTTGCATCAATGTCTATCGGTTACGAAATAGGCGTTTCGGCGTTGCAAATGGCATCCGCTTTTGCGACGATAGCCAATAACGGCGTCCGGGTCAAACCTCATATCATCAAAGAGATCCGGCAATCCGATCAAACAAAAGTGTTCGAATCGAAACCCGAATCGGAACGTGCGGTAAGTCAGCAGACGGCAGACCGTATGAAGACGCTCATGCGTGCGGTTGTAACCAACGGTACAGGTAAGGCTGCGCAGCTAAATGGTTATACTTCCGCAGGAAAGACGGGCACGGCGTGGAAATTCGACGAAAAGCTCAAGCGTGTTAGTTCGGCAAAATATATGTCGTCGTTCATCGGTTTTGCTCCGCTAGATTCGCCGAGATTTACTATCGCGATCGTAATGGATGAGCCGAGGGTGGGAGGCAGAAACGGCGGGCAAGTTGCGGCTCCTGTATTCAAAGAGATCGCGGAGTCGGTTCTTGCCGAAATGCGTGTTCCGTTCGATCTAACCGCCGATGCGCAGCCCGTCGATTCCAGTGAAGAGATCGAGGAATCGGTTGGTAACGGTGACGAAGAGCAAGTTGGGCAAACGAACCCTTCAATTGAAAAAAGTGATGTGGGGAAAGCAACGAGCCCGAAAACTGCCGACTCGACCGATGTAGCAAAGAAACCGCAAAAACCTGTGGTAGCCGATCGGCCAAAGATTCCTACAGTCCTGCGAAAAGAGAACGAGCGAACTTTACCAAACAGCAAAGACAAATTTAAGACTTGAAACTGCGAACTGCCATTGAATATATGCACGCGGCGTCCGCCGAACTGGAACCCGCTCTAAACGAACGCGACGTAACCCGATTTGCCATCGATTCTCGCGACGTTCAGGCGGGCACTCTTTTTTTTGCATTGTCACAGCCCGATTACAAGAACAACGGCTTCAACGGCGACTTTGACGATGCAACGAAATTCGCGCGTTCAGCTTTTGAAAACGGAGCATCCGCCGCAGTTGTAAGGACTGATCGATTTGAAGAACATCATTCCGATCTTTCAGAATTCGAAGATCGTATCATTCAGGTCGAGGATGTCATTAAGGCGTTTCAAGACTTGGCACACGGCGTATATCTGGAATGGAACAAACCTGTGGTTGCCATAACGGGAAGTGCAGGGAAAACGACGGCGAAAGAGTTTACGGCTCATGTGTTGGAATCTTCGGGTCGCAAGGTGCTGCGAAACATCAAGAATTATAACAACGGCCTCGGCCATCCTTTGACAGTTTTGCGTCTAGCCGAAGATCCTAGTTACGATGTTGCCGTTCTCGAAATGGGAATGTCCACGCCGATGAATGAGATCGCAAGGCTTTGCTGCATCACGCCGCCGGATGTTTCGGTTGTTCTGAATGTTTTGCCGGTTCACGTCGAGCATCTCGGCTCGATCGAAAATGTTGCAAAGGCGAAGGCTGAGATCGTTCAGGGAATGAAAGAAGACGGCACCGCAATTTTGAATGCCGACGATCCGCGTGCCGCTGCAATGTCGGGGCTGAGTAAAGAAAAAAAGCTCTCTTACGGCGTCGATTCGAGTGCCGACGTTTCCGCAGCGAATATCAACTCGGAAGGTTTTGGGAAGACTACATTTGAGCTTCGCACGCCTTCCGGAAATGCACTGGTGAATATTCCTTTGAGCGGCCGCCACAACATTTCAAACGCTCTTGCGGCGGCTGCCGTAGGCCATTCGTTCGGAATGTCGGCGGAAGATATAGCACGCGGCTTGAGTTCGATATCGGCACCGACGCAGCGAGGCGAAATTTTGCATTTTAAGGCTGGTTTCACGGTAATAAACGACTCGTACAATTCGAATCCGGCGGCGTTGATGTCAATGGTCAAGTCACTTGTCGACGGTGCGGCTGGGGGACAGCGAAAGATCGTGGTCGCGGGTGAAATGCTTGAATTAGGTGCTGATGAAGTTGCGATCCATGAGCAGACAGGAACCGAGCTTGCGGTGGGCGGAATCGACAGATTGATCGGCGTTAGAGGACTCTCTAAGCCGATGGTCGAAGCGGCTGGGGAGGCAGGACTTGCCGAAGCAAGCTTCGCAGAAAACTCAGATCTTGCAGGTGAAATGCTCGTGGCGGAGATCAGACCGGGTGATGTCGTTTTGGTGAAAGGTTCGCGTGGTGTGCGTACCGAAAAAGTGATCGAGAAGTTGTTGGAAAAGTTTGAGCTGGAGGAAGTTGGCGGTGTGATCAAGGGAGCCGATGCGACAACGTCGTAAAATCTGAAATCTGAAATCACAGATCCAAAATTGAACGATGCTCTATTTTCTTTTATATCAAGTTCTGTTTCGCGAATACGGTGCGACGAGCGAATCGTATTTCTACAAAGGCCTGAACGTATTTCAGTACGTTACGTTTCGGACCGCGTGGGCTACGATAACGGCGCTTTTGCTTTCGCTGTTTCTCGGAAAGCGTCTGATCAAAAAGCTCAATCAACTCAATGTCGGGCAAGAGATCCGCGAAGAGCTTTCCGAAGAGCATCAGGCGAAGAAAGGAACGCCGACGATGGGCGGCATTCTGATCATCGGTTCGGTAATTATTTCGACAATAATCTGGGGCAGGCTCGACAACGTGTTCCTTTGGCTCGCGTTGGCCGCAACTACTTGTTTTGCGGCGATCGGCTTTGCCGATGATTACATCAAGATCGTAAAGAAGCGGAGCCTCGGCCTGACGGGAAAACAAAAACTGGCGGGGCAATTGCTCACGGCCGCGGGTGTTTGGGCGGTACTTTATTTCTTTACGAATTACGCCTGGAATATCAGCATTCCGTTCGTAAAAGCGACTGCCGAAACCAGCGGCATCAGCGTTATCCCGCCGCTGTTGTATTTGGTGTTCATGATCTTTGTTTTGCTCGGCTCATCGAATGCCGTGAACCTAACCGACGGTCTCGACGGGCTTGCAACAAGCGTTACCTTCGTCGCGATGGCGGCGTTGACCGCGTTGACATATGTAGCAAGTGACAGGCGTTGGGCGGAATATCTCGATATCACGTTCAACCCTTCGTCGGGCGAGTTGACCGTATTTTGCGGAGCGATGGTTGGTGCGAGCTTGGGGTTTCTTTGGTACAACGCTCCACCCGCCGAAGTCTTTATGGGCGATGTCGGCAGTCTGGCGATCGGCGGAGCTTTGGGAACGGTCGCGATATTGACCAAGCAGGAATTTTTGCTTCCATTCATCGGCGGTGTATTTATTTTGGAAGCGATTTCGGTGATGCTGCAGGTTTCGTATTTCAAGCTGACGAAACGCAGCGGCGGCGTTGGGAAACGTATTTTCCTACAGGCACCGCTGCATCATCATTTCCAGATGTCGGGGTGGAAAGAGCCGAAGATCGTCTTTCGGTTTTTGATCGTCGCGGTTTTGTTCGCGTTGTTAAGTCTATCGACATTGAAATTGCGTTAGGAAGGCGCGCCACTGGTGCGCCGGCGCAGGTGGCGCACTTCAATTGGATTTACGATTTTGATGCGAATTGAAGGCAGAAAAGCTCTGGTTCTTGGTGCGGGTCGTTCGGGCATCGCATCGTCGAAATTCCTTGCGGAACGCGGGGCGACGGTCGCATTGCACGATAAAAAGCCTGTTGCGGAATGGTCTGAGAAGGCTCGATCTTTGAAAGAAAGTCACAACATCGGACTGATGTCGGATCGGATACCGTCGTGGCTGCTCGATCAGATAGACCTTGTGGTCATTTCGCCAGGCGTACCGACGAACACGATTCCGGCTCGGTATGTTGATAGGAAAGACGGTGAGGTCATCGGCGAAGTGGAACTGGCCTATCGATTTATGAAAGGCCGGATCGTCGGCATTACGGGGTCGAACGGAAAGACGACAACGACGACTTTGATCGGTGAACTGCTGAAGGATGCCGCGATCACGACTCAGGTCGGCGGAAATATTGGGACCCCCTTGCTGAGCCTGGCGGAATCTTCGCACAAAGACGGATGGACAATCGTTGAACTCTCAAGTTTTCAACTTGAGACGATCGTCGATTTCCGGCCTAATGTCGCCCTTTGTTTGAACGTAACGCCTAATCATTTGGATCGATACGAATCGTTCACCGATTACGCGGCGGCCAAGCATCGCATCTTTTTGAATCAGACGGCCGCCGATGTTGCGGTATTGAACGCCGATGACGAGATCACTTCGACGTGGGGAAGCGGGTTGAAAGCGTCGGTGACGATGTTCAGCGTCCAACGAGAGTTGGATGAGGGTTTGTTTTTACGTGGCCGCGAACTTGTTTGCCGCTCGAATGGAAAGGAAAAGGTGCTTACAACCCGCGACCGGATCGCCATACGCGGATTGCACAATGTCGAGAATGTGCTTGCCTCGCTCGCAGCAGGTCTTGCGTGCGGGGCGTCGCCGGATTCGATGTCCGAAACGATCGCGAATTTCAACGGCGTCGAACATCGTATGGAACTGGTCGCCGAGATCGACGGAGTGAAGTTTTATAACGATTCGAAGGCTACGTCAGTCGATGCGACATTGAAAGCTCTCGAAGCGTTGAGCGAAGACGAAGGAAAGGTAAATCTCATTCTCGGCGGACGCGGCAAGAATGCTCCGTATCAGCCGCTTGCAGAATTGATCGAACGAAAGGTTCGAAAGCTGATCGTTCTGGGCGAAGACGGTGACAACATCGCGTCGCAATTAAGTGGATTTGCTTCTGTACAGCGTGTAGGTTCGCTTGCCGAGGCGGTGAAAGTTGGTTTCGAAGCGGCAGAGGTAGGTGATTCGGTTTTACTCGCTCCGGCGTGTGCCAGCTTTGATATGTTCAAGAGCTTTGAAGAACGCGGTGAGGTTTTCAAAGCGGAAGTGATGAAGCTGCGTCCGCACGAAGCGGCGACAAATTAGATGGAAAGGCTGTTACGCATCGATTGGTTTATGTTCGCTCTGGCGGCGGGTCTCGCACTGTTCGGGACGATGATGGTTTACAGCGCGTCGGCAATGATCGCCCATCGCGAAACGGCGGGCCTTTCGCAATACACTTACTTTTACAAACAGCTTGGCTTCACCATCGGCGGCATCTTCTTGATGCTGATCGCAAGTCAGATAGATTATCGTAGATATCAACATCCGGTGGTCGTATTCTCGCTTCTGGGGCTTACCGTCATCGGACTTGTCGCCGTTTTTGGATTTCCGGAGATCAACGGCGCCAGTCGCTGGATAAGATTCGGCTCGTTTTCGTTCCAGCCGTCGGAGGTCGCGAAGATAGCATTGCCGGTTTTCCTTGCGTACTTTCTTGCTAAGAATGAGGATCGCGTCGGCGATCTCAAGTCGACGGTTCTGCCTTGCCTCGGCGTCATGGCCCTGCTGTGCGGGTTGATCGTTGCCGAGCCGGATCTCGGAACAACGATCGTCCTCTGCGTGATTTTTGGAGCGGTTTACTTTTCGGCCGGGGCAAGGATAGTACATGTCGTGGCCGTGGCCGGTGCCATGATCTTGCTTGCGGGCATGGCCGTGCTGCTTGCTCCCTGGCGTATGCAGCGGGTTATGGCTTTCGTCGATCCGTGCAGTCCGGAGAACGCGGCTGACACCGGCTATCAGGTTTGCCAAAGCCTTTATGCGATAGGTTCGGGCGGCGTCTTTGGAGAAGGCTTTGCAAAAGGCCAGCAGAAACTCTTTTATTTGCCGTATCCATACTCGGATTTTATTTTTTCGGTTGTCGGCGAAGAGTTGGGCCTGATCGGAACGATGGCGATCGTGGTCGCCTTCGGACTTTTGCTTTGGCGGGGAACGCGTGCCGCGTTGAAAGCGCCTGACAGATTCGGGATGCTGCTTGGCATCGGCATTACGACGGGTATCGTTGTGCAGGCTTTGTTCAATATCAGCGTCGTCATCTCGATCTTGCCGGCGAAGGGGATCCCGCTTCCATTTATCTCGTATGGCGGGTCGTCGGTATTGGTCACGCTTGCTGCGGCCGGGATCCTGTTGAGTATTTCGCGCGGAACCGCAGCGGAGAAAGGGGCAGAGGCCGTTACGGTCACGAATGTTCGCCGTAAGAAAGCGAGGGCCGCTGGGGCCAGATAGAAACGAATGAAAGTACTTTTCGCGGCCGGCGGGACCGGCGGACATATTTTTCCGGCGATCGCGGTTGCAAAGGAAATAATGAATCGTCACAGTGACGGCGAAATACTCTTTGTCGGAACGGCTAAGGGATTGGAGACGCGCATAGTGCCAGAGAACGGTTTTCAGCTCTCGTTGATCGACAGTGCCGGATTAAAGAATGTCGGATTGAAAGGAAAGATTAAGGGTTTAGCGATATTGCCAAAGAGTTTTCTTGAGGCGCGGCAGATCATCCGCCAGTTTCGGCCGCATGTCGTTGTTGGTGCCGGTGGTTATGTTTCAGGTCCGGTGTTGTTGATGGCTGCGATAATGGGTGTGCCGACACTGGTGATGGATTCGAACGCATTGCCCGGTTTTACGAATCGCCAGCTTGCACGTTTTGTTGATAAAGCGGCTCTGACATTTGATGTTTCGCTTCCATACTTTGGAAAAAAAGGTGTCGTGACGGGCAATCCCGTCAGACAGGAGTTCTTCGAAGTGCCCGCAATAGAACGCGGTGACATATTTCATATCTTGATCTTCGGCGGTTCGCAGGGAGCAAGGGCGATCAATAATGCGATGACCGATGCGCTTGAACATCTGTCGCGTTTCGAAGGCAAACTCGCGGTGACGCATCAAACGGGGGAAAGCGATTTTGAAAGAATTAGAGATGCGTATGTAGCATCGGCGATCGCGAATGCGGATGTGCGGCCGTTCATTTACGACATGTCCGGCGAATTCGGCAAAGCCGATCTGATAATTTCGCGGGCGGGAGCCACGACATGTGCCGAACTTGCCGCTGCGGGAAAGGCGTCGATAATGATCCCGCTTCCGACTGCGGCCGATGATCATCAACGCAAAAATGCCGAAGCCTTGGAATCAAAAGGCGCGGCGAAGATGATCCTTCAAAGCGAATTGAACGGTGAATCGCTTGCCGCAGAGATCGCGAAACTGATCGACTATCCTGATGAGATCTCAAAGATGGAATTGGCCGCGAAGGCGATGGGACGTGAAGACGCGGCTGAGAAAACCGCAGACTTAATAGAAGAATTGAAGAGGAATGTTTAATGGCGCTGGTCTGAGAGACGTTAATGTTGTTTCACATGATTTCGTGGCTAAAAATCTGAAGAAAATATATCCACGAAATTACACGAACCAACACGAAAAACGACGCTAATCGAGCAAATGTTTAGACATGTAAAAAGAATTCATTTTATCGGTGTCGGCGGTATCGGAATGAGCGGTATCGCGGAGGTGCTGTGCGGGCTCGGGTTCGATGTCTCCGGTTCCGATATAAAGCGTTCCAAGAATACTGACCGGCTTGAAACGCAATGCGGTGTGACGATCTACGAAGGGCACGCGGCAGAGAACATTGGCGATGCCCAGGTCGTGGTCTATTCGTCAGCTGTGAAAGACGATAATCCCGAGGTTGTGATCGCCAAAGAAAAGGGAATTCCCGTGATCCCGCGTGCGGAAATGCTTGCCGAGTTGATGGTACTCAAACCATATGCGGTTGCAGTTTCTGGAACGCACGGAAAGACCTCGACGACATCGATGGTCGCCACTCTATTGGGACATGCTGGAATGGACCCTACGACGGTTGTCGGCGGCGTTGTCGAATCGTTGGGGTCGAACGCACGTCTCGGTAAATCCGAATGGTTCGTTACCGAGGCGGACGAGAGCGACCGCTCGTTCCTGATGTTGTATCCGACGATCGCCGTGGTGACGAACATCGACAAGGAACACATGGAATCGTACAAAGGCATGGACGATGTCGTTCAGTGCTTCACCGATTTCGTCAACAAGGTTCCGTTCTTTGGCGCGGCGATAATCTGCCTGGACGATCCGAATGTTCAGTTGATAATCCCGAATATCAAACGCCGACGTGTGACCTACGGAATGACGGCACAGGCTGACATCTCAGCGCACAACATCGTGTATAACGATGCGTTCGGCTCTACCTTCAGCGTTTGGAAAGGGAACGATGTGCTCGGGGAGATCAATCTTCCGGTTCCCGGTAAACATAATGTTTATAATGCGTTAGCGGCTATCGCGGTGGCTTTGGAGCTCGAAATTCCGTTCGCACAAATTGCCGAGGCCTTCGCTGAATTCAAGAATGCGAACCGGCGGTTTCAGTTCAAGGGAACGGCAAAGGGCATCACGGTTGTCGATGATTACGGACATCATCCGACCGAGGTTACTGCGACACTTGCCGCCGCCAAACACGCTGCCGGCGGACGCCGCACGGTCGTTGTCTTTCAGCCGCACCGCTACTCGCGAACGCAGGAACTATTCGATGAATTTGCATTGGCGTTCAATAACGCAGACCTGCTTTTTGTTCTCGATATCTATGCCGCGAACGAACAGCCGATCGAAGGAATCACCGCCGAAGTGTTGACCGAAAATATCAAACGCTTCGGACACAAGAATGCTAATTATATCGGTGACATAGAGACAGCGGCTGCGAAGGTGGTGAAGGTTTTGGAAGAGGGCGACCTCGTAATAACTCTCGGAGCCGGAACGGTCACACGGCTTTCGGACGAAATACTTGCTGAAATCTCGAATTAAATATGGCGTCGAAAACGAAAACAGGGAAAAGGGTAAGAACAAGACGGCCAGTGAAACGGACGACGCGGCGAAGTGTGTCGAATACCAACGGAGCACGCATTGTCGGTCAGTATGTGCTGCCGATCCTGGTTTCGGCGTGCATTCTGGTTTGCCTAACGGCACTTGGTTATCTCGGGTATCAGAACGTCTCGGCCTCAGATTTCTTCAACGTGAAACGCGTGGACGTTGTCGGGACAGAGCGGGCTTCAAGAACCGCGATCGAAAACATCATTAAAACGGATACCGAACGAAGCGGCGTCTGGCGGTCCGATCTCGGCGTCTTGCGTTCGAAGATCGAGGCAATGCCGTTCGTCAAGACCGCCTCCGTAACGCGCGTTCTGCCGAACGGGATTCGCGTGCAGGTTGCTGAGCGTCAGCCGATGGCGTTGTTGATGAGAAACGGTCGTCATTATCTTGTCGATGCGGACGGTGCGATACTCGCCGAGACCGACAAGCCGGAAGAGCGGCTGCCTTTTGCGATGATCGGGTGGGACGAAACGAAATCCGAAAGGGCGATGAAGGACAATGTCGAGCGCGTAAAACTTTATCAAAAAATGCTGACAGAATGGCGAAATGCCGACATCGTTTCGAAGGTCAAACAAGTGGATATGATCGACCTGCGTACGCCGAAAGCGATCGTTTCGGATTCGGGGCTTTCGGTTTCGATCGCCGTCGGTCGTGAAGCCTTCGCGGAAAACCTTACGCGCGGGATCAAGGCGATAGTCGGGAAAGGAAATATGTTCGAGGGCGTAGATCTTGTTGGTACCAATATGGTACTTGCCCCGAGAAAACAGAATTGACCGCGAGCGTCCGTCAAAGCGACGGCCACCCATCCTCAAAACCAGGAGGGGAGCAAGAAGAAAGAATATGAATCGAGAGATACACGCAGTTGGGCTTGATATCGGAACCAGCCGGATCCGCTGCATCGTCGGCGAACCCGAAGGCTCGAAGCTGAAGATCGTGGGAATGGGCGAATCCGAATCGCGCGGCCTACGGCGCGGCATCGTCACCGGTGCCGAATCCGTGTCCGATTCGATCCGAAAGGCTGTCGAGGAAGCCGAACGTGTAAGCGGTCTTGAGATCGGCTCGGCGGTAGTAAATCTTTCGGGCGAACATTTTCGCGGTGAGAACAAGAACGGTGTTGTCGCAGTCGCCGGTTCGGGTCGCGAGATCGCCCATGAAGATGTGGACCGGGCGGTCGAATCGGCAAGTGCTATGCATTTGCCCGCAGGTTGGGAAATTTTCAGCCGTTTGCCGCAGGAATTTATCATCGACGGCCAAGACGGGATTACCGAGCCGATGGGAATGTCAGGTTCGCGGCTCGAATCGCTCGTCCACGTTGTGACGGGGCCAAGTGCCGGAAAGCAGAATCTTGAAAAAGCGGTGACGCGTGCCGGGCTCGACGTCGAGCGGATGATGCTCGAACCGCTGGCGGCAGCCGAGGCGACCTTGACCGACGATGACAAAGAATACGGATGTGCTCTTGTGAACATCGGTTCTGAGATCACGAGCATGATGATCTTTGGGCGCGGAGCAGTTCAGCATACGGCGGTGTTTCCGTTCGGCGGGCTTCATTTTACAAAGGACATAGCCGTCGGGCTGCGGGTGTCAATTCAGGATGCGAATAAGATCAAGCAGAACTATGGCTGCGTTGCCGGATTTCTTCTCGACGACGAAGAGCGGCAAGAAGTTATAGAGATCGTCCCCGTCGGACGAAGCGAAACCCGCGGGCTTTCTAAAGAAATTCTGTGCGACATAATGCAGCCGCGGGCCGTCGAGCTTCTCCAGCATATCGCTCAAGCGGCGAACGCTACGCATCTGCAAATTCCGAGCGGCGTCGTTCTGACCGGCGGCGGTTCAATGGTTCGGGGAATGGTCGAGATCGCCGAACAGGTCTTCGACGCTCCGACGCGAAACGGACTGCTCGAATCGGGGTACTTCAGCGGACTCGCCGGACAGATCCAATCGCCTGCATGGGCTGTTGCCTGCGGTCTTGCACTTTCGTCGATGCGGGAACAAATCCGAGGCCAGAATGTCGGCGGACGCTCGACCACACAAAGATTGAGTGAATGGTTTGGAAATATTCGCGGAAAATTTAAATAAATGGCGTCTCTTGACTGGATTTATTCCACAAAGTTTTGTATGCTGATTGCCCGTTGGCACAATATCTTGTTACTTTGTCCTTAGCGCGATATTCACCTCAATTTGTTACTTAAATGGAGCACACCTCACTTGAGGCATGAATTAAAATGATCGATAACTTTCAAACAAACACGAGCCCGATAAAGATATTTATCGATGAACCGCCGATCACCGGTGCAAAGATCAAGGTCATTGGCGTTGGAGGCGGCGGCGGAAACGCCGTGAACAGAATGATCGACGCCGGGATCGCCGGTGTCGAATTCATCGTTGCGAACACCGACCTTCAGGCGTTGAACGCCTCGAAGGCGCCGATCAAGATCCAGCTTGGCGGGCGTTCGACACGCGGCCTCGGGGCTGGTTCGAATCCGAGCGTCGGACGCGAAGCCGCTCTCGAAGATCACGAGAAACTGCTCGACGTTCTCGAGGGTGCGGATATGGTTTTCGTGACTGCCGGACTTGGCGGCGGAACCGGAACCGGTGCGGCTCCTGTCGTAGCTTCACTTGCGATCGAACTCGGTGCATTGACCGTTGCAGTTGTAACGAAGCCATTCGCCGTAGAAGGCAAGAAGCGAATGGCCCAGGCCGAGCAGGGACTTGCGGAACTTCGCGGGTGCGTCGATACCATCATCACCATTCCGAATTCCAAACTTCGCGAGGTCGAAGAGAACATCACCTTGATGGATGCGTTCCGCCGTGCCGACGAAGTGCTGCTTCAGGCCGTTCAGGGCATCACCGATCTGATCACCACGCCGGGCGTTATCAATCTCGATTTTGCTGATGTGACGACAGTAATGAAAGGCCGAGGCGTTGCGTTGATGGGCATCGGCGTGGGCGAAGGCCCTGATGCTGCGTCTAAAGCGATGCGTGAAGCATTGGACTACAAGCTTCTCGAAGAAAATTCGATCACCGGAGCTAAGGCCGCGTTGATAAACGTCACGGGCGGGGCGCACATGCAGCTTGGCGAGATCGAAGACGCGATCGGCATGATCGAAAGCGAATCCGACGACAACGCCGACATCATCTGGGGCAACGTCATTCGTGAGGAACTTGGGGACAAGATCATGGTCACCGTGATCGCGACCGGGTTTGACACCGCAATGCAGATGTCGCGTCCGCAACAGCGGGCTATGGAAGCAGCTGCGAATGGCATTCCAAAACCGGGATTTTCTCCGTCTCCGATCGAGCCCGAAAAAGAGGACCTGGACGTTCCGACATTCATCCGTCGACAAGCTGATTAAAGTGCAAGAGTGAAAAAGAGGCTGCTTTGTGATCAAGCAGTCTTCTTGCTTCTTGAGTTCTTTTACTTTTTCACCTTTTCACGTTTGACCATTTTCACTTTTAAACCTTTTTCACTTTTTCCCTTTTCCGCTTTCCTTGTCGTAACATTTCAAGTGAGTGAACGACAAGCGGCCAATAATTGGGATCACGATGGGCGATGCTGCGGGCATCGGCCCTGAGATTATCGTTAAGTCTGTTCTCGATACAGGGCTGCGAAAGACCGTGAGATCGGTGGTGATCGGCGACGCAGCCGTCTTGAATAGAACCCTATCGATGATCGGAAGTGATATTCAGGTCGTTGAATTCACAAACGTCACCACTTCCGACAACGCCATTGAAGCTATCGACCTAGCAAATTTGCCGGAACAATTTGCGCTTGGAACGGTTTCCGCTGCGACCGGGAAGGCGGCGGGCGAGTGCATAGAAAAAGCTGTCGAGCTTTGGAAAAGCGGAACGATCGACGCTATCTGCACGGCTCCGATAAACAAGAAATCTCTGTCGATGGGCGGATACGATTATCCAGGACACACGGAATTCATCGCTGCGTTGACCGATACCAAAGAATTTGCGATGAGCTTTTTCGCAGACGATCTGCGTGTTGTGCTGCTTTCGACGCATCTTTCGCTCGCGGACGCTATACAGAAAGTAAAGAGCGGTTCGCTGGTAAAACTGATCGAATTCACCGACCGAACTCTGGCAAAGCTGCTTAAACGCGATGTAAAGATCGCCGTCGCAGGCCTCAATCCGCACGCATCGGAAAACGGAATGTTCGGCAGCGAAGAAGCCGATGAGATGGAACCGGCGATGGCAGAATGCAGGGAAAAAGGCATAGATGTTTCCGGCCCGTATTCGCCGGATACCATTTTTATTCGCGGCTACAAGGGCGAGTTCGATGCGGTCATTGCCTGCTATCACGATCAGGCGACGATTGCGGTCAAGTGCCTTTCATTCGGTTCGGCGGTGAACGTCACGCTCGGATTGCCGCTCGTTCGGACATCGGTCGATCACGGAACGGCTTTTGATATCGCCGGGAAAGGAGTTGCGGATGAATCGAGCATGAAGGCGGCGATAAAACTCGCCGGGGAACTTGCGTCGATCTAAAAAGTTATGTCGAACGGCAAAAAATATGTGTTGGTTGCTGACGATGACGCTTCGATGATCCGGTTTGTTTCCGCCGTTGTCGCGAAAGAAGGGCTGGAGATCGAATCGGCAATGGATGGAAAGGCCGCCTATAAATCCCTTATGTCGGGTAAAGATTTTGTCTGCGCAGTAATTGATATTCGGATGCCGTATATTGAAGGAACTGAGTTGGTAAGGTTCATGCAAAAGGACGAACGGCTTGCGGCAATTCCGGTGATAATGATGACCGGCGAACACGAATCGAAATATGCGGCTGCGGGACGCTCGGCCGGTGCGGTCGCATTTCTTCCCAAACCGTTCACGAATCATCAGCTTCAACTCGTTTTGAGAACTCTTATCCATCGAGAGGACTCGCCAACGTCTTGACCCGATGCACGTCAAGATGATAGTTTTCAGATTCGATAACCGATAATTTTTCTCGCATTAAAGGAGCGGACTTAACGTGTCAAAACCGAGGCTTTTGTTGGCGGACGATTCTCTCACGATCCAAAAATTGATCAATCTGACTTTTACGGACGAGGGGTTCGACGTCGTTACGGTCGGTGACGGCGATGCCGCGTTGCGCGAGATCGGCACGGTTCAACCTGCCATTGTCCTTGCTGATGTTCACATGCCCGGCCCTAACGGCTACGAGATATGCCAGTTGATGCGTGGAATTGAGGAAACTGCCACCACGCCGGTGATGCTTCTCGTTGGTTCTTTCGAGCCATTCGACAATGAAGAGGCCGAACGTGTTGGCGCCAATGCATTTGTCACAAAACCGTTTCAGTCGATCCGTACACTGGTTGACCAGGTAAACGGATTACTCTACGCACAAACCGCCACTGAGCCTCTTGCTGAAAGCGAGCAAGATATTCCAGAAGTGGAAGTTTCCGAGAACAAGGTTGTTGACACCAGCGATATCGATTCCCTTTACGAGCAAAGTTTCGGTGAGACTGTAGAAACTCCGGTGGAGATGACGACAGCGATGGAAGCCGAGGTTTACGAGGTCGATGGCCTGGACGATGAAATGATCGAGACAAGCTATGTGTCGGAGCAGGAGTTGGCACCGATTGAGTTTGCGGTCACGCCGATCGACGATGAAAAATTTGATGAGGTCATTGTAAGCGACTATGTCGAAGAGTCTGAGCCAACGCATGTAGTCGAATCGCCCATCGTCCAGGAAGAAGACGTTTTCGAGCCGGTTTACGATGACATCCCTGCACCAACGAACGATACTGAGATTGCTGAGATGCAAACGGCTGAGACCGAGGAGTTTCGTCACGAAGCTCTCGACCCGTTTGCGACCACCGCACAGGAGTTCGATCTGGACGAGATAGATCTGCTTGATCTGACGCCGGCGAACATGACTGAGACCATCGAATTCACGACGCCCGCCTTGGCCGTCGAACAGGGCAGCAAGTCACAAGTCGTTAGTCTTTCACCAGAGTTGCTGGACATAATCGTCCAGCGGGTTGTTGAGAAGCTGTCAGAGAAGTATTGAAAGGTTTTGATCAAAGTTTCGCTGGTGGCCGGTTCTCAGATGAAAACCGGCCGTTTTTGTTTTAGAATTACCGTTTTACCTATATGGAGATCGCAAAGGCTTTCGACCCTAAAGAAGCCGAAAAAAGTCATTACCAGCGTTGGGAAACGAGCGGTTTTTTCCGTCCGGAGATCAACGAAAACCCGAACGCAAAGCCGTTTTCAATTGTGATTCCGCCGCCGAACGTGACCGGCAGCCTGCACATGGGCCACGCTCTTCAGCACACGATAATGGACGTGCTGACACGATGGAAACGGATGCAGGGCTTTCGCACGCTTTGGCTGCCGGGGACGGACCACGCAGGCATTTCGGTGCAGCGAAAGGTCGTCGAACAGCTTAAGAAGATCGAGCATAAAAAGCCGCTCGACATAGGCCGCGAAGAGTTCGTGCGTCGTGCGTGGGCGTGGAAGGAAGAATACGGAAACACGATAACCGAGCAAATGCGACGCGAAGGTGCTTCGGTAGATTGGTCGCGCCATCGTTTCACGATGGACGCATCGCTGTCGCTCGCGGTACCAAATGTATTCTGTACGCTTTACGACGAAGGCTGGATCTACAAGGGCCTGCGTATCGTAAATTGGTGCCCGAAAGACAAGACCGTGCTTTCGGATCTTGAGGTAAAAGAAGAAACGAAGAAGGACGGGAAGCTTTATTATTTAAGGTATCCGGTGGGAGAGCGGACACTCTTGTCCGCAAGCCTGCGAGAGCAGGCTGACCTGCGTGATGATTCGAGCGCGTACGCCGGAGGAACCGGCGTTGCGGACAGGAGTGACCGCACTCCGTATATCACCGTTGCAACAACCCGCCCCGAAACAATGCTCGGCGATACTGCGGTTGCGGTAAATCCCAAAGACGAGCGTTACAAAGATCTGATCGGCAAGTCGATCGCATTGCCGTTGACAAATCGAGAGATACTGATCGTTGCGGACGAATATGTCGATCCCGAATTCGGAACAGGGGCGGTGAAGATCACGCCCGCCCACGACCCTAACGACTATCAACTCGGCCAGCGGCACAACCTCGAACAGCTTCTCATAATGAACGACGACGGCACGATGAACGCAGCGGCCGGATCTGAATTCGAAGGCCTCGATCGTTTTGTCGCACGCGCAAAGGTTGTTGAGAAGTTCGAAGAACTCGGCTTGCTCGAAAAGATCGATGATTACGAGATAACGCTGCCGATCTGCGAGCGTTGCAAGACCATAGTCGAGCCGATCTTGTCCGATCAATGGTTCGTCAAGATGGACGAGATGCGCGATATGGCTCTCGACCTGATGCGTACCGAAGGTGCACCGCATTTTTCGCCGCAGGTACCGCACGAAAAGGTTTACACCGCATGGCTTGAAAATCTAAAAGACTGGACGATCTCGCGTCAGCTTTGGTGGGGACATCAGATCCCGGCGTGGTACGACGCAGACGGAAATGTTTTCGTCGCCCGCACCGCCGAAGAGGCGAAAGAAAAAGCAGGCGGCAAAGAATTGACGCAGGACCAGGACGTGCTGGATACGTGGTTCTCTTCAGGCCTGTGGGCCTTCTCAACTTTGGGATGGAACGGGGAACGGAGCGGGGACACTCCTGTCCCCACGGACGCCGCTTCGGCGTCCGAACGAACATCGGGCGAAGATCAGGCTACTGAAAATCGCAGCCGTGGCGACAAGAGTGTTGCCGCTCCTGATCTCGACGTCTTTCTCCCCACCGACGTGCTCGTCACGGGCCGCGACATTATTTTTCTTTGGGTTTCGCGAATGGTGATGTTGACGGAGAAGTTTGTTGGCAAAAAGCCGTTTGAGGACGTGATAATCACCGGCACCGTGCTTGGCAAAGATGGTAAACCGATGTCGAAATCGCGCAACAACGGCGTCGATCCGATCGAGATGTTCGATAAGTTCGGCGTTGACGCAACGCGCATTTATCTGGCGTCCATAGCGACCGGAGCCGACATCAAGTGGAACGACGTCGGCGTCGAAACTTATCGCAACTTCGCCAACAAGATCTGGAACGCTACGCGGTTTTGTTTGATGAATTCCCAAGGTGCGACGGTCGATCACGCGAGCCTAATGGCCGATGATCTGGCGCTTCCGGATAAATGGATCATCTCGCGGCTTAACAAAACGGCCATCGACGTCAATAGATCGCTTGCTAAGTACGAGTTCCACACAGCCGTTTCACTGCTCTATCACTTTTTCTGGGACGATTTCTGCGATTGGTATATAGAGCTTGTGAAGGATGAGATAACGCGGAGCGGGGACACTCCTGTCCCCACGGACGCCGCTTCGGCGTTCGGAGATCGTTTCGCCCGAGGAACCGGCGATGGGGACAAGAGTGTCCCCGCTCCGATCGCCGCTCCTACGCGAATCCTCACCATCCTCGAGATCGCGTTACGAATGCTGCATCCGTTCATGCCGTATTTGACTGAGGAGTTGTGGCAGAAGCTACCGGGCATCTCGAACGGATTGCACAACGCGGCTTACTCCGGAGCTGGGCAGACTATAATGCTTACGACATTCCCGCCGGGCGACGCTTCGGCAATAGATGAGGTGGCCGAGGCCGAAATGCAGTCTGTGATCGACCTGATAAAAAAGGTGCGGAATATCCGTGCGGAAATGAACATCAAGTCGTCTGACCGCCTTTCCGTTCACGTTGCCGCCGACAGCGAAATGCAGGCGGTTTTTGCAGCCAACGACGCCCAGATCAAAAAACTTGCACGGGCTGATAAGATAGTTCTCGGAAATACGCTTGTAGTGCCGAAGGCGTCGGCCAAAGCCGTGTTGACCGGCGGAGCCGAGATCGCAGTGCCGCTCGAAGGGCTGATCGATTTCGACAAAGAACGCGAGCGTCTGCTGAACCAGATCGAAAAACTCGACGTTGAGCTTCAGCGTCTTCATGGACAGCTTTCGAACGCAAGTTTTGTGGAAAAGGCCCCGGCAGAAAAGGTGTCGGAACTGAGAGATAGGAAAGCCGAAATTAAACAACAAATCGGAACGCTCAAAACGAATCTCGATTCGTTGGGATAGGAGTACTGCTTATGAAAAATACTTTGGAAGTTATATTCGTAGCCTTGTTCATCGTGCTTGGTTTTTCTCCGGCGGCTTTTTCTCAAGGCAAAGACCTTACTTACGCTGACATCTTCAAAATGGAGCAGACTGCGATGACTTTGCTTCGTTCAACTCCGTATCGTTCTACGTGGACCTCATGGAACTTTCCGGAGCGCGGGAAAGAACCCTCATATAGAGGGGTATTTACTTATGAGATCGATGCCACTGGTCGGACACGTTCAGTTCAAGAAAATCATACACCTGGATCGTTCAACCGAATGGAAGGTATTTTTATTGGGGACAAAAATTACCGAAAGTTTGACGACGGTCCTTGGAGGGTTTATCCGTTACCGCCAAGCCCTTTGCCCATTACAGATACGACTCCACCGACGAATTCCAAGCCTCGATTTGAGAATAGCGTCAAACTCATTGAGACTCTGAATAACAACGACGGGCTTGTTTCGGTGTACGAAACAATCAGTAAGGCTACACGGGAAGAAAACGGAAAAGATATTGTACGGATAAGCACAAATCGTTTCTGGTTTCGCTACGATGGACGACTTCTCAGAAAGGATATGGAACTGGAAACCATCGGCGAACCAAGGATATTGAAGAATTCGATGGTTTACGAGTACGAGAACATTAAGATCGAAGAGCCGATTGTTAAGTAAGATCGGCGAGATCCAAAACGCAAAATCGAAAATATGAACTGGCTCGACAATGGTGAGGTGCTTTCGGCGATCGGTCATTTTTTGGCTGAGGATATTGGGCGTGGCGACATTACGACGGGGGCGACGGTTGAGCCTGAGGTGCGCGGACTAGGGCGATTTTTGGCGAAGGAATATCTAGTCATCTGCGGGCTTGAGGTAGCAGAGGCGGTGTTCCTGCATCTCGATGCGGAGATCTCGGAGATCGAAACGTCATATAACGAAGGCGACGAGGTTGAAGAAGGAACCGTTTTTGCGACCTTGAAAGGCTACGCGGATGTGCTTCTAACGGGCGAACGGGTTGCTTTGAACATCTTGCAACGCATGTCAGGCGTGGCGACGCTGACGCGGCAGTATGTCCGTGCGGTCGAGGGAACAAAAGCTGCGATCGTCGATACGCGAAAGACGACGCCGGGATTGCGGCTGCTTGAGAAATACGCGGTCACGGTCGGCGGTGGAAAGAATCACCGCATGGGCCTCGATGACGGCGTGCTTATCAAGGACAACCACATCGTGCTCGCCGGCGGCATCACCGAAGCGGTGCTCGCCGCAAAGGACAAGGTCGGGCATCTTCACAAGATCGAGGTCGAGGTTACGAACTGGGCCCAGCTTCGCGAAGCCATAGACGCCGGAGCCGACATCATAATGCTCGACAATCAAACTCCCGAAGAAGCCGCAAAACTCGTCGGAATGTCGCGCGACCTGAATCCGAATGTGATGATCGAAGCCTCCGGGGGAATGGACCTCGACCGGGTACGCTCTTTTGCCGAAGCCGGTGTTGATCTGATTTCCGTTGGACGACTGACGCATTCGGCCAGAGCGGTGGATATTTCGTTTAAGATCCAGACGCTCTAAGAAATTGTTTAGCCACAGATTTGCACAGATAAACGCAGATAAATTGCTTGGTGATCTGCGTTCATCTGCGTTCATCTGCGGCCAATATGTTTAGCATGTCGTCGGAAGGTTTCAGGAACGGGGCGAGATAGATTGCAACGGTCGAAACGATCAATCCGAAAGTACACGCAACACTTGCTTCGATGCCGTAGTTCTCGCCGGTTAGCCACGCGGGGCCACTGTCGGTTTCTTTTAACAGCGGAAATTGAACAAACTCAGTCAAGCCGCTAACCTCAACGCCGAAGATAGATCCCTGCATCCAGTTCCACATCAGGTGCAAGCCCCAAACGAGCCATAGATCGCGTGTTTTAAGATAGGCTACGCCGAACCAGATACCTGCGAGTGCCGTGTTCAGGGAAGAAAGGTATCCCGCACCTGGATTGTCGAGATGAACCGCCCCGAAGAAAACTGAGGTCAACAAAATTGCCGGCCACGCCAAGCCCGAACGAGCAAATGTTTGAAGTATATAGCCTCTGAACAACGCTTCCTCAAACGCCGCTGCCACGGCGAAAATGATGAACGAAATGAAGAGCGTTCTTAGGATCGAGTTCGTGTCGGCGACGTTGAATGAGAAATCCAGATTACCGAACACGGAGGCAATGCCAATCGCCAGAGAAACGGTGGCCGCACCGATAGCTATTCCAAAAATCAAGTGTTTGAACCAACTGGTAGTAAACCACGCACCAAGTGCTCGGAACGGGAGCGATTCTACATACTTGCCGCATAGCCAGCCCATCAAGATAGCCGCAGCTAGCGGAACGGCTGCTCCGAGTACGGTGAAAAGTGCCGGATTAGCGTCTCTTGAAAAACCGGCGAACGACATCAGACGAAACACAATCGCCCCTAAAAGAACAAGGGCGAAAATAAATGCAGCAACGAAGATCGCCGCACGCCAACCGCTTCGTAGTTTTCCATCTGAACCGAATAATATGTCGCGTGGTTTCATCAGATCTATGCGAGTTTAGCCGATCGCATTCCAACTTACAATCGGCAGGGCAACGGCTGTGTTTATGTTAAGATACGCATATGCCGGACGCGAAGCCAAAGCCGAGAAAGATGCCGTGGGTGCTGGGCCTGACGGTACTTTTTCTGTTTACGACGCTGGTCGTTCTGCAGTCGAGCAACTATTGGCGAACGCTTTTTGAAGTAACGGAACGCGACACCGTTCTGCTCTACGCGCTCATCTCGCTAAACTTTTTCGCCTTCGTCGTTTTCGGTTTTATTTTGCTTCGCAGCATTTTGAAACTGATGCGCGAACGCCGGGCGTTAAAGCTCGGGGCGAAGATCAAGACGCGTCTGCTCGTGTATTTCACGCTCATCAGCATCTTGCCGATAATTGCGATGGCGATGTTCACCTATCTTTTTATGAACCGGGCGCTCGAACGCTGGTTCACGCAAATACCGGAAACCGTCGCACGCGAGGCACGCGAGATTCGCGACCGCTCCGTCGAGGAACGCACGGGTCAATACGCCGCGACCGCTCGCACGCTTGCCGCGACGCTGCGAAACCAGAGGATCGACGATGCGTTTTTGAATGAGATCGCGACAACCGGCGGCTTTGCGTTTGTCGCAGTTGCAAATAGCTATGACGAAATCGTTTTGGCTTCGAACAGTGTCGATCGAAAAACTATCGCTGCGTCGATCAAACCTACAACCGATTCAGCGGAAACGGGAAAGTTTAACGTATTCACCGCGCCGTTAGCGGACGGCAGACGTCTTGTTATCGCTACGAAAACCGACGACGAGACTGGGGTCGGGAAAATGATCGACACTCAGTTGACTGAGTATAACGACCTCAAGAACCAACAAAACTCGATCCGCCAGCTTGGAATGCTGACGCTCGGCGTGCTGACTTTCCTGCTTCTTTTTGCTTCGTCGTGGATGGCATTTTACGTCGCACGCGGATTTACAACTCCAATAATGGCGTTGGCAGAAGGGGCCGACCACATCGCAAAAGGTGAACTCGGCTATCGCGTGGATACCTTAGCAGAGGATGAACTCGAAACCCTTGTCAATGCGTTTAATCAGATGTCCACGAAGCTCGAAGCGAATTCGACCGAGCTTACGACGCGACGGCGTTACATCGAAACGGTTTTGAACACGCTGCCGACCGGCGTGATCTCTGTTGATTCGGGCGGTAAAATAAGCACTATCAATCCTGCTGCCGTTGCGATGCTGCGGCTCGGCGATGGCGAGCTTATCGGTGCAGAACTTTCGGGTGTGGCGAACAGCGCCGACCGTGAAATATTCAAGCGTGTGATCGCCCGTGCAAAACGCATTGGGCATGCGTCCGAGCAATCCAAGCTGCAAATCGAACCGAACGATGGCGTTTCGGAGGTTTCGGTATCGCTGACCGCGACGGCATTGCCCGAAGACGGCGGCGTTGTACTGGTTATGGAAGACCTTTCCGAACTGATCGCGGCCCAACGTGCGTCGGCCTGGCGCGAGGTCGCACGGCGAATGGCACATGAGATCAAAAATCCGTTAACGCCGATCCAGCTTTCCGCGGAACGCATTGCGAAACGTGCTCTGTCAGAACCGCCAGCGTTAGCCGGCGGCATGATAGTGCGAAACGCTATTGGAACCTCCTTTACGGATGAAGCCGACCTGAATTCGCGCATTATACGCGAAGGCACCGACACCATACTCCGCGAAGTTCAAAGCCTAAAGGCGATGGTCGATGAGTTTTCGCAGTTCGCACGCCTGCCAAATGTCGAACTCGAAACCGGAAATATAAACCATGTGATAGAGCAAGCCGCCACTCTGTATCTCGACCGCCCGGATGAGCTACGGCTCGAAACGCGGATCGATCCCGTAGTGCCCGAAACCAAGATCGACGCCGAACAGCTCAGGCGAGTTTTTGTAAATCTTATCGACAACGCTATCGAGGCTCCAACCGGTGATGACGCAAAATCGGTTGCGATCACTTCGCGTTTTGACGCTGCCCGCGACCTTGTCATCGTTGAGGTTTCGGATAACGGTCGGGGAATCGATCCGGCAGATTATCAGAAACTATTTCAACCGTATTTTTCAACCAAAGGACGCGGAACCGGATTGGGACTGGCGATAGTTCAACGCATCGTCTCCGAGCATCAAGGAAAGATCAAGGCTGTGCCCAACCAACCGCGCGGTGCGAAGTTTATTATCGAGTTGCCTGTTTAAGTGACAAATTCAATCCTAATTGTTGATGACGAGCCCGGCATTCGCGATACGCTTCGCGGTGTGCTTGAGGACGAGGGGTTTGCGGTAGAAACGGTCGCGAACGGCGAGGCGTGTTTGAAGGCCGTGCAGCACAAGAATTTTGCGTGTATCCTGCTCGACATTTGGCTTGGCAAAGGGATCGATGGACTTGAAACATTGAAGCGTCTTCGCGATGCGAATGAGGAAGCACCGGTCGTGATGATCTCCGGTCACGGTAACATCGAGACTGCCGTTAAATCGACAAAGCTAGGAGCGTTTGATTTCATCGAAAAGCCACTCAGCCTTGAACGCACGCTTTTGACCGTCAAGAATGCCATCCGCCAACGCGATCTTGAACGCACGAACGACCAGCTTCAGGCTCAGTTGCGGGAAGAATATGTGATGGTCGGCGAATCGATCGCGATGCGTGCCTTGCGCAAGCAGATCTCCATCGTCGCTCCGTCCGATGGACGCGTTTTGATCTCCGGTGAAAGCGGCACCGGCAAAGAGCTTGTCGCACGGGCTATTCATTCACAATCCAAACGCAGAGGTTCGCCGTTTGTCGAAATAAACTCAGCCGCGATTCCCGAAGAGCTTGTCGAATCTGAACTCTTCGGCCACGCGAAAGGAGCCTTTTCAGGTGCGATGACGGCAAAGAAAGGGAAGTTCGAGATCGCCGACGGAGCGACACTCTTTCTGGATGAGATCGGTGATATGTCCGAACGCGTTCAGGCCAAGATGCTGCGCGTGCTTGAGGAACAGCGGTTCGAGCCCGTCGGCAGCAACACGCCTGTTAAGGTCGATGTCCGCGTCATCTCAGCGACCAACAAACGTCTCGACGACCTTATCGACAACGGCAATTTCCGTCACGACCTTTTTTACAGGCTCAACGTCATTCCGTTTCAGGTGCCGCCGCTTCGCGAACGCGTTGAGGACGTGCCCTCGCTGGTCGAACATTTCAACGCACGTTTTTCTGCTGACAACGGTAAAAAGCCAAAGGCGATATCGCACGAGGCTATCGAAAGGCTGCAATCGCATTCGTGGCCCGGCAACGTTCGCGAGCTAAAGAATACGATCGAGCGCGTTATCATCATGAATGCCAAACAAAAGATCGGCGTTGACGATCTGCCCGAGCTTGGCTTCAACAGCGAAAAGCCCGCGTCGAGCTTCCGCTTTCCGTCGTTCAAAGATGCGACCGATGCGTATCAACGCGAATTTATTCAGCACAAGCTCGCCGAGTTCGACGGCAACGTCACCAAAGCTGCCGAAGACATGGGCGTTGACCGGAGCCATCTATACCGGCGAATGCGTAATCTCGGCATTCAGCAAAAATAAGCCTAATCCGAAACTTCGCATAAAATTTGACGTATTGTATTCTTAGCTAAACCCAGACCTTAAAATTAGTTGGAGAGAAATTTAATGAAAAGATCCATCCTTGTGATCGCCGCCCTTTTTGTTTGTGCGGTTTCCGCTGCAGCACAGAGCGGTTCGCCGATGCTGTTTCGTCAGCCGACGATGAGCCGAAACCACATCGTGTTCGTTTTCGCCGGTGACCTTTGGAGCGTGCCGCGTGCCGGCGGTTCGGCGATACGCCTGACCAGCTCGAACGGAAGCGAGAGCAACCCGATATTTTCTCCGGACGGAAACTGGGTCGCGTTCACCGGCGAATACGACGGCAACGTCGATGTTTACGTCATCCCCGCAAATGGCGGCGAGCCGAAACGCATAACATTCCATCCCGGTGCAGACACGGTGTCGGGCTGGACGTCGGACGGCAGGTCAGTAGTATTTCTTTCCGGCCGCAGTTCATTGCTGCCGAGTGCGAAACTGTTTACGGTGCCCGTTTCGGGGGGCGGTTTGCCGACCGAGTTGCCGTTCCCGATGGCGAGTGGACGTGCGTCGTATTCGCCGGACGGAAGCAAACTCGCTTACATGCCGCTTGCTCCGGCGTTCCAACAATGGAAAAAATATCGCGGCGGACGGACGACGAAGATCTGGATCGGTAACCTCGCAGATTCAAGCGTTGAAGAAATTCCGCGGCAGAATTCGAACGACTACATCCCGATGTGGGTCGATGACCGTATCTTCTTTCTCTCCGACCGGAACGGTCGCAACACGGCCCTTTATTCGTACAACACGGGCAACAAACGCGTGACCGAAGCCGTCGCCAACAACGGCCTCGACATCAAATCGGCTTCGGCGGGTCCGGGCGGCATTGTCTATGAGCAATTTGGTTCGCTCTGGGTTTACGATACCGGTTCGAATAAAGCGAATCAGATCGGCGTCTCGCTGAACGGCGACCTGCCGGAAGTCCGCCCGCGTTTTGAAAAAGTTGCAACACGTATTCAAAACGTCGCGATCTCACCGACCGGAGCACGCGCGGTTTTCGAAGCACGCGGCGAGATACTCAGCGTTCCTGCGGAAAAAGGAAATGCGCGAAATCTGACTAATTCGCCGGGTGCGGCTGATCGTGATCCTGCATGGTCGCCTGACGGCAAATGGATCGCCTATTTCTCAGATGAATCCGGTGAATACGCGCTGCATTTCCGCGATCAAACCGGGATGGGCGAGGTGAAAAAGGTCAGCCTCGGTACACAGCCTTCGTATTTCTACGCGCCGAGGTTTTCTCCTGACAGCAAGAGGGTCTTACTTACTGACAAGCGTCTGAACATCTGGTATATGGATGTCGAAAAAGGGACGATGACCAAGGTTGACACGAACCCGTTCGAGAATCCGTTTCAGGTGCTCGACCCCGAATGGTCGCCGGACAGCAAATGGATCGTCTATACGCGACAATTGAAGAATCGTCTTTGTGCCGTCTTCGCATATTCGCTCGACACGTCAAAGGCGACGCAGTTGACCGACGGCCTTAGCGATGCGCGTTACGCCACATTTGACCGTAACGGCAAATACATTTACTTCACGGCCAGCACCGACACAGGCCCGACGACTGGATGGCTGGATATGTCGAGCTTTCCGTTTCAGACAAGCCGCGGCGTTTACGCAATCGTTTTGAAAAAGACCGACAGCTCGCCGCTTTCGCCTGAGAGCGACGAAGAAAAGATCGTCGAAGCCGCACCTGCCGCACCGGCTCCGCCGGCAAAACCGGCACCGGTTTCGGTGACGATCGATTTCGACCGCATCGGCCAACGCATCGTGACGATGCCTGTGACGACGCGAAATTATGTCGGAATCGTTCAGGGCCGTGCGAACAATTTCTATCTGTTAGAAGCAATCCCGCCATCTGGAACCACCGCTGCTCCCGGATCGACGGCGGTCTATAAATTTGATGTTGAAAAGCGAAAGGCGGACAAGGTGCTTGATAACGTGACCGGATTTCAGGTTTCGGCGAATGGCGAAAAGATGCTTTTCGGCCAACCGGGAAATCGGTTCACCATTGCCTCGACCGTAACGCCGATGCGTCCCGGCGAAGGCGTCGTCAATGTCGGCGACATGGGCGTCGCCATCGATCCGCGTGCCGAGTGGCGTCAGATCTACAACGAGGTCTGGCGTATTCAGCGGGATTTCTTTTACGATCCCGGCCTTCACGGCCTCAACCTGGCCGCGACGAAGGCGAAATACGAACCGTTCCTTAACGGCATCGCCAGCCGTTCCGATCTGAACTATCTGTTCCAGGAAATGCTCGGAAACATGGCGGTCGGCCATCACAATTCGGGTGGCGGAGACATCCCGCAGCCGACCCGCTATACCGTCGGATTGCTCGGAGCCGATTATTCAATCGAGAACGGTCGGTATCGTTTCGCAAGGATATTGGATGGCGAAAACTGGAATCCGGGACTCGTCGCACCGCTCACTCAGCCGGGCGTTGACGTTCGTGAGGGCGAATATCTGTTGGCGGTCAACGGACGAAATCTAACGTCGGCGGACAACCTGTATTCGCATTTTCAGGAAACTGCCGGACGCCAGATCGTTCTTCGCGTCGGTCCAGACCCCAACGGTACTGGTGCTCGTCAGGTGACAGTAATTCCGGTCGCGAACGAAGGCGGGCTGCGCAATCTTGCGTGGATCGAGGGTAATCGACGAAAGGTTTCCGAACTTAGCGGCGGCAAACTAGCTTACGTCTATCTGCCGAACACCGGCGGCGCCGGTTACTCAAACTTCAACCGATACTACTTCGCGCAGATCGACAAAGAAGGTGCGGTCATCGACGAACGCTTTAATGGCGGCGGTTCGGCGGCGGACTACATCATCAGCTATATGCAGCGGCCGCTGATGAATTATTGGTCAACCCGCGAGGGAGACGATTTCACCACGCCGATCGGTTCGATCTACGGGCCGAAGACGATGATGATAAACGAATATTCGTCGTCGGGTGGCGATATGCTGCCGTGGATGTTCCGCGAGGCAAAGATCGGCCAGCTTGTCGGCAAACGCACATGGGGCGGGCTCGTCGGCATTTACGGTTACCCGACGCTAATTGATGGTGGATCGGTTACGGCGCCGCGTGTCGCCTTCCGCAATCTGCAGGGCGAACTCGATGTAGAAAACAAGGGCGTTGCCCCCGATGTTGAGGTCGATCTCGACCCCAAACTCTGGCGTGCCGGCCGCGACACCCAACTTGAACGCGCCGTCGAGATTACGCTTGATCAGGTTCGAAAGAATCCGTCCAAAAAACCAGCCAACGGCCCGTTTCCGAAATACAATGAGTAAGTGTCAGTAGCCCGCACGCAAGTAAGGGCTTGATGGAACGCACGCAGCAAGGGCTTCGTCACCCGACGAAGCCCTTTCTCTTTAAATGTCTGATTTCTGCAAACCTCTAAGTGTATTATTAGAAAGCCCCAATGATGTCCACTCAGTACATTTTAGACATTACTCTCAAACGATCAGAGGTCCAATCGTTTGACGAATATCCTTTCTGTCTCGACGCCGTGCGAAACTTTGACAGCCTCAAACTGCACCCCAAAGTCACATATTTCATCGGCGAGAACGGAAGCGGGAAATCCACCTTGCTTGAGGCAATCGCAGTATATTTGGGTTTCAATCCCGAAGGCGGAACAAAGAACTTTAATTTTGGAACGCGTGAGTCGCACTCGGACCTGCATCGCTATCTTAGGATCGGACGGGGACTTGTTCGGCCACACGACGGCTTCTTTTTAAGGGCTGAGAGCTTCTTTAACCTTGCAACGAATATCGAGGACATGGACGCCGTGGAATCTATGGCACCTCCGGTGATAGATTCTTACGGCGGCAAATCCCTTCACGAACAATCTCATGGGGAGTCATTCCTGGCGTTAATGACGCAAAGATTTGGTGGCAACGGAATCTATATTCTTGATGAACCCGAGGCAGCACTTTCGCCGCAGCGACAACTTGCGATCCTGTCTCGAATACACGATCTTGTAAAAGATAATTCGCAGTTCATCATCGCCACTCACTCACCGATCCTGATGGCATATCCCGATTCAACGATATACCAATGCGGCCCTGACGGAATAACCGAAACCACATATGAAGAAACCGAACACTATCAGGTTACCCGCGATTTTCTGATGAACCGGGAGAGAATGCTGAAAATTCTTTTGGAGGACGATCCTGAAAGCGGTGAGTGATCGATTAGAGGAAATATGAAAATATCGAGTGCAATTGCACAACTGCGAACGACGGATCTTGCAGAGTCGATCCGTTTTTACACCGAGAAGGTCGGCCTTAAGCTTGAATTTCAGTATCAGGATTTTTACGCCGGTATTCGTGCCGACGAACAGGTCTTTCATTTGAAATATATTTGCGATAAAGACCCGTCGATCGACTTTGTCGATAAAGGCGGACATTTCCACCTCTATCTGAAAACGGACGATGCCGACGCGACCGCGGACGTTCTAAAGAAAAATGGCGTTGAACTTGTTGAAGACGTTCACGAGACCGAGTGGGGAACGCGGGAGTTCATCATAAAAGACGATCAGGGCCATACGCTGTATTTTGGTGAAAGTCTTTAGGCATCTGGATTCCATTCAGCTACGTCTTTCGGGCCAGTCTGGATCTGCTCGTGCAGGTTCCGGCTGGTTCGAACTGACATTGGAGGCTGAAATCTGGGCAAATACGAAATTTTCGGGAGCGACCGGTTCGCGGTGAAGACGACGCAGCATTGCTAACTGGCCGGCGTGCGTCATTGCATCTGAAAAAGGTCCTTGAAGAAGTTGTTCTTCGGTGATGCCTTCGAGGATCTCGCCAGCCCCTAGCCGTTCGCTTAGATCTTCGAGCATGTCGTGAAAAGCCTGTACGTCAATTTCAAAATCGACCGGCACGGGCTGAGGATAAACACCGCCGATGAGGAACGTGCGGGCATAACCAAGCACGCTTCGCATGTGACACAACAACTCGTGAGGCGTGCGTGCTCTGTTCCCGGCATCAAAGGCCGGGAAATCCGACGGAGCACCACGCAATGCCTTTTGGGTACGATAAGCTAATGCCGCGAGAAAATGTCGCAGCATCTCCCGCTTAATTTCCGACTCCATAGGACGGCAGTCTACTTTATTCTATCAGCCACCCGCAATCCACGATTTCCAGTTGAGCAGGAGTGATGGCCTTATTTACGGAATGAAGTAGAGAGGCAAGCAGGTATGCTCGCTCCCCAGTCATTCTGACAAAATAGCGTCCTGCTCTGTTATTTCACGGGGAAGCCGCGTTTTATCATCAGGGCACTGACCTGCGGATCGCGGCCTCGGAATTTTCGGTACGCTTCCGCCGGATCGATGGTGTTGCCTACCGAAAACACGTTCTTCACCAGACGCTGTGCGACCGTTTTGTCGTACGGCCCTTTACCTTCCGTGAAGGCTCCGAATGCGTCTGCGGTTAGAACGTCTGACCACAGATAGCTATAGTAGCCCGCCGAATATCCATCGCTCGAAAATAAATGTCCGAACTGCGGCGTTCGGTGACGCATCACGATCTCGTTTGGCATACCAAGCGAAGCGAGCGTTTCGCGTTCGAACTTGTCAACATCGATCTTTCCGTCTGGCACGAGGTGCATCTTCATATCGACGAGAGCACTCGAAAGATATTCGAGCGTTGCAAAGCCCTGGTTGAACGTCGCTGCTTTGTTGATCTTATCGACGATCGATTGCGGGATCGGTTTTCCGGTTTGATAATGCACGGCGTACTTCTGTAGAACTTCGGGCGTCGAGAGCCAGTGTTCAAGAAGCTGCGAAGGGAACTCGACGTAATCGCGGGCGACGTTCGTGCCCGAAAGCGTCGGATACGTCACGTCGGACGACAGGCCGTGCAGGGCGTGGCCGAATTCGTGGAACATCGTTACCGCGTCGTCCCATGAAATGAGCAGGGGTTCACCCGGACTCGGTTTGATGAAGTTTGAGTTGTTCGACACCAACGTCGAGATCTCGCCCTTCATACGCTCCTGGCTGCGGTACGCATTCATCCATGCACCCGAACGCTTTCCGTCCCGTGCGTAGGGATCGAAGTACCAAAGGCCGACATGCTTACCGGTAGCTTTGTTCTTCACTTCATACACGGTTACATCCGGATGGAAAACCGGAACGCCCGTGATCGGCGTGAACGTGAAATTGAAAAGCTCTCCCGCAACATAGAACATCGCGTCACGCATCTTGTCGAGCTGAAGGTACGGTTTGATCTCGTTCTGATCGAGATCGAATTTGGCCTTGCGAACCTTTTCCATATAGAAACGGTAATCCCACGGCTCGATCTTGATCTTTGCACCTTCTTTGTCAGCAAGGGCCTGCATATCGGCGACTTCTTCCTTAACGCGGGCAACTGCGGCGGGCCATACGCCTTCCATCAGCTTCATAGCGTTTTCTGGATTTTTCGCCATCGCGTTCTCAAGCCGCCAATGTGCATGCGTCGGAAATCCGAGAAGTTTGGCACGCTCGGCACGGAGCTGCATGATCTGTGCGATCGTTGCGTTATTGTCACGCTCGTCGCCGTTGTCGCCGCGGTTGACGAACATCCGCCACGCTTTTTCACGCAGGTCACGGCGTTCGGAATATGTGAGGAATGGATCAACCGACGACCGCGTGTTGCGGATCATCCATCCTTCTTTACCCTTCGATTTCGCAGCGGTCGCGGCAGCATTCTTTGCAGAATCGGAAAGCCCGGCGAGATCCGCTTCGCTGGTAAGAAGCAGCCAAAGCTGACCTTCGTCGCCAAGCAAGTTTTGGCTGAACTTGGTGAACAAACCGGCAAGCGACTGGTTTATTTCCGAAAGCCGGGCTTTCTTTGCGGCGTCAAGCTTCGCACCGGCACGGACAAAACTCGTGTAGTAAACCCAAGTCAGACGCTGCTGTTCGGGTGTGAGCTTTTTCATTTCCGGTGAGTTGTAAACGGCTTCGATCCGGCTGAAAAGTGCAGCGTTCTGTGTGATCTTATCGCCATGGGCGGCGAGCTTCGGATCCATTTCCTCTTCGACCTTGCCAAACTCGTCGCTGTTCATGTTCCCCGACCATATGCCGTAGATCGTTGACACACGTTCAAGAGTCTTGCCAGTCGTTTCCAACGCAGCGATCGTGTTTTCAAAGGTCGGCGCAGATCGAACGCGGGTGATGTTGTCGATCTCGGCAAGGTTTTCAGCCATTGCGGCTTCCATCGCCGGTTTGAAATCGGCGACCTTAACTTTATCGAACGGCGGAAGCCCGCCGTATAATCCGCCCCATTTGTCGGTGAGCGGATTCGCAGCCGGCGCGGCGTTGGCCTTATTAATGTCATTCATAATGAAAACGGTGGACGCGATTGCGGTTAATGCAATGGCCGATAAAAAGCGTGTAAGCATGTTTGTCGTGATCTCCTTCCGTAGTAAAGATGAAGTTTACCGCTGAAAAGTTAGCTAAACAAATTCCACGAATCCTGAATATAGTTCTAGTTTGAAGTCGCTACGGTAATTTGGCCATTCGCAGGGATTGCAGATTTGAAATAGCCCGGAGGATCGAATTGAGAAATTTAGCCGCTAGATTAGGCAAACAACCATGAACTGTATCCTGAAACTTGGGCTACAAAGTATGACAAAAACGTATGGGTGGGATGTCCGGCTTACAAAATTGTATTGATACGATATCGCCTCCACCACTGAAAGCGACCGTATCATTAAATATTGCTTAAGTTAGCATCAATTGTTCAAGTGGCATCGCAATTGCAATATTAAAGGCGGAATTATCCACTATAACCACTACGGAGTTTAAATGAGCGTTAAAAATGTGCTGCACTTTGCTTCCGAGCAGGAAGTAAAGTTCGTATCGGTTCGTTTTACGGACCTCGTCGGTGCCTGGCACCATCTCACCTATCCAATTTCGCAGTTGAGTGAAGATACCTTTGAGGATGGTTTTGGCTTTGATGCGTCGAGCCTTCGGGGTTGGGCAGACATTCACGAATCGGACATGCTTTTGATTCCCGACCCTTCGCGGTTTTGGATCGATCCGTTTACGGAAGACAAGACGATGTGTCTCATCGCAAACGTGGTTGAACCGATCACGAAGGACGGCTATGCGTTCGATCCGCGTTCGGTTGCGGTTCGCGCCGAAAGCTATCTGAAATTTACTGGCATCGCGGATACCATCAACGTCGGCCCCGAGGCTGAGTTCTTCATTTTTGATGATGTCAGATTTCACAACGACCAGCGTTCGGCCGGGTATTCGTTCGACTCGGAAGAAGGTCACTGGAACAGCGGCCGAAAGGGTTCGCTTGAGAATCCGAATCTTGGTTATCACATTCGCCCGAAGGAAGGCTACGTTCCCGTCGCTCCGATGGATTCGCTGATCGATCTGCGTAACACGATCTCGCTGACTCTTGGCGAAGTCGGGATCGATGTCGAGTGCCATCACCACGAAGTCGCGACCGGTGGACAGTGCGAGATCGATTTCCGATTTTCGAATCTGCTGCATACTGCGGACAACGTGATGCTCTTTAAATACGTCGTGAAGAACACGGCGTTCGCATACGGCAAATCGGCGACGTTTATGCCGAAGCCGCTTTACGGCGACAACGGTTCGGGAATGCATTGTCATCAATCGCTGTGGAAAGACGGGGAACCGTTGTTTGCGGGCGATCAGTATGCAGGTCTCTCGGAAATGGCGAAGTTTTATATCGGCGGTCTGCTGAAACACGCTCCGGCGTTGGTCGCGTTCGCCGCACCGACGACGAACAGCTATAAGCGACTCGTTCCCGGCTTTGAAGCACCGGTCAATCTTGCCTACTCAGCTCGAAACCGTTCGGCTGCGGTGCGTATTCCGATGTTCTCTCCGTCGCCGAAAGCCAAGCGTCTCGAATTTCGTCCGCCGGATCCAAGCTGCAATCCGTACATCACCTTCGCCGCATTGTTGATGGCTGGACTCGACGGCGTGCAAAACCGAATCGATCCGGGCGAACCGCTCGACAAAGACATTTACGATCTACCGCCCGAAGAGTTGGCAAACGTCCCGTCGCTGCCGGGAAGTCTTGACGAAGCGTTGACCGCATTAGAAAACGATCACGACTTTCTACTGAAAGGCGACGTGTTCTCCACCGCCATGATCGAGAAATGGATTACTTACAAGCGTGAAAAAGAGATCACGCCGCTGCGGCTTCGCCCGCATCCGCTCGAATTTTCGATGTACTACGACATCTAGTGCGAAATGGGGAAAGGGTAAAGGGAAAAAGTAAAGGTGAGGTGAGGCAGATTTTTCCCTTTAAACCTTTTTACTTTATGAAAGTTGAATCGGTTGTTCTCGATGGCCAATTCGTACGGCTTGAACCGCTTGCCGAGGAGCATCTCGCTGGATTATGCGATGTCGGTCTCGATGTGGCGCTGTGGCAATGGACGTTGGCGCAGATTACTACTGTGGACGCAATGGCGGCCTATGTTCGTTCCGCGCTCGACGATCAAGCGAAAGGCGTTGCGCTGCCGTTTGCAACAATTCATAAAGGGACGGGTAAGGTGGTCGGTTCGACGCGGTTTGGGAACATCGAAATACAGAATCGAAAGGCAGAGATCGGGTGGACTTGGATCGCCTCGGAATGGCAGCGGACGCCAGTAAACACCGAAGCAAAACTTTTGATGCTGACACATGCATTTGAAATATGGAAATGCGTTCGTGTCGAGTTCAAGACCGACGCTCTTAATGAACGCTCGCGAAATGCGATCCTTCGGTTGGGTGCAAAGCAAGAGGGAATTCATCGAAATCATATGATCACCGAAACTGGAAGGTTTCGGGATAGCGTATTTTTCAGTATCATTGAAAACGAATGGAATATTGTAAAAGAGAATTTAACGAGAAAGTGTTATTCGTCGTAAAGCGTTCAGGATTTGTATTGTTTTTAGTTTCCTTGATGTTTGTATTCGGTTGTGGGTCGGAGCAAGCCGTGAGCAACAGCAATTCGAACAGCCGAAACAGCAATTCACCAACTTCCAATCAGGTTTCGACCACAGGGAATTCGCCCGTGGCTCCGCCGCCTGTCGAAGGCAATTCCAACCAGCTAAGTCCTTTACAGCGTAAGCTTCAGCAGATCGAACAAATGCGCGCAGAAGCGGCGAAATCTGGTGACTCTAAACCGCCGACTCCCGACATACGGCCGGCACCTGAGAATTCAGAAATCTACATCGAGCTACGCGACAATGCCCGCGAGGTGCGTACCTTTAAGAGTCACCCGACCCTAAAGCAGGTCATTAAAGTTACGGACACAAACGGTACCGCCATAACGGTTTTTTATCGTGATGGGCGAAGGTTCGATTTCCCCGGAAATGCAATTGCCGATCTTGGAACGGTCTCGACCGCCGACCTGATGCGAATGACAGATCCCGCCCTCAACAAAACGACTAAGGAATGAGGCTCGAAAACTGATCGGGTATGGAAAAGCTGACTATAATTTGTCCGTGCTGCGAGGCAGCCCTTGTCGTTGACGCTCAAACGGGCGCACTTTTGTCGCACGATGAGAAGAAAAAGGTGCTCGGTTCGTTTGAAGATCTAAAAAATGACCTTTCAAAAAAGAGTGAGACCCGCGACCAGATATTCGCACAGGAAATGTCTTCTATGAAGGATCGTGAACGCCTGCTTGAAGAAAAGTTTCAAGAGGCGCTCAAGCGTGCTGATAAAGACAGCGACAAGCCCTTTCGCAATCCGCTTGACATGGATTGAACGCCAACGGTGTTCTATTTTCGGAAACATACGATCCAATGCCCGCACCGCAGGAACAGCGAGATCTCGATGCAAAAAGCCGCCTTATCGTGGCCCTTGACGTAGATTCTGCTTCGAAAGCCCGATCGCTGATGGATGAACTGGGAAGTTCGGTCGGAGCGTTCAAGATCGGCCTGCAGCTTTTTACGTCCGCCGGGCCCGTCCTTGTTCGCTCTGCCGCCGAAGCCGGACACCGGATATTTCTTGATCTTAAGTTTCACGATATTCCGAACACGGTCGCGATGGCCGCCGTAGAGGCGGCAAAGCTCGGGGTGTGGATGTTCAATGTCCACGCGCTTGGCGGTGGCGAGATGATGAAACGCACTTTTTTCGAGGTCGCTGAAACTTGCGAACGAGAAAATTTATCGAGGCCGAAGATCATTGCTGTTACAATACTTACGAGTTCGGATGCAAACGATCTTAACCGGATCGGCATCGAACAAGACGTTGAAAGTACGGTCGCAAACCTCGCACGTCTTGCGGCACGGTCGGGTCTCGACGGCGTCGTCGCGTCTGCCCGGGAAGCGGAAAGGATCAAACGGGACGCCGGAACGCAGGACTTTATCGTCGTAACCCCGGGCATCCGGCCGACGTCTGCAACAAGTGACGACCAGAAGCGTGTAATGACACCGACGGATGCGCTTCGCAGCGGCTCAGATTATCTGGTGGTCGGACGGCCGATCACGGATTCTAAAGACAGGCTTAACGCTGTCGATGCGATCTTGGGTGAAATGAATGCCGCCCTGGAAATCAACTAAACTCTAAATTCAAATCTCACATTTCGTATTTTGAAGAAATTCCTCACATTCCTGTTAACAGTTTTTACGGCCGCTGCGTTTACGATGTGGCTGGCCTCTAGCTTTGCCCAACAGGCTGTTGTGGCCCAAAATGAAAACACCGAACTTTTCCGCGTAGGCGAACGGCTTACCTACAATATTTCATTCGGACGGTTTCAAGACGTTGCGTTCGCCGAAACGCAGGTCGTTTCGCGCGGCAAAGTATCAGGTAAAGACGCGGTCGAAATTCAGTCCAGGCTAAAAACTCTCAATTTCGTCGTAATGGATTTTCTGCTAGTCGATATTCTGCGAACGGCGTTTGTTTCCCCGACCGACGGAACTCCGATCTATGTTAAGGATACCGATTCAAGTAACGGAGCGCCGATTGAAACAGTTACCAGTTTTGCAGAGAAAGGCGGCGGAATATTTGAGCTTAGTTCGGTCATATATAAGATCCGTGCGTCGCCGGGAACGGGAGCGTTTGAGATATTAGAGAACGATAGACGTTATGGCGTGACGTTCAATATCATCGGAACTGAAACAGTGACATCGGCAGCAGGCGAGTTCCCTGCGAATATTATTGATGTCCAAAGCCCCTTCTTAACCGAGAAAGGAATAACCGGTTTAAAGATCAGTTTGGCTGCGGAAGGAAGCAAGGTGCCGGTCCAGTTCCGCGCCAAAACAGTAAAAGGCGAATTCCGGGCACTGATCGCAAGCATTCAGGTTGCGACTCCTGATGCGACACCAACCCCAACGCCGGTTGTAACGCAAACACCGCGTCCGACCCCAAAGCCAAGTGCAACTCCTTCGTATGTTGATAATCAACCGCTCGTCGGACTTCCGTTCGAGTTGGGTGAGAAACTTGATTTTCGCGTGACCTCGGCGGGTCGAAACATCGGCACCGTATCGCTTACCGCAGCCGAGCGAAAAATGGTTAGCGGACGCGACAGCCTTCTGCTTAGAGCTCAGGTGACCGCGGCGGCTACCGGCGAAATATTTCGTGTCGGGAACGGTATTCGTTCTTATGTGGACCCCGAAACGCTGGCTCCGATCGATATAGAACTGAAATTCGACGGCCCGTTGTCCGGTTTCAATCAGACGGCTCGTTTCGATAAGACGGGAAGCAAGGTAAGTGTTAATGGTGCAAATGTCGTTGATGTTCCGATCGGTACGCACAGCATCCTGTCGTTGATCTACGCAATGCGCCAGTTCAACCTTCAGCAAAGCAAGGACGTCGGCAATCCTGTAAACGACACGCGTGTCGCAGTTTTCTGGCAGGGAAAGGCCAACATATTCGTTCTGCGTCCGGATCGCCTTCAGACGATCACGATCGGTGAACGGAAACTTCCTGCTAATAAAATTTCCGTAAATACGGGAGTGCCGCAGTTGGATTCACTCCGAATCACGCTTTGGCTCGGCGAAGACGAGAAGCGAACGCCGCTTAGGCTCACAATAGGGACATATCAGCTCGATCTTATTATTCGCGAGGACGCCGTGCTTCCATAATTTCTTTCTAAATGAAATTGAAATTAGATTTCAATTAGGTTATTATTCTTTTGGGGATATATGACTCTAAAAGAATTGCCCGCAGGCTCGGTTGGCCGCATCACAAACGTACTCGGAAACGGCGCCGCTACAAAGCGTTTGATGGAAATGGGCGTCGTGCCCGGCGTTGACGTTCGCGTCGTGAAATCAGCACCGTTCGGCGATCCGATCGAGATTCGCCTACTTGGTTACAATCTGGCGATCCGCAAGAACGAAGCTGCGACGATCGAGGTTGACGGCCGATAAAGCCATCGTTTGAAATGAACGCCGCGCTCACTATAGCCCTCGCCGGTAATCCCAACGCCGGCAAGACCACACTTTTTAACGCACTCACTGGATTAAAGCAAAAGGTCGCGAATTATCCCGGCGTAACCGTCGAACGCAAAACGGGTTCGTGGACCATTGACGGTAAACTTTCAGCACTCATCGATCTTCCCGGACTATATTCTCTTGACACCACTTCGGTTGATGAAAAGATCGCAGGCGATGTTCTTCGCGGCGAGGCTGCGGGAATTGCGCGGCCTGATGTGGTCGTCGCCGTCGTTGATGCGACGAACCTTGAACGCAATCTCTATCTCGTTACGCAAATTCTCGAATTTGGAATTCCGGTCGTCATTGCGTTAACGATGATCGACCAATTCGAGAAACAAAAACACGAGATCAACATCGCGAAGCTTTCGAAGAAAATTGGCGTTCCGGTTGTTGCAGTCGATGTGAAAGAAAGCCGCGGGATCGACGAACTTGCGGCCGTCGTTTCAACGGTCATTGGAACGCAGCAAACAAATCCCGTCGTCTTTACCGACGAAGAAACGAATGCGGAAAACGCAAAGATCTTTGCGAGATACAACTTCATAAACGAAGCGGTTCAGGAATCAGTTATTCACAAAGACCGCGACGCTCATCGTTTATCCGAAAGGATCGACCGCGTTCTGACGCATAAGGTCTTCGGCTTGGTCGTACTGATCGGCGTATTGCTGCTGATACTTCAGACGATCTTCACTTGGGCGACGATCCCGATGGACCTGCTGGAATCCGGCTTTGGAGCGTTGCAGGATCTTGTGCGGTCGTCTATGAGTGAAGGAATCCTCACCGACCTAATTGCCGACGGGATCATCGCAGGTGTTGGCGGCGTTCTCATTTTTCTCCCTCAGATACTTCTGCTCTTTCTGTTCATTTCCGTCCTTGAAGATTCGGGTTACATGGCGCGTGCGGCGTTCCTGATGGACAAGCTTATGTCGCGGGTCGGCCTGCACGGCAAGGCTTTTCTGCCGCTGATAAGCAGCTTTGCATGTGCAATTCCCGGCATAATGGCGACGCGTACGATCGAGAATCGACGTGACCGTTTTGCGACGATCATGGTCGCGCCGTTCATGAGCTGTTCGGCTCGCCTCCCGGTTTATACGCTGATGATCGCAACATTCTTTGCCGGGCAAACGGTTTTCGGGTTCTTGTCTCTCGGTGCGGTTCTGATGCTTGCGATGTACGCACTCGGCATCGTCGTCGCAGTCATAGTGGCTTCGATTTTGAAACGAACGATCCTTAAAGCACCACCACCGCCATTTATAATGGAACTGCCGCCGTATCGAATGCCGAATCTCCGCACCGTGTTCACGAACATGATCGAGCGTTCCTGGCAATTCGTAAAACGTGCGGGAACCGTCATCCTTGCGATCTCGATCATCCTATGGGCGTTGATGTATTTCCCAAGGAGCAGTCAGCAGTCAGCAGTCAGCACTCAGCAGACGGAACAATCAGTTGGAACTTCAAACTTGGAACCTGAAACTCCGCCAGAAGGCGAACAGCTTCGCAACAGCTACGCCGGAAAACTCGGTCACGCTATCGAACCTGTAATCGCACCGCTCGGGTTTGATTGGAAGATCGGTGTCGCGTTGATCGCGAGTTTCGCCGCACGCGAGGTCCTCGTTTCGACGCTGAGCATCATCTATAATGTCGGCAAAGACGCTAACGAGGAATCGGAATCTCTCATCTCAGCGATCCGCGACGAGAAAAAAGCTGACGGAACACCGGTCTGGACACCGCTCACGGCGCTAACGCTGATGGTCTTTTTCGTCCTCGCCATGCAGTGTATGTCCACCGTCGCCGTCGTCCGCCGCGAAACCAACTCCTGGCGATGGCCCATCTTCATGGTCGCTTATATGACAGGCCTAGCCTACGTCGCGGCACTTCTTACATTTCAGATTGGAAGGTTTTTCACCTAACACTATGCGCAGGACGTATTAGTCGCCAACGGCGACAAACATTAAAGCCTAGGGTGAGCGAATGGAATGAGCGTAACCCTAGGTTTGGGTTCATCACCGGCTCCGACGCTGAAAGCGTCGAACAAATCGGGTGAATGTTCGTCCCCTTCAGGGACGGGTTTGTTTTTCGATTGATACCTAGGGATGCGCTCGCTACGCTCGTTTTCCCTAGGCTTTAATGTTCGTCGCCTTTGGCGACAAGAAGGCGACAAGAAAAGGTATTCATTTAGGTTGAACAAGGAAATAGCTCGCGCGTTATACTTATTTGATAATGAATATCCAAACAATAGCGGTTTTGGCGATCATCTTGGCGGCGGGTGTTTATGTCGCCGTGATGTTGGCACGCCGGACGCGGTCGTTTTCGTTGAAAAAGGATTGCGGAAGCGTTTGCGGATGCGGGGAGAAGTAGTAGGAGAGACAGGGAGAAGGGGAGAAAGGGAGACAAGAGACGGGAGACTGGAGATTGTTCAGAGCATACGTTAGATTTCTATTAGCAGAATTTTGACCACTGACTTCTGACCTCTGTTGAATAGCGACAATACATTTCTAACTGAGGGCGTGCGGTCGATGTTTTTATCGACGCTCGCCTTTTCTATTGCGAATATTTGCGTGAAGCAGGTTGCGCATATTCCGGCGATGGAGACGGTGTTTTTTCGGTGCGTGATCGCGTCGGCGTTTTGTTTTATCGGGCTGCGGCGTGCGGGTGCGGATTGGAAAGGGAACAATAATCTGCTTCTTTTGCTGCGAGGCCTGTTTGGAACCACGGCACTTTTTCTGTTTTTCATAACGCTGCAAAATATGCCGCTGGCGTCGGCGATGACTATCCAATATCTTTCGCCGATCTTTACGACCGTTATCGCGATCTTCATCCTAAGTGAAAGCGTGATGCGGCTTCAGTGGCTTTTCTACGCGATCGCCTTCGGCGGCGTGCTGCTTATCCAGCAGTTCGATACGCGTATCTCGCCTTTCTTTCTCGTCCTCGGCATCATCTCCGCGTTCTGTTCGGGAATGGCGTACAACCTTGTCCGCACGATGAAGGGCAAGGAGCATCCGCTGACGGTCGTGCTGCATTTTCAGCTCGTCGGAGTGGTCGCGGGCTTTGTGAGTTTGTTTTTCGCTTTTCGAATGCCGTCGGGTTGGGATTGGCTCTATCTATTTTTGGTCGGGGTATTCTCGCAGCTCGGACAGATATTCCTTACCAACGCCCTCCAAAAAGAACGCGTCGCAGGCGTGGCGATAATCAACTACACGGGATTGATCTACGCTCTGCTTGCCGGTTCGCTCATATTCGGCGAAACGCAATCGGCCGAATCGCTGGCGGGAATGCTGCTCGTCGTCTTCGGTGTACTCCTGAGCGTGGTGTATAGTAACCGCAAACGCGAGATCGAAAAGATCGAAGCCACCGCCGGTTGAAAAAGAAAACGCAAAGTCGCGAAGGCGCAAAGACGCCAGAAGGGTTTGTTGATTTTGAATTGGCGACTTAGCGTCTTGGCGGCTTTGCGTTAATTCCTGAGGAGTCCATATATGAACGCAGTGGTTCTAACAATTAGCGATACGCGGACCGAGGAAACGGACGCTTCCGGCGATCTGCTCGTGGGATTGCTGTCGGAATTCGGTGCGTCGGTTGTGAAGACAATTGTTCGGGACGACGAGGACGAGATTCGCAATGCTCTTATTGAATACTGCGACAGCGGTCAGATAGATCTGATCATCACGACGGGCGGGACCGGTTTCGCTCCGCGCGATGTAACGCCCGAAGCGACGCATGCAGTCATCGAAAAAGAAGCTCCCGGAATTGCCGAAGCGATGCGTCGCGAATCGGCAGTTCATACGCCTACGGCCATGATCGCGCGCGGTGTCTGCGGAATTCGCGGTTCGACTTTGATAATCAACTTTCCCGGTTCGCCAAAAGGGGTCAGCGAATGTTTCGAGGTTGTCCGTCCTGTGTTAATACACGCGGTGCGGTTGATCGGCGGTAAAACCGATCACTGACAAACTGCTAAGTAAAGGACTGCCAGCTGTTAGAACGTGGTTTACTATCTAACAGTTAGTAGTGGGGCAGTTTTTCAGTTAACAGTTATGCTAAAACGTAATCACATTTATCGGCGAGCGAGCGTTGTTGCGGTTCTTTTTGTCTCTTTGCAGATCGGCCTATCGGCTCAGACGGCACCAAAGACGGCGATGCAGCCGAAGTTCAGTTCATTTCTGCGAACCGAATTATTCTTTGGTTTGGATAAACCGAACGGTGGACACGTTACTGCGGAAGAATGGGAAAAATTCGTCGCCGACGTGGTTACACCGCGGTTTCCCGATGGACTAACCGTTGACGACGCACTTGGTCAATATCTCGACGGCAAGATACTTGTTCGTGAAAAGAGCAAACAGTTGATACTTATTTATCCGCGAAAATACAAAACTTCATCGAGTCGAAAGATCGAAGAAATTCGAGCCTCGTACATCAAGGCATTCGATCAAAAGTCCGTGCTTCGTGTCGATTTGCCCCACGCAGTTCTGGTCGCATTTTAGGGAAAGAAATTAGCCAAAGATCAACACAGAGTCACGGAAATTTATCCGTCTGATCCGTGCCAATCCGTGGCCGATTGATTTTCAAAAGGCTACCGCTTGGCCGAGTTCTGCATGAACATTGCCATATCGCGTTTTAGTTTTGCGAGTGACTTTACTTCGATGTACATCATATGTCCGGCTTCGTAGTATTCGAAGTTGACGTTTCGCCGGAGCGTCGGGTCGAGATTCATCGCAGAGAAAGTATATTCGGCGGCATAGAAAGGTGTCGCCATATCGTAGTAGCCCTGAGCGACGAATACTTTCATGTAGGGATTTTTCCCCATCGCATCTTTCAGCGAAGTGCTTGTATCGGCGAATTGGTTAGTGACGTTATAGTTCCACGGGCCGGTGATGCCGCCGCCGAGAATGTAGTATTCGACATCGGATTTGTAACCTAGTTCACTGCGAACGTAAGAATTAAAAGCCGCAGTGTAAGGTGGACGGATGGCGTTCATCGAAGGGTCACTGTCAGGACCGTCGCCGGAAGCATCACGGTCAATGCCCTTGAATCGACTGTCCAACCTTCCGGTTGTTCGGCGTTCGCTTCGCAGAAGTTCTTTATTAAATTCGCCAAGCTCGACGCGGAAATTATTTTGTTCGACAAATGTCTTGCTGAGTCCGGTGAGCGCACTGAATTTATCGGCCAAGGCACTTCTTTCCGCTGCCGAAAGGCTGTCGATCCGCAGCATCGCCGGCGTATATTCGTTTGCTGCGAATTTCCTTGCTTCTTCGACAACCTGCTCGATCGATTTTGATTGCAGTGCGGGCGACAGTTTTTTGTGATACCACGCGGTCGCGGTATAGCTGGGCAGCATCAGGGTCAACGGAAGATCATTGTTGTTGGCAAAAATGATCGTCTGGAAGTTCATTACGGTCGAAACCAGTGCGATGCCGTTGAGAGCAATTCCGTGGTTAAACAACCAGTTCGAAAGCCCCGCTGCACGAGTCGTCCCGTAGCTTTCACCGACTAGATAAAGCGGCGACATCCAGCGTTCGTTGCGGCCAAGATACATTCTGATCGTTTCTCCGACCGAATCGATATCGCCGTTCACGCCAAAGAATTTCGCCGCGAGATCAGCCCGAGCCGCACGCGAATATCCCGTTCCGACCGGATCAATGAAAACAAGATCGGTTTCCGTAAACCACGATTCCTGATTATCTTCCATCTGAAACGGCGGAGGCGGCATCGTGCCGTCGTCCATCATCTTTATTCGCCGTGGCCCAAGAGCACCAAGGTGCAGCCACACACTTGCCGAGCCGGGGCCGCCGTTGAACGAGAACATCAGCGGACGGTGTGCGGGCGGATTGTCCATCGTGTAAGCCATATAGAAAATGCGTGCCTCGGTTTCGCCCGTGACGGCATTTTTAATTGGCATAAATCCGGTCGTCGTGGTGTAACTTATTTGGCGGCCGCCAATACGCACGTTGTGTTTTGCTGTAACGGGCGGCTCCTCGGCCTGCTGTGTCGCCGCAGCAGGCCGAGGTGTTTCCTGGGGTCGAGGACCGGGTTGTTGGGCACAAAGACCAAGTACGGACGAGACAAATATTGAGAGGGCGAATGCGAGTTTCATCGTCATAAGATTATATGCACGCTGTTCAATGGATCGGTGTTTCAGGATATTATCGTGCCCTCGCGCCGAAATGTCGAATACCTCTCGTCATTTGCCGATCCGTATTTTTAAGTTAATGCCAAAGGCATTCACCGTTTGCGGCAGGAACTGTATTTCGCCGCGGTGCATATAGAAAAACTCGGCTGTTATCGGCTCGGAAAGGTGTGCGGAGATACCTGAAGCAAATTCGTAGCTGGGCCAGGTTTTCGTCGTCACGCTGTAAAACGGTTCCATCGTCGCAAAGACGTCGAACCTTGGTTTGTCGTTTCGCTTAATTGGGATGCGCACGGTCGTTCGATTCCGGTAGCGCGTAGCGTCAGGGAGCGAGTTTATGATCCGGCGTTCGATGCGGTTTCGGTTCTTGATGCCGAAATTCTTCCAACTATAGCCAACGGTGGCGTCAAAACGGACGCGGTTTTCATATATCCAGATAGTCGGAAGAACACGCGAAGCTCGATATAGATACGACGGTGTCAGCGTCAGGTATTTGTTGACGATCACGTCGGCACCAAGGCCGATTCGCTCGTCGATAGGCTGAAAGCCATTACCTCCGATCCTGTTCGTTTGAAGGATAAGGAGGTTTACAAAGTCGCTCTTTTTGCCGTCCTTTGTCCGCTTTATCGCCGGGACGACGATCGTATTTTCGTTCCAGAACTGAAGATCGTTGTCGGCAATTGATTGGGAAGATCCCGGGACGCACTCAACGACAAGTATGCAAACCAGCACGAAAAACCATTGTCCGATCTTGAGACAAAGATGAACGAGACGATTTGGATGTGAATTCTGTTTAAGTATCTGGAGTTAACCTATGTTACGAGGATGTTACAGAAATCATAGGTTGGGACGCTCTTGTTTTCAAGTCGCCGTTCGTGAATTGGAGTCGATTTTCAGGTCGTGGAGCGCGTAACGTACAGCAGTTTGGAAATGCCTGCGATCTCGAGACATAAGTTCCAACGCCAGACTTCCCATATCGTTTTCAGCTCGTTGCAGGTGATCGAGGAGTTTCGCATTATTTTTCCGAAAGAGGCATTTGGCGGCTCGACCCGGATTTGGGTTGCCTGCAAGTTCGAAGACTTCTGGGACGCTTGCCTTGTTCACGGCGACTTCAAAATGCAACGCATTCGAGAGAGCCGCCAATCTATCGAAATCTTCGAGAGCAATTCTGCGAAATGTCCGGTCGCCAAGTTCGTTCAAGCGATCCTTGAATGTCGACCGCGGTTGGTCGAGAGCTATAACGGGATTGGGACGCCCGTCGATAAAATACCTTGGTTCGAGCGGTGTCCCAGTTCTTGGGACAAATTCAAGCGAAGCAAAGATCGGCCAAAAAAGGATGTTTGCCGCGAACAGCGCAACTAGATTTTGCTTCAACAAATTTTTGGGGCGGACAATCGCATACACACCAATTGGTGTACCGATCGCGAGATAAATGATGAGTACCTCAGTAATTCCCATAACCCGAAAGTGACCGGTTTTAGTACCTATTTACGTCTTTTAGACCGAAAAGGAACTTTTGCGACGCAAACTCGTTAAATATTTTGCAACCCGCGGAGTAGATCTCGTTCTACCAATACAAGGTTATCACGGTTATTTTCGCGGTAATTGACAAATTCGGCAAATGTGAAAGTTCATTTCGTCATTTCAGCGGCATAGCAGTTGCGTTCGTTTATATCGTAATACATATGGCCGTGTGCCAAAGACAGAGGTTCAAATGAACAACAAAGTAAAAGTAATTAAAAAGGGAATAAAGTCGAACTCTGAACAGACCTCTGTTCAGAAAGAAGAGCGAACCCGCCGTGAGGCGGCCCGCGAAATGGTATCTAATGTTTCTAATTGGGTAAACGATCTTCAAGCCCGCAAGGGTACCGAAGCGAAACTTGCGTTTGAAAGCCTCTTCAAACCGCTGCCGACACCTACGAACTCATAATCCATAGTTTCCGGATCGCTTTACTGTGGCGGCGTTGAACTACGCTTTCGCAAATCCCGCCCAATATGTACGTCATTTGCAAGTGGCTAAAACCGCTTGGTATTCTAGTGCGCGTTCACATATAAGTTGGAAAGATTATGGAAGGGAAAGTTGCGATCGTAACCGGCGCAAGCAGCGGTATTGGCAGGGCTGCGGCGATTGAGTTGGTTTCGAACGGTGCCACGGTTATCGGCGTCGGACGAAATGAGGCCGATCTCGGAACACTTCGTGACGAGACGCGTGATCTTCCGGGTGCGCTAAAAACGCACCTTGCGGATGTAACGGAGTTCTCTCAGATCGACCGTCTTGTTTCAGAAACCGTGCAGCAATTCAGTCAGATTGACGTATTGGTGAACGCCGCCGGGATCATCAAATCAGGCAATATAGAAACAACGACACTCGACGATTGGGACAAGATGATGGACATCAATGTTCGTTCCGTCTTCAACCTGATGCAGAAATGTCTGCCTCATCTCGAGAAAACCAAAGGTAATATTGTTAATGTTTCAAGCGTAACCGGGTTGCGTTCGTTTCCGAACGTGCTGGCGTATTGCGTTTCTAAATCAGCGGTGGACCAGTTGACCCGATGTTCGGCGCTGGAATTGGCGCCGAAGGGCATTCGTGTGAATGCGGTAAATCCGGGTGTCGTGGTCACCAACCTTCATAAACGTGCCGGAATGGATGAGAAGGCATATGAGACATTTCTCGAACATGCGAAAGTTACGCACCCGCTTCGCGGTGCCGGAGAGCCGACGGAGGTTGCCAGCCTGATCTGTTTTCTTGCATCTGAAAAAGCTTCGTGGATAACAGGCGCCACCTACTCGATAGACGGTGGTCGAGCGTTAACATGTGCTCGCTGATAGTTAAAATCGATGAAGGTTAAAATGCTGCCAAGCTCGATAAACGGCGACGGTTCGGCCTCGAACCGGCAGCATTATTCATGTTTGCTGGTTGATGGCCGCGTGACGATCGACGCAGGCAGCCTTGCGGGTTCGATCAACGAGGAAGAGCGTTTTGCAATCCGCGACATCGTTCTTACACACGCCCATCTCGATCACATCGCCGGATTGCCGCTTTTTATCGACGATCTGTTTTCTGTCCTGACGGAGCCGATCAGGGTTCATGCCAGACGCGAAGTTATCGATATCCTCGAAGAGCACATATTTAATTGGCAAGTCTATCCGCGGTTTTCTGAACTCACAAATCAACACGGAAAAGTGATCGAGTACGTTGTGATCGAACCAGAACGAGAGCTTTCGATCGGCAACTTATCTTTTAGGGCGCTAACCGTGAATCACAAAGTGCCTTCATTGGGATTCGTTGTTTCTGATTCGAATTCAACATTTGCGATAACCGGTGATACGGCTGAAATGGATGGATTTTGGAAGACGGTCAATGCATTAGAGAAGCTCGATTGTTTGTTCGTCGAATGTGCGTTCCCTGATGATTTTGAGGAACTCGCGGCTATTTCACATCACCTGACACCGAATGGATTGGCGAAGGAATTGATGAAATTCAGACATTCGGATTGTCCGATTCAAGTCGTGAACATTAAACCTTCGTATCGAGATGCTGTGGTTCGGCAACTGTCGGATTTGAATATCGCAAAACTTGAGGTCTTTGAAATTGGAATGGATTACGAGATCTGATCTTTCTTGGGCTTGTTTCGCCTAAAGTTGATCGGCTCAAATGATCCCTCGCGATGTTCGTCCGGGAAGTCGTGAAGCCTTACACGACCGTTAGAGCTTACGGCGCTGATCCGAAAGGTGCGCTCCTCCCGGCTTTTCCCGGGCATTATTTCGGCACGAAAGGTAACCTGCATTTCCGGGCGCGCCCAGACCGTTACGGGCTCATTTGCAGTTTTTTTGGTTTTCTTAAATATCGACATTTGAATTTTCGATCTCGATCTTTTTCTTGTGCTTTACCTTACGCTGCGTTGGGTGAATTCGTTCCTCGGGCCGGTCGTCGCCAAATTTTCGCGAACGCGGCGCGACTGGTTTTCGGATAGAATCAAAGACCGGTCGCTCTTTGTTCTTTGCGTTTCGGCCGCTCATGCTCATAATATTACCAAATTTCGCGCATTCGCGTGGTAGTTGTCGGCTTTAGCTAAGATACAAGTGAAAGAGAACGGTAAAAATCACACACTACGTCGGCGAACACCGTTTTGGCTTCCGGCAACGGGCTTTTATTTTCTTGTGTTTGGCGTGGCGGTGGGGACGTTCTTCTTCGTCATCCTTATTTTTCACGATGGAGGAAACGAAGTCGAAATAGTTTCGTCGGGCCTTGCGGCCAGCGGCGTTTTGATTTTTGGTGTGATCCTTCGCGAAGTTGTGTTTCGCGGCGTAAGGGGCAGGTATATCGAGCGACAGCGAATGCTTGATATGAATCTGGGGTCGGTTCCGACACCGAGTGGCGAGTATTCTATCGGCAGAAAGTTTACGTTGGAGCAGAATGCAACGGCGCTTGAGGCAATTAAACAAAAATCCGACGCGGCCAAAGTTTTCGGTAGAATATCTGAAGGCCACCGTGAGGTCTTTGAATTGTGTGCCGAGTACCGGCAGATCGTCAATGCCGAAATTCCTAAGACGCATCCGGAATCGCCAAGGTTGAAGGCAATGATTCGCGGAAGGCGCAAAACTGGCGAACTTCAGCAATATCATCTCTTGCGCTGGGCGGAGATCGAGTCCAAACGGTTCGCAGAGAAGGCGGTTGCGGCAATTTCGGACTCTGAACGGAGTGAGTTCGCAGAAAAGGCAAGAGGCATCCTGCAATTTGCTCTTGGATACTACCCGGAAGATCCAAGGCTTGTAGAATCAGCGAGATTTCTTGATATGTTCGAAGCATCAAACGGATCGAAACCTGGTAGTGAGCATAAGGGCGATCGCGATGTAGAAATTTCCTAGTACATTTTTTGTCGCCTTCCGCATCGGGTTTCCAAGCCAATTCAACTTGGGAGTTTGGCAAGGCTAATTTTGTTTGTCAGGTAATTGTTAATAATGATCTCTCAGAAGTGTCCCGTTTGCCGCAGTACCAAAATTCGCCGTGGATATCGCAGAACGCCCTTCCTGCTGAAGTGTTTATGTCGATACAACCTCCTTTGTGATAACTGTAATCTGGAGTTTGTGGGGTTTGCCGTTCCGGGCACGGTTAGCAACCGATCGGGTTCAAGGTCGAAGCGGCGGGAACCAACAGCTGCAACAAAGAAGCAATGACCGGAGCGTTCCATTGACTCGCGTTTTCAGAAATCCAATTCTATATCGATCAAGTCTCGCATCTGCAATTGCCGTTTTGCTTGCCGTTCAGTTGTTTTCGCAGGTGAAAGGCGTGAACGACGACAAACACTTTTTTCGACGAGTTCATCGGGGAGATATGGTCGATATTCATGTCGCCGGCCACATAGATTTCGATTGGCGCGGTGGTGTCACACCGGAAGGTTTCCTCGACGGATTCGATAAGATCCCGAAACAGATATTCGCTCTTTGCCGGACTGAGTCCGAGATCGCAGCCGAACTGAACACCGAGTTGTCCAACATGCTTCGCAGTCCAAATGCTGTCGTGAAGGTCGTCGATATCTCACGAAGGGAAGTCGCTATCATTGACGGGGCTATTGCAGTACCTACTCGTTTTCAGCTGCAAAGGGAGGCGAGCTTGGTCGAGTTGATCGCCAATTCAGGCGGTATTTCAGACCGGGCGAGTGGGAGGATACAACTGTTCAGGCCTTCGCGCGCGAGCTGTATAGATTTTCAATTAGATGGATCGGATGCATCTCATAGCGGTCCGACCGAGATTGCGATCTCGGACCTTTTGGCAGGAAAGGCTTCCGCAAATCCAACGATCGTGAGCGGTGACCTTGTGGTGATCCAGGAGTCTCCACCGGTATTTCTTGTTGGTGCCGTTTCGACACAAGGGCGTATCGATCTCCGGCCCGAGCTTACGGTTAGCCGCGCTATCGATGCTTCGGGCGGTGCAATGAAGGAAGCCGTTTTGAACAGGGTCCTGATCTTTAGACGTTCTGGAGCGGCGGGTACGATCACGGTAGATGTCGAAAGGATCCGCAAAGCCGAAGTACCGGATGTAGTTTTAATGCCATTTGATATCGTTGATGTGCCGTTCAAGGGACGGCCACCCCGAAAGTTTCCGCCCCAAATTCAAGCGGATGTTGGAAACGATAGTGCGCGGGCGAAGTATCCGTTAAGGATCATCGATTGATGGGAGTGCGATTTATGCGTTGAGGATATCGGCGAAATTTGCTTCAATAGGAGTGGATGCATATTTTCGCGTCCCAATATTATTATGGCTTTGTTAGGTAGAAGTTTTGGACGCCGATCCGTTGCGGTTTTTTGGTTCGCACTCATCGCTATCGTCAGCGGATTCCTGATCGCTATGCAGCAGATCCCCATCCTGTATCTGTTGGCGACACTATCGCTTGTCGTTTTGCTGCTAGTGGTGGCATTTGCCGATCTGGAAAGTGTTGGCCGCGACATGATCGACGAAAGCTAGTACGCATCTCATCCGGCTGATTTGTTATGGCCGCATCCTTCATACGCATTTTCTGTGTCATCGTCCTCGTTTCGAGTTTGGCGGTCGCTTCTTCAATTATCGGACTCGAACCATTGCCCGGCGGTGCGGCCCGATGGCCAACACGCGAGATAAAACTATTGGTCTCATCGTCGCTTTTTGAGAATGCAACGAATATCAAAGCGGGCACTGACGTTGCCGCTGTTCTCGCAAGGGCTACCGCTCGCTGGGAGGCGGTATCCGATATTGAGATCCAGGTGTCATATTCGGGATTAACCTCGGTGAATACCGGTGCAAAAAAAGGCGACGGCATCTCGCTCCTTACCATCGACCCGTCAACGGAAAATCTCCTTTTCTTTACAAACCAACAAGCAAAATCCGCCGGGGCAACCCGGGTCTTCTTTAACGATAATCGTGAGATCGTCGAAGCAGACATTGCTCTAAATCCGCTGTATCTATTTTCTGATGACGGTACGCCTGGTACATTTGATCTGGAAAGCGTATTGACACATGAGATCGGACATTTTTTGGGAATACAGCATTCGATGGTCTCTTCGTCGAGGATGTATCACGAGATCCAGATGAACAGGGCTGGCTTGATACAAGACCGTAATCCACCGTTGAGCCGGGACGATATCGCTCGGGTTCGCGGTTTGTATGGAGCATCGCTTGAAACCGACAACTGCTGTTCGACACTAAGCTGGAATCTTGGTGCGGCGACTCCGGCAGGACATGTGGTGGCTATCGACCGTTCGACCGGGGCAGTAGCGGGAGCCTCTGCCAGATATGAAAACGGGCGTTATGAGATCTCCGGCCTATCGAGCGGCAATTACGGTATTTGGTTCGTTCGTAACCAGCGTCCGGACGTCGTGTTTAGCGATCTAATGCTCGCCGATGTCAGGATCGGATCGCGTGACACCAAGGCTTTTGACATTAAAAAGGAACCATCGAGCATTAACTTTGACCTTCAGCAAATCGGAACGGATATTTCGCTTTCCAAGGAGGCTGTGAAGCTCGAGCGGGGTCGGATGGCCTTTATTCTCGTTAGCGGGCTTGGATTGACGAAGGCGGGAATCAAGATCGGCACCTCATCCGGTGCGATCGTGGTTCTTTCTGTGCGGGATGCGTCAAGCGAGTTTTCCGGCCCGTCCAGTGTAGTTCGGCTTGAATTGGAGGTTGCTGAGGCCATCGCGGCTGGAAACTACAGCATCTATGCCGAAGACGAACGGGGCTTGCGAAAGTACCTATTTGGCGTGCTTACCGTACGTTAGCGTCCAAAGCGGGAAACGCCCTGAAAAAAGTTTGTTGATTTTTTCAGCCCTAACGTGGATAATTTAAAGGTTCACCTCCCCGGTGAACATCCGGTCACGAGGGGTGAGGACTTGTGACCAAAAACGGGCGACGGAGTGGGAGACGTCGCCCATTTTCTTTATCTGCACACACTCATTTTCTTACTTGACCTTGACCGCAATTGGCGTAAACTCTATTTGTTCGCTGTCCGGTGCAGATGCTGGGTAAATTGCACGGCAGTTAGGTTTTCTTATCAGGAATTAAGTATCGACCGCTGATCCATCGCGAATCGCGGTTTTTTCTTTTGTCGTTTATGCCGACTCGACAGCCGTCGCGCTTCAAGAAATGGCTCTTCAATCAGGTTGATGAGATCGAGGGACCGCATGAGCACGCGGGACGTCATCCACAGCACTCCTGGTGGCAGGTGATGTGCCTCACAGGTGTCGATTATTTTTCGACACTTGGTTACCAACCCGGTATTGCCCTTCTCGCCGCCGGAGCAATCTCACCTTTTGCAACACTAGTTTTGGTCCTGTTGACGCTTTTCGGGGCCTTGCCTATGTATCACCGTGTTGCGGAAGAGAGTCCGCATGGTGACGGTTCGATCTCAATGCTCGAAAAGCTTCTTTCGCGTTGGAAGGGAAAGATGTTCGTGCTTATGCTGCTCGGATTCGTGGCTACGAGCTTTATTATCACGATCACGCTCTCGGCCGCCGACGCCGCCGCCCACATAATTGAGAATCCATTTGTCGAACACAACCTGCATTTTCTAAATCATCCGGTTTATGTCACGTTCGTCTTGATCGGTTTTCTTGGGCTTGTTTTCCTGCGCGGGTTTAATGAGGTCATCGGCCTGGCAGTTGTCATAGTTGCGGCCTTCCTGCTTCTGAACCTTATAACCATCGTTGCGGGAATTTATCAGATCGCCATCGTCCACCCTGAAATTGTTATCAATTGGAAATCGATGATCTGGACACACCCGGGTGTGAACGGCAGCATTGGGATGCTCATCGCTTCGTCTCTCCTATTGTTTCCAAAGCTTGCTCTAGGACTTTCCGGATTCGAGACCGGCGTCGTTGTGATGCCTCTGGTCAAGAGCGATAAACCATTGCCCAGCGACGATAATGGACCGCTTCACGTTTCAACATTCGTCGCATCTGACGCTTCGCAAGACGTGCAGGAGCATCTGAACGGCCGTATCCGCAATGGCAAGAAATTGTTGACCGGGGCTGCCGTGATAATGAGTTTCTATCTTATCGGCAGCAGTATAATCACCGCGATGCTGGTTCCGATCGCGGAGATTCAGCCGGGCGGAAAGGCGAGCGGGCGTGCTGTCTCTTATCTTTCGCACGAATTGCTTGGAAGCGGTTTCGGGACGGTTTACGATATCTCGACAATAACGATCCTTTGGTTCGCCGGTGCTTCGGCGATGGCCGGACTGCTAAATATCGTGCCCCGATATCTGCCCCGATATGGAATGGCTCCGGATTGGGCCAGAGCAACGCGTCCGCTGGTTCTTGTGTTTACCGCGATCTGTTTTGTAGTAACTTTGCTTTTCCAGGCAGACGTCAATGCGCAGGGCGGGGCCTACGCGACAGGCGTTTTGATGCTGATGACCTCTGCGGCTGTTGCCGTAACTATCTCGTCGCGTCGCAAAGGCGAGAAAAAATGGATCGCGTTTCTGGTAATAACGATCGTGTTCATATACACGACGATCGTGAATATGGTGGTCCAGCCAAGCGGCATCCAGATCGCTTCGGTATTTATCTTGGCTATTATTGTCACGTCATTTGTTTCGCGAGCGTTACGAACGACCGAATTGCGCATCGACAATATCGAGTTTGACGAAAAGGCACTTGGGTTTCTCAATGAGATCGAGGACGGTGACATCCGCATTGTTACGAATCGTCGTGAAACGGGCGACGTTTCGGAATATCGTTTCAAGGAACACGAAAAGCGGATCGACAATCACATTCCGTCAACCGATCCGATCTTGTTTTATGAGATAGAACTTGGCGATGCCTCGGAATTCAGCGGCGGCCTTTCCATTCGCGGGATCGACATCGAGGGATATAAGATCCTTCGAACTGAATCGCCTGCCGTACCTAACGCTATTGCGGCGTTGCTGCTTCATTTGCGAGATAAGACCGGGAAGATACCGCACGTTTATTTCGGTTGGAGCGAGGGCAACCCGATAATGTATCTTGCCCGTTACATTCTGTTCGGCGAGGGTGACACGGCTCCCGTCACGCGCGAAATATTGCGGCAGGCTGAGCCCGATCCGGAATTGCGGCCCAACGTACACGTCGGCGGATAGTTACTCGGGATGTTTGTTGCCGTTAAGAACGGAAGGGTTCAATTCCAGATAGCACGAGCGGCAATACACCGGACGGCCTTGCGACGGGTAAAACGGAACCGAAGTAGATTCACTGCACCGAGCACAATTCACCAAGACTTCAATACGCTGCTTTATTCCGGCCCGTTGGGCGATTGCGATGGCCGTCAGCCGGTCGTTCTTTGCTTTCTTACAGTTCTTGCAGCGTTTCGGCGGATTATCCAGCTTCTTGTCGCGGAAGAATGCTTGTTCGCCGGTACTCCAAACAAAATCGTTCTGACAGTCGATGCATTTGATCGTCTGATCGGCAAGTTCATCGGCCTGGACCGCGACGGCGGTTGCAGTGGATTCGCGAGCGTTGATCTCGTTACTAGCCATTGAAAAGTCCTCTAAACGACAAAATACCTCGCTCGACCCATGCGGAAGAATGAGGTATTCGAAATTACCATTCAGATATAGTAGATTCGTTGTTGCCGTTAAATTGCAATTTGTTTGGGATCCCACTATAAGGAACGCTTTCTGAACTTATAACTAACCTCAATCGGTGTCAAGCACAAAACGCCCACGCCTGCTTGTTTCGATTCAATAGTATGAATATTTTAGTCATCGGGTCAGGCGGGAGAGAACACGCGATCTGTCACGCATTTTCGCGCAGCCCGAAAGTTTCACAGATCTTTTGTGCGCCGGGGAACGCGGGCATAGCTTCCATAGCCGAATGCATTGGGATAAATGCTGAGGATGTTTCCGCACTCGCCGAATTTGCTGCCGCCGCGGAAATCGACCTGACGTTTGTCGGAGGCGAAACTCCGCTTGCGTTGGGGATCGTCGATATTTTTGAAGCACGCGGCTTTAAGATCATCGGCTCGTCGAAAGCTGCGGCTCGGCTTGAATCGAGCAAGGCATTCGCGAAAGATTTTATGGCTCGGCATGACGTGCCGACCGCTAAGTTTGAAACGGCTGAGTCTGCGAATGAAGCGGTTTCTATTTTGAACAGCGGATCGTTCGGCGAAGCAGCTTCGCCGGTCGTGGTGAAAGCCGATGGGCTTGCGGCAGGGAAGGGTGTCGTCGTTGCGAAAGACCGTGCCGAGGCGATCGACGCAATAAACGACATGGCAAAGCTCGTCGGTGCCGACGCCGCCGCGAAGATCGTGATCGAAGAATGTCTCGTTGGCCGCGAGGTTTCACTGATTATGTTTGCCGACGGCGAAGACTTTTCGTTGATGCCGCCGACCCGCGATCACAAACGTATCGGCGAAGGCGACACTGGCCCTAATACCGGCGGTATGGGTACGATTACCGACGACACGCTTCTTTCTCCCGAACAGCTTCAGATAGTTATTGACAAGTTCATCAAACCAACTTTGAAAGGCTGCATCGCCGAAGGCTTTCCGTTTCGCGGGATACTTTTTCTTGGGCTGATGATCTCGGATTCAGGCGTGCGGAGGCAGGAAGATAATGGAGATCCCGATTTCGCCCTTACCGGCGTCCGGGCTTCTGTAATAAATCTGCTCGAATACAACGTCCGCTTTGGCGATCCTGAGACGCAGTCGATCCTTGTGCGTCTGGAAACTGATTTCGTCGATATCTGCCAAGCGATGCTCAGTGTCAGTAGCTCGCACGCTAATAGGGGCACATCTGATACTGGCGGAAGCCTGACTCTTAGGGAGGGCTTAGCTCTTAAGAATCTCAATATCAAATGGCAACCCGGAAATTCCGCGACCGTTGTACTAGCGGCAAAGGGTTATCCGAAAAGCCCACAGAAAGGCGATGTAATCTCCGGCCTCGACGAAGCTGCGAAGATTGATGGCGTAACGATCTTTCACGCGGGAACTTCTCTGTCGGAACCGCCTGTGTCAGGGGGTGGTGAAGTGGCCGCACCTACCAATGATCGCCTTGCGGAGAGCTTGCCGCCCACTAACGCAGGCGGTTCTGACTATTTGACCGCCGGCGGCCGCGTCCTCGGCGTCACTGCTGTCGCTTCAAATCTCGACGAAGCACTCGCTGCGTCTTATAAAGCAGTTGATTCGATCTCGTGGGAAGGAATGCAATTCCGCAGAGATATCGGCAAGTGATCTACGACCAACCTACGATCAGAACGATCGTTACCGAAAGCCACGCGGTGAACACGACTGCTACAAAAGCGAAGACTCCGAATAGACCCCACAGGCCGCGACTAATTACGAAGTAGATCGGTAGGACAACGAACCATGCCGCGTACAAAAACATTCCGGAATCAAACGGCCCGTGAATCTTTCGGCGGTCCATTTCTGATTCGAACAACCAACAAAGGACGAATATGAATGCGAACCACTCGAGAAACGTGAATCTTGGCGGGGGAGCAAGCTCAAAGGACGAGTAGAACATCCCGACGAACTGCGAAATAAAAGTAAGAGCGAAAAGCGCCATTACCGGTTTGATGATCGCTTTGTCGGGAAGAAATTTGGCAAGCATAAATTAGTAGCTTTCAACGGTAGCACGATACCTTTGGAAATTATCGAGCATTTCGTCGATCGAATCGCCGCCGAATTTCTCGCGCATTGAATTTGCGAGTACTATCGCGAGCATTGATTCGCCAATGACGCCTGCGGCTGGAACTGCGGTGATGTCTGAGCGTTCGAACGCGGCGTCACTGGCTTCTTTGGTGTCAATATCGACGGAGTGCAGCGGCTTGCGAAGCGTGGAGATCGGCTTCATATACCCGCGAACGCGAAGCTCTTCGCCATTCGTGATACCGCCCTCGAGCCCGCCCGCTCGATTCGTGCTTCGTACGAATCGAGACGAGAGACTGGAGACTGGAGACGAGAGAGCGTGTTCAGTTTCTTCTCCAGTCTCATAGAAAATTTCGTCGTGGACTTCTGAACCGAATTTCGCGGCGTTTTCAACGCCGGTGCCGATCTCGGCGGCTTTGACGGCGTGGATTGACATTATTGCCTGGGCGATGCGGCCGTCCAGCTTTTCGTTCCACGAGGTGTGCGAGCCAAGCCCGACAGGAACGCCTTTGGCGACGACCTCAAATATACCGCCGAGCGTGTCGCCTTTTTCTTTTGCTTCGTCGATAAGCGCGACCATCGCGATCTCAGCGATCGGGTCGGCGCAGCTCAGCGGGGAAGTTTCAGGGATCGCTGAAATTTCTTCCCATTTCTTTTCGAGAGGTTTTACGGGAATACTGCCGAGTTTTACAACGTGGCTTTGGATCTCGACACCGAATGCCGCGAGAAGTTGCTTTGCTATCGCCCCGGATGCGACGCGTGCCGCAGTCTCGCGTGCTGAGGCTCGTTCGAGAATGTTGCGCAGGTCGCGTACACCGTACTTTTGCCCGCCGGGAAGATCGGCATGTCCGGGACGCGGACGTGTGACAACGCGGGTGTTCTTTTGCGGAGATGTGCCCTCCCTCAAGGTCGGGCTACTGACACGCGGCTCAACTGCCATTATTTCCTGCCAGTGAACGAAGTCGCGGTTTTCGATCGTTAACGCAATCGGCGAGCCGAGTGCCTTACCGTGACGAACGCCGGAAAGAATTTCGACCGTGTCCGTTTCGATCTTCATACGACCGCCGCGACCGTAGCCCTGCTGACGGCGCCAGAGTTCGTGGTTGATCGCGTCGATGTCGATTTCGAGTCCTGCGGGAACGCCTTCGACAATTGCGACAAGAGCCTTGCCGTGCGATTCGCCTGCCGTTGTAAATCTAAAAAACATAAGCAGAGTTTAACGCAAAGTCGTAAAGTCGCAGAGACACAAAGTGAACGCAACGGGATTTCTTGCGTCTTAGCCGCTTTGCGTCTTTGCGTTAGAAGCCTTTTTCCGGAAGACGATCAGGCCGATGCTGGCGATTATGAGTATTCCGCCGACACCTGTTTGCGGCGGGAGCGTTTCGCCTAGAACGATGGCACCGATGACGACGGCGATCAGCGGTGTTACCAGCGAGATCATCATCGCTTTGGTAGATTCGATCTTGCTTAGAAGCCAGTAATAAAGCCAGAACGCGGTAATCGTGCCAAATACCGTCAGATATACTACGCAGACGATTGCACGCATCGTCCAATTGAACGTCAGCGGATTGCCTTCTTGAACAAGTGCGTAAATGATTATCGCCGGTAGGCCGCAGAGCATCTGCGCGAACACCAAACTTGCCGGATGCAGACTGCCTGCTTTCGCCTTTACAAGTATCGAGGCCTGCGCCGCCGCGTATGCTCCGACGACAATAGCGACACATCCTGCGAATGCCATCCAGTTCTCAACACGAAGCTGGTCGATAAAAATGACGGCAACGCCGACTATTCCGATCATGACCGCAGCGATCTTTAGTTTTGTGATGCGTTCATTCGGAAGGAATATCCACGCCAGCAACAATCCGAAAACCGTTATCATCGCCTGAAGAACGGCGGCAAGTCCCGACGTGATGTATTGCTCGCTCCAGAAAACGAGGCTGTAATTGATGGAGAATTGCAGAAACCCCGTGAGAGCTATCAGCTTCCACTGGCCGCGAGTTCGCGGCAGCTCGAATTTCAGGATCTTGATCAGCGGAGCAAGAATCAGCACGGCGAGAATGAATCTTGCTGCGGCGAATGTAATCGGCGGCAGGTCTTCGAGACCGATCTTGATAAAGATCCAGGTAGTGCCCCAAACCAAACAAAGAATTAGCCAGACGAAGATCTTCATTTAACTCCGTTCGTAAAAGCTGAGGCTCGTTTCGCCCTGTTTCAGAATGCGCCAGCGGCGGAGAACGCCTGACAGGTCGGGAAGTTTGTGCTTGGTGTGATGTTCGGCGATGAGCACGCCGTCATCATTTAGCAATTTGCCCTCGGCCTCGCCGAATTCGAAAATCACGATGGCGTAATCGCTTTCATACGGCGGATCGTAGAAAACGATGTCCCAACCTTGTTTGTGTTCGCGGCCCACGAAGTTTTCTGCGGAAAGGCCCTGAATGTCCGTGATCTCTTCGGAAACTTCTAAGAGGTCGAGATTTTCTTCGATCAAGGCACATGCTTTTCGTGATCTATCAACGAAGGTTACATGAGCGGCCCCGCGCGAGACTGCTTCGATGCCTATTGCTCCCGAGCCGGAGCAGAGATCTAGAAAACGCGAGCCCTCGATACGCGGCGCCAGAACATTAAACAGAGTTTCGCGAAGGCGGTCCGAAGTTGGCCTTGTCCTTGAATCGGACGGACTCTTTATAACGCGGCCGCGGTATTCGCCGGCGATAATTCGCATTGCTTGATTGTAGCTGTTGAGGGAGTGGTTGTCAGTCTTGGCGTTTTGTGTGGAACGCTGACTTGTAGGTTGGATGTACGGCCCTTACCGACGTGCTGGCTTGTGCATTCGGAGTCTGGTGAGTCGTTCAAGCCCTAGCCGATACCGGCGAGTTTGAAGGATGCTTTGCGGCGGACGATCTCGACCAGACCGGCGGTTTCTTTCGTCAGGCGTTTTTCGGTGAGATAGAATTCGGCTTCCTTGCGGGCGGCATCGAGGAGTTCGAGGTCGCGAACGATATTTGCGATCTTAAAGGTTTGCAATCCGGATTGCCGTGTGCCCAGAATTTCGCCCTGACCGCGTATTTCGAGGTCTTTTTCGGCGATCTTAAAACCGTCGTTGGTCTTTTCCATTATGCCGAGCCGTTCCTTTGCCACCGCCGTTCGCTTAAAGTCTGCGAGCAACACGCAGTAGCTCTGATCGACGCCGCGTCCGACACGTCCGCGAAGTTGATGAAGCTGAGAAAGCCCAAAGCGTTCCGCATGTTCAATGACCATCAACGACGCGTTCGGCACATCAACGCCGACCTCGATGACGGTTGTCGAAACCAAAATGTTCAGTTCCCCGGACACGAACTGCCGCATCACCTCTTCTTTTTCAGCCGACTTCATTTTTCCGTGCAGCAACCCGACCCTATATTGCGGGAAAATGCGGTCGCGAATTTCTTCGTACATCAAAGTCGCGGCTTTCAGGTCTAGCTTTTCGGATTCATCGATAAGCGGATAAACGACGTAAACCTGTCGGCCAAGATCGATCTCCCGCTGCATTCCCTTATAGACGCCGGAACGTTGATCGTCGCCAAGGACGACGGTCTTGATCGGCGTGCGACCGGGCGGCATTTCGTCGATGATCGACACGTCAAGATCGCCGTAAACTGTCATCGCAAGTGAACGGGGAATCGGCGTCGCGGTCATCACGAGAACGTCGGGATTGTAACCGCGTCGGGTCAACCCGGCTCGCTGCAACACGCCAAAGCGGTGCTGTTCGTCAATGACGACGAGGCCAAGGTTTTCAAATGCGACGGCATCCTGAATTATCGCCTGTGTGCCAATCACCAGATGAACTTCGCCGTTGGCTATAGCTTTATGAACTTTCCGTTTTTCCGAAGCTTTAAGACTGCCGATCAACAACGCAACGCAATAGCCGGTACCCGCGAAGAAGCGTTCAGCGTTCTGAAAGTGCTGTTCGGCTAGTATCTCAGTCGGGACCATCAACGCCGTTTGATACCCATTTTCCATCGCCACGAACATCGAGATAAACGCAACGATCGTCTTGCCGCTGCCGACATCACCCTGAACGAGACGGTTCATCGGAGCGTTCGATTTGAGATCGTCAAATATCGTTTTCACAACGCATTTTTGCGCACCGGTTAACTCAAACGACATCAAATTCTTGATCCGCAATTTCGTCTCATTTGGAATCTCGATCACAGTGCCTTTCGGCTCCTTCCTTCGTTCGCCACGCATTAGTTGAAGCCCGAAGGAGAGCCAGAAAAATTCTTCGAATATGAGACGGCGGTGGGCGTGGCTGCGAAACATTTCGTAATCCGAGATGCGGGCGTCTTCCGGAGGGAAATGGATCTGAGCCATCGCTTGGATTCGGGGAATCAAATTGTTTTTATTAACGATCTCGTTTGGAAGGTCCTCCGGCATGGAGCGAGGATCGAGCTTTCGCGTAATGTCGTAAACGATCTCGCGAAGCCGCTTCGTCTGAAAATTACCAAGTTTTCGATAAACCGGAACGTGCCGTGCGGTGTGAACCATGTCAAATTCCGGGTCACCGGCATCTTCGAGAAGGTCGTTATCTGGCTCGGCTGCCTCTTTGGGCGGAGCGACTTTTTCGGTTTCCAGATTTTCTAACAGGCCGAAATTGTCCGCAGGCAGCATTTCCAGTTCGTCGGGTTTATGAAGTTTAAGTGTGAAAGTGCTGCGTTTGTCATCCCAATTCCAGACGCCGTGGGCAACGAACCTTGAGCCGCGACCAAACCGGCCGTCATAATACTGGACGATCGATTTCGCGTTCTTGCCAGACAGAAACCATGAGATCACAACGGGCTTAAGCCGCCGTTCGCGATCCCCGGCACTTATCTCATAAACGAAGAGATTTTGCCCGGGGGCACGTTTGTTGCGAACCTGAAATCCGCCAGCAGATCGTGTGTAGAGTTCGACAGAAGCTTCTAAACCGGGCGTGAGTTGATCGATGGTTGCGAGGTGCGAACGATCCTCGTACCTCATAGGGAAGTAATTCAACAGATCCTCGACGGTTGCGTTGACCAAATCGCTCTCGCCGGCAAACGCAGCGACGGCAATCGCAAGCTTTCGCGTTAGAAACGGCGATAGCTTGGCAACATCGTACACATGCAGTTCGATGACCGGCGTTTGCAGCGTGAGGCTCATCGAGCGAATTCTAACACAGCCGCTCCGGCAAGCGACAAACTACATCCCGATGCTGTGATGTTCGCCAAAATTGCGGAGGAACTGTTTATGCGTATCGGTCAGATTGACGAATCGAAGTCCAAAGCCGACATCGTCAACGTGGTTAAGAATTTCGCCAAAAATTTGGATCGTCTCACCGTTGGTCAATGGGAAATAGATCTTAATCAGATCACCGTCGGTCCAGCTTCCGCTCGATAATAAGAAGCAGCCGTTCGCGTTAATATCGCTCAGGCTTCCGCCGTATCGAACGCCATCCTTTGCCCATTCGATCTCGACCGCAACTTTTAGGCGTTCTTCCGAACGTCGCTCTCTTCCTACTCGCCTATCCATTTGTTCCGTCATTTTTGTTTTCAATTTGATTACCGTTTCGGCTAATTAAGTAGTAATAGACCGGCAATCCCAGAAGAATCAGTCCAATGCCAATAAAAGATTGAACCGGTGATGTGACCATTGTGTTGATCAGAAGCCATGCCGAGACCAAAAGGAACAGTACCGGCACGACCGGATATCCCCAGGCTTTATAAGGACGTTCGGCGTCGGGGAATCGTCTTCGGAAAATAAATACTGACGACGTGATCAGTGCGTAAAATATCCACGAACCGAAAATGACATAGTCGGTGAGCGTGTCGAACGAGCCGGATAACGCCAGGATCGATGCCCAAACACCTTGGAAAAGAACTCCATTGATCGGAACGGAGTTCACCGAGACCTTTTTAAAGGTATCGAACATCAAACCGTCTCTTGCCATCGCAAACGGTATGCGAGAGGCGCTCAGAATGGACGTATGTAACGTGCCGAGCGATGAAAGCATCAACCCAACTGTAAAGATCGCAATAGCGACACCGGTCGCAAGGCTTGCCGCGTCTCCGCCAAAGAATTTACTGACGACGACCATCGCAACGGACGAGTCGCTGGAAACCGAGGCGATGGCCGTTGGATCGAGAACGTAGTAGTACGAAACGTGAATTGCGACATAGAGGAAGATCACAAGCAATACGCTGCCGATGATGGCGATTGGTATATTTCGTTTCGGATCTTTCACTTCGCCGGCTACGAACGAAAGATTATCCCAACCGTCATAGCCCCAAAGGGCCGCTAACATTGCCGCTGCAAATCCCGCGAAGAACGTGTATTCAGCCGAACCGAACGTAACTGATTTCGCTACGCCTTCGCACGTTCCATTGGTTGCGGCAAGCGAAAAATTCTCAAAACCGCCGCCAGTAAAGAACAAGAACGCACCGAGTCCAACGAAAAGAACTAGGGCGATCTTTACACCGGTCAATGCGGTTGCTATCTGGCCGCTCAAAGAAACCGAAAGGCAATTCAGCGTGGTGAAGATCACGATCACCATAACAGCAACAAGCTGAAGAGTGGTGAGCTCGTAACTAAAAAATAACCTTTCATTGAATATCGCTTGCTGATTTTCCGCCAGACCTTTGATCAGGTCGTCGGTCCAGTTGTTTGTTTCGAACGGCCCGGTAAGCACATTCACCCGATAAAGAATCTCCTTCAGACCACCTCGGAGATAATCGTTGAGTGCTATTGCGAAGACAACTGCAACGCTTGCCTGTGAACCGGTTCGAGCAACAAATAATTGCATCCAGCCGAAAAGAAAGCTCGAAAGGCGTCCGTATGAATCCCGCAGGAATGCGTATGGCCCGGCAGCTTCCGGTTTCATCGCGGTTAACTCGGCGTATGTAAGGGCGCCAGCCAGCGACAGAATGCCGGCGGCAACCCACGCCATAACGACCCAAAAGGGTTCGCCGACGTTGCAGGTCATAACGCGAGCTTTCAGAAACACGCCGGTCCCGATCACGTTGCCGATGATCACCGAAATCGCCGCAGCAAGTCCGAGGCCGCGTACCAGATCGTACTTTTCGTTTGATTCAATAGCCATAAAAGGGTTCTAAGAGCGGCAAGAAAACTGACGCTATATTACGCGAAAACCGCCCTGATTGAAAAGGTTCGCGTGATAGAATCATCGCAAATGCAACTGCTCGACCTTGATTCGAATGAACTCATCTCCGCTCTGCTTGCCCTGGCTGTGGAACACGACGTCTGTATTCTCGATAGCTGCGGCGTTGGATATCTCGACTCGCACCTGATGATCGCCGGGATCGAGCCGATGGAAATGCACGAAATATCAAATTCGGAAGCCGACGAAACTCTTGAACAATTTGAGCGGCTTCTGCGAAAAGGTTATGCGGCGATCTTTTCGATCTCATATGATTTCGGACGGAAACTTCAGCCGATACCGGGATCAACCACGTCGAATTCCGATGAACCGGATATCTTCGTCGCTCTGTTTGATACGCTCTCGATTCACGATTACAAGAAAGGGAAGTCCTTTCTTATCGGCAATTCGGAAAAGCTTGATCTGGCGGAGAAACAGGTTCGAGCGGTTTGTTTTGAGGAAGTAAAAATCGCTGATTGGTCACAAATCAGATCTAACTTCACTCGTTCTGAATATGTTGAGGCGGTTGAACTAATAAAAGAGCACATTCGCCGGGGCGATACTTATCAGACCAATTTGACCCAGCAATTCTCGGTCGAACTAACGGATGGTCTTAACGCAGAAACCATCTTTGCCCGGTTGCGGCGAGATCACCCGGCGCCGTTCTCGGCTTTTTTGAAACGTCGAAACTCAACGGTTGTTTCAGCGTCGCCGGAACGCTTTTTTAGTATCGAAGACCAAATCATTTCCGCTTCGCCGATTAAGGGAACGCGAAAGCGGGGAGCAACACCGGAACAGGACGCTGCTCTAAAGATCGACCTTGCTGCCAGTGAAAAAGACCGTGCGGAGAACACGATGATCGTGGATCTTTTGCGCAACGACGTTGGGCGCGTGTGCGAATACGGCAGGGTCGAGGTCGAAAAATGTTGTGAGATCGAAACGCACCCGACGTTTCACCATATGGTCTCGACGATCAACGGGCAACTGAAAGACGACACTAGTGTCGCAGAGATTCTGCGAGCGCTATTTCCGTGCGGTTCCATAACAGGCGCACCGAAGATTCGGACGATGCAGATCATTGATGAGGTTGAATCCAAACCTCGTGGGCTTTCGATGGGAGCCATCGGCTACTTTATTCCGGAAACCGGTTTTGAAGGGCTAAAGCCGGGCTTCGATTTAAGCGTCGCGATCCGGACGATGGTAGTAAAAGGGAACCGGGCGGTCTTCAATGTCGGCGGTGGCATTACCATCGACAGTGACCCCAAGGACGAATACGAAGAGTCAATGTTGAAAGCAAAAGCAATATTTGCGGCGTTGGGGGGAACAAAATCTGAATCTGCCCGTCTAAACCTTCAAATTCCTTAGGAGGTTTGTAAATGAATCAACCTGCGATCAACGTAACGCCCCTCATTGACGTACTCCTTGTTCTGCTCATTATCTTTATCGTGATAACCCCGATAAAGCCGACCAGTTTCGACGCCCGCATTCCTAGCGAGCCAACTGACGATCCGGCCGTCAACGTACACCCCAACACGTTGATACTCAGCTACGAGCCGAGCGGCCTCATACGCATCAACCGCGAAGAGCCGACCTATTCGATCTACGATGCGACACCGATCGCGAATCGATTCAAAGCGATTTTTATTGAACGCAAAGAGAACGCCAACGTCGAGAGAACGGTTTTCATCAAAGCTCCAACTGGTCTGGATTATGGAACGGTTGTGCGGATGATTGACGCCGTGAAAGAAAGCGGTGCCGACCCTATAAGTTTGCAGATCGACGGACTCGAGGAACGGTAAAGATTGCAATGGGAATTTGGAACTGTGCTATAATTCCGCCGTTAACTGGCGACGGTTTTCCACTGACCCGTCACCACACCCGGCTTTCCCTAACGAGTGAATGGTCAACTATTACGAGACTCTAAAGGTTTCGCCTAAGGCTTCGAAGACCGAGATAAAATCGGCATATCGAAGGCTCGCTCGAAAACTGCATCCAGATAAGAATAACGGTTCGGAGAAAACGGCAACTGCGTTTGCCGAGATCGCCGAGGCGTACGAAATTCTTGGGAATCCAAAGGCGCGTTCGGCCTATGATATGCGTTTGCTTTCGGCCGACCAGCTAAACGGGAACGGCGATTCTGTCTTTGCGTCCGGCAATACGCACGCGCAGCGTTGGCGTCAGATGGTGTACGAGCATCGGTATAACGAGATCATCGACCGGATGATCGCCGACGAGCGTGCGGAATCACAGGCATTACAGAAATTCCTTTTCCCAATAGTGGCGTTGTTCGTGGCGACGCTCACTGTCGGTGTGGTCAGGCCAAATTTGTTCCTCTCAGACTATGTTGGAACATTCGCCAGAATAATCATTGTTTCATTTTGTATCGTCGGTGTTATTCACATCGTTGGCCGTGTACGGGAAGCTTATGAAAGGTACACATACAATGATGATATCCACGAATCGATCCTCGATGAGACCGAGTTGCCGACACGACAGTTTTCACGTTACTCGCTAACGGGGATTCTGATCGTCGGTTTGAGCGCGTGTTTCGCGGTGGGCTTGTCTGTCGGTTATCTCTTTGACCTGAAGTCAATGACTATGCCTTACCTCTTTTCCGCTTTCCCACAGCTTGATGTTCTTATCTATCCGCCGATATTTGTGCTACTGGTCGATGCGATGCACGGATTCGTCCTTCGCGCGGAAGGCTAACGCGAACTTGACCTTTTAATGCCTTATTTGTATTATCTATCGTTTGCTTTCCAAGCAAGTGAAATAGTATGGCAAATCATAAATCAGCCGAAAAACGTGTTCGGCAGAACGCAAAACGAAAAGAAATCAACCGCAGCAACCGCAGCAAACTGCGTACCCAAATAAAGAAACTGCGCACGGCGGTGGCATCGGCGGACAAGAAACTGAGCGGTGAGCTTTTGAACCCGACCGTATCGACGATCGATAAGGCGGTAAACAAAGGCATTATTCACAGGAACACGGCTGCAAGATATAAATCGCGTTTGACGAAGCACGTTGCTGAAGTCGCCTAAGAAGTTAACTATCTGAGTTCAGGAAAGCTTTCCTTTGGGAAAGCTTTTTCTTTTGGATATTCTCGCTGCCCGCTTACGCAGGCAGTCCTGACTTGGTTTCTGTTACAATCCGTGCCATGCCCGCGCGACGGACTTACAAATACTACGACCTGTTAATGGTGGCATTCGTTGCCGTTCTGCTTTGCTCAAACCTTATCGGCGTTCACAAAGTGTCGTATGTGAATCTGCCATTCTACGGCGAATACATCTACGGTGCGGGCGTTCTGTTCTTCCCGATTAGCTATCTTTTTGGGGACATCCTGACCGAGGTTTACGGTTACGCCAGATCGCGGCGGGTGATCTGGGCCGGCTTCGGCGCGTTGATCTTCGCTTCGCTGATGGCGTACGTTGTGACGGCGCTGCCGCCCGCGAAGACAATGTCCACTGAGCACCTGTCGGCGGTTAACTTCATCTTTGGTCAGACGGGAAGGATCGTCTTAGCATCGCTGGTCGCATTTGCTGCTGGCGAGTTTATCAATTCGTTTGTGCTCGCTAAGTTGAAACTGATCACGTCGGGCCGCTTCTTGTGGATAAGAACGATCTCCTCGACCTTTGCCGGCGAGGCTATGGACAGCCTAATATTCTACCCGCTCGCATTCTACGGAACCTGGTCGAATGAGCAGCTTATCAGCGTTATGATAGGAAATTATTTCGTAAAGGTACTGTGGGAAGTCCTCGCAACACCGTTCACATATTTGATTGTGGGATCCTTGAAACGTGCGGAAAACGAAGATTACTACGACCGCGAAACTGACTTTAATCCGTTCAGTCTCGAAACCTAGGCAGAGTTTTGCCACGGATTTCACGGATCAAAGAATCTCTTTCTATCAGTGTTTATCGGTGCGATCTACGGCTAATTTTCTTCTTGCCTTCTCCCTATTGCCTCGGACGCCACTTCGCGGTCGTCGAAATGAAACTTTTCATCGCCGATTATTTGGTATGTCTCGTGGCCCTTTCCGGCAATTATCACTACGTCACCGGACGACGCAGTGGCGATAGCACGGTTGATGGCTTCACGACGATCTGAGATCGAGGAAAACTCGGTGCCGGTCGGTCTTACTCCGACCTCCACCTGCTCGATGATTTTCATCGGATCTTCGGTTCTCGGATTATCTGATGTGATAAAAACGAGACCGCTGTTTTCACCAGCCACGCGGCCCATCGGTTCACGTTTAGTCTTATCGCGGTCGCCGCCACAGCCGAAAACGGTGATGATCCGGCCGTTGGTCAGATCGCGAGCCGTCTTCAATGTATTGAGCAAGGCGTCGTCAGTGTGGGCGTAATCGACAACAACCGCGAAGTCGCCGTCGTGTGGAACGCGTTCAAATCTGCCCGGAGCGCCGACGCATTTGCTCAAACCTTCGATGACAGCATCGAGGTCATATCCGAGTTCGAGTGCGGCGGCTGTTGCCGACAGCATATTATAAACGTGCGGCTTTCCTACCAGAGGCGAAACTACATTGCGATCACCGTTTGGCGTCCTCAAAAGAAATGATGTGCCTGTAAGCAAAGATACTTCGACGTTCTCGGCGGTTATGTCCGCACCAGACGAGCCCCTACTTACATGCGGGCTACTGACACGCTGCGAAGTGGTGATCACTTTCTGTCCATTGACCGTCAACTCACCGGTCAATCTCCGGCCCCATTCATCGTCTATATTTATCACGCACGCGGTCGGCTTATCACCAAGGCGACCGTCGAAGAGTTTCTTCTTTGCGTCAAAATACTCTTCCATCGTGTGATGGTAATCGAGGTGGTCCTGCGTGAGATTTGTGAACACGGCAACGCGAAATCGCAGCCAGTCGCAACGGTGCAGATCAATCGCCTGAGACGATGTTTCCATCACCGCCATCTTGCAGTCAGCGTCAACGGCCCGCCTTAGAAAACGGTTTGTATCGGATGCCTCCGGCGTTGTCCGGATAGCTTCTTCGCTCAAGTCGCCAACGCGATATTCAACCGTTGAAAGCATCGCCGGTTTTACACCCGACGCAGACGCAAGGGCATAACAAAGATATGCCGTTGTGGTTTTACCGTTCGTCCCGGTTATTCCGATCAGGTCAAGTTTATGCGACGGGTCGCCGTTAATGACAGAAGCCGCTTTGGCAAGAGCGACGCGGGCGTCGTTTACTTTCAACCAGACTCCGCTGAAATCGGTCGGCGGATCGATTTCTGAGATAACCCCGGCTGCACCTCGACGCATCACGTCATCTACAAAGCGGTGGCCGTCGTTCGCGAGTCCTTTGATCGCAACGAAAAGCGTGCCTTCGCGAGCCTGTCGCGAATCGTGCGTTACGTCGGTCGCTTTGCCTGAAAGATCTCCGGTTGCGACCGCGTCGAGAGCCTTTGATACTTGTTGAATATCCATTTAGTAAATATTACGAAGGCGATTATACGACACCGAAAATAATTGCACGAACAACCAGCTTAAATTTTCGTATAGTTTAGAGACACGGAGGTAACCACGCGTGAATATCCTAAAACTTCTTCTGGCGATCGTCGGCATTCTTATAGGTGCGTATTTTATCCTTTGGGTTCTCGGCGTCTTAGGCTCGCTGCTTTGGTACGGCATAATGCTGGCCCTTGTCGGCGGCGTTGTTTACGGCGGATATCGTCTTTTCAAAAAGGCCGAAGACAGATATGTCGGTTCCGGCCCCGCAACAGGCGAGATCGACGGACGCGACTTTAATATGTCTTGGGACGAATACGAGAAGAAATATCTTCACAAATAGTTGTCAGAACCGCCTGGTTCAGCGGGCAGCTAAGACAAATAGTCTGACGTTGCAAGGCTTATCGTCCGGATGGTATCTTCTAGTCTGTCAGTTCAGCCGCCACAGTAGGCGCAGGCGGCTGAGGACATTGCCGAGGTGGCGAAATTGGCAGACGCACTAGACTTAGGATCTAGCGTCGAAAGACGTGCGAGTTCGAGTCTCGCCCTCGGCACCAAATTAGTGGTCAGTTGTCGGTGGTCAGTTGTCAGAAAAGACGGCGGCCGCCGATTCTTTTCACCGACCAGTCGTACTGATGACTGACAACGGACAACTGCTATCCGGCAACTGACAACTGGCAACTGACGCGCTATCCTTTTTCTAGATGAAGATTGAAGTAAAAGAGATCTCCGCGACACAGCGTGAGATTCATATAGAGATCGATCCGGCGGTGCTGAAAGTTGCTTATGGAACGGTGAGTCAAAAGTATGTCCGCGGTGCAAACGTACCCGGTTTCCGCAAAGGATTTGCTCCTCTTGATGTCGTGCGAATGCGATACAAGGAAGAGATCAAGAGCGAGGTTTTGCAGCAGGTAATTCCGCCAACAGTGTCGGAAGCTATCCAATCAAACAAACTGCATCCGCTGACTGAGCCGCAGTTGCATATCGAAGGTATCGAGAATGTGAAGGTCAATGGTTCGGAGCCGATCAAGGTCCACGCACACATTGAGGTGATGCCCGAGATCCCGATGCCGAATTATAAGGCAATCGAGATAACACGGCGGCCAAAGCCCGTTGATGACAGCGAGATCGAAGACCTGATCGCTCACAAGCTGAACGAAGAAGCGGCGTTGATCCCTGTTGAGGGACGCGCTTCAGAGATCGGGGACACGGTTATCGCCGACCTCGAAGGCACATTTGACGATGACCCGACGGGCGAACCAATCCGAGCTGACGATCTTGAAGTAAAGCTCGGCGACGAAGTGATCGAAAAGGCTTTTACCGAAAATCTAGTCGGCGTAAGAGAAGACGAAGAAAAGGAATTTACTGTCGCTTATCCTGCCGAATTTTCGGCGGAAGCACTTGCCGGAAAGACAGTTTATTACAAGGCTAAGATAAAGTCCGTCGGAAAGATGGAAACGCCTGAATTGAACGACGAATGGGCAAAGAGTTTAGACGAAGGCTTTGCCTCGTTGAAAGATCTTCGAAAGAAGCTTCGATCCGATCTTGAGAAATTCGCCGACGCCGATGCCGACGCTCGCGTTCGGAACAACGCGCTGGCAAAGCTGATCGAGCAAAACGAATTTGAGGTTCCGAATGCGTTGATCGAAAATCAGGCACGAAACCTTTTGAATAATTTTGCTCGGGACCTCCAGCAACGCGGTGTCGATGTGAGTCAGGTGCAAAACGATTTTGTCCAAATGGCGTTCGCGCAAATGAAAACTCAAGCCGAACGCGACGTGCGTGGCGCAATGCTCCTTGAAAAGATCGGTGAAGCGGAAGGCGTTGAAGTAATCGCCTCTGATATCGATGATGAGATCGCTCGAATGGCGGAGTATTACAGATCGACGCCCGAAGAGGTGATCGAGTCTCTGAAAAAGCAGGGCGGAACCGGAGCGATCGAAAACAATCTTCGGACACGAAAATCGATCGAAGCTTTGGTTGCTCACGCAAAAGTTACCGATGGTACGTGGGTTGACGAATCGCTTGGCGGTCCGGCCGCAGAAAATGAAGAAGAAAAGCCGAAAAAGGCAGCGAAGAAGAAGGCTCCGGCCAAAAAGGCGGCAAAGTCGGCAGAGTAGCTGCGAACGGATGCTTGCAATTTGGGAAAAAGGTTGTAGAATCTGCAATCGGTCATTCTTCAAGCATTTAAGTTCACCAAATTCAACTATTACTTAAACTTGTTTCCCGTTAGAATGAGGAATATATGGCTTTAGTCCCAATGGTTGTCGAGCAGACTTCACGCGGCGAACGCGCCTTCGACATTTATTCACGTCTGCTCAAAGACAGCATTATTTTTATCGGCACGCCGATAGATGACCAAATTGCAAATCTCATCGTTGCCCAGCTTCTGTTTCTCGAGGCAGAGGACCCGGAACGCGACATCAATCTCTATATAAATTCGCCGGGCGGCTCGATCACCGCCGGAATGGCCATCTATGACACGATGCAGTTCATCAAAAACGATGTGACCACGATCTGCGTCGGACAGTGCGCTTCGATGGGTGCATTGCTGCTGTGTGCTGGTGCGGCAGGCAAAAGATTTTCGTTGCCGAATGCACGCGTGCTGATTCATCAGCCGTCAGGCGGTGCTTCGGGTCAGGCGACGGACGTGCGTCTTATGGCGGAGGAGATCATCCGAATGCGAACGCTGACCTCGACGATCATTTCACGCCACAGCGGGCAGTCGTTCGAGCAGGTTGAGATCGACGTTGAACGCGACCGGATACTGACACCGATTCAGGCGAAAGATTACGGTCTGATCGACGAAGTTATCGAGCACAGAGACAAATAGTTTATGGCGAACTTTCGACGACCCGAGGAATTGCTTTGCTGCTCGTTTTGCGGCAAGTCGCAGAATGACGTCAAGAAACTGATCGCTGGTCCGGGTGTCTATGTTTGCAATGAATGCATTGACATCTGCAATGAGATCATCAATGACGACGAGCGTGCAGAGACCTCGACGGCGCGGACAAATCTTCCAAAACCGCAGGAAATAAAGTCGTTTCTCGACGACTACGTCATCGGTCAGGACGAATCGAAAAAGCGTTTGGCGGTTGCTGTTTACCAACATTACAAACGCATCGAGCTTGCAAAACGCCGTTCGGATGTCGAGGTTCAAAAGTCCAATATTCTCCTTATCGGGCCGACGGGAACGGGCAAAACCCTGCTGGCTCAGACGCTGGCACGAGTGTTGAGCGTTCCATTCTGCATCGTCGATGCGACGAGTTTGACCGAGGCCGGTTACGTCGGTGAAGATGTCGAAAACATTCTCGTGCGCCTTTTACAGTCCGCGGGAAACGACGTTGAAAAGGCGCAGCACGGGATCATTTACATCGACGAGATCGACAAGATCTGCCGAAAGGATGATAACCCGTCGATCACGCGCGACGTTTCGGGCGAAGGCGTCCAGCAGGCGTTGCTGAAAATTCTCGAGGGAACCGTCGCGAACATCCCGACCGCAGGCGGCCGCAAACATCCGCAGCAGGAGTTTATGCAGCTTGATACTACAAATATTTTGTTCGTATGCGGCGGTGCGTTTATCGGGCTGGAGAAGGTTGTTGAAAAACGTTTCCGTGCGAAATCACTTGGTTTCAAGGCCGACATTAAGACCGCAAAGCAGCGTCAGGGCGAGGCACTTGAAAAACTTGAACCGGAAGATCTTATCCACTACGGCCTGATTCCGGAATTCGTCGGACGCCTGCCGGTTATTGGAACGCTGAAAGAGTTGGACGAGGCCGCGCTGATACAAATATTGACCGAGCCGAAAAATGCGTTGGTCAAGCAATATCAGCGAAAGTTCGAGTTTGACAATATCGGGTTGAAATTCACCGACGACGCGCTGAAAGCCATCGCCCAACAGGCGCACAAACGTAAGGTCGGTGCCCGCGGCTTGATGATGATAATGGAAGAGATCCTGCTCGAATCAATGTACGTCCTGCCCTCGGAAAAGAAGGTAAAGGACATCCTGATCACCCGCGATATGATCGAGAGAAAAGCACCGGTTCTCGACGTTATTTCCCCGCTTATAGAAGAAGCCGCATAGTAACTAAGACTTATAACTAAAAGCTGATACTGCTAAATTGAAGTTGTCGAATAAAGTTAGACAAAAAAGTCTCATTTCTCCTTTAGTTTGATCTAGCAGCCGGTGTTTGTTGCTTCGGTTTCGACTCGAACTTCGGGATGGTGGTTCCGAGGGTGGAGTGGCGTCTGACGCGGTTGTAATAGCAGTCGATGTAATCGAATGCTTCGCTACGGGCTTTTTCGACCGAGCCAAATCTTCTCATCTCCGCTTGGGTCTTGAATCTTGAGAAGAAGCTCTCGGCCTGTGCGTTGTCCGTCTCAACGCGCCGGAGCTGTGATATTGATATCCACTTCGGTCTTCTTTTTACCGCTGAGGAATCCGCCATAATAAAACGCACCGACGACCATTGCAACAATGACCACAAACGCGAGTGCCCATATAAAATTGCTTGCAACACTTGCTGCTCCCTCTTCCTCTGCCATATTAATTTCCTCCGTATTGAATTGGTACAACAAAGGTATCCTGAGCAAGGGTCGTGCCAAGGATCGGTTATTCCTCGCCGATGCCTCGGCTAATGCGAAATACATGGCCGTCCGGATGGCGAACGTGCATTTCGCGGACGTTCCATTCCATATCGGTCGGCGGCCATGTGACATCGAGTCCATTGGCGAGGCATTGTTCATAGATCGCATCAACATCCTCAACCCATATCGACATCCACGCTCCTTTATCCGCTGAATCGTCACCATCGGGTCCAAAGGTCATTTTCAGATCGCTCTTTCCGCGGCTGCCTTGACCGTTTTGGCAGAGAAAGATGCTGAAGTCTCCCGAGCAGACGCTGCCGAAACTCGGCGGGTCACCCCACACAAAACCATGTACCCAACCAAGCTTCATGAACCATGAAATGCTATCCGTTACGCTCGATACATTCAAAATCGGACTTATTCCTTTTGCTATCATTTGTCTCCTTGCGGATCGATTCGGTTCGGCTCTCTATTTGGATTGCCCAATGAGTAATCGAGTAGAGAATAGCACATGTTTTAGTGACCAAAGAGAGTCATTCTTTATGTGACAGATTGTGTCATTTCCATTGTTTCTCAAACCCGCAACCCAACAAAACCCTTTGTTTTATTGAGGTTTCGTCGTTGGCACGCAGATTGTAGAGATATGACGGGGCACTACGCCCAAAGTCTATTTCTTGAATGGGGAAATGGAGCTATGAAAACGCAAAATGGGTTCTCGCTTATTGAATTGCTTATTGTCGTGGTCATTATCGGGATAATCGCGGCCATCGCCATACCTAATCTGCTTGCATCGCAGCGGGCGGCAAATGAAAGCTCTGCGATCTCGTCATTGCGGACGCTGCACGGAGCACAATCTACATATCAAAGCACTTCCGGCATGGGAGAATATGCAACGCTGCTTGACGATCTACAGAATGCAAATTTGATCGACACAACACTTGCATCCGGGTCGAAGAGTGGATACCTCTTTGATGTGACTGCGAACCCTTCAACTGCCACTGAACCGGCGACGTTTTCGCATTGCTCGGTTCCCGGGAATACGACCGGGATCACCAGGACCGGATCACGCAGATTCTGCGTTCGGACCGAGGGTATCCTTAGGGTCAGTTCCGATGCCGGGCAGCTTGGCGTACCGATTGCATATGCCGACTGCGCCGAAGGAGTAGCCGGCATTACCGTGTTGGGCAATTAAATCGAATACGATCGTTTCCCGGGCAAGCATACGCCGCGAATTCTGCGGGGCTTGCCCTTTACTTTTGTATTGGCTGCACGGCTAAGGTTTTCTTGTCGGCGTTGGTCTTGGATAAACGATCTCGTTCCTATTCACGGTCGGCGTTGGACGCGGAGGTTCGGCCCCGACGGGTACTATCCAGAATTCGAAGATCGGCTGTTCGCGAAATCCGCCGTCCATAGCGACAATTCGCCGAGTCGCGACGCCTTCGACCGTCAATTGGTCCTTCATCTTTCGAACTGAGATGGATGCATATCCGCGTTCGCTGGTGCGACCCGCATAACCGATCAGGTAGAGGTTGTCTGGCGACTGCGAAAGATACTGTGCAAGGGCCTTAAGATTAGTCGATAGAGCTTCGGGAGGAAGTTCGCCAAATTCACCGAATTTGGCTGCGGGCGGAATGATCTTTACGGACGCAGAAGCTTGAATCTGCGGACACTCTGCCGCGTAGCCGCCAACCCAAAGGTCCGCCGTTATCTGCCTGTCCGCCGAACCGCCAGACCCGGTCGAATCAACATCCAGCCTACGAGTGCCCTGGCCGTCCCTTATCGTTCCGGCCGAAAGGCTCCAGTTGATTATCGGCGATACCTTTGGATCGCCGCCGGCGATATTCGCGTTAAAGGCAACCGGTTGGCCATCGCGTACTGTGCGGCCTGACGCAGGTGCAATGCTCACCTGTGGGCACGCAGCTACGGGCGGCGCTGACGGCGGAGGCGGCGCGGGTTTTGGCGTTGGGGTCGGCGTCGGCCTCCCAAACGGAAAACGGGGCTGTGCCTCGGCACTGATCGAAGAAATGCCGAACAAAAGAGGTAAAAGAATTACCATCGCCTTTTTCATCTTATTTCCTCCGGAATGAAAGGTTTACGCGATCTATTATAACTAATACACCAAAAACCCGCAAAATGTGACTGTAGGAGGAGGCGAATTCACGAAACGACGGAGTGCTAATTTGGTGGTCCGCCGCAGCCTACGCTGCCGTTGGAACTTCCGCAGCCGGTGCCCCAGCCGCCGTTTGTCCGGTAAACAGAGAGTTTGTTTCCGATCATCTTGAAACTCCATATGCCGCCGTGGAGGCTACAGCCAGTGCCGGAACCGAATGAGACTTGGAACCTATCTCCCGCGACGTCAACATCATGAAAGATGTGGAACTCTTTTCCACTTCTGGCAGCTTCGTCATTGTCCAGTACAATGAACTTTTTGTTTCTGATGTTTGGCAGCCATTTGGCCTTGATGAGTTTATCGCTGAAATAGATTGTGCGTTCTCCGCGAGACGAGCGGAAATGCGAGTTCACGATACGGCGCACGATGCGTTCCATAATTGCATCCGGAATATTGATCTCTTCGTTGGCTTCCTGGGCACGAATAACGCCAGCCGACAAAGCGACTACTGAGATGAACGCTATTAGAAAGAACCTATTCATTTGCTGAAATTGATGCTCGAAGTATCGAGGCGGTTGCATTTTTCCGAATAATCTTGCGGGGCAAGCCCGCCTTGTAACCGTACTTGCGCCCGCTCGGCGCTACAATCGCATTTATGACTACCGAATTTGAAATGCTGATGAACGACCCGGACCTCGAAGCGACTCGCGGGCCGGGTGGCACGCTTATCTTTCTTGACGGCGACCAATACTGCGTTGTCGGCCCGGAATTTGTGAACACCGAAGTAAGCGAATGCTACGCTTTCGGAGCGACAAAGGAACAGGCCATCGATAATTACGCGATGATAGGCGACTAACTCGACCTGACCAAGCAGTTCCACTTTGCCCGGACCGCGAGTGACGCGCACGCGCGTTGGCCGTCATTGTTCTTGTCGCTGCTTTCCAGCATAAAGACCGAACCGCCGTCCGCGTCGCGGACTTAAATCGTGGTAAATTGTCCGCAGCGTGTCCGCAGTGTGTCCTCGGGATGTCCGCAAGGTGTCCGCAAGTCGCCGGGGACACGCAAATCGTTGATCCGTAACGAGATCGAGGTTCGAAAAGCCTCGATCTTTTTCCTTTTCAAAAAACATCTTGACATACGCTGTGTTTCAGGTATGCTACGTTGTGCCATACAACGTATGGAAGAAGTATGACAACGAATATGTTAGAAGTCAAGAAAAAATGCAGAAGCCCGCATGTTAGTAAGGGCGGTACACTCAACTCCCGAAAAACGGCACGCCGTGATGCGGACTTTGCGATGCCACCCTCGCTCAGCCTCCCCACTGCGGGATGCCCTTGCGGGGACCCCGGCACGCGCGGGCTTACGCATTCGAAGCCGAGAAAGGCCAATGAATGCCTGGCCGAGGCAAAGCGATCAAGGCCGCGTGTACGGCTTTTCGATGAATTTTGGCGCGAGGGCGAACTCGCCTTGTTGTTTGGAGCGGCCGGGACGGGGAAGAGCGTGCTTGCGATGCAGATTGCCGACGCATTGGCACGCGGAGCGCCGCTGCTTGGGTTTGATATGCCGCGCCGGTGGCGAAAGGTCTTGTATGTCGATCTGCGGCTTTCGGATGCACAGTTTTTGGCGAGATACGGGCGGAGCGGGGACACTCCTGTCCCCAACGCCGCTTGCAGCGTAACAGTCTCGAACGCCGAAACGGCGTCCGTGAGGACGAGAGCGTCCTCGCTCCGTTTTGCGGAGAACCTTTACCGTGAGCGCCCGGGCGGCGAAGACGATCCGTTTGAATGGATAAGGGCGACGGTTGCGGCGAACGGCTTTCGGGTTGTGGTGATCGACGATATTTCGGCGATCAAGCGCACATGCGACGGCGTGCGCGAGACGCTCTTGCTGATGCGGAACCTGAAACGCTTGTGCCGCGACACGGGCGTGTCGATCCTCGTTATTTCAGGCGCCGAGGTGCCATCCGATGGTTGGGAAAGCGAAGCTGATCTCAAGCGTTCGCGCATAATGTGTTCGGTCGCGGACAGTGTTTTTTCGCTCGGGCGAAAGCGAATGCCCGAAGGTGCTCGGCGGCTAATGCAAACGCGCACGAGCGGTGCCGAGTTGGTTTGGAACCACAAGAACGCTCCCGAGGGCAATATCAAAAAACTGGAGACGGGAATGCTCGGATTCGAATTCGACGATCGATTTTCCGAGGCGATCGACGACCATTTGCGCGAACTGATAATGTGCGTCGATGAAATGCGCGAACGCGGCGAGTCGTACCGCAAGATCGAGGAAGTTTACGGCATTTCAAAATCCTACGCACACTCGCTCCACAAGAAATGGGGCCCGCTCGCGAGACGACTGCGGGAAGAAGAAGCCGAAGAGAAACGCAAAATGCAGAATGCAGAATGCAAAATTTCGGAAGAGGATGAGGACGAGGATGGATATGAAGATGAGTGGGACGAGGCGGGATTTGATAAACCCGTGTGGCTGGAAGAAGAATGCACAATGCAGGATGCAGAATGCACAATGTCAGTACCACCTGCTGTAGCGGGTGGTTTATCTCCAGATAATGCTCAACCGCCCACTACCAGCACCCCGCTCGGAGATGCTCCGGCGGGGACCCCGCACGCAGTCGGTACTGACCCAGGAGTCGCAGAGCCTGACAGACGGTCGATCTACGATCTCGAAGTCGGCCGGGACAGCTACGGCCGGACGATCTATGTCGAATCACGCACGAACGCAGGCAGACCAACCGTCTGGTACCAGATCGACCGCCAAGGCACGCCCCGCCGCTTCAAACGCGGCACCTTCGGCATCCAGGTCGAACACCTGAATTCCGGGCCGTTTTTGTAGCGGCATTAAGCTGCGGAGCACGCGGCATATTTGTAGCCACACATGCAATGTGTGGTGCGGGCATGAAGAAATTCATGGAGCGTGCGGAGCACGCGGCATTTAGGAACCGCCTCCGGCAGGAAGGAATGGGTTTCATTTTGTCCGTTAACCCCACGTTCCGCTTCGCTTCACGTGGGGCTACAAATATGTCGTCCGCTACGCTGACTTTGAGAGCAGCAATTGAAGAAGAATTGCCGGATTGACCGGCCTTTCGCGTTTTGTATTTTCTGATTCTTCTGGGTATGAAGTGTTTCTAAGACAGACCCAGTAGGTCGCGAAGCATGTCGGGCAAGCCACCAATGGGAATCATGGCCGAAAGTTTTTTGGTTAATTTCCCAGTAACTGCCTGTCCTTCGGCCATACGCACCAACTTTCCGGCCTTTCCCTCAGCAACATCACCCTTTCGCCACATGTTAAAGACGATCTCGTGAGGACAAATCCCCAGACAGAGAAGGTATTCGTACTGTCGGTCCAGCCTAACGTGATTGAATTGAAATGTGCCGTTTGCTCCTAGTGATGCTGTCTTGATCTCAAAGTGATGGCCCGCGATCTGCGTGTCGGTTATCGCAGCTCGGCTTCCCTTCGCGGCAATTTCAATTCCCGCCGCCGTGACATAGCGGCGAATGAATTCTTCGCCGATTTCTCCGCGGTTCGTATTGCCAAGCTCGCGATAGGCGATAAGCGGCGATCCGATCCAGATATTTTCGGGAGCGTGGTCCTTAATGATATCGACCATCAACTCAATCGGGTCTATTGAGGAGGCATCCATCGTTTTTTTCCGCCGTCCGATTTCCAAAACACCAAAAAGTAAGAATGATTTTTTCGAGCGTGAACTTGCTGAACGATGCGACTAACACCAGGACGATTGTTACGGACAATGACGAACAGATCTTCAGCAACAAAACCCATTTTTTCGTACGCCGTCATTATCTCCACGTGAGTGAATCTTTGCTGATTCGCACATACCTCGTCTTGGCACTTTACGATGAAAACACCACGGTCCTTTAATACGCGGTATGCTTCTTTTCCACCGTCATTATACAGTTCAAGGACCGCCTCATGATATTTACTGCTTGTCAGGTTGCCCGTCGCGTTGTTTCGATAGTGGTCCTCAAATTGATTGTGGATCGTATGGGCGGAGCCGCCGGGACTGTGCATGTATGGAGGATCGAACACAACACAGTCGAGTTCGCCGTCCCTGTACGGAAGAGACCGGCAATCAACACCATCTTGCAAGTCCGTAGCTTTCAAGTCGTATTCACCCTCAGGGATGGCTCTCCAAAACACACCTTTTCCGTAGGTAACGTCTGCGATGGTGCTGCCCGGTTTGACGTATAATCGGAGAATGTTCGGAAAGACGTCGTCATTTCCCTCCGTGTACGCGCTGAAAACCAAATCGTTAGTCGGCTTGCCGTTCTTAACTCTTCGCCTTTCGGGTTTGCTAGATTTCGCGATCAATCTGAAGACTGAATCGTCCTCTCTTTGTTGGGTTATCATTGGAGAAATAATAACTGACGTTTCTTAATACTCAAAGAGAAGGCCTCGTCAAGTGACGAGGCCTTTTTATTGTCTGCAATCTCAAGACCGCCTTCGGCTTCAATTAAACTGCAATTGTCGCACGCCGTGGGGCTTGCCGGGGAATATCTTAGCATCCAGCATCACGCAAACTCGAAGATCGGTGTTTCGATCGTTTTCTTTGGAGTTTTGCCGGTCAGGATAATACTCTGCAGACGGTCGACGGTTGACGGAGCGAAGAACTGTTCGCCGGTTTCTACACTGACCCGTGCCGGAACGTTTTCGATGATGTAGAATTTCCCATCCTTTTCGAGCGTGTAGGTTACTTTTGTTTCCTTAATCGTTTCTTCCTTCATAATCTAACCCTCATTTGCCGGTCGCCTTTCGCGAAATTCGATCCAAAGATTGCCGTCGGGTTCGTAAAGTGTAATTACTTTCAACATCGCCCGATTCGGATAGCTGGACTGGACGTGTATCGGACGGTCAGCATTTGTAAATCCGAGTATCAAGCAACTTGGTCCATATTTATCATCCGGATAATCTTCGATGATCGTTCCATTTGCGATTGATTCCGTTAACTCATTAAGCGAAATATTTCTCAGGATGCTTTGATCGACCGCATGTTTTGAGAACTCGTATAGCCCATCTGAAACTTTCCGTCGAATCTCGTCGATCATCTGGCTGAATTATACTATTACTCGTGGTGAAATGAACACGAAAAAAGCCCCGGCGATTGCCGAGGCTTTTTGCTTTTATGAACTGGTCGATATTGCTTCCGGTTCTGAAGGTTCGAACGCTTCGCGTTCGTGCGGACAGGAGTGTCCGCGTTCCGTTTACATTCCCATGCCCATGCCGCCCATGCCGCCGCCCATGCCGCCCATGCCGTGGTCGCCGCCGCCCTTTTCATCGGGAGCGTCTGCGATCATTGCTTCGGTGGTGAGCATCAATCCGGCGATCGAAGCTGCGTTTTGCAGAGCGGTGCGTGTGACCTTTGCGGGGTCGATAACGCCGGCTGCGACGAGGTCTTCGAACTGCTCGGTTGCGGCGTTAAAGCCGAAAGCGTCGCTGCCAGCGGCAACACGTTCGACGATAACCGCACCTTCTTTACCGGCATTCTGTGCGATCTGGCGAAGCGGTTCTTCGAGAGCACGTTTGACGATGTTAACGCCGATCTGCTCGTCCTGATCGATCTCGGATGCCTTGAAGGTCGAGAGCACTTTGCCTGCACGAACCAATGCAACGCCGCCGCCGGCAACGATGCCTTCTTCGACAGCCGCACGGGTCGCGTGCATTGCGTCTTCAACGCGTGCTTTCTTTTCCTTCATTTCCGTCTCGGTAGCTGCACCGACCTTGATCACTGCAACGCCGCCAACCAATTTGGCCAGACGTTCCTGCAGTTTTTCACGGTCGTAGTCCGACGACGTTTCGTCGATCTGCGTGCGGATGGTCTTGACGCGGCCGTCGATGGCCTCGCCCGAACCGCCGCCTTCGACGATGGTGGTGTTCTCTTTGTCGATGGTGATCTTCTTGGCTTTACCAAGATCGTCAACCGTGATCGATTCGAGCTTGATGCCGAGGTCTTCGCTGATGACCTTGCCGCCCGTGAGGATCGCGATGTCTTCAAGCATTGCCTTGCGGCGGTCGCCAAAGCCCGGAGCCTTGACAGCAGCGACATTCAGCGTGCCGCGAAGTTTGTTGACGACAAGCGTTGCAAGAGCTTCGCCTTCGACGTCTTCGGCAATGATGAGCAGCGGACGGCCCATCTTGGCAACCTGCTCAAGGATCGGGAGCAGATCACGCATGTTCGAGATCTTTTTCTCGTGGATCAGGATCACCGGCTCTTCGAGAGCGGCTTCCATGCGGTCGGCGTCCGTGACGAAGTAAGGTGAAAGATATCCGCGGTCGAACTGCATACCTTCGACGACTTCGAGCAGAGTGTCCATGGTCTTTGATTCCTCGACCGTGATGACGCCGTCTTTGCCGACCTTGTCCATCGCTTCCGCGATGATGGTGCCGATCGTTTTGTCGCCGTTAGCCGAAACCGTTCCGACCTGTGCGATAGCGTCGCCCGTTACGGGCTGTGCCATATTGCCGATCTCGGCAACTACTTCGGCAACCGCCTTTTCGATGCCGCGTTTGAGAGCCATCGGGTTTGCACCGGCGGCAACCGTGCGGACGCCTTCTTTGAAGATCGCCTGTGCAAGAACCGTTGCGGTCGTGGTGCCGTCACCTGCGACGTCGCTGGTTTTTGACGCGACTTCGCGAACCATCTGCGCGCCCATATTTTCGAGCGTGTCTTTTAATTCGATCTCTTTAGCAACGGTCACACCGTCCTTGGTGATCGTCGGCGAACCGAATTTTTTGTCGATAACGACGTTGCGGCCTTTTGGGCCGAGCGTCACTTTGACCGCATCCGCAAGCTGGTTTACACCGCGCAGAATAGCGGAACGTGATTCTTCTCCGTGAACTACTTGTTTTGCCATTGTGTTTTTACTCCGTAAAAAAGTTTGTTGAGTTTCAGATAGTTGCTGATAGTTTCAGAGTTTCACGGAATCCAGAGGCTTAGCTCTGCAACTTCCTGTAACTCTGCAACTCCGAACTTATTTAGCTGCTTCGCCCGCTCTGTTGATGATGCCGAGGATCTCGTCTTCGCGCATGATGAGGAACTCCTCGTTGTCGAGCTTGATCTCTGATCCGCTGTACTTGCCGAAAAGGATGCGGTCGCCTGCTTTGACGTCCAGGGACTGTCGGCTTCCGTCTTCTTTATACTTGCCTTCGCCTGCAGCGATGACTTCGCCTTCTTGCGGTTTTTCCTTTGCTGAATCCGGAATGAACAGGCCGCCAGCCGTCTGGTTGACGTTGTCCTCGATCCGGCGAATGATCACGCGGTCGTGAAGTGGTGTTATTTTTGTTGCCATATCGGTTGCTCCTTTTGGAAATAATAGATAAAAAAGTAAAATTGCTCGTAAGACCGAACGCCTAAACGCGTCACTCTTACTTTTAGCAGTCTTAGTCCAAGAGTGCTAGTGTATGTAAAACGGGTTAAACTGTCAAGTGAAATCTTTCGGATTCATAAAATGTGAGTGAAGTATTATCAAGTTCGGAAAAGATTAGCCACAGAGGACACAGAGAGTTTTGCAAATGTAATTCTTGAGGATTAAAAATCTCTGTGCTCTCTGTGTGCTCTGTGGCTAAATATCTTATGAAAATTTCCGAAATTAACATCTACCCGATCAAGTCGTTGAAAGGAATCAGTTTATCGGAATCCGTTGTCGAGAAGCGCGGGTTGCGGTTCGACCGTCGGTGGATGTTGACCGATCCGGACGGGATGTTTTTTACGCAGAGGGAAGTGCCGAAGATGGCGGCGGTCACTGTGCGGGTTGAGAGTGGAGAGTTGATAGTGGAGAGTAACGGCTCCGGTGAGATCGCAATTCCATTTGAACCGGACCGCGGTATGTTTCAAAATGTGACCGTTTGGCAGAGCGATGTTGCGGGTGAGGTTTATGTCGGTGAGGTGAGCGAATGGTTCAGCGATGTGCTCCAACGGAAATGTCAGCTTGTGCTGATGCCGGAGAAATCGCATCGGCACGTCAGTAGTATGTTCGACACGGGCGAAGACATCGTCAGCTTTGCGGACGGCTATCCGCTGCTGCTGATCGGTGAAGGTTCACTCGAACATCTTAATCAACGGCTATTAGATAAGTACGGCGATGAGAGTGACGATGTGAAGCTTCCAGTTCCGATGAACCGCTTTCGACCGAATGTTGTCGTGCAGGGAAGCGAGCCTTTCGAAGAAGACCGCTGGGCGAAAATAAAGATCGGCGAGGCTATCTTTCGGGTGGTGAAACCGTGCGCAAGATGCGTGATGACGACGGTCGATCAGGCGAAGGGCGAGTTCGATGGTAAGGAGCCGTTAAAGACGCTTGCTTCGTATCGACTTGCTAAACAGGTTTTCCCCGACACTTACGAATCGCTTGGTCAAACCGCTACCGGCGTGCTATTTGGCGAGAATCTTATCCCTGAGAATCCCGGAACCACGATAAATCTGGACGACGCGATTGAGATCCTGGAACGTCGTTAAAGAACCCAACCGAATTTCGTTGAATGCGGAATCCCGACCGGGCTGTTGCGTCGCCCGGCCGAGATCTGCATATAACACCAGTTACTAGTTGCCCATGAGGCGATAGGTAAAGAAAAACTGTGCAAAGTCGATCGGGCCGGTGGCACGACCGCGGATGCCGAACTTGAGCGTCATCTTCTTTTTGAACAGCTTGTTGATGACGTTATTCGGCAGGCCAAGAGCCTCGAAATATGTTCGCGACAGGCCGCGTCCCGACACGGAGGCATAGCTTTCGTAGTCGGCGAGGAAATCGTTCGCGATCACATTAAACTGTCGTGTGCGGCTGCCGGCCAGAGATGTTGTGAACGATCCGTTCATCGGCAAGCCGGTGTTTGGATTGATCGCCGCTGGATCATTCAGAGCTTCGCTTTCAATAGTCACTCGCGGGCTGTAAAAGAAAAGAACGGGAAAAGTGCCGGGAGTCGTGAATGAATCAAATCCGACGCTATTGTTAAGCAGCGGGTAGATAACATTGTCAACGGTATCCTTTGGGATGACGATCTCCCATGCCGGATCGTAAAACTCAAAGGTGGTGCCGCCCGAGGTGTTCGGTGTGTATGCCACGCATTTGTCATCCGGAGCCAGTGGAACACCCATTTCCTGCTCAAATATCACAGGATCGCATGTGTGATAAACATACACGGTACCGGCATAAAGGCTGCCGAGGAACTTGACGTTCTTGCCGAATGAATCGGTGTCGTTATATGGGCTCTGGGTAAGGGACGCTTCGGTGCGTGAACCCAACTTCATTTCCAGTTTCTCGCGAATAGCCTCTTTGCGGGCCGCGATGATGTCGGCTTTTTGCCGTGCTTTTTCGGCGGAAGCGTCCGACTTTTGCGCGGAAACGACAGAAACGCAGCAAATAGCAGCGAAAATAGCAGCGTAGAATTTATACCTCATATTTCTCCTCTGAAGACGGTTAGTAGTTGTTTTGTAAAGTGATCGGACAAAGCTGATGCTCTGCCGAGAATAAGACGTTTTCGAAATGCAGAATTTGCTGACCGTTAGTAAATTAGACAAAATGGGACGTCCATTGCGGCAATATTGCCCGCAAAGACTCCGAAAAGTCGCGTTGTTATTACTTTTCACTTACGGAAGAAGGAAGCAGCCAAAATCCGCAGCTTACTTCTTACGGATCCAATTCGCGTTCAGGTTGGCGCCTTGTTCGATGGTGGTAAAGATCCTCTCGGGAATCACGTCGTCGTCGTACCAGGGGCCGCAGACGGTGAGGATGGTCATATCCGCAAGTTCCAGCCAGCCCCGGATGACATATTTCGCGGTGTTGTGCTGCCTGATGGAAAGTATTCGTCCGTTTATCGAAATGGTCCCGGACGTTTTATCGATTATCTTCTTGCCATTTTGAATGGCGAAGAAATCGTTGACGTAGCCGCCATTTCTGGTGATGGTCCTCTTATTTCGGAAGTGCAGCGAATCGGTTCCGGCGTATGTTCCCGAATAGCGATCAACATAGGTTGTTGAGAATCCGGCCGTTTCGCCCCACTCTCCTATCAGGTCGCTGACGGTGAGCTGGCGCGATGGCATCGGGATTACGACCTTTCCGTCCTGCGTTGCGGGCGGAGCAGCCGTGTTCGAAGCGGAAGCGACGGATTTGTCAAGATCGATGCCTTTGATAAAAGTGTCAACTTGATTGACGTATATCGGATCGTTGAAAACGGCGAGAATGCTGACCGTCTTTCCAAATCCGCTGATGACGGTCAAAAAACCCGCGCCTTTGCCAAGTTCCGATTCAACCTCCGAGCCGCCTGCAACCACTGTCCAGCCGTCCGACAACTGTGTTTCGATGGTCGGATTCGCGTCCGCCTTCATATTTTTGACGATGAGGTTGTTCCACTCGCGCCCGAAGTCGCTGTTCGCGTTTCCGGTACCAGGCGTCGCCCCGTAAAGCGTGATAACGCAATACTTGCCGCTTGTCTGGTCGAACGTACTCATCGATATGACATTAGGTTTGACGGTTTTTGTCCAACCACTAACGGGCGTGTACTTCACGATTCCGAGCTTCTCGGCCTGCGCGATCGACGCCACTGGGCAACTTGCGAAAATCGCTGTTAACAGCGAGAAAAAGAATAAAAGATTTGATTTTTTCATTGTATTCCTTGAGTTACTTAAGCGAAATCTCGATAGTGTAAGGGGCACGGTTGATGCCATTTTCAGAAGCGTCGTGAACCTGTACGTCATATTCGCCCGTTACCGGAACTTTCCCTGACCAGACGGAAACTTTTTTGTCGAACCCAAGAACCGTATCTTCCTCAGGCCCGAGAACTTTGGTTTCGTAGATCGCGATAAAGGCTTCGGCGTCCTCGCTGATGAGTTTTACCGAAAGAGTTTTACCTTTTGCGGCACGGACGACGTACGAATCTCGATCGCCTCCGAAGGGCACTTTTCCACGATAGGTGACGGTAGCTTTACCTTTTGGAAAAACAACACGTTTCTCAATGCCGTCGCCGAGAACCTCGGGCGGGAAAATGAGGGATGCAAAGACAAGGCTAGTCAGGAACCTAAGAACCATTTATCGAAGAATCATATTCTACTCTCCAAAATATCTCTAACGAACGACCAGAATGTTCGCCCTTACATCCCGAATATCCATCGAACTCAGGGTTGATTGGCCGGAGCAGAGGCCGATCCGTACGGAGCCGTTAGATACCGTCGCGCTCAGTCTAAGTAATAGGTGCTGGCCCACTATGCCGGTAACGATCGCCGAATCGGTGTCCAGGACAGCGGCATCTGTGATGTCGTATTGTGCACACGAACCGCCGTTAAGGAGCATGCTGGTAGTCAGGTTCGGGATAATCCAGGCTTTGCGCAGGATAACTGTAAGGGGGCTCACGGCCGCCGTCGCGGCAATGACGGGGACATACGGCGTCGCTGTTGGCAATGTCGGATTAGCAACCGACGTGACGACGATATTGTATGCGGTATCGGGAAACAGGCGCTCGCCGTTTACGTTTTTGATATACCACTTTCGGGCCGCGGCATCGTATTCGGCGACCGCAGCGTACTTGTTGAGTGAACCTGTTCGGTTATCCGGAGCATGATTTTGGAAGATCTTGAAATGGGCATTCGCATTGCCGTTGAGAGCCGGATTATCTATGACGGAGCCGCTTCCGGTAATGTTTGCTTTGGTCATTACATGGACGAAATGATTCGCATCGCGACGGAGGAAATACTCGACCTTATAGACCAGACCCTCTGCCATGTTGGCATGGTCAGTGTTGAAGATGCTCCATTTGCCGCTGTAATACCACGCTCCGATAGGGTGCGGGTTTTGTGTCAGCGATTCCCCAACTGCCGTTGCAACGATTATCGCGTCCGGGTTGCCAGATAATGCCGGGACCTCGATCGTTGCTTTCGACGCGACAAGGTTCGTCTTTGTCGTCGTCAGGCGGAATTCCTGAGCCGATGAGGAAAAGTTAAAGAAGACAATCGAAGCGACTGCCGACAATCCGAGTAAAAGAGCTCTTTTCATAAATTCGCAAAACCCCATTTTGCAAGACAACCAGAGAGCTGACCTTGCCCGATTTTTGGTCCAATTTTCGTTACCGTGGCGAACCGGCCAGTTTGGTAAGCATCGCGTCGGAAGCGTCGCGGATCGGCTGCGACAATGCGTCTTCACCGGGATAGGAGGTTTTCACTTTGCCGACCTTTGTCACGGCGGGTATTCGGTCCATACCTACCAATTTAAAGTCGAACGTAAACTCGTCCTTCATTTTTACGGATGAAGACAATGCGCCGTGGAGTGCCGCACTTGCGGGCGAGTGCTTTTGCGTTTGGTCCGGGCTTTTTGGTTTTCCAAACGTCGGTAACGACATCGACAGAGCCTGACCGAGCATTCCGCCGCCCGCATGTTTCTGAGTGATCGTTCCCTGGACAATGTAGTCGCACTCGGCCCCCTTTGCCTCGTTTTCAGAGGCAAGCATGACAACTTCGATGTTCTGTTTCGTCATCCTTTCCTCAAAAAGCCCGGCGACTGCATCGGCAACATCGGAAGCGGTTTCCGCACTGTCTTTGTCGGCCATTTTAACTGCGGGTTTCACGATTCCTACTCGGATCACGCCCGGTTTTTTGCCAACCGGTACCTGTTTTCCTACACCGGCTTTCGGGACGGAAAGCGTTGGATTGACCGTTGTCGTTTGCGTCGGGGCGTCAATCGTCGGGTCGAACGAACCGTTCGCTTCTTCCGAGTCGTCTTCGACTTCTTTCAACGTATTGGCAGCCTTAAAGCCGACGGGCGCTTCGAACAGGGAATCGGCGAGCGGAACTCTTAGGATCTCGACCACTTCTTCCTCGATGTTCATCGTCATGCCCTGCATCGTAAGCGTCTTGATCTCTTTAACGGGAAAGCCGGTGACTTCGCCCTTCATTCGGTACTCGACCTCGTCGAAACACTTGCTGTCCATCTGAAACTCGCGCGGTTTACGCCGAAGCGGACAAGAGAATTGCGGAAGGTCGGCATACCAGCCGTCCATCTCGATCTTCATCGTTTCCTTTTGGCAGGAATTCGGTCCGGGCGTGATCGTGTATGTTTGCTTTAGGTGTCTTGCATCAAAGCCAAAAAGTTTTGCACGTTCGCCCGTGTCGGTAACGACGCCGGTCATAATAACGCGGCCGCCGGAGCGCGTCGCATTCTTTACGTCAGCGGCAGTGGCACCGGACATAGGTTCCGAATAGTACGATTTCTTTTTACTGTTAAATGAGATCCGCTTTTGCTTGTCGCACTGGGTTATCGTCGTCTCCGTAACCTTTTTTTTGGATCCGGTCATTCCTCGCTGTTCGTATTCCATGTCCGTGCGCATACGACCGCCTTTTATATACTCGGTCGATTTGCGGTCAGCCAGCGGGTTGCTCATTCCCGGCGGCAGGGCGGGCATTCCGGGAATTTTCATTGACGTTTTTTTCCTGATCTGCAGGTCGTTTTGTGCGGACGCGAATGCCGACAGGATGAGAAGGCCGATACAGGCGAACGCGATTTTCGATTTCATAAATAGCTCCTTGTTCAAGTGTCGAACGATGCAATCAAGTTGAAATTAGAGTTTCCCAACTGTAACACCGTAACGACGAGAATAACGATAAAAATATGACTGTATATCAACTAAAAAGTGGGAGAGACTCTGAACCTCGGCTCCGCGCTGGTTTTGGCCGAATTCAGAAATATATATTGCGGCTACTCTTACGGAACGACGGTCACATTACCCTCGATCTTGACGGCGGTAATACGAGTGGCCGCCGCCTGAAACTGATTTGTAAAATCGCCGTTGTGGTTACAGAAAATGGATATATTATCCGGGAACGCCGAAGCGGTCGCGATCCATTGGAAAGTAGTTGTCAGACGGCTGAGGCCCGCAAGATCGCTGGAATATACCTCGCTGGCTCCGGACGGCCCGCAGGTTACACGCCGTGTGTTATTCTGACCGACAAAATTCGCGTTGTTGCGAAACTCGACGGTTGCCGAGACCAGATAAACGCCAGCCGGGACGGTCATCAGAGCAACGCTTGACCATCCGCCGCCACCGCCGCCGCCGATTATCTCGATCGGGACCGACGAATTCCGAACTTTCGTAAATGTCGTATTCGCGGCCGCAGTCTGCGTGCTTCCATCAGGAAACTTGAAGCCTCCGGTTGTGCTTTGAATCTTTCCGTTTACGCTGAGTTTCTCGGCTGGACTTACGGTCCCAACACCGACATTGCCGTTTGTTTGAACGCCGATCAGGTCGCCGACACCGGCGCGAAAAAAGCGGGCGATATTGCCATTTGAATACCACACCCAGTCGTCCGCGGAGGACAGGCTGCCGCGGTCGCGAAATTTGAATCCTGATGCGCTGCCCGTCGATAATATTTCGCTTCCGACGACATGCAGCGTTTGCTGCGGAGCCGCCGTGCCTATCCCTAGGCTGCCCGCGATCAAAGCGTTTTCCGTTGCGATCAGCCGGCCGGCCATACCCGTGCCACTGATGGTGAAATTGCTTGATGGCTGCTGAGTGGTTGTGTTCTGGATAAATCCGCCGGACGTTAACCCGCCGAGCTGTGAAGCATTCAAACTGGTAATTGAATACGGAGAAGTTGTTACCTGCTGACGCGGGGCTAAGGTCGTAAAGGCACCGCCGCCCGTTTGCCTGACACGGATCTCAAGTAAACGATCCGCGCCGGGAAACAGATTACCGAAATCGAGCTTGACCGAAAATACGCCGTTTGCCACCT
>Ga0307505_10000086_pt1 | contig 117272 bp, 93 predicted proteins | sample 23_S_MG_FD_202183 | JGI IMG/M metagenome (GOLD analysis project Ga0307505, IMG submission 202183) | Soil microbial communities from Populus trichocarpa stands in riparian zone in the Pacific Northwest, United States - 23_S | ecosystem: Environmental > Terrestrial > Soil > Riparian zone > Trees...
GAGTACGAACCGAAGAAGAAGAGCCGATCGCGCACGATGGGGCCACCGAGGGACCCGCCGAACTCGTTCTGCGCGTTGTGCATCTCCTTGTCCTGCACGTAGCTGACCGTGTTGTTGTCGGTGGGGCTGAGCACCAGGCGCTTCACGGGCGCGGCCGTCAGGGCGTTCCCCTCGAAGTAGTAGTGGGTCTCGCCGCGGAACGTGTTGCCGCCGCTCTTGGTCACCGCGCTCAGCACGCCGCCCAGCGCCCCGCCGTACTCGGCCGAGATGCCGCTGGTCTTCACCTGGACTTCCTGCAGGTACTCGAAGACCGTGTTCTGGCGGGACCCCCCGTTGACGAGCGAGTTGGTCACGATGCCGTCCACGGTGAACGAGTTCTCGGCGCCGCTGGCGCCGTTCACCTGGAAGCCACCCTCGATCTCGCCCGAGTTCACGGACGGCGCGGTCAACGCGATCGACTGGAACGACCGCCCCTTGGGCATCCGGTCGAACTCCTCGGCGTTCACGTTGTGCGCGATCAGCGTGTTGCGCTGGTCGATGAGCGGGGTTTCGCCCACGACCTGCACGGTCTCCGTGAGCGCGCCAACCGAGAGCTGGGCGTCCAGCTGGAAGGTGCGGCCCAGGAGAACCAGAATGTCGGTCCGCTCCACGACGGAGAAGCCCGCCAGTTCGAACCGGACCCGGTAGCGGCCCGGCGTGAGGTCCTGACTGGCAAACCGCCCGTCGGCGTCGGTGACGAGGGAGCGAGTCTCTCCGGACTGCAGGTTGGTGACGGTGACCGTGAGGCCTGGAAGCGCCAGCCCTTGCTGATCTGTGGCCCTGCCGGTCAACCCGCCAAATCGCTCCTGGGCAGCGGCGCTGATGGTGATAGCGACGGTGATCAGGACCACTAGGCAGGCACTAATGCGTGCGCGCATGGGTTCTCCTTACGGTGTGTTGGTTCCGATGCAATTCTCGACTGCCCATTTCCACAGGGAAAAGGCGTACCATCCGGGACCGTTGTGTAAGTGTCTTTGTTGTCAGTAGTTATCGGATTGGCACACCTGAATCGTGACGAAACGATCCATCGAGAGCTTCACAGTTGACCAAAATCATGGATCCAAGGTCATTCGTAATGCAAGCATAACGTTCCGTCACTTTCACACGACGTTTGGGACCAATCGTAAATGGCCAATTTTGGCCATTTGGCGGCCAGAATCCCGATTTCGGTGGGACGAACACCCGTGTCGAACGAAATTCGAAAGTGGTCCCCGTCCAGGAAGTCTGCTTCTGGCGGACGTTTAGGCGCACAGAGGCCTCGGGACGTGATTCGTCCGTCCCGAGTGGCCCACGTCACCTCTGTTGTGCGTCCCGCCCCCGGGGGTGCTTCGAGTTGCGGGGGAAGCTGCCAGGCGGTTCGTCTGGCAGCCACGTCGTTGATCGCCTGTCCAGGATTCTGGAGGCGCTCCGTCCCAGTATTACTGGCCCGCGCTCCGCGCGGGCGTAGACGTCAGAACCGAACGCCGAACGTGATGCGCGCCGATTGCGGCGTCGTGTAGGCGAAGCGGCTGGTGGCGAGGCCGAAGATCGGCCCGTAGTCCCAGTTCACCCCTTGCACCGGCGTCGTCGTGAACGGGTTGAACGGCGCAAAACGCGCGGGGGTGTTGACGGAGGTCAGCACCGCTGTATTGAGGCGTTGGATGTTCACGCCCCCGGAGTTGCCGGGGCTGCCGGTCCCGAACGCGGTCGCACCGCACGCGCACAGCTGGAACTGGTTGAACAGGTTCAGCACCTGCAGCTGCACGAACAGCTCGGTGTTCCGCGCGCGAGGCACCTTGAAGGCGTAGGTGGCGCCGAAGTCCGAGCGGAATTGGCTTTCTGTCCGGAAGGCGTCGCGCGGCGTGTAGAAGTACGAGGTGTCGGTTCCCGGCGGTGGCGTCAAGTATCCCGGGTTGGTCACATATGAACGGGGGTCCACCCCGCTGGTGCTCGAGCCCACCACGCTGATTTCACGCCCGCCGGCGCTGTACGGCACGCCGCTCTCCATGATTTCGACCAGGCTGAGCGTCAGGCCGGGAGCGTACGCCGGGTTGTAGTTCAGCCATAGCCTCGACCGGTGCCGCTGATCGGACGACAGGTCGCCGGTCGGGTAGTTCCATTCCTCACGCTTGTACTCGGGGTAGAGCGCGCCGGTGAAGCGGATGGGACCGTTGGCCACCGTCTCGCCCTCGAAGTTCCCCCAGTTGCGGGACAGTGTGTAGTTGCCGCCGACGTCGAACGCGCCGCGGCGGTAGGTGGCCTGGAGCGACAGGCCCGCATAGCGGCGGACGGCCAGGTCGTTGTCGTTGCCGATGGCCACGAGGTCGTAGGCCCGTCCCTCCGGGTCACGGGCGACGGTGCCCGGGGTGGTGAAGTCCGCATAGAAGTTGCCGTAATCGCGGTAGACGAAGTCCGCGCGGATCGCCGCCCGGCTGCCGAACTGCCGGTTCACGCCGGTGGCGTATTCCCACACGTCCGGGGACGAGAGGTCGCCGATGATCGGCGTGACGCCCGGAATGGTCGGGGCGCCGTTCAACGGAAGGTTGGGGCCGCCGTTGGCGTTGTACCACTCGAAGACCTGCCGGATGGCAACGTCGGAGGTGACCGGGTTCGCGGTGCCGGGCGGGTTGATGTCGGCGCCCCGATAGACGAAGACACGCGTCTGGGGGTTGCCGGCGGCCGAGGAGGCGTCGGCGATGCTGTTGGCCACGGAGGTCACGTACTTCGCCACGCTGCCGGTCACCGACCACCGCCCGTCGCCGAGCGGGTCGAACACGACGCCCATGCGCGGGCTCCACGCGTCCTCGGTGATCACCGTGCGGCCGGCCTGATCCTGCCCGCTGTTCTTGTCGTAGCGCAGGCCGAGATTGGCGGTCAGCCGACCGGTCATGCGCCAGGCGTCGTTGTAGAAGAGCGAGTGCGTGCGGAAGTTCGAGCCGGCGCTGTCGACCAGGATCGGGTTCCACTGGATCAGGGTCGTGCCGTTGCCGAGGAACTGCGGGAAGATGGTCGTCCCCTGGATGATGGTGCTGGTGCCGAGGATGCGGTAGTCGCTGCCCGACTGGTGGTTGTTGGCCTGCCGCTTGTCGTTGAAGTTGTCATAGCCGAACGTCATGCTGTGCGAGCCGGTCCCGCGCGTCGACAGGAAGTAAGTGCCCTTGGCGAAATAGTCCTGGTTGTCGCGTTGTTCGTAGGGCGTGCAGACTCCGCAGAAGGTATCGCTCCAGTAGCGGGTGTTGCCGCGGCTGCGATCGATCAGCAGCGTGCCCTTCTCGATGTCCGTGAATCGCGATCCCGTGCCGATGAAGCTCAGCTGGCGCTGCGAGTAGCGACCCTCGACGAACAGCCGCGAGGTGATGACGCCTGAGTAGCTGAGCGTGAACAGGTCTTCGGGCAGTTCGCGCGTGCCCAGGCTGGCCAGGTCCATCGACGCGTTCTGGTTGAACGTGTAGCCCTCCTCGGTCCGGTAGCTCTTCGTGTATGCCGCCACGAACCGGTTGTTGTCGACCGAGTAGGTGCCCTTGTACTCGAAGCGCTTGTTGTCCGTGATGAAGGCGTACGGGATGCTGGTGATGGCCGTGTTGCGGCCGCTCTCCTGCTTCTGCAGGCGGCCCGCGACGAAGAACCACAGGCGATCCTTCATCACCGGCCCGCCAAAGGTGTACTCGTAGGTGGGCACCAGCTTGTCGAGGCGGAGGTCGTTGCCTCCTTGGCCGCCGATGGCGGTCTGCTCGAACGGCGTCAGGCGGCGCCAATTGTCGTTGTTGAGCGTGTCACGAAACGAGCCGCTGAACACGTTGCCGCCCGACTTGGTGATGACGTTCACCACGCCGCCGGTGAAGCGGCCGAACTCGGCGGAAATGCCGGCCGTGGCCACGGTCGTTTCCTGCACCGCGTCCTCGATGTAGAGGTCGGGCGCGGTGCCACGCAGGTTCTCGTTGAGCGTGATGCCGTTGACGAGGAACAGGTTCTCGAACGAGACCGCGCCGTTGATCGAGAAGTTGCCGCCGGGTCCACTCGGGCGGACGCCTGGAGCCATCAACAGCGTGGCGTTGAGATCCCGCCCGGTGGGCAGCAGGTTCATGAACGACTGCGTGAAGTTGGTGCCCACCTGCGCCGTCTGGGTCAGCACGTCGGCTCGAGACGCCACGACGTTGACCGTCTCGCTCAGTGCGGCCGGCCCCATCTGCACCGACAGCGGCACCGACTGCGCGGGCGCAACCGTGACGGAGCGCGTCTGCGTACCGAACCCGCTCAACTGAAACGTGATGGTGTAGACCCCCGACGGCAGCAGCGGCAGGATGTAGTCGCCGTTTTCCGAGGTGACGGTCTCGCGCGTCCCCTGCAAGGTCGGCGCGCTGGCCGTCACGGTGACACCTGGTACCCCGAGGTCCTGCGTGTCGGCGACGCGGCCGGAGATCGTGCCAGTGATGGTTTGCGCGAATGCAGACGTGCCGGTGAGCAGCACGAGCGCGAATGCCATCCAGAGTGCCATCGAGCTGAATCGATTGAGAAACGACATTTCCTGGTCTCCGCGTGGGCGGCGCCCACGCACAATGCCCCAGCGGGCGGTTGTTCGACGCTGATCTGCGACGATAGCAGGAAGACAATCAAGGCAGGTGCGTCAGATGCCCAGAGAGTCAATCGTCCCAGGGACAGACCGACGCGAGCCAGGGATAGACTGCGGCACGTGACCCCGCCTGCCGCGGACGTCCCCGTGCCGTAGTCCCTCCCGGCGGCGGCGCTCCCCAGCTGGTGGGTCATTCTCGTTGGCGCCGTGATGGTGCACGTGTGCGTCGGCGTCGGTGTAGGCGTGGCGCACGTTCAATCGTCCCAGCCAGACGCCTACTCGCGGACGAGACATGGTGTTTCAGCTCTACCTGCACGACGTTCACCACAGTGCTGACCTTGCTCGGTGTCGGTACCGCGGGTTGGTCGTTGGTCGTTGGTGGAGCTGCGTTGACGGCCCACAGCCGCGGCGCTCGCCTTTGGCAACGGTCTCAGGATCGGCGGCGCTGCGGCAGTCGCTACTCGTTTTTCTTGGGATGGACGTCGTCAGCGGCATCGGCTGACGAGCTTGGCGACGTCTCGCCAGTCTCAGGGGCTATCCGGGCGGACAAATGAGAGGGATCGTTTCGCGTTTGTTGCGACGGTAGATGCGAAAGTCGGTCCGGTCGACCGTGATCACGCTGTGTCGGGGGTAGAGTTCGCTCATCCGCACGAGACACAGATCAGCGAAGTCTGGTTTCTGATCCGAGTAACGCCTGGCGAGCGCCGCCAGTTGGGGCAGGTGATCCCGACATTCGAAGCCCACTGCGACGAGGCCATCGTTGACCAGGCTGAGGACGAGGCCCGTGTCCTGAAGATGGAACGCGGTCTCGGCGAGGACGGCTTCACAGGTCAGGAAGGGCTCGGTGACTCGGCCGGCAATTCCCAGTGCCCACCCGTGATGGATGTCGCGACCATTGGCGAAGGCCACAAGGAACCCAGTGTCGGCGATGCCTTTCACGTCCGCGAGAACCCTTTACGCGTAGAAAGCCGCGGGTCCAGTCGCACGCTCCCAGCGTGTTTCATGAAGGCCTGCGAAGCGGCAGCCGATCGGACCCTCGTCAACTGATCGCGGATGATCTTCCCCTGGGACTCTCCAGTCTTCTTGGATTCGCGCTCCAGCCAGTCGGCCAGTTCCTTGTCAAGCCGAACCGTGACTGTGTGACTCATACGGCAAAAGTGTATTCGCTATCGGGCGGGCCAGGCAAGGGAGCTGCGGATCAGCCCTCGATGCTGCCGGACTTTGGCCTCAGCCACTCGTGCGGGCGCCCGCTGATCTGGACTCTGGCGGCATCGATGGTTTCGTCGTGCGGACGGAAGAACGTCCGCGGCGACGAACCGGTAAAGGCTCGGAACTCGTTGATCATGTGAGCCTGGTCGTAGAATCCAAGCGCCGGAGCCTCGAACGCCCAGCGCGAGACGTCGGTCGTCAGCAGCGAGTAGATGAGCGCCTGGAAGCGGCTGATGCGCGCGAATTGCTTCGGCGGCAGTCCGGCCGAGGCACGAAAACGCCGCGCGAACTCCTGGCGACTCAACCCGTGCGTCCCCGCCAGGGCATCGATCGAAACGCGGCCCGCTCGACGCGTGATCAGTCGCGACGCCGCCCAGCCCACCGCATCATCGGTCCCATCCCGTGTGATGCGCGCCACCAGCACGTCCTCGAGCAACATCACACCGGAGGAGTCGTCGAGGCGGGATAGCTCCGCAGCCAGCCGATCGACAGCGCTTCGCGGCCAGAGATCATCGAGTGGAGCAATCTGATCCACGAGCTCCGGTGCGGAAATCCCGAACGCTCGATGTGCGAACGTCGCGGGAAGGACCGCGCCCACGGCCCGGACATCTCTACCGACTCGCAGGAGACGGGATTGCGTGAACGGCCCAACCACGCACAGACGTGGCATCAGTTCGGTTGCGATCAGCGACCTGCCGCTCGACCACCTATCGCCGAGGTTCACGATCACCGAGACGGCGGTGCCTGGGAGGATGGTGTTCAGGAGCGGATCGGAACGATCGAGCCAGTACTCCTGGTTGCCGGCGGTGGTGGTCACGACGGGCGGTCGACCCTCCCGGTGTCGCGTCTGGTACGACCACAGGGAAGCGAGTGGCGTACCGGCCTTGAGGCGTACGTGCTCGGTGTACAGCACTCCAAGCAGCGAGGGATCAGACATCGGCAAGTGTCAACGCACGAGGAGTGGTGCCGTCAACATCGGTGAAACCGTACTCCCTGGCGAGGTCCGCGACCACTCGAACCGTGCCGCTGTGACGCAGAGCATCGGCATCGGTTGCGAGAGCGACGACCGCACGCCCAGTGAACTCGGGCGATTCCGAGTTGGTCAGGTCCAGCCACTGAGCCGACTCCATCACCTTTTCCGTGCGGACCATCCCTGGATAGAGTGCGACCACCGCGACACCCGAGCCCTTGAGCTCCGCCGCCATGTCAGCGGTCATCTTGTCTGTGGCGGCCTTCGCGACGCCGTAGGCGACGTTGCCGAGGTACTTCTGGGCCGCCCAGTGAGAGATGTTGACGATCAGGCCACGCCGGCGTTCGGCCATTCCTCGGGCGGCCAACTGGCTGGCGCGGTAGTGGGCACGAACGCCCGCGGCGAACATCGCATCCCAGCGCCAGAGCGGCTGCTCCCAGAACGGCTTGGGCCAGGTGAATTCCCCGTCCTCGACCATGTTCTCGTAGCCACCCCAGACGCTATTTACCAGGATGTCGATGGCCGGAGCGTCGTGCAGCACCCGACCAAACATCGCGTCTACCTGGTCGTCGTGCCGGTGGTCGCACTGGAGCATCGTCGTCTGCCCATCGCCCGATTCCTGGGTCTGAACCGATCGACCCGTGGCGAAGATGCGCGCACCCCGTCGAGCCAGTTCGCGAGCGATTCCCCGGCCAATCCCCTTGGTCGCGCCCGTCACCAGGGCGGTGCGCCCGTCCAATATTCTCGAGTCCATGTCCATGGCCGGCAGTCTACGGATGAACGGACCAGAGGTATTGGAAAAATGGAAAGACGCGCAGCCGACCTACGGCAGCGCGAAGGCCACGAGGCTGTTGGTGGCCACGACGGCCACGTACTGCTTGCCGTTGGTTCCTCGGTACGTCATCGGGTTGGCATTCACCTGCGCGTCGAGCGCCGCGGCCCACAGCTCCTTGCCGGTCTTGGCATCGAAGGCGCGCAGCCGGCGGTCCGTCGTCGCGCCGACGAACACCAGGCCGCCAGCGGTCACAGTCGGGCCGGCGCTGCCGCTGTTGCCCGTCAGTTGCTTGCCTTCCGGCAGTGCCTCGGTGAGGCCCAGCGGCGTTTCCCACGCGATGTCGCCGGTGTTCGCGTTGACGGCCACCAGCCGACCCCACGGCGGACGCTGGCACGGCAGGTTGGCGACGGTGCGGCCCATGGCGTCCTTGTAGGGCGCGTTGAAGCTGAAATACGGTCCGGCGCCGTTCACGCTGCCACGGTCGAACGGGATCGTCGATCCTTCAGTGCCTCGACCGTAATCGAGGCCCGGCCGCTTGCGTTCGATCCACCCGACCAGCGACGTGTCGTGCGCGTTCACGTAGACGAGCCCCGTCCGCGGATCGGCCGCCGCGCCGCCCCAATTGATACCGCCGGTACCGCCGGGAAACTGGATGGTGCTCTTCGGCGGCGCGCCTTCTTCGTGGAAGCCGAAGGGCGTGTAGGGACCGGCGTTGTAGAAGCCACCGCTCTTGTCCCACAGGGCCTGACACTCGGCCACGTGCTGGGCCGACGTGTCTTCAGGGCGCACCATGTCGCGTTCCTTGTCGAACGACACGCGCACCAGCGGCTTGGCGGGCTTCACGGGAAAGGGCTGGGTCGGCGAGTACCATTCACCCGGCACCGAGCCCTTCGGCACGGGCCGTTCTTCGACGCCGAAGATTGGTTTCCCGGTCACGCGGTTCAGGATGAACATGTAGCCGGTCTTCCCGACCGAGGCCAGCGCCGGCACGACGCGGCCGTTCTGCCGGATGTCGAGGAGCACGGGCGGACTGGGCATGTCCGCATCCCACAAGTCGTGGTGCACGGTCTGGAAGTGCCACTTGTATTTGCCGGTCTCGGCGTCCACCGCCACGATCGAGTTGGCGAACAGGTTGTTGCCGGGACGGTCGCCGCCCCAGTAGTTGCCGGCGGGTCCGGCGACCGGCATGTACAAGATGCCGCGCGCATCGTCGAGCGTCATGTACCACGCCCACACGTTGACGCCCGAGCGGCCGCGCCAGCCGTTGTCCAACCACGTGTCGTGGCCCAGTTCCCCCGGCAGCGGCACCGTGCGGAAATCCCACAGCCGTTTGCCCGTGCGGACGTCGAACGCGCGCGTGTCGCCGGGTTGCCCGACGGCAAGCTCCCCGACCGTGGCACCAAGAATCGCGACGTTGCGGTAGACGAGGGGCACGCCGTTCCACGGCACGGCAATCTCCACGCTGCCGTTCACGCCGAAGCCCGCTGCCGGCGTGCCGGTGGCGGCATCGAGCGCCACGAGCGTCGGACCGGCCGTCAGCAGGATGCGCGGCGCGAGGCCGTTGGCGCCCGGCCAATAGGCGACGCCGCGCGCGGTGGTGGCGACGCCGCGAGGCAACTGATGGCGCCAGACCTCGCGCCCCGTGTCCGCGTCGAGCGCCAGCACCTGGTTGCCGCGGGCGGGCAGGTACATGACCCCGTTCACCACGATCGGTGTGACCTGCGGGTTGCTGCCCTCCGGCTCCGCGGCCGGCCCACCGCCTCGTCGGCCCGCGGGCGCCGTGAGCTGCACCGACCAGGCCCGTCGGAGCGTGGCCACGTTGTCGGGCGTGATCTGGTCGAGCGGCGAAAAGCGTTGGCCGGCCAGGTTGTGGCTGTACATCGGCCAGTCGCCGGATGTGGGCGGCGTCGATCTGCCTTGCGCCGCAACGAACGCGCCGGCCAGACCAACCGCTACCACGCCGGCCACCGCGAGAGAGACTCGAGGATGCATGGCGGCAGTATAACGGCGGCCGGATGAGTGCCTGGATCCGCTAGAATGCCGCGACTTGGCGACCACGGCCTCGCTCGATCCGCCCGCGGCCACTATCGCGGCCCGCATACCGAATCGATGGATCATTCCGGTCGGTGCCGTGATGGTGCACGTGTGCATCGGGTCGGTGTATGCGTGGAGCACGTTCAACCGGCCCATCCAGGCGCTCTTCCCCGACGCGCCCTGGTGGTTCAGCCCTCCCTACACGACCTTCACCACGGCGCTGGCGCTGTTGGGCCTCAGCGCCGCGTTCGGCGGCCCGTGGGTGGAGCGGAAGGGCCCACGCGTGGCGGCCACCGCCGCGGCGATGTTCTTCGGCACCGGACTCCTGATTGGCGGGGCCGGCCTGGCGCTTCGTCAGCCGGTGCTCGTCTTCCTCGGCATGGGCATCGTCGGCGGCATCGGGTGCGGGCTCGGCTACATCTCACCGGTCAGCACGCTCGTGAAGTGGTTCCCAGACCGCCGCGGCATGGCGACAGGGATGGCCATCATGGGCTTCGGCGGCGGCGCGTTCATCGCCGGCTACTTGAACGTGTTCCTGATGGACCGGTTCGGCGTCGCGACCACCGTCATGGCACTCGGCGTGGTGTACCTCGGGGTGATGCTCCTCGGCTCGCGCTTGATGCAGTCCCCGCCCGCGGGGTGGCGTCCGGCGGGGTGGGAAGGGCCGGCCAAGGCCTCGGCGATGATCGCCCAGACCAGCGTCACGCGGGACCAGGCCCTGCGCACACCCCAGTTCTACCTGCTCTGGGGGGTGCTGTGCATCAACGTCACCGCCGGTATCGGCATCCTGGCGCAGGCCTCGCCGATGATGCAGGACATGTTCGGCCGCACGCCACTCGAGGCGGCCGCGGTGGTCTCGATCATCAGCCTGTTCAACGCGGGCGGACGTTTTCTGTGGGCGTCGGGCAGCGACTACATCGGCCGGCGCAACACCTACCTCATCTTCTTCGTCGTCCAGGTCGGCCTCTTTCTCCTGATTCCCCAGCTGGCCGCGCGCCGTGAATGGTGGCTGTTCCAGGTGTGTCTCTTCGTCGTGTTCACGATGTACGGAGGCGGGTTCGCCACCATTCCCGCGTTCCTGGCCGACATCTTCGGTCCCCAGAACGTCGGGGCCATTCACGGCGCGCTCCTCACCGCGTGGAGCGTGGCGGCCATCGCCGGGCCCGTGATCATCACGGAGCTGTCCAATCGCGCCAAGGCGGCCCTCCCCCCCGGCGCCGACCGCGTGAACATCTACGATCTGCCGCTCCAGGTGCTCTCGGGTCTGCTGGCGGTAGGGCTTGTTCTGACCCTCCTCGTGCGTCCGCTTCGGCGTCGAACATGAGGCGTTTGCGCCGGGTTCCGGTGGCCCGTACCCGTGCTATGCTGCTTCGGCTCCTGGCGTGCCGCTGCTTCCTACAGACCGCACCGCCAGATTCCACCTGAACGAACGACATTTCCAACAGGAGTAGATCCACATGGCAGCGGACTTCTTTCTTGGCGAATCGCTTGTGGGCGACGGCAACGAGGTGGCGCACATCGACCTCATCATCGGGTCGAAATCCGGCCCGGCGGGTGTCGCGTTCGCGAGCTCGCTGAGCAACAACAAGGACGGCTTCACGAGCCTGCTGGCGGTGGTCGCGCCGAACCTGCCGGCCAAGCCCGACACACTGCTCTTCAACAAGGTGACGATCAAGGGCGCCAAGCAGGCCGTCCAGATGTTCGGCCCCGCCCAGGCGGCCGTGGCGCGTGCGGTCGTCGATTCGGTCGAGAGCGGTGTCATCCCGCGCGAGAAGGCCGACGACCTCTGCATCCTCGTGGGCGTGTTCATCCACTGGGACGCGAACGACGACCAGAAGATTTTCGACTACAACTACCAGGCGACCAAGGAATCCATCGCGCGCGCCTTGGCCGGCAAGCCGAGCGTCACCGAGGTGATTGCGGCCGCCAAGACCGCCAAGCACCCCTTCAGCCCGAAGTAGTCAGTGCCCTTTCGGAGCGGCGAGCCTGGCCGGTTTGCCGCTCCGTCGTTTGTACGGGGTCTCCGGCATTCGTTCCCGACATGAAGAAGCTCCTGATTCAGCTCGACGGCTCCCCGCATCCAAGCGTCTTCGACCGCGTCGTGGCCTTCGACGGCGGCGCCGACGAGGTGATGAGCTACGGCGGCGTCACCGAGGCCGACGTGCGCGACTTCGTCCACGGCGCGATCTTCACGCGCGGTCCCAAGGACCTGAACAATACCGCCATCTTCATCGGCGGAACGGACATGGCGACAGGGGAACGGTTGCTGGCCGCCGTGCGCAAGACTTTCTTCGGTCCCATGCGCGTGTCGGTGATGCTCGACTCCAACGGCTCGAACACCACGGCCGTGGCCGCGGTGGCGCGCATGGCCACGGTGGTCGGCGACCTCGCGGGTAAGCGCGCGGTAGTCACGGCGGGAACAGGTCCTGTCGGGATGCGCGCGGCGGGCCTACTGGCCAAAGCGGGCGCCGAGGTCACGCTGACGTCGCGTCGCGCCGTGGAGCCCGCGTTCCTGGAGGCCCTGACCTCGCGCTTCGGCGGAACCGTGCGCGCGGCGGTGCTGGCCGACGCTGCTCAGGCGGCGACCGTGCTGGAGGGCGCCGAAGTGCTCGTCAGCGCCGGGCCCGCGGGCGTGTGTCTGATTCAGAAGTCGGCGTGGGCCGGGCGTCCTGGGCTCCGAGCGGTGGCGGATCTCAACGCCGTCCCGCCGATGGGCGTCGAGGGCGTCGAGGTGCAGGACTCCGCCGTCGAGCGTGACGGCGCCGTGGTTTATGGCGCGCTGGGTGTCGGCAGCTTGAAGATGAAGATCCACAAGGCGTGCATCGCGCGCCTGTTCGAGCGCAACGACCTGGTGCTCGACGCCGAAACCATCGCCGACGTCGCGAAGCAAGTTTGAGGGGGCGAGTCTTGTGACTTGTTCAGTCTCCGGTCTCCAGTCTCCAGTTGGGCATTGGGCATTGGGCATTGAGCATTGAGCATTGAGCATTGACTCCCCTCGCGTCCTCATCGCAGGCGTCAGTACCCGCGCGGTCGTCGAATCCGCGGTGCGCGCGGGCTTCGACGTGACGAGCGTCGATGCGTACGCGGACATCGATCAGCCCGCCGCCGCGCGGTGCCTGTCGCTGCCCCGAGACTTCGGTAGGCCCTGGCACGCGGCGCGGGCCGCGCGGGCGACGGCCTCGGAGCGCGTGGACGCCGTCCTGTACACGTCGAACATCGAAAACCATCCTCGGGCCGTGGCGGCTTTGTCGAACGGGCGCGAACTGTGGGGCAACGCTCCCGACACGCTGCGCCGAGCCCGACACCCGGAACTGGTTCGCGATGCATTTCGCGCCGCCGGCATCCCGGCCCCAGACGCGTTCGTGAACGCCGCGGACGAACGTCTGCGCGCGGTCGTGCGGAGTGGATCTGCCGGTGGTTCGTGGATCCTGAAGCCCGTACGGTCCGGTGGCGGACAGGGCGTGCGGACGTGGCGCGATGGCCGTGTGCCGCGCTCACACTACGTGCAGGCGTTCGTCGAGGGCTGGCCCGGCTCCGTCGTGTTCGTGGCGGCACGTGGGCGGGCGGCCGTGCTCGGCGTCACTCGACAGATTGTCGGCGATCCTACCTTTGGCGCCGCCGGCTTCAGGTACTGCGGGAGCCTCCTGTGCGCGCCTGGCCGCGACGACGCGTGGTGGTCGCGACAGGCGACACGGCTGGCGGGTGTTGCCGCGAAGGCGTTTGGCCTTGTCGGCGTGGGCGGCGTGGATTTCATTGCCGGCCGTGATGTCGTGCATCCTATCGAGGTGAACCCCCGGTGGACGGCATCGCTCGAGCTGGTCGAACGCGCGCGGGGGATTTCGGTGTTTGGCATGCACGCGGATGCGTGCCGGCACGGCGTGCTGCCGGCCGTCGATGCGTCGGGGTCGGCAGGGTCTCGCGTGTACGGGAAGGCGATCGTGTTCGCGCGCCACGATGCGACGGCAGGCGACACGCGGCCGTGGCTCCGTGACGATAGCGTCCGCGATGTGCCCCCTCCGGGCACGCGCATCGCGGCGGGCCAGCCCGTATGCACGGTCTTTGCCGCCGACGCCGATGCGGATGCCTGCTACGCCGCGCTGGTGCATCGCGCACAGCTCGTCTATGGCCAGCTGATGAAGTGGAACCAGGAGGCGGCGTGAAGGCGGAACGGATGCAAAGGGCGGCCGACATCGTGTGGCAGCTCTGGCAGAGCGGCTCGCGGATCGATCAGCTGCCGGCCGCCGTGCGCCCGGCCACGCGCGCCGAAGGCTATGCCGCGCAGGCGCGGCTGCAGGCGCGGAGCCCCGCGCCCCTCTTCGGCTGGAAGATTGCCGCTACCAGCAAAGCCGGGCAAGCCCACATCGCCGTTGACGGCCCGCTTGCCGGGCGCCTCTTGCGCGAGCGCGTGTTCGAGAGCGGCGACGAGGTGCCGTTCGGGGCGAACCACATGCGGGTGGCGGAAGCCGAGTTCGCCTTTCGGATGGCAGTGGATGTGGCGCCTCGCGACTCGCCCTACGACGTACCGGAAGTGCTGGAAGCCGTGGAGTCGTTGCACCCGGCCATCGAAGTGCCGGATTCCCGTTTCAACGACTTCACCGCGGTGGGCGCGCCGCAGCTCATCGCGGACAACGCGTGCGCGCACTACTTCGTGCTGGGTGCCGCGGCGCCGCCCGCCTGGCGAAGCCTGGACCTGGCGGCGCACGCGGTGGCCGGCGAGGTGGTGGGCCGCGCGCGGCGCGACGGTATCGGCGCCAACGTGCTCGGCGATCCGCGCGTGGCCCTGACGTGGCTGGTGAACGAACTGTCGGGCCTCGGCATCACGCTGCGCGAAGGCGCCGTGGTGACGACCGGCACGTGCCTGGTGCCCTTTGAGATCCAGCCTCTCGACTTCGTGGCCATGGACTTCGGCGTGCTGGGGCGCGTGGAGACGCGGCTGGGTGCCCGCTGAGCCGACGCCTAGCGAGGCTGCGCCTCAGACCAACGGGCGTGCAGGCTCCGCCTCGCTAGGGCAGTGTCCTCTTGCCCCGCGTTCCGCGGGGCGGAGAAAACTTGACTCATTGGTTAGGATTTCAAGTGGTCAAGTTTTCTAGCGCCACGTGTCTTGGCTGCGGCTGCGCGTGCGACGACATCACCGTAACCGTGCGGGAGAACCGGATCGTGGGGGCGGCGCGGGCCTGCGCGATGGGTGCGGCGTGGTTCGGCGACGGCCTCGCGCCGGCGCGGGTTACGGTGGACGGAGGCGACGCGTCGCTCGCAGAGGCGTTGTCCGCGGCCGCACGTCTCTTGAACCATGCGACACGGCCGCTCGTGTTCCTGGCACCGGACGTGTCGATGGAGGCCCAGCGCATCGCCGTGGCGGTGGCGGACACTTGCCGTGCGTCGCTCGACAACGTGTCGTCGGCCACGGTGGCTCGTTCGATCCTGGCTGGTCAGGAGATCGGTCGGGCCACGGCCACGCTTGGCGAGGTGCGCAATCGCGCGGACATCCTGCTGTTCTGGGACGTCGATCCCGCTCGGTATCCGCGCTTCGCGGAACGCTATGCGCCCGACCCGATCGGGCTCTACCTCGCGGACGGTCGGCGGGTGATATCGGTTGGCGTCGGCGGAGCCGCCTGGTCCCCGGCCGACGTCACGGTACGCATCTCGCCTGACGACGAAGTCGTCACGCTGACGGCCCTGGCGGCCCTCTTGACCGACCCGGGTTGTGTTCAAGGTGACGGGAACGCGTGGGCACACGCCCGCATGCTCTCGGACATCCTGCTGAGTGGCCGGTACGTGGTGGCGGTCGCCGACGCGGAGCCGGGATCGGGTGCGCCGGATTCGTCCGGCCCGACCGGGCGCGCGGACGCGCTGTGGCGTCTGTCCCATGCCCTCAACCACCGCACGCGCGGCGCCGTCGTGACGTTACGTGCCGGTGGCAATCGCACGGGGGCCGAGGCCGCCATGACCTCGGCCGCGGGCTATCCGATGGCCGTGGACTACTCGCAAGGCGTTCCGCGCTATCGGCCGCACGACGGCACGGCTGGCGCGCTGCTGGCGTCGGGGATCGTGGACGCCGCGCTCGTCGTGGGCGATGCGCGCCTCGTCGATCACGGCGTCGTCGCCGACCTGGCGAACGTGCCCTGTGTCGTGCTGGGCCCCGCGGCCAGCGGCGGCCCACTGGCCCGCAGCCGCGTGGTGATCGATACCGCGCGGGCGGGCGTCCACGAAGACGGCACGGCGCTGCGCATGGACGACGTGCCGCTTCCGCTGCGTGCGCTCGTGACAGGTCCACCGCCTGCCCGAGACCTTCTCACGACGCTCGCGGCGCTCGTGGCCACGGCGCCACGGCGCTCGGTGGGCGCGGGCGAGCGATCGTGAGCGAGCCCCTTCGTATCGTCGGTGGCACGGTGTACGACCCGGCCCACGGCATCGATGGTGAGGTGCGCGACATCTGCATCGACGCCGGGAAAGTGGTGGCCGACGTTTCCACCTCCGCCCGGCGGATTGACGCGCGCGGTCTCGTCGTCATGCCGGGTGGTGTCGACATCCACAGCCACGTCGCGGGCTCGTCCGTGAACGCGGCGCGCCGCCTGCTGCCCGAGGAGCACGCGGCCGATCCCGCGCCGGCGCCATCGCTGGCCGACGGCGAGCCGTGGCCTCGGTCCGGCGCGGGTGGCACCGTGCCGACCACGTTCACGACCGGCTATCGCTACGCGGGGTTGGGCTACACCACGGTGTTCGACGCCGCCGTGGCCCCGCTGCACGCGCGCACGTCCCACGCGGAGCTGGACGAGACGCCCATCGTCGACGCCGGGTTCTACGTCCTCGCCGGCAACGACGCCTATCTCTGGCAGCTCATCGACCGAGGCGAACGGGAGCGCGCGCGCCAGTACGTGGCGTGGCTGCTGGGCGCCGCGGGCGGGTACGCGCTGAAGGTGGTGAACCCGGGCGGCGTGGAACTGTGGAAGCGAGGGCTGCGCGACCGCGTGGGCCTGGACGACGCGCTCGGCTCCACGCGCGTCACCGCGCGCGCCATCCTGGAGACGCTGTGCGCCGCCGCCGACGAGCTGCGTCTGCCGCACGCGACGCACATCCACTGCAACGACCTGGGCGTGGCCGGCAACATCGCCACGACACTGGCGTCGATGCAGGCTCTCTCCGGCCGCCGCGCACACTTCACCCACGTCCAGTTTCACGCCTACGCCAGCGGCCCTGACGGGCGCCGTCGCTCCGGCGCGCGCGCCCTGGTGGAGCACATCAACGCGCACGACTCCATCACCGCCGACGTGGGCCAGGTGATGTTCGGCCCGGCGACCACGCTGACCGCCGACGGCGCGGTCGAGTACCTGCTGTACAAGAGCAGCGGCCGCAAGTGGGTGAACAGCGACATCGAGCTCGAAACCGGGTGCGGCATCGTGCCCCACGCCTACCGCGAAAAGCAGTCAGTGGCGGCGCTCCAGTGGGTGGTCGGGCTCGAGATCTTCCTGCTGGCCGCCGATCCCTGGCGCGTCGTGCTGTCGACCGATCATCCCAACGGCGGGTCGTTCCTCGCGTATCCCGAGCTGATGCGGCTCCTGATGGACCGCACCTACCGCGCCGACTGCCTGAAGCGCGTGAACCCAGCCCTCCTCGGGGGAAGCGCGCTGGCCGACGGGCTTGGCCGGGAGTACACGCTGCGCGAGATCGCCATCGTCACGCGCGCGGGTCCGGCCCGGATCCTGGGACTTCGCGACAAAGGGCACTTGGGGGTGGGGGCGGACGCGGACGTCACGATCTACACGCCCAACGCGGACTGGTCCGCGATGTTCGCGACGCCGCGTTACGTGGTGAAGGGTGGGACGCTCGTCGTGGAAGAAGGACACCTTCGGCGTGCCCCGAGGGGCGGCCGTCTGCACGTGCGCCCCGACTATGACCGCGCGATCGAGGGCCCGCTGCGCGAATTCTTCGACCGGCACGCCACGGTGGCCTTCGACAACTACCCCGTCAGGACCTTGCCCGACAGGCCGGTCCCCACGAGCTAGCGAGGCTGCGCCTCGGACCAACGAGCCTGCAGGCTCCGCGCACCCCCCACCTGGGGGAGGCGGGAGTTTCGTGGAAGTGGGAGCAGATTGGCCGCAGAATAGTAGGCGTGAGGACACGACGCATTCCTGGGGTGCCGGTACTGGTCGGGCTGGTCGGGCTTGGCCTCCTGGCCTCTGCGACCGGGAGCCGCATGCAGGCGGCCCCCCAGACCGCCCGGCCGCCGGCCGCGCCGCCCTCGGCCGCAGTCGGCGAGCAGGCGGTGTTCACCAGATACTGCCTGGCCTGCCACACCGACGCGCTCAAGCGCCGCGGCACGGTCCCCGTCGCCTTCGAGTCCCTGGACCCGACGCGCGTCGGTCGCGATCCCAAAGCGTGGGAAACCATCGTCCGGAAGATGCGTTCAGGCCTGATGCCGCCTGCCGGGATGCCACGTCCGGACCGGGCGACTCACGACGCGTTCGTGCGCCGGATCGAGGGCGCGCTGGATGCCGCGGCGGCCGGCAATCCGAATCCGGGCCGCACGGAGCCGTTTCATCGCCTGAATCGCACCGAGTACCGGAACGCGGTGCGAGACCTCCTCGCGCTCGATGTCAACGTGGCGTCTCTCCTGCCGCCAGACGACGTCAGCTACGGCTTCGACAACATCGCGGGCGTGTTGAAGATGTCGCCCACGCTGATGGAACGCTACCTGACCGCCGCGCAGAAGGTGAGCCGGTTGGCGATTGGCACGCCGCCCCCGACCCCCGTCGTGGACTATCACCGTCTCTCGGACGACCTGCGCCAGGACGACCACCTGGAGGGGCAGCCGCTCGGGACGCGGGGAGGCATCACCATCCGGCACACGTTCCCGCTCGACGGGGAGTACGTGATCCGCCCGCGTCTGGCGCGCGACGTCAACGAGGGCCTCCCGGTGTACCTCGAGCCGCAGACGCTCGAGGTCAGCCTGGACGGCGAGCGTGTCGAGCTCCTGACCGTTCCAGGCGCCGTCCCCGCGGCGCCGCCCGCGGGCCGCGGCGGCCGGGCCGGCGGCCCCGCCGCGCCCCAGATTTCGCAGATCGACGCCGGGATCCGGATCAGCCAGGAAGATCGCCAGAAACGGAATCACATCGACGACAACTGGGACGTCCGCGTCCGCGTGACCGCGGGTCCGCGTGACGTCACGCTGGCGTTCCTCCGGAAGACGTCGGCCCTCGATGAGTCGGTGCGCCTCCCGTTCTCACGCCCTTATCCCGCCGCGGTCAACACTCCCGAGACGCGGATGGGGCTCCACCTGCGCAGCCTCGAGATCGTCGGCCCGTACAATCCCGCGGGCGCGGACTCGTCGCCGAGTCGCCGCCGCATCCTGGCGTGCACGCCGAAGAGCCCTTCCGAAGAAACCGGATGCGCGCGTTCGATTCTCGGCGCGCTGGCCCGCCGCGCCTATCGTCGCCCCGTCAACGATGCCGATCTCCAGCCCCTGCTCGACATGTATCGAGAAGGCCGGACGCAAACCTTCGAGGCCGGGATCGAGCTGGCGCTGAAGCGCCTGCTGGTCAGCCCGCAGTTCCTGTATCGCGTCGAACGCGATCCGGCCACGGCCGCGGGCACCAGCGCGTACCGCATCAGCGATCTCGAACTGGCGTCGCGCCTCTCCTTCTTCCTCTGGAGCAGCATTCCGGACGATGTACTGATCGACCTCGCCGCCAAGCGGCAGCTCAATCGCCCGGACGTGCTCGAGGCGCAGATCGCGCGGATGATGGCGGATCCCAAGGCCGACGCGTTCATCGACAACTTCGCGGGCCAGTGGCTGTACCTGCGCAACCTGCCCACCGCGGGCCCGGTGGCGACGATCTTTCCCGACTTCGACGAGGGCTTGCGCCAGAGCCTCCGCCGCGAGACCGAACTCTTCTTCGCCAGCATCGTCCGCGAGGACCGCCCGCTCACGGACCTGCTGACCGCGAACTACACCTACCTGGACGAGCGGCTGGCGCGCCACTACGGTGTGCCCGGTGTGAAGGGCAGTCACTTCCGGCGCGTCACGCTTGCTCCAGATACGGTCCGCGGGGGGCTCCTGGGTCACGGCAGCATCCTGACCGTGACGTCGCAGCCGGACCGCACCTCGCCGGTGGTGCGGGGCAAGTGGATCCTGGAGAACTTCCTGGGCACCTCGCCGCCCCCGCCGCCGCCGAACGTGCCGGATCTCAAGTCCAGCGTCGAGCCCGGCGCGGTGCTGACGATGCGCGAGCGGATGGTGGCGCATCGCGCCAACCCCGCGTGCGCCGGATGTCACGCGATGATGGACCCGATTGGGCTGTCGCTCGAGAATTTCGACGCGGTGGGCCGGTTCCGGACCATCGGCGAGTCGGGAGGCCCCATCGATGCATCGGGCGTGTTCCCGGACGGCACGCGGTTCACGGGTGCGGCCGGACTGCGCGAGGCGCTCGTGGCGCGGCGGGAGCAGTTCGCCACGACGATCACCGAGAAGCTGCTGACCTATGCGCTGGGCCGCGGGGTCGAGTACTACGATCAGCCAGCCGTTCGCGCGATCGTGCGAGATGCCGCGCGCCGAGACTACCGGTTCGCGTCGTCGCTCGTGGCCGGCGTCGTGCGAAGCACGCCCTTCCAGATGAGGAGAACGGGCTCATGATGGTCTTGAAGAAAGCGCTGCCGCGGCGGCTGTTCCTGCGCGGGATGGGTACCGCGCTGGCGCTGCCCCTGCTGGACGCGATGGTGCCGGCCCTCTCCGCCCTCCAGGCGACCCCCGCCAGGGGCGTGCGTCGCCTGGGGTTCGTCTACATGCCCAACGGCGTCGCGATGAACTTCAAGGGCGTCGACTACTGGCACCCGCGGACTACCGGGGAGAACTTCGAGTTCTCGCCCATCCTGAAGCCGCTGGAGCCCTTCCGCAACCGCACGACGGTCGTCAGCGGACTCACGCACCATCAGGCCGACGTTCTGGACGACGGCGCCAACGGCGATCACACGCGCGGCACGGCCACGTGGCTCACCGGCGCCCGGCCGAAACACACCGAGGGCGCGGACGTGCGGAACGGGATCTCCGCCGACCAGCTCGCCGCCAACGCGTTGGGGCAGGATACGTCGCTGCCCTCGCTGGAGCTGGCCATCGACCTCAGCTACCTGGCGGGCAACTGCGAGAACGGCTACAGCTGCGCCTACTTGAACACGCTGGCGTGGAGTTCGGCCACCACGCCGCTGCCCACCGAGAACAACCCGCGGGTGATCTTCGAGCGGCTCTTCGGGGACGGGGGCACGTCCGCGGCGAGGTTGTCGCAGGCACGGCAGACGCGGAGCGTCCTGGACTCGGTGACGGCGGAGCTGCAGAGCCTCTTGGGCACGCTCGGACCGGGGGACCGATCGACGGTCAGCGACTACGTGGATTCCGTGCGCGAGGTCGAGCGGCGGATTCAGAGCACGGAGCGCAAGGCGTCGTCGTCCGAGCCGCTGGACTTGCTGGCGCAGCCGATGGGCATTCCGGACCGGTTCGACGAGCACGTCAGCCTGATGTTCGACATGGTGGCGCTGGCGTATCGGGCCGACATCACGCGCGTCGTCACGTTCATGCTGGGCCGCGAGCTGAACTTCCGGACCTATCCGGAGATCGGCATCACCGAGGGACACCACGGGCTGTCGCACCACGGCGACGACGGGAGCAAGCTGGCGAAGTACGCGACGCTCGGCGCCTATCAGGCGGAGCTGTTCTCGCGTTTCCTGCAGAAGCTCGAGGCGGCGCCCGACGGCGACGGGACGCTCCTCGATCGGTCCCTGTTCCTGTATGGCGCCGGCTTGAGCAACCCGAACCTGCACGCGCACATGGACCTGCCGCTGCTGCTCGTCGGGGGCGGGCTGAAGGGCAACCGTCATCTGCGTTATCCGGCGGACACGCCGATGACGAACCTGCTGCTGACGATGCTCGACACATCGGGCATCCCTGCCGACACCCTGGGCGACAGCACGGGCCGGCTGCCGATTCAGCCGCTGTCGGGAGTCTAGAAAACTTGACCACATCGAATTCCAACCAGATGAGCCAAGTTTTCTCCGCCCCGCCAGCGGCGGGGCTAAAAGACGCTGCCCTAGCGAGGCGGAGCCTGCATGCTCGTCGGTCCGAGGCGCAGCCTCGCTAGGCACGGGAACGCCGACGATGCGCACATTCCCGGCACTGCTCCTGGTCCTCGGCCTGCTGGCGCTTCCGGGCGCTGCCAGGTCAGCACCCTCGGACCCGCCGGTCGTCGCCGCGGCCAAGGCCGGCAGCGCGTCGGCCATGCGGGCGCTCGTGGAGAAGGGGGGCGACGTGAACGCTCCCGGTGCCGACGGCACCACGGCGCTGCACTGGGCCGCCCAGCGCGGGAGCGAGGAGATGGTGACGCAGCTCCTGCGCGCCGGCGCCAAGCCATCGGCCGCGAACCGGTACGGCGTGGTGCCGCTGCAGGTGGCCGCCACGGTGGGGAACCCGCAGGTCGTGCAGCGCCTGCTTGCGGCCGGGGCCGACCCCAACGCCGCCAACGCGGACGGGGAGACCGTGCTCATGATCGCGGCGCGAACCGGCGACGCGCAGGTCGTCCGGCAACTGATCGTCGCCGGCGCCAAAGTGGACGCCCAGGAAGGCTGGAAGGGGCAGACCGCCCTGATGTGGGCGGCGGCCGAAAACAATCCCGCGGCCATGCAGGTGCTGCTCGAGGCCGGCGCCGACGCCAAGGCCCGGTCCCGCGGCGGCGTCTTCACGCCGCTCCTCTTTGCGGTGCGCGCGGGGCATGTTCCCGCGACCCGTGTCCTGCTGGATGCCGGCGTCGACGTGAACGCACCGCTGCCGGACGGCACGAGCCCGTTGATTCTCGGGCTGATCAACGCGCACTTCGAGCTGGCGTCGTTCCTGCTCGATCGAGGCGCGGATCCGAAGGCCGACCGCCAGGGCTGGACGGCGCTCCATCAGATCGTCTGGGCCCGGCGCCCCAACACCGGGTTCAACCTGCCAGGGCCGGCGCCCACCGGCGGTGTCGACAGCCTCGACGTGGTGCGACAGCTTGTCAAGCTGGGCGCCGACGTCAACGCACGGCAGACGCGCGAGCCACGCGACGGGTATCGCAACCAGCTGAACCGCATTGGTGCCACGCCGTTCCTGCTGGCGGCCAAATCCGTAGACCTGCCGCTGATGCGGCTGCTGCTCGAACTGGGCGCCGATGCCAGCATTCCGACCGAAAGCGGCACGACCTCGCTGATGGCCGCGGCCGGTGTGGGCATCTGGGCACCGGGCGAGAACCCGGGCACGGACGACGAGGCGCAGGTGGCCGTGAAGCTGGCGTACGAGGCCGGCGGCGGGGGGGTGAACGACGTCGACAACAACGGCGAGACGGCCGCGCACGGCGCGGTGTACCGGGCCGGCTCGATTGCCGTCCTGACCTTCCTGATCGAGAAGGGCGCCCGGATCGACGTGCGCAACAAGAAGGGGTGGACGCCGCTCATCGCGGCGGACGGCGTGGAGTACACGCCCAACGTTCTCAAGCGGTACCCGGAAACCGCAGCCTTTCTGCGCGAACAGCTGGCCGCCAAGGGGTTGCCGGTGCCGCAGCCCCTCGACAGTCCCCCTGGCCCACGAGCCTCCACCGGAGACGCCGCGCGCTGAGGGCTCGACCACGCCGTCGCGTCATGTGACAAGACGTGCGAGACGACGACGGCTCCGTGCCGGCAAGAATTGAGACATCTGCGCGCCCAGGCGCCAGAAGATACGGGGAACCGCGCCGGCACATCCCCTGCAGCGGCTGGTACGCCGGGCATTGAGCCAGGCAGCGAACAGCGTTATTCTCCGTGGGGCAGCGGATGCCGACCATTGAAGAACAGGTGGCGTACATCGAGGGGCAGATGAGCGAGCAGTCGCACGCGCTGCTCGAGTTGCGGGATGCGATCCGCCACCTCGATCAGAAGATGGACGCCCGCTTCGACCTCGTCGACCGGCGCTTCGTCGGCGTCGATCAGCGGTTCGAGACGTTCGACTCCCGCTTCGATGCCATCGACCGTCGCTTCGAGGCCATCGATCTCAGGTTCGACGCCATCGAGCGTCGCTTCGAGGCGATTGATCGGCGCTTCGAAACCATCGATCGTCGATTGGAAGCCGTTGATCGTCGCTTCGACGCTATAGAACTTCGCTTCGAGGCCATGGATCGCCGTTTCGACGCCATCGATCGGCGCTTCGAGACCATGGATCGTCGCTTCGAGACCGTCGACCGCCGGCTCGAATCCCTCGACGACAAGATGTCGCGCCAGTTCGTGTGGTTGGTCGGTGCGCAGGTGACGACGCTCGTGGCCATCGTCGGCGCCTTGCTGGCGCGAAGCTGAGCTCCAGCTGCCTGTGGCCGCGACGCCCACGTCTTCGCCCCCTCGAGTTGCCCTGCTGCACGGCCAAGTCGCGTTGGTCGCTGGAGCCACTCGAGGAGCCGGGCGCGGCATCGCGCGTGCCCTGGCCGAAGCAGGGGCCACGGTGTACTGCACGGGCCGGAGCGTCGCCGGTGCCCCTTCGCCTTACAAACGACCCGAGACCATCGACGAAACGGCGGCGCTGATTGCGGCAGACGGCGGACGCGCGATCGCGGTCCGGTGCGATCACACCGACGCGGTGCAGGTCGAGGCCCTGGTCGCCCGCATCCAGAAGAAGCATCGCCGGCTCGACGTGCTGGTGAACAGCATTGCCGGCGAGGAGCCTCTGATGGGGCAATACGGCTCGTTCTGGGAAGTGGACCTGACGCATGCCGATCTGGTGCTTCGACAGGCCCTCGTGTCGCACATCCTCACGGCCAAGCTCGTGGCGCCGGGCATGGTTCGGCGCAAGCGCGGCCTCATCGTGGAGGTGACCGAGAACGACGTCCTCGGCGGCGGCGGAAACCCGCTGGCCTGGTCCGTCAAGCTGTCGATCAAGGGGCTGGCGCTCAACATGGCGGGCGAGCTGCGGGAACACGGAGTGACCGCCGTCGCCATCACGCCAGGGTTCCTGCGGTCCGAGGCCATGCTGGAGCACTTCGGCGTGACGGAGGAGAACTGGCGGGATGCCGGCGCGAAGGACAGCAATTTCCTGGAGTCGGAATCTCCGCTCTTCGTCGGGCGAGCGGTGGCGGCGCTGGCCGCCGATGCGCGGATGATCGAGCGGACGGGGCAGCTCTGGAGTTCCTGGGAGCTGAGCCGCGACTACCGGTTCACCGACGCCGACGGCCGGCGACCCGATTGGGGCGCCAAGGCGGAACTCGACTTCTCGATGTTCCCGCCGTCCTTCCTGGACATGTACCGCACGGGGTTGGAACTGCAGCGCGACTGGCTGAACAATCTGGCCGCGCGAACGGAACGATGGCTGCGCCAGTTGCCACCCGCAAAGGCCGCCAGGGGCCGGGCTCGCCCGCCCGTCGCACGCCGGCGGCGAGTGGCTCCGCCGAAGAGACGCGCCAAGCGCTAGCGAGGCTGCGCCTCGTTAGCGTAGATCTTGGTGAAGCCGTTGCGGCTGTTCGTCACGGTGAAGCTGCCGTTGGTCTGCGCCACGATCTTCAACCAGTAGGCAGGTCCGTCGTGCGCGGGCACGGCCGGCGCCTGCGCGCCGCGCGCCACGGGTGTCATCGGCGCGATCGGCATCGCCGGCTGCGGCTGGTCGAACAGGTTGGCGATGAACGCCCCCGGCACTGTGTACTCCTGGCCGCTCAGCTCCGAGAAGTGCACCTGCCACACGTCTTCGAGCCGCGGCGCCGTGAACAGGATCCGCATCGTGTCCGGCTGCCCACCCTTGCGTACGCCGTTGTTCACGACCGCTGCGCGCGGCCGGACCGCGTGGACCAGCGCCTCCGAGTTCGAGCTGAACTGCCCGTGCCGGGACGCCACGAACAGGTCGACGGCGCCGACCCGGTTGGCCGGGCACATCAGGTCGAACTCCTGGTTCCACGGGAGGTCGGCCAGATACAGCAGACGGAACCTCCCGAATGTGACATGGCTGCCGACCGACTGCTCGTCCTCGGTGTTGCCCACCGGCTGGCCCGACACCGGGTTCACGTCGTGCCTGCGGAAATTGGCGCAGTACGGATTCGGCTGGCCAGCTCCGGGAAGCGCGGACTTGATGGTCTCCTTCGCCGACGTGACGATACGCCACTCCACCCCGGCCATCGGGATCCGGTAGCCCGGTGTCGCCACGACGCGCTTCGCCTTGGCGTGGAGCGCCGCGTACTGCTGCATGATCCCGTCGATCTGCGCGCCCGGTTGCACGATCGGCCCGTGGTCGATGAACTCGAGCACGGGGATGCGCGCCGCCACCTCCGCGATGCCACCGATGTGGTCGGCGTGAAAGTGCGTCGTGATCAGATGGTCGATACGCGTGACGCCAGCATCCCTGGCGGCCGCGAGAATGCGCTCGGCGTCGCGCACCGCGGCGGCCCCACCGTTGCCGGTGTCGATGAGCACCGACTCGCCGGACGGCGAGACGTGCAGCTGGGCGTTTCCGCCTTCGACGTCGATGACGTAGATCGTCAGCCCCTTCGACGATTGAGCCTGTGCCGCCGAAGCCGCTGCGAGCGCGAGCAGGGCGCCCAGAAATAGCGTCACGCGAGATGTCCGCATATGCCTCCGGCGGGGCGGGTCGGTTGCCACGGGTTCAGATATTCAGCGGGCCCGTGCTGTCGCCGATGCCGTCCACGCGCGCGCCCATCTTGTCGAGCATGCTCAGGAGCAGGTTCGCCATGGGCGTCTGGGGCGCGTAGCGCACGTGGCGTCCACCACGGAGCGTGCCCGAGCCGCCGCCGGCCACCACCACGGGCAGCGGATCGAAGTTGTGCTCGTTCCCGTCGCTGAGGCTGCTGCCGTACAGGATCATCGAGTGGTCCAGGAGGTTGCCGTCGCCGTCCGGCGTCGCGCGCAGCTTCTCGAGGAAATAGGTCAGCGCCTTCACGTGGTACTGGTTCAGGACGGCGAACTGATCCATGTTGCGCCGCTCGTTGGAGTGGTGCGACGCGTTGTGGAAGCCCTCGCGGACACCGCTCCCCGGATAGACGGCGTTACTGTTCTCGCGCGCCAGCATCAGCGTGGAGATACGCGTGATCTCAGCCTTGTAGGCCAGGACCTGCAGGTCGAACATCAGCTTCAGGTGGCTCTCGAAGTCTCCGGGGATGCCCGTCGGCACGTCGGGCAGCTCCAGGTCGCCCGACAGCTTCGCGTCGAACTGCTGCACGCGCCGCTCGATTTCCCGGACCTCGTCGAGGTATTCGCGCAGCCGCCGCCGGTCTCCGGCGGGGAGGTCTTTCTCGAGCGACGGCACCTGCTGGCGGATCGAGTCCAGCAGGCTCTGCGCCTGCTGCCGCCGTTCCTGGCGCTGCGCCGCGGTGCCGCCGTCGCCGAACAACCGCTCGAACACCACCTGCGGGTTGTTCTCCATCGGCATCGGCAGCGTGGCCGACTTCCAGGACAGCGTGTTGCGGTACGCGCACGTGAAGCCGGCGTCGCCGCACGTCAGGTTCAGCGGCTCGAGAGACAGTTCGATGGACGGGAGCGGTGTGTCCTGCCCCACGTGCGCCGCGGCCACCTGATCGACCGTGATGCCGACGTAGGCCTCGTTCTTCTTCACCGGGTGCGCGCCGCTCAGGAACACGGCCGCCGCACGCACGTGGTTCTCGGCGCCACCCGTGTCCTCGCCGGTCCAGGGCGCCACGGCCTTGTGGGCGAGGTTGCTCACCACGGTGACCCGATCCCGGAACGCCTCCAGCGGCTTCAGAATCTCGGAGAACTCGAACGCGGTGCCTTCGCCGGAAGGCGTCCACTTGTCCATCGTGGCGCCGTGCGGGATGTAGATGCAGCCGAGCCGGCTCTTCGGGGCGGCCGCGGTCTGGGCCAGGGCCGTTCCGGCCGGCACCATCGACTCGAGGAGCGGCAGCGCCACGGTGACACCTGCGCCCCGCAGGAACGTGCGCCGCGAGAGATGCTTCTTGGTGATGAAGGTCACGGCTGCGTTCCTCCTGCGGTATCGGACGCCTTGGTCTTCATCTGAAACGGCGCGCTGCGCACGATGCCGCCGACGATGGCCGACAGGCGATAGTCGGCGCGCGCGGCGTCCCGGACGATGGCTCGCACGGCCGGCATGTCGAAGTATTCCACGCGGCGGCCCAGGGCGTAGGTGAGGAACTTCTCCGAGGCCGTCGTCGCGAACGCCTCCCGCCGGTCCAGGAGCGCCCCGCGCAGGCTGGCGGGGCCGGACAGGACGGTGCCGTCGGCCAGCTTGCCCGAGGCATTCACGGGGACGCCGCCGTCGATGTCGCGCCACTTGCCGGCCAGGTCGAAGTTCTCGAGCGAGAAACCGATCGGGTCCATCACGGCGTGGCACGACGCGCAGGACGCGTTCGCGCGGTGCCGCTCCAGGCGTTGGCGCAGGGAGGTGGGGCCCGCGCCGGCCGCGGTGGACTCCTCGAGGTTGGTTTCGACGCCTGGCGGCGGCAGCGGCACCGGGGCGCCCAACAGGTTCTCCAGGATCCACTTGCCGCGCTTCACGGGCGACGTGCGGTTGCCCACGGAGGTGGCGGTCAAGACGCTCCCGTGTCCCAGCAGCCCCCGACGGGCGTCGTCGGGAAGCGTCACGCGCCGAAACCGGCTGCCCCTGACGTTTGCCAGACCGTAGTGCCTGGCCAGCCGCTCGTCCACGAAGGTGTAGTCGGCCTGCAGGAGGTCCAGGATGCTGCGATCCTCGCGCAGGATCGTCTCGAAGAGCAGCTCCGTCTCGCGCTTGAAGGCGTAGCGCAGGTTCCCGTCGAACTCCCGCGTCGCCGGAGCGGCGTCGGCGAGCTGCCGCAGGAGTAGCCATTGGCCGGCCACGTTGTCCACCAGCGCCTGGGCGCGAGCGTCCGCTAGCATCCGCCGTGTTTGCTGATCCAGCACCGCGCGGTCCTTCAGGCGTCCGGCCGCGGCCAGCGACAGGAGCTCTTCGTCCGGGATGCTGCTCCACAAGAAGAAGGAGAGGCGCGACGCCAGCTCGAGGTCGCTGATCCGGTATGCCGTACCCACGGGAATGTCCGAAGGCTCGCGTTCGAATCGGTACGTGAACCGGGGATCGACCAGCACGCGCGCCAGCGCGTATTGGATGCCCGCTTCGAACCCACGCAGCTCGTAGCCGGATCGGTAGAAGCCGAGGAGCGCCTCGATCGGGGGATCGGTGGGCGCCATGGGCGACCGGAACGCGCGGCCTGCCAGCCGCGCCAGGATGCTTCGCGCGCACGCCGTTTCCTCGCTGGGCGCCGCGGGCCGGCACACGAAGATGCGGCGGCGGCTCGGCGTGTCGCCGGATCCGGTGGGTGCGAAGGGGCCCGTGATGGAGAAGCTCTGCACGCCGACGCTGGTGGCAAACTCGGCGAACAGGTCGTCCACGCCGCGCGCGTTGGCCTTTCGCACCACGGCCACGCCCACTGCGTGGGGACCGGCCGGTACCTTCAAGCGCACTTCGCGTGCGACTTCGCGCCCGGTCAGCACGCGCAGCCGCTCGCCATCCAGCGTGATCTCGATCGCCTCGTCGCCGCCCACTGCCGGGAGGCCGAAGCCCGAGCCCGACCGGCCCACGCGGAAGTCGTACTCCGCGTCCAGCGGGAAGACGTGCTGGACGGTGATGCCGCCCCGCGTGCCGAGGGGCTGACCCTCGAAGTGCGTGGCTTGCAGCGCTCCACGTGGCGCCGTATAGGTGCTGATGCCGGAGCTGGTCGTCGGGTCTCCGACGGCGAGCCGGCTGATGCGCGCCGCCGCCGAGACGTAGGCCTGCATCAGTGCGGGCGACACGCTCAAGGCCGACGCGATGTTGTCGAAGCCTTCCGACGAGTCGTCGCCCGGCAGGAGCCGGGACGCGTCGATTGGCAGATCCAGCAGATCGCGCACCGCGTTGGCGTACTCCGCGCGGTTCAGCCGGTGCAGCACACGCGTGCCTGGATTTGGCGTGCGTGATGCGGCGCCGTCCACGACGCCCTCGATGTGCGCCGCCAGCCGGTCCAGCGTCGCGCGATCCGGCCGCGGCGCGCCGCTTGGCGGCATCATGCCCGTGCGGATCTTCCGCACGGCCTTTTCCCATGTCGCGGCCCGAGCTCCGGCTTGGGCCACGTCGAGCGCCGCTAGCGAAAGGCCGCCGGCCTTCACCCGGTCGCTGTGGCACGTCACGCAGTAGCGTGTGACGACGGTTTGCGGTTCAACGGCCGCCGGCCGAGCGGAAGCCTGGCTGGCGGCGTCGACCGGCAACCCGGCGCCCACGTGGGCCAGCATGGCGATGAGGAACGCTCCCGCCGCGACGACCGTACGTCGGCTCATCTCGCCGTTGCCCCCAGCTTCTCCAGCAGTGCGATCGTGGCCGGCTTGCGTTCAGCGCCCACGGCCGCCAGGAACACGCCCTCCGCCCAGCGGAGGGGCGTGCGCCCTTCCTTGTCCTTCACGTCCAGCCGCGCGCCGCGCGATACCAGCAACTCGATGATGTCGTTGGAGCCCCGATTGGCCGCGCCGAGAAGCGCCGTCAGCCCCATCGAGTTGGCGGCGTTCACGTCGGCGCCCAGTTCCAGGCACAACGCCACGGCGTCCAGCCGTGCTTTTGGCGACTCGGTGTAGGTTTGCGCCACCACCCAGTTCACGCCGGCCGCCGCCATGAGCGGCGTCGTGCCCGCGGGCGTCGCCAAATTCGGGTCTGCACCGTACTGCAGCAGAAGCCGCATCGTGGTGGTGTCGGCCGACAGCGCCGCCCGCAGGAACGGCGTTTGCCCGGTGAAGTCCACCCACGACACGTCGTTCAGCGAGTAGAGCCAGCGGCGGCTGGGCGGTACCTCGCGCGTGCGCACGTTCGCGTTGGCGCCTTTGTCCAGCAGGAGCTTGATGAAGTCCAGGATCGGCGCGCGGTCCACGCCGTTGTCGGTGGGGCTGTCCTGGTCGTTGTTGTTCATGTCGAGGTTGCGATATTCCACGGCTGCCCAGAGCGGCGACCGTCCCCAGAAGTCGTCCGCGTTCACGTGGGCGCCGCGGTCCAGGAGCAGCCGCGCGACGTCGAGCCGGTTGTTCAAGATGGCGGTCAAGAGCGGCCGGATGCCGTTGGCGTCGGCGAGCTCGACGTCGGCGCCCGCGGCCACCAGAGCCCGGGCCGCATCCAGCCGGCCGTCGCGCGCCGCGTACAGGAGCGGTGTCATGCCGCCCTTGGCTTCCAGTCGCCGCCCGCGATCGGGAAGACCGCCGCGGTTGATGCCGACGCCTTCCGACCCGCAACCGGTGCCCTTGCAGGGCAGGACGAACGGGGGGAGGGGACCCTTGCGGGTCTGCGCGTTGACGTCGGCTCCCCGTTCGATGAGCAGCGTGACGGCCGCCGTGTGGCCCTCGCGGGTCGCGATCATCAGCGCCGTCTGCTGAAACTCGGGATCGCGCGCGTCCACGCGGGCCCCGCGATCCACCAGGACGCGCAGCGCGGCGGGCAGCCCGGTGCGGGCAGCCGTCATCAGCGCGGTCTCGCCGGTGGGGTCGGTGGTGTTCGGATCGACGCCGGCATCCAGCAAGCGTGCGATGAAGTCCGCGTTGCCGTTCACGCTGGCGAGGTACAAGGGCGTCACGCCATAGCGATCAGTGGCCCCGGCACGAGCCCCAGCTTTCAAGAGCGCGGCGGCGATGTCGAGGCGGTCCGCATGCGCGGCGGCGTGGAGGGCCGTGCTGCCGTCAACGCGCGGGGCGTTGACATCGGCGCCCTGCGCCAGGAGCGCCGTCACACGCGCCAGGTCCCCGCGCTCGGCCGCCGCGGCCAGCGGGACGTCCGAGGCTGCCCGCGCGTGGGTGGCCCAAAGCACCACGATGCAGGCGGCCGCCAGGAGCGCTAGCGAGGCTGCGCCTCGGACCGACGAGCATGCAGGCTCCGCCTCGCTAGGGCAGTGTCTGCTTGCCCCGCCTCCGGCGGGGGAGAAAACTTGACTCAATTGGTCTGGATTTCGAGTGGTCAAGTTTTCTAGTCGCATTCGCATCGGGGGAATTTTACTCCCGCCGGCCCTACGCAGGCCGCTGGCTCAATCGACCCCGAGAAGGATTAACCTGCCACGAATGAAGGCCGACAGCCGCGACCCATCCGCACCTGGCCCGGACCCTACGCTGCACCGTCCGCCGGGGCCTGGCGGCCCCGAAGTGGCGCGCCTGCTCGACGACGCGGTGGTGCGCGTGAAGCGCTACCTCGATTCCCTGGACACGCGCTCCGTGCGTCCCGATCCGAAGGCCGTCGAGGGCCTCGCGGCGTGGCGGCACCCGCTACCGCAGGCGCCCACCGATCCGCACGAGGTGCTGAAGCGGCTCGACGAGACCGGCACGCCGGCCACGATGGCGATGCCGAGCGGCCGGTTCTTCGGCTTCGTGATCGGTGGCTCATTGCCGGTATCGGTGGCCGCGCACTGGCTCGCGTCCGCGTGGGACCAGAACGTCGGCATGTATCCGATCACTCCCGCGGTGGCCGAGCTCGAGCAGGTTGGACTCGACTGGATGGTGGACCTGCTCGGACTGCCGCCCCGCACCGGCGGCGCGTATGTGACCGGCGCCACGATGGCGAACTTCACGAGCCTCGCCGCCGCGCGGCGCGACGTGCTGTTGCGCGCCGGCTGGGACGTCGAGCGCGACGGCCTCTACGGGGCACCCGAGACTACGGTGGTGGTGGGCGCCGAGGTGCATCCGACCCTGACCAAGTCGCTCGGTCTCCTGGGTCTCGGGCGCTCGCGCGCCGTCGTGGTGCCGGTGGACGCCCAGGGCCGCATGCGCGCGGACGCGTTCCCCGAGCTTCGCGGGCCCTCGATCGTGTGCCTGCAGGCCGGCAACGTGAACACCGGATCGTTCGACCCGCTTGCGGAACTGATCCCGCGCGCGAAGGCCGCGGGCGCGTGGGTGCACGTGGACGCGGCGTTCGGCCTGTGGGCGGCGGTGTCGCCGCGCTTGAGGCACCTCGTCGAGGGCATCGAGGGCGCCGACTCGTGGGCGACCGACGCGCACAAATGGCTCAACGTGCCGTACGACTGCGGGCTGGCGTTCGTGCGCGAGCCCGAGGTGCTGCAGCGCGCGATGGCGGTGACCGCCGAGTACCTGCCGGTGGGCGCGCGGCGCGATCCCTCGCACTACACGCCCGAGCTCTCGCGGCGGGCGCGCGGCGTCGAGGTGTGGGCGGCGCTGCTGTCACTGGGCCGCGACGGGGTGCGCGACATGATCGAGCGCTCGTGCCGCCACGCGACGCGGTTTGCCGAAGGGCTCCGCGCGGCCGGCATCGAGGTGCTGAACGACGTCGTGCTCAACCAGGTGCTGGTCTCGTTCGGGAGCCCGCAGCAGACCGAACGGGCGATCGCCGCGATCGTGGCCGACGGCACGTGCTGGGTGGGCGGCACCGTGTGGCAGGGGCGCACCGCGATGCGTATCAGCCTATGCTCGTGGGCGACTACTGAAGAAGAGGTCGAGCGCAGCCTCGACACGATGGTGCGGGCGGGAAAGCTGGCGTAGCGCTCTTTTCAAAACAGGTAAAGTCCACCAAGGACGCCGCCGACCACCGTGCCAACTGGAGCACCGATGAGGGCCCCCATCAGGCCGGGGTCGTCGCAATGACACCGGTCCCCTTCAATCCAGGATCCGATGACGCCTCCGGCGAAGAGGCCACCGGCAGCACCCACGATGGCGCCAAGGATGCGTCGAGTGGGCGTCCGTTTTCCCGGGTTTCCCTGGCGCGCCTGGGGTCGGTCGTTTCCAGCGCGCTGCTCGATGTCACGCGCCGGCACTAGCGGCGTCGAGAGGCGAAGTGCCTGAGCCAGCAACGGCTCACTGCGTACTTCTCGTACTTCGCCAGCCGGCGCTGGCGTCCATCCATTGCTCGCCACGCTTTGCGCCAGCGTCGTCGCTGGCATGAGCAGGAGACAGCCGATCGCGAGCGCGCGCGTGCACCTCAGCTTTTGCAACATTTTCTCCTCGGGGCGTGCTTCTATCGAAATACTGCAAGTTCGATACCGGCGCCAGGATGGCGCTTCTGCAAGCTCTTCAGGGCGCCGCTACCAGGCCCCGACCAGGCGTAGTGCCGCCACCGCCGCGAAGGCCAGCAGCAGACCATCGAACAGGCGCTGTGGCACGTGCTGCGTCATCCGTCGGCCAATGGCGATCCCTGCGAACACGACCGGCAGCAGAACCAGGTTCAGAAACAGTGTCTGCGGGCCGATCAGGCCGAGCCCGGCGCTCAACGGCACTTTCGAGAGATTGACGATCATGAAGAACCACGCGCCCGTGCCGACCAGCTCGTACTTCGGCAGCCCGACCGCCAGAGCGTAGAGCACGAAGATCGGGCCGGCGGCGTTGGCCAGCATGGTCGTTACACCGGCCAGCAGGCCCATGGTCCAGGCGAAGACGCGGGAGTGCGGCACGTCGGCAAACAGGCCCGGCCGCGCCATCCGTACGACCTGCATCAGGATCAGCAGCAGCACGATCGTTCCGATGAGCGGCGAGAACCGCGACTCGTCGAGCCGTCCCATCAGCGCGAAACCGAGCAACACGCCGACGAGTGTCGCGGGCAGCATCCGGCGGATGTAGACCCACTGCGCGTGCTGCCGGAACGCGCGAACCGCCCACACGTCGGCCGCGATCAGCATCGGCAGGATGATGCCGGTCGACGTGCGCGCGCCGAAGATGAACGCGAAGACGACGACGTGCACCAGGCTCATGCCCGGGAATCCGGCCTTCGAAATGCCCATCCCGAGCGCGCCGGCGATGGCCAGCAGCCACTGTGCCGTGCTCAGCGACGGCATCGGCGCTTGCCCCTCTGCCCGCTGATCGCGCTCAGGCCTGGCAGGTCTCTACTTGCGCGGCTGGCACCGGGCCGCCTTGTTCGACGGATCGGTGGGGTCCGTGCCCCGGCCTCGACCCGGGAGGTCGCGATACGCCCGGTGGCAGTTGGCACATGCGTCGGACAGGTCGCCGGTGGCCTCCGCCACGGCCTCCTGGTTTCGGGTCTGCACCACCTTGTACGTGCGCCGGGCGACCGCAATCATCTCCTCGGTGAACTTGATCCAGTCGGCGTCGGTCACGGGGGCCGCTCGTCCGTTCTCGCACCGGATGCCGGGCGCCAGCATCAACGGCGAGGCATCCGCCAGCGCCAGCGCCGCGTTGTCGATCAGTTCCCAGCCCTTGTAGATGCCCATGCCCCAATCGACGAACGAGAAGCCGGCCGCCTGGTTGTCCGCCGACGGCGGCGGCGCAGGGGCGGCCGGGTCGCGCGTCTGGACGGTGAAGACCAGGTTCGAGTTCGTGAAGAAGATGCCGCGCATCAACTGCGCCATGTTGCCCAGCGGCGGATACACGCGCGCGCCGGCGGTGGATGGTGCGGCGGCCTGAGCCACGAGTTCCGCCGGCCAGGTGATCCGATCCAGCGCCGCCGCGTCGGCGGTCAGCTCCGTGCCGCCGGCCGGGAAGCCTCCCTTGGCCAGGACGTGCGCCACGAGCTCGGTGGACTGCTGCGGTGTGAGCGTGCCCGCCGCATCGGCCGGCATCGTGAAGCGAATCTTGTTGACCAACTCCGACAACGGTTGCCGGGCCCAGATGCTCACGAAGGCGGTGCCGACGAGCGGCGGCCCTTGCGCGCCTTCCAGCGCGCCGCCGTGGCAGGTCGCGCATTGCTTCTCGTAGAGGGCTTGACCGCGGGCGGCTTGCGCGGCCGTGAACACGCCGTCCCTGACGGTGCGTGCGGCCTGCGCGTGCCCGAGGGTGACGGCGCACGCCACCAGCCAGGAGGCGGCCAGAACGCCGGTCAGGACGCGCCAACTGCTGAGGGTTGCAAGAACGTGGTGCGGCGTGGACATGACCCCTCCGTGATCACGCGTGATCGCGCGACGCTAGCGGAGCTCCGGACGGTTCGAGACGGAGCTTCACGAGGCCGCCAGGATACACCAGCGTGCTATCGTGGCCCGTCGTGGAGATTCGCGGCGTTCACATCGAGGACACGTTCGCCGAAGCCTTCGGCATGCGCGCGGCACGCGTCGTCGTCACCGGGAAAACGCGCAAGTGGGCCATGGCCGCGGCCACCAAGATGACGGGGTTCGCGACCTCGGTCATCGCGTGCAAGTGCGAGGCGGCGATCGAGCGGGAACTCGGGCCCGACGAGACCCCCGACGCGCGCCCGGGCGTCGCCGTCCTGCTCTTCGCGATGGACAGCGAAGGGCTTGGCAAGCGCCTCACCGAGCGTATCGGCCAGACGGTGCTGACGTGCCCCACCGCCAACTGCTTCGACGGGTTGCCCGACGCGCCCGACCGCGTGGCCGCCGGCCGCGCCTTGCGCGTCTTCGGTGACCGGTTGCAGGCCAGCAAGGTGATCGGCGGGCTGCGCTATTGGCGCGTGCCCGTGATGGAGGGGGAGTGCCTGCTCCAGGAGAGCTTCGGGCTCCACAAGAAGGGCGTGGCGGGCGGCAACTTCCTGATCCTGGCGGACAGCGACGACGCCGCGCTGGCGGCGGCCGAAGCGGCCGTCGACGCGATCGACGGCACGCCGGGCGTCATCCTGCCGTTCCCCGGCGGGGTCGTGCGCAGCGGCAGCAAGGTCGGCGCTCGGGGGTACGCGGGCATGATTGCCTCGACCAACGACGCCTATTGCCCAACCGTGCGGCCGTTGACGAAGACGGCGCTCCCGGACGGCGTGAACGCCGTCCTCGAGATCGTGCTCGATGGGCTCAGCGCGGACGCCATCGCCGCGGCGATGCGCGCCGGCATCGACGCGGCCTGTCGTCCGGGCGTGCGCGCCATTTCCGCCGGCAACTACGGCGGCAAGCTCGGGCCGTACCACTTCCACTTGCGCCAGGTGATGGCCCCCGCCGGCGCATGAGCGACGTCGTTACCCTAACGTTGCGCGCGCGGCCCGAGCAGCCTCTCGAGGTGGAGGGCCTGACACCCGACGGTTGCGCCGCGCTGTCGGAACTGGCGATCGCGTCGCTCCCCGTCTGGACGGGCGGGCGGCACGCCGCGCTCGGAGACTTCTTCAGCGTTCGGGGTGGCCGTGCGGCACACGTGCGTATCGTCGGCGACCTCCGTGATGTCCACGGGCTCGGCGCCGGCACGGGCGCTGGAGAGCTGACCATCGACGGGCCCGCGGGGCACCGCGTCGGCGCGGGCATGAGGGGCGGGGTCGTCATGGTCCACGGACCTGTGGGTGACGACGCCGGGCTGGCCCTGGCGGGCGGCACGTTGCGGGTGCAAGGGGATGCGGGCCACCGACTCGGGGCGGCGTCGCCCGGGGCGTCGAAGGGCATGACGGGCGGCGAGATCATCGTCGCGGGTCGGGTAGGGGATGATGCGGCGGCGCGCGCGCGTCGCGGGCTGGTGGTCGTGGGCGGCGGCACCGGCGCCTGCGCGGGGCGCGCGATGGTTGCGGGGACGCTGGTGGTGTTCGGCCGCGTCGGCTTGTCGCCCGCCGAAGGCAACAAGCGAGGGTCGCTCGTGTGTCTCGGCGGTGTCAACGTGCCGGCAACCTACCGTTTGGCGTGCATATACGAGCCGCCCTTCGTTCGAGTGCTGATGACGTATCTGGCGCGTCGCCACGGCCTGGCCATCGATCCCCAGGCTCGGGATGGGCTGTACCGGCGGTACTGCGGCGATGCGGCCGGGCCGGCCAAGGGCGAGATCCTGGAGCGCGTCGAATAGGGCTTTCCGATAGTCTCGTTCCGCGATAATCTTCCCGTGTCCCACCGTGCGAGGCGCGGGTCGATTCCGGCGACAGGGCTGGCTGCCCAACCGCGACGCGCCTTGTGTTCCCCCATCGAGAACCCCGCTGCATGTCCATTTACTTAGTAAATCCTAGCGACATTTCCTTCGGCACGGCAGTCATCACTCCCCGCTGGCTCTACGTCTTGGCTGCCGCGACGCCAGCCATCTACGGCGACCCGGTGATCGTGGACGAGACGCTCGAGCCGCTGGACTTCAGCCGGATCGGGCCCGGCGACGTGGTCGGCATCGGCATTCACACGAGCAACGCCTTGCGCGGCTACAAGATTGGCAGGGCAGCGCGCGAGCAGGGCGCCAAGGTGGTCTTTGGTGGGATCCACGCGACGTTGTATCCGGACGAGGCACACGAGTTGGGTGGCGCGCACAGCGTCGTCAAAGGCGACGGCGACCTGGTGTGGGCCCAAGTCCTCAAGGCGTGCCATGACGGCATGCACATGCCCATCTATGACGGCGGTCGCGTTGGTGCCGACAGCTTCCGCCAGGCGCGATGGGACCTGCTGCCGGCCGACAAATACATGTGGGCGTCGGTGCAGACCGTGCGCGGCTGTCCGAAGCACTGCTCGTTCTGTTCCGTCTGGAGAACTGACGGCCAGGAGCCGCGCCAACGGGGTGTGGATGCCGTCGTCACGGAAGTCGTCCAGTTGCGGCGCCTCGGCTTCCGCTTCATCGCGCTGGCCGACGACAACTTCTACCCGGTCTCGCTGGCGGACCTGGAGATGGCGGGGCGCCGGGAAGACAAGACCAATCTGTTGAAGCTGCAGGCGCTGCGCGCCGAGCGATTCGAGTTGATGGACAAGCTGGCGAAGCTCCCCAACGATCTCGTGTTCTATACCCAAATCACGATGGAGGCCGCCGAGGACACCGAGTTCCTGGACGCGATGTCCCGGGCGCACATCCGCGGCGCGCTGGTGGGCGTGGAGTCGGTGACCGAGGCGGGGCTGAAGGACGTGTTCAAGGGCTTCAACCTGCACGGCGACGCGCTGGTCAACCGGCTCAAGGTGTTCAAGAAACACGGGATTCACGTGCTGGGGTCGTTCATCTTCGGGTTGCCCAGCGACCGGGCCGAAACGTTCGACGCGACGGCCGCCATGGCCCAGAAGGCCGATGTGACCTTCGCGCAGTTCGTGACGTTGACGCCGTTTCCCGGCACCGTGGATTTCATGAAATGGGAGAAGGAGATCGCCTCGAAGGCTCCTCTCGTCAATGGCCGTCCGATCAGCCGCTACTGGCTGATCCCCCAGGGAGAACGCCCCAAGATCTTCTCGCCCCACCCCACGCTGACCGCCGAGGAGATTCGCGTCCGGACGCAGGAGGTGTGGGACAAGTTCTACAGCGTGCCGCAGGTGTGGGCGCGCTCGCGGGTGGTCAAGTCTCTGCGCAACCGCTTGGCCTTCCTGCTCCTGTCGAAGCTCTATCGCCAGATGTACGCCAACACGGGCATCTCGACCGACAGCGCGCGTGTGGCCCGGTCGACGCGGTGGGCGCGGCTCCTCGCCCGTCCGGCCAGGCGTTTGTTCATCGCGCGCCCGATGCCGCAACTGCAGGTCCCGACCTAACGGGGTAGCGAGAGATGCTCTGGTCCCGGGCAGTACGGGCCGCGTCCAGCCTGGTGTCGTTGTACGGGCGTGGCGCCCTGGGGCTGCGAACGTTGTGTCCCGATCTGGTGGCGATCCACCTGTGGCACAGCGTCGGCCCGATCGACGACCCGCGCCGGCGGTGCTTCGACCAGTCCGATCTCGCGAAGGGCGCGTCGTCCCACTGCGAGCTTTCCGTCTTCGAGGCGCAGGTCGCCTCGATTCGACGCGACTTCCGCGTGGTCTCACTGGCCGAAGGTGTGTCACTCCTCGGGTCGGGCCAGCGCGGCTACGGCTGGTGTGCTGCCCTGACCTTCGACGACGGCTTCGCCAGCACGGTCGAGTCGGCGCTGCCGTGGCTGCACGCGCAGGGCCTCCCATCCACCCTGTTCGTCAACGCCGACCTGGCCGCCCGCACCGGGGTAAAGAACGTGGACCTGATCATCTACGGCCTCAACGTGCTGGGGTCGGCCCGCGTGGCCGCTGTGCTCCGCGCGGCTCATGCGCCCGCGCCGGAGCCCGAGCTGGCTGCCGGAACCTTCGACTTCCGGATCGTGGTCGGGCATCCCGCGTGGCCGGCGGCCAAGCAGATGCTGCTCGAGTCGCTTGGCACGTCGGAAGCCGGCTTTGCCGCCCAACTCGGTGTCTACGCGTCGTGGGATGCGTTGAGGGCGGTGCCGCCGGGCGTGACCATCGGCAATCATGGGGCGGCCCACGCCTACCTGTCGGCGCTCGACGACGACGAGATCGTGGCGGAGATTGAAGGTGGGTTCGACGCGATCCGTCGCGAGTTGTCCGTCGCGGACGCGCCATACGCGTTCGCCTTCGGGCAACCGCAGGATTTCCCCGCGGGCGCCGAACGCGTGGCCCGTGCGTCCCACACGGTCGTCGCGTCGGCGTTTGGCGGCATCAACCGTCCCGGCACGCCGCCACACCTGCTTCGCCGCGTGCCGATGTTCTCCTCCGCGAACGACCGCATGCGGGCCGAGTACGAGTTCCCTCCGCGCACGTTGCTGAGCCTGCTAGGCCCCTGACCTAGCTGCTAGGCGTCAGCTCCTTCGCAGCACCGTGAACGTGTCCACGACATCGATCACGTTGAAGCGCCCGTCTTGCAGGATCACCTCGCGCGTGCACCGCGCGCTGCCGACGTCGTCGAGGTTTCGCGTGGGGCTCGACCGGCTGTTGGGTAACAGGTAGACCCCGCCGCTGGCCAGCAGCGGATGCCACGCGTCCCACGTGGCCCGATATCCCTCGAACGTGTTGAGCGAGTCGCTGAAGATGAGATCGAACGGCCCGTCGGCGGCCAGGTGGCGTGCGGCTTCGAGGTCCGTCATCCGCACCCACTGCACGGTTCCGTTCTGCTCCTTGTCCACTTCACGCCGCGCGATGATTCGGTGGGCGCTGAAGCCGAGCTGGCCGGGAGCGTACGGGTCCACGGCCCGTAGCACGCCGTCGGGTGCCATCACGCGGCGCAGGCGGCGCGTGTTCACCCCGTGCCAGCACCCGATCTCGACAGGACGCCGCCGCCCGGCGCCATGCCGCTCGAGACACATGCACTCGGCCTCGGTGTACATGGTCGAGGCCTGGGCCAACCCCACGGTCCAGAGGGCAAAGTGCGTGAGCACGCGCATCCGCCGTGATGGTAACGCTGGAAGACGCGTGGCGGGGGCCCCGGTTCCGCGGGGCGGTTGACAAGGATGGCACGGCGGCACAACATCGGGCCGCGGCCGCGACGGGGCCGCCACGGCGCCAGGCTGGCGCCCTTTCAGGAGGTTCGATATGGCGCGGACGCGTCAACTGGTGTTCCTCGGGTTGGTGATGCTGGCCCTGGCGTGGCCGATGCCGGGCAGCGGCCAGCGCGGGGCGACGGGTGCGGACTGGAAAGCCTACGGCGCCGACGAGGCCAGCACGCGGTATTCCGCCCTGGATCAGATCAACCGCGACACGGTGAAGAACCTGCAGGTGGCGTGGACGTGGAAGTTCGACAACTTCGGCGGCCCTGCCAGCGAAACCGTGTCCACCGAGACGACGCCCTTGATGGTGAACGGCGTCCTGTACTTCACGGCCGGCGCCCGCCGCACGGTGGTGGCGGCACGTGCCACGACGGGGGAGACCTTGTGGACGTGGCGGCCCGACGAGGGCCGGCGGTTCGATGAGGCCCCGCGCAAGGTGCACCGCGGCGTGGCGTACTGGACCGACGGCAAGGAAGAACGCATCGTGGTCGTCACCCCGGGCTTCCAGCTGGTGTCGCTCGACGCCAAGACCGGGCAGCCGGCCGGGGCCTTCGGCCGCGCCGGCATCGTGGACCTCTTCACGCAACTGGACAACGACACCAAGCTGGACCCCACAGGCAAGATCGGCAACAGCTCGCCGCCCGTGATTTCGAACAACGTGATCGTGGTGGGCCCGGCCTTGACGCCCGGCGGCCGCGTGAACATCGCCAACGTCAAGGCCGACATCATGGGCTTCGATGCGCGCACGGGGAAGAAGCTGTGGACATTCCACACCATCCCTCGGGACGGTGAGCCGGGGGCCGAGACGTGGCTGGGCGACTCGCGGCAGTACACCGGCAACGCTGGCATCTGGGGACCCTTCAGCGCCGATCCCGAGCTGGGCTACGTGTACCTGAGCGTCGAGTCCGCCACCAACGACGTGTACGGCGGGCACCGTCCCGGCAACAACCTGTATTCGGATTCGCTGGTCTGCCTCGACATCAAGACCGGCAAGATGATCTGGTACCAACAGCTCGTCCATCACGACATCTGGGACTACGACATGCCGCCGGCGCCCATCCTGGTCAACTTGAACGTGGACGGGCGCCCGGTACGCGCGGTGGTGCAGCTCACCAAGCAAGCGTTCGCGTACGCGTTCGACCGCACCAACGGCCGTCCCGTGTTTCCGTGGGAGGAACGGCCCGTGCCGCAGACCGACGTCCCGAAGGAATGGACGGCGCCCACGCAGCCGTTCCCGTCCAGGCCCCCGGCTTTCGATCTGCAGGGCGTGTCCGTCAACGACCTCATCGACTTCACCCCCGAGCTGCGCGCCGAGGCGGTGAAGGCCGTGGCGAACTACAAGCTGGGTCCGCTGTATACGCCGCCCACGGTGGTCGTGCCCAACGGCAATCGCGGTACGATCGCGGCGCCGGGGCTGGGCGGCGGCGCCAACTGGCAGGGCGGCGCGGTCGATCCCGAAACCGGGTTCGTCTACGTGGGGTCCACGACCAACCCCGCCAATCTGGGACTGGCGCCGAACACGGATCGGGCGGCCACGCGCGTGGACGCCGATTACGTGCTCAACGGTCAGTTGCCGACGATTCAGGGGCTGCGGCTGCTGAAACCACCCTACGGTCGCATCACGGCGCTCGACATGAACAAGGGCACGATTGTGTGGCAGCGGCCCAACGGCGACACGCCGCCGGCCGTGAAGAACAACCCCGCGCTCAAGGGCCTGAACATCCCCCCGACGGGCAGTCCGTCTCAGGCGATGATCATGGTCACCAAGACGTTGCTCCTCGGCGGCGAGGGGTCTGGCGGCCAGCCGGTGTTCCACGCCTACGACAAGGCGACCGGGGAGGAGATTTGGCAGACACCGCTTCCGGGCGCGCAGACCAGTCTCCCGATGACCTACTCCGTCGACGGACGGCAGTTCGTGGTGATAGGCGTCCGGGGTAACGCGACCAGCGGCGCGCAACTGGTGGCGTTTGCCCTGCCCCTTCCGGCGCCTGCAGGTGGCGCCGGGCGCGGCGGTCGAGGCGGCCCGCCCGCCGGACAGGGGGCGCAGTAGCTCCCAAGCTGGCGTAGGATCGGCCTGCGTGCATGTGACAGCTCGGCTGGTTGCGGCCGTCGGTGCGGCGTTGGTGCTGGCGGCCGGGTCCGCCTACGCCCAACACGAAACGGCCTTCGACATCGAGGACGGGAGCCGCGCGTTTCGCACGAGCTGTCAGGGCTGTCACGGCCCGGACGGCGACGAGATCGCGGGTGTCGACCTGGGACGCGGGCAGTTCAAGCGCGCGTCGACCGACGCCGACCTCGTGCGCATCATCCGCAACGGCATTCCCGGGACCCCGATGCCGCCCGTGAACATGTCCGAGACCCAGGCGGCGCGCATCGTCGCGTATCTCCGGTCCGTGGCCGCCTCCAAACGCAGCGTCGGCGCGGCGGGCGACGCGGCGCGCGGCAGGTCCCTCTTCGAGGGGAAGGGGCAGTGCGCCACCTGCCACCGCGTGGAGGGGGTGGGCGGGCGGCTTGGGCCCGAGCTGAGCCGCATCGGACAGGTTCGGCGCGCGGCCGAGTTGGAGCAGTCGGTCCTGGACCCCGCGGCCGAGGTGCTTCCGGCCAACCGTTTCTACCGGGTCGTGACGCGCGACGGCGCCACGGTCACGGGGCGCCTGCTCAACCACGACACCTTCACCGTGCAGGTGCTCGATTCCACGGAGCAGCTGCGATCGTTTGCGAAGGCCGACCTGCGCGAGCACGGCTTCGTCGTGTCGCCCATGCCGTCGGCCAAAGGCACGCTGACGCCGCAGGACGTCTCCGACGTGGTCAGTTACCTGGTGTCCCTGAAGGGTAGGGCCGTTCGATGAGCCTCCTCGGTCGTACGCTGGTCGGCGTCGCTGTCGTGGTCGGCGCCGCGTCCCTGCAGGCACAGGTCGGGTTCGACCGGATTCTCAAGGCTCGTTCGGAGCCGCAGAACTGGCTGACCTACTCGGGCGACGTCTTCAACCAGCGCCATTCGCCGCTCACCGAGATCACGCCGGCGAACGTCAAGGATCTGGAGCTGAAGTGGGTGTGGCAGACGCGGTCGCTCGAGAAATTCGAGGCCACGGCGCTGGCCGTTGGCGGTGTGCTGTACACCGTCCAGGCCCCCAACGACGTCGTGGCCTTGGACGCGACGACGGGCCGTGTCTTCTGGACGTATTCCCACACGCCGGCCGCCGACGCGCGCACGTGTTGCGGGCGCGTCAACAGGGGGCTGGCCATCCTGGGCGACACGCTCTTCATGGGCACGATCGATTCGCACCTGTTGGCCATCGACGCGCGGAGCGGTCAACTGGTGTGGGATACCGTGGTGGCCAAGTCCGCCGAACGCTATTCGATTACACACGCGCCCCTCATCGTGAAGGACAAGGTGATCGTCGGCACGGCCGGCGGCGACATGGGCATCCGGGGCCTCATCGCGGCGTACGACGTGAAGACGGGCCGCGAAGCGTGGCGCTTCTACACGATTCCGGGACCCGGGGAGCCGGGCAACGACACGTGGTCGGGCAACTCCTGGATGACGGGCGGCGCCGGCGTCTGGAACATCGGCGCCTACGATCCGGAGACGAACCTCACGTTCTGGGGGACCGGCAACCCGGCGCCGGACTGGGACGGCCGGCAGCGCCTGGGCGACAACCTGTACAGCAACAGCGTGGTGGCGCTCGACGCCGACACCGGGCGCCTGAAGTGGCACTACCAGTTCACGCCCCACGACGAGCTGGACTACGACTCCACGCAAGTGCCCGTGCTGGCCGACGTCCAGTGGCAAGGCGCGCCGCGCAAGGTGATGCTGTGGGCGAACCGCAACGGCGTCATGTACGTGCTGGATCGCCGCACGGGCGAGTTCCTGAAGGGGAAGCCGTACGTGCAGGTGAATTGGATGGACGGGTTCGACGAGAAGGGACGGCCGCGCCGTGTGCCGGGCAAGGTGCCCACGCCCGAGGGAACCCTGATTCAGCCGCACGTGCACGGTGCCACCAACTGGCAGCCGCCGTCGTTCAGCCCGAGGACCGGGTGGTACTATCAGGCGCATTTCGAGAACAGCGCCACCGTGGTCGTCGAAGGCTTGAGCCCCCGGCCGGCGGGCATCAACACCCGCGCCACCACGATGGGCCAGACCAGCCTCCTGAACTTCTACAACAACGACGCCGAGGCCTACGGCGTGGTGCGCGCCTACGATCCCGCCACGCTCGAAGCGAAGTGGGAGTTCAAGATGAGCGACATCACGTGGGCCGGCGTGATGACGACCGCCTCCGACGTGCTGTTCAGCGGCGGCAAGGAAGGCTACTTCTTCGCCCTCGACGCCCGCACCGGCGCACTGCTCTGGAAGGCGGCGCTCGGCGGCCAGGTCAACAGCGGGCCCATGAGCTATGCCGTGGACGGGAAGCAGTACGTGACGGTGGCCGCGGGCAACGCGCTCTTCGCGTTCGGGTTGAAGTAGGACGACACTGTGGAGGAATACACCCAATGAGATTCAATCGACGTGAGTTCGTGCTGACGTCGTCGTCCGCGCTGGCGGCCGGCGTCTTCGGCCCTTCGACGCTCTTTGCCCAGCAGGCGGCCCCGGCCGCGCCGCCCACGACGGCCGTCTTCGCGCCCTTGCGGCGGAACGTCGGCACCTTCTCGGCGCGCGGCGGCACCATGGGATGGCTGGTCTCGCCCGACGCCGTGCTGGTCATCGACAGCCAGTTCGCCGACACCTCGCAGATGTTCCTGGACGGCATGAAGTCGCGCACCCAGCGCAAGTTCGACCTGCTCCTCAACACCCATCACCATCCCGACCACACGGGCGGCAACAAGGTGCTGCGGCCCTCGGTGGTCAAGATCGTGGCGCACCAGAACGCACCGGCGCTGCAGCGCAAGCAGGCCGCGGCCCAGAAGTCCGAGGACAACCAGGCCTACGCCGACGAGACCTTCACCGACACGTGGCGGGCCACGGTGGGCGACGAAGTGGTGTCGGCCAAGTACTACGGCGCGGGCCACACCAGCGGCGACGCCGTGTTCTTCTTCGAGCGCGCGAACATCGTGCACATGGGCGACCTGATGTCGCACCAGCGCCACCCGCGCGTGGACCGGCCGTCGGGCGCGTCCATCCGCAACTGGCTCGTGTTGCTCGAGCGCGTCGTGAAGGACCACAACGCGGACACGATTTACATCTTCGGGCACGCGAAGGTCGGCGCGCCGGTGACGGGCAGCGGCAAGGACCTGCTGACGCTGCGCGACTACTTCAGCTCGATGCTCGACTACGTGCAGAAGGGCATCTCGGCGGGCCGGTCGGCCGAGGAAATCCTGAAGGGCAATGTGCCCGGGTTCGCCGACAGCGAGGGCATGCCGCAGCTTCAGGTGGTCTACGACGAGCTGACCGCGAAGGCGTAGGCGCTGGCGCCTGCCGTCGCAAGAACCGAAACGCCGTCCCTACGGGGGATGGCGTTTCCCTCATCCTATATCGCACACGCGCAGCAGGACAGCCGAGAATCGAGGCGGTACACAGATGGCAATGACCTTGGCCAATGGCTGAAGGTAGAATCGCCACATGTCCGTGGAGGACGCCATGCCGCCGACCGCACGACCGGGAACGGGTTTCACGCTCGACGACTTCATGCTGTTCCCGGACGACGGGCAGCGTCACGAGCTGATCGACGGGGAGCACTACGTGACCCCGTCGCCCAACACGCGTCACCAGCGGCTGGTACAGCGCCTCCACCTCGCCCTCGCCGAACATCTGCGCGCCCACCCGCAGCAGGGCGAGGCGTTTGTTGCGCCGTTCGACGTGGTGCTGTCGTTCCGCGATGTCGTCGAGCCGGACCTGCTGCTCATCGCCGGGGACCAGTGGGAGATCCTGACCGAGCAGCATGTCAAAGGCGCGCCCGCCTTGGTCGTGGAAGTGCTGTCGCCGGGCACGAGAAAGCGCGACGAGCAGATCAAACACAGGCTCTTCGAGCGCGCAGGGGTCCGCGAGTACTGGCTTCTGGATCCGGACCTCGACCGCGTACGGGTGTTTCGCCGTGCCTCCGACACCACTCTCCCGGCGGTCGCCGAGCTATCGGCAGCGGAAGGCGACGTTCTCGAAACGCCGCTCCTGTCGGGATTCTCACTCCGGATCGATCAGCTCTTTCGGCGCTGAGTTCTCTCACTCCCACCGAAAGAACCGCGCCGAGAGCGCCGAAGTCCGGTGACCTGGATGACGGGTCTGGAGGGCACCACGCGGCGTGATGCTACCCGATCGCGCGCCCCGCCGCGATGACCGCCGTCCTCCCGCGCCCGTGTCAGTAGGTTCCAGCGGCCAGGGCCATCACGACGCCCAGGAACATGACGCCGGCGCCGATGCCGACTCCGACGAGCGTCTTCGTCCCGGGCATCATCCCTTCCTTCCACCGCTCGATGGAGTCGACGTCCCCGAAGGGTATGGCCCGGATCGGCTCGGGCAGCCGCGTGTGCGGCTTCACCTGCAGGGCCTCGGCATCGCTGGTCACCACCGTGCCGCGAATGCGACTGCCGTCCTTCAGCCGTATTTCCACGCTGGCGCCAGCCTCCAGTCGCGAGGCCAACGTCTGCCACGATTCCGGTTCGTTCACGGGTTGCTGCGCCGATGCCGGCTGGCCGGCTGCGAGGAGCGCGATGACAGCGAGTGCGATGCTGGCGATTGACTGGAACGACATGACACCTCCTGTGCTTCGATCGAACGCTAGACGTCTTGAACGAATGGAATGCTCGCGAATGAGTCAAGTTTCTGACACCGTTCAAGACGTCTATGCCCGCGCAGAGCGCGGGCCAGTGATACTGGTTCTAGCGAGGCCCTGGTCGTTGACATGCTCGAGGGTCCGAGGCCAGGGCCTCGCTAGAAATCCACACCCATGCCCAGGTGCAGCGTCACCTGGGTGGCCCCGCTGGCCCCGAAGGCCGTCAGCGCCTCCGTGCGAACGAACGCCTGCCGATTGATGTAGGACTTGAATCCCGCTGCCGCGAACGGACGAGCGTTCAGCACCGTGCGTCGCTCGTCGATCGACGGCACGTCGCTGTTCTGCCCCGCACGATCCGAGTAGAGGCTCCCGTCGCGTGTGCGGCGCACGTCCAAGATCCCCATTCGTACGCCGCCGGTCACGTACGGGTGCATGAAGTCGTTGTCGAAGAACTGGTACGTGAGGCTTGGGGCGATCGTGGTCAGTCGAACGGCCACCAAGACGCTCGCGTAGCGTCGCACGCCGCCGACGATGACGAACGCGTCCTCATAGCTCCTGAAACGGGGAGCCGCGCCGACCGCGAGACCAGTCTTCAAGTGGGGTGTCCAGTAACGCCCCAGGTCGCCGCGAATCTCGGTGTTCCCGTTCCAGTCGCCCCACTGCTGCGCGGCCACTTCCGACTCATGCATGAAGAAGAGCCCGGTGCCGCCACCGACGTCCCATCTGGGCGAATGCGGCGTATTCGGCGCCGGGCGGGGGTTCGGGACCTGCCCGTCGATGGATGTGCTGAGCAGCAGCATTGCCAACGCCGTTGCGACAACCTGGCTGGTCGCCCTCGTTCCACGTCTGTCCATACCCCACAAGGTGTAGAGCACACGCAAATCGGCTCACGCCGCCGTCTCCCGTGATGTTCTGGTCTACAATCCGCGGCGACCATGCCCACGTTTCACCGTCTATCCGCATCGGCAATCGCGCTCGCGCTCCTGGCAACGGCGTGCGGCGCCCCGACGAACGAGGGGGGCGGGTTGCGCCGGCTCTCGATCGCCACCGGCGGCACGGGCGGCGTCTTCTATCCCTACGGGGGTGGCCTGGCGCAGGTGCTCAGCGCGAAGCTGCCCGGTGTGCAGGCGACGGCCGAGGTCACCGCCGCCTCGGTGGACAACCTCAAGTTCCTGAAGCAGGGCACGTCGGACATCGCCTTCACGATGGCCGACATGGCGCAGGACGGCGCGGCTGGGCGCGATTCCTTCGCGGACTTTGGACCGGTCCCCGTCCGGGTCCTTGCCGTCCTGTATTCGAGCTACACGCACCTGGTGGTGCGAGGGGACAGCGGCATCGCCACGGTTGCCGACCTGAAGGGAAGGGTCGTGTCCACCGGGCCTCCCGGTGCCGGGTCCGCCGTGTTGGCCAACCGGATCCTGGCGACGGCGGGGTTGGACCCGACCCGCGACATCCGCCCGCACAACCTGAGCGTGGCCCAGGCCGTGGACGCCATGAAGGACGGCAAGCTCGATGCCTTCTTCTGGAATGGCGGCGTGCCGACCGCCGCCGTCCTGGACTTGATGCATTCGCCCGGCGTCACCGCCAAGATCCTGCCGCTGGACAGCGTGCTCCCGGCGCTCCACCGCGCGCACGGCGAGGCGCTCTACTTCCTGGCGTCGATCCCCAAGGCGGCCTACTCGTTGGCAGCGGACGTCCCGGTGGTGGCGGTCGCCAACCTCCTCGTGGTCTCGGAGACGATGCCCGAGAGCCTGGCCCACGACATCACGCGAGTGCTCTTCGAGGAGCAGCCGACCCTGGCCACCATTCATCCGCAGGCGCAGGAACTGTCGATCGACACGGTCACCAAGGGAGCCACCATCCCGTTCCATCCTGGCGCGATTCGCTATTACCGCGAGCGCGGCGCCTGGACGCAGTGAGCGCGCCGGCTCCTCTGGACGTCACGCCAGCCGGCGACGAGGTCGAAGGCACCGCTCGTACGCTGGCCGGCTGGTCCGGGCACCTGACCCGTGCCCTGGGCCTGGCGATCTCCCTGTACGCCTTCTACTGGGTGCTGGCCATCGTGCCAGCCCAGGTCTACAGGCCCACGTTCCTCCTGCTTGGCCTGGCCGCCGTCTTTCTGGTCTACCCGGCGCGGGCGACGTCCCGGCGCCGCGTGACGCTGGTGGACGGCCTGTTCATCGCCGGGGCCTTTGCCGCGCTCACGTGGCCGCTCCTCGAAGGCGACGCGTTCCCGCTTCGCGCCGCGACGCCGACGGTCGTGGACGTGGCGCTCGGGGCGGTGCTGACCCTTGCCGTGCTGGAGGCCACGCGGCGGACCACCGGCCTGATGCTGCCGCTGACGGCGGCCATCTTCCTGCTCTACGCGTGGAGTGGCCCGATGCTGGACCGCATTGGCCTTTCCCTGATCGGCCACCGCGGCTACGCGGTGGATCGCATCGTGGGCACGCTATACATCACGCTCGAGGGCGTGCTTGGCGTGCCCCTGGACGTGGCGGCCACCTACATCGTGCTCTTCACGGTGTACGGGGCGGTGGTCGAACACGGCGGCGCCGGGCGCTTCTTCCTGGAATGGGCCATGGCCGCGACAAGCGGGGCGAAGGACGGCGTGAGTCCCGGCCGCACCGTGACCGTCGCCGGGTACCTGCTGGGCGCGTTGTCGGGGAGCGGCGTGGCGAACACCGTGACACTTGGCGCCGTCGCGTGGCCGCTGATGCGCAAAGCGGGGTACACGGCAGAGGGGGGCGGCGCCGTGATCGCCGCGGCCGGCCTGGGGGCAATCCTGGCGCCGCCGGTGATGGGGGCCACGGCGTTTCTGATGGCCGAGTTCCTGAAGGTCTCGTATTTCCAGGTGGCCACGATGGCGGTCGTGCCGGCGGCGCTGTACTACGCCTCGATCGTGGTGTCGGTGGAAGCCGACGCCCGACGGCTCGGCGTGTCCGCGCGCTCGACCGACACCCGATCGCTTGCGGTGGTGACGCGCCAGGGCGTGCACCATTTCCTGTCGTTCGCCGTGATGGTGACGATGATGGTGCGAGGGGTCACGGCGTTCTCGGCGGTCTTCTGGGCGACGGTCGTGGCCTTCGTCGCCAGCTTTCGACATCGCGAGGAGGCGCTGACGCCCCGGCGGCTGCTCGGAGCGTTGACGGCCGGTGGGCTGAGCGTCGTACCCATCGTGGCCACCACGGCCGCCGCGGGAATCATCGTCGGCGTGATCACGCTGACCGGGCTGGGCCTCAAGGCGGCGTCGCTCATCGTCACCCTGGCCGGGGCCAGCCGGGCGCTGACCGTCGTCTACGCGGCCCTGGCGGTGTGGGTGCTGGGCCTGGCCGTGCCGGTGACGGCGTGCTACATCATCGCCGCCGTGATGGTGGCGCCGGCGCTGACCCAGGTGGGCATCGGAGCCGAAGCGGCCCACATGTTCGTCTTCTACTACGCGGTGTTGTCGGAAGTCAGCCCGCCCACGGCGCTCTCGCCGTTTGCCGCCGCGGCGATCACCGGCGGGAACCCGTTCCGCACGACGATCCTGACGTGGAAGTACACGCTGCCGGCCTTCCTCGTGCCGTTCGCGTTCACGTGGACGGCAGGCGGGGAAGCCCTCCTCCTGCGCGGCAGCGCGGCCGACGTCGTCCGCGTCGGTCTGGGCGCGCTGCTGGGCGTCGCGGCGCTTGCCGTCGGCGCCGCCGGTTACTTACGCTCCCCGGCGACGCGTCTGGAGCAGGGGTTGGCCATCGTGGGCGGCGTGCTGCTGCTGATGGTTGAACCTCGGCTGGCCGCCGCCGGCGCGGTGTGCGTCGCGGTGGCGCTGGCGCTTCACCTTCGGCGACGTCCGTCCGTCATCACGTCGGTCGATCCCTGAGATGGCAATTCGTCTCCAGTCTCCAGTTCCGGTCTCTGGTCGAGAGTAAAGACCACAGCGTGGCCATGCCCTTGGCACGTTGGGGCCGATTCATGTGGGCTCCATCGATAAACAGCAGCCATCGAGGTGCAGCCAGCACCCGTCGCTGCTGGGATGCGGGTCGCGGCGCAGCCGCGTGAGATTGGGGAACGACGTTCGTCGCATCGCGTGGCCCAGGCTGGCTTCGATAGTGGCATCACGCAGGCCCAGGGCCGAATAGATCGCGACGAACCCGTGCACGTCTGGGACGAAATCACCGGCCGGCGTACGCGTGATCATCAGCATCACGCCCTTGCCGATCGACGCGCCCATCCCCGGCATGGGAACGGTCAGCGGCAGGAGCAGCCGGCCTTCCGGGGCAAGCGCATCGAGCCACGAGTCCTGAGGATGCGTGACCCCGGCATTGACGAGGACGGCGTCGAACGGCCCCTCGACCTGCGCCCCATCGTTCTGCCGCACGTCGACCCAGGGCATCGATGCCAGGTTCGCCCGTGCCTCTGTGGCCAGCGCCTCGTCCACCTCGACGGCCACGACGCGGCCCGTCGGGCCGGTGACGAGCGCCATCAGCGCGGAGTAGTAGCCGGGCCCGGCGCCGACGTGCAGGACGCGGCTGCCGGGCCCGAGGGCCAGGCTGTCGATCAGCTTGGCGAGAAAGCTGGGGGCGCCGTTGAACAGCTGGCGATCGGGATCGATCGCCACCGACGCGTCCTGGTAGACGTGCACCGGGTCGTCGTCCGCCGTCCACTGCGGCGGACGCCGGCCGTCTCCGCCGCCGATGACGAGCCACGGCCCGGAGCGCAGAAACCGCTCGCGCGGAACGGTGGCGAGCGCCTCGACGAGGCCAGGCGTGGTCAGGCTGGCGGCAGTCGCGATGGCCTGGGCGTACGAACGGCGAGATGACGCGAGGTCAGTCATGAACTCTCCAATCCCGATGGAGAGGCGCCGCATGTCGCCGCTCGAAACGAGCGCAGGGCGGAGCGAACGTCGCGCCCCATCCACCGGCGAAGCGAACGTGCGTCGTGTGCGGTGTCTTTGCCTCGAACGGTCGTACCATGGCGCCGCGAATGGTGCTATGCGCCTACTGTCGTGTCAAGAACGCGGGAAGCGAGACGGCGAGTGGTGAGCCCTGCCAGCTCACGCCTCGATCGCATCCGCGAGCGAGCCCGCCCGCCGATCGCATCGAGGCTTCGGAACAGGTGGTGCTACCATATCATCTGATGATATGAACGACGGCGCACCCGACCACGGGCTTGAGTTCTTGCTGGCGTTCAACGGGCGCATCCATCATCTCGAGATGGGTACTGGCTCAAGTTCAAAATCGCGCGCGTCGAGGCCACACCGGGTCGACCGCACGGTCTGTCCTATTCGTTCACGCTACATGCAGCGGATGGCACGCGACTCGTCGGGTTCGACAACGCACACCGCCTGCCGACCACAGGCCCTCGGTTCAAACGGCGTGACAAGGCGATCGATCACTGGACTGAGAAGGACCGCGGCAGGCCGTACGAATTCAAGGACGCCGAGACGTTGATCGTCGATTTCGTCGACGAGATCGAACGGGTGCTGCGCGAACGGGGAATTGACCTGCAAGTGGTTGGAGAGGAATCAGAGAGGTCGAAATGAGGAAGGCGAACATTCAACGCCTGCGAGCACTGCGGGAGGAGATGAAGGCCGTTACACGAGGCGAACGGCGCGCTCCTTCCGACTCGTCCAAGCCTAGCTTCAATTCCATCGAAGCCGTCGTCCGCCTGCTGACGCCCGACAACAGGCGACTGCTCGCCTTGATCCGGGATCGCAAGCCGGAGTCCGTTGCTGAATTGGTGGTCATGACGGGACGGGCGCAACCAAACCTGACCAGAACGCTGGCGAAACTGGAAGCGGCTGGCTTCATCCGGATGAAGAGTGTCGGCCGCCGCAAGACGCCGAGCGTTGCCGTCAAGCGCATCGTCGTGGAAATCGATCCGTACTCAGATCGTGATCGACTCCGCGTCGCCTGACGTCTCCAGTGTCATTCAGCCGTCTGGGCGAACAGGACTGAGGAGGGACTGACGGTCAGCCCAGGGCCTGGGCGCGCCGGCGCTCGAACTCGGGCACCAGGTCGCTCTGTCCGAGAGCTTCCTCGAGCATCCCCAGCACGTGCCGCACTCGCGTGTGGTCGATGCGCTCGCCGTGCACTCGCAGGAGAGCCGTCACGTCGTCGAGGTCCTTGGGCCGGGCCGCCAGCACTTTCAGGATGACCAGGTCCGACACGTCCACCACCGGCACAACGACCCCATCGACTGGCAGACGACGTGCGCGCGAGAGAATTTCCACTTCCAGGCCAGGCCCTGCCAGCACGACGTCCACGGGGAGCCCAGTTGGCCGATGCACGAGCGGCAGCACCCGCATCTGCGCGAGGAACGCTGGATCAGGGAAGCGCGGCTCGAACTGGTGTCGTTCCAGAGTTTGGCAGCCACCCGGCCACTGGGCGATTCGCGGGGGCCTGTACCGTCACGTCGACATCGGCTGTGAGCCGCGCCACACCGTAGACGATCGCCGCTTGGGCGCCGAAGAGATACCACGGGAGGTTGAGCGCCTCGAGGGCGGCGGATAGATCCGCCAGCAGGTCAGCGACGGGCGAACGCACGGGCCGCGCGGTCCAATCGCTCGCGCAGATCGACATGGTCGGCCAGATCGCGACCGCGATCGGCATCACTGGGAAATGCGGGTTGCACGGCGCGCGCATGCTGCCACAGTTGCGTGGCCGCCTGCCGGGCGGCGGCGGGGCCTCGAGCCTCATACCGCTCGGCCCAGTAGTCCAGTTTGGCCGTGGCGGCCGCGGCCCAGTCGCGCCTGACGAACTGTCTGAGGGCCGAGGGGTCCACGGCCAATTGTAGCGTGGCGGCAGGTGTGGAGCGCACCATGCAGGCACGTCGGCACACGAGATCAGTCAAGGACCTTCCAGGCCGAGGAAGAAACGTATGCGATACAGCTCGTCATCAAGGGCCCGACGGAACGCGCGATCCCGAGGTGTGCCCGACACGTAGCTGATGTCGGTGTGCAAGGTGCGGTCACGGACGGTGAGGTTGCCCCACCCGATCACGCGGTCGCGCCACAACAACGGCAAGGCATAGTAGCCACGCGTGCGCCGGGCGGCCGGCGTGTAGGCCTCGAAGCGATAGGCCCACCCCCAGAGGAGCTCGAACCGCCGCCGGTCCCAGACCACCGGGTCAAAGGGAGCCAGCAGGCGCACGGTGTCGTCTGGCTCTCCTCCCGCCGGCGCTTCATTCGGCGGCCAGTACCAGTCCACGCCATCGACGCGTGCCTGCGACAGTCGAACCTTCGCGCGCGCGAGCGTGCTGGCCAGTTCGCCCGTCCACTGCGGAACGGCGAAGCGCAGCCGTCGGACGAGCGCCGAGAGGCTGGCGGCGGGCAGCGGTCCGTACTTGCTGACGATGACGTCGACCAGCGCGTCGAGTCGCACGCGTCGCGCTCCGGGTTCCTTGGGGCCGGGCTCGTGCTGATGGACCGCGTACACGCGAACACCGGATTCGCGCCTCACGACACGCAGCAGGCCGCGGTAGTGCATCGCCTCCAGCAGGTGCGTCGTCGCGTTCGACGAGCCGCCCCAGTAGTTGGTCACCCTGCCGTGGGAGAAGTGTTCGTCCACGGCACGGGGATGCACCGGGCCATGGGCGCCGACGAAGTCGAGCAAGGCCCGCACATGCCGGCCCCGTCCCGCCGTCCACGGTCGCGGCCCGCCGCGCGGGTGCATTAGGCCCTGCACCGCGCGTGAGACGAAGCCGTAGTTCACGAAGAAGTCCTCGTGGACGTCGAGGTTCTGATAACGGCGCTCCAAGTCGCCGGCGCGGTACCCCGAGACACGATGCCGCAGGGTGAGATCTTGCGCGCGTGCGGGCGCCCGAATGGGGTCGGCCTGCACGAAGCCCAGGTGGTCGACGGCACGCTGGAGAGTTGTCGGCGAGAACAAGCTCCTGGCGACTGCCGCGCGCCGTAAGTCGTCGAGGGTCACCCGCGGGCTAGGGCGCGGCGCACGCCCAGTTGGACGCGTCTTTCATGTTCCCGCTGCCCTTGTACTTGGCGTACTGCGGGTACGGACAAAGCGGGCGCGAGAGTCCCGACTGCGGGTTGAAGCCGGTCATCTGCGCCGGCGCCACGCCCTTTTCTTTCCAGGCTTCCATGGTGCCGATGAGGTCGAAGGTGTTGGGGCCGTCGCCGCCGCGGCAGTGCGCCATGCCCGGCACCAGGAACAGGCGCGTCCAGTCGTCCTGGTTCCTCCCCATCTTGGCCTTCAGGTTGTCGTAGTAGAGCACCGTGTTCTCGGGCGTGATGGTGGTGTCGCCCCAGCCCGCGTAGAGCAGGAGCTTCCCGCCGCGCGCCTTGAACTTCGAGAGGTCCGGGTCGACCGCGTCCACGAACCCCACTTTGCTGTTGATGATGGGCATGTCGCGATCGAGGTCGAACGTCTTCCAGTCGTAGTCCGCGTTCTGGAAGCCCCAGATGCGCACCGTGTCGTAGCCACCACCCGGCTGCGCCCCGGCGGCCGGCCCGCGCAGCGCCGGGAGGGGGTTGCCGAGCGCCTGGCCGGAGAAGATCAGCTCGCCCTTGCTGTTCTTCACGCCGCCGTAGAACTGCTCCACCATCTTGAGCTGCGGCGCCGTCAGGCACGAGTCCGCGTCGGCACCCTTGCAGGCCAGCGTCGAGAAGTCGAACGAGCACGCGCGCGGGTTGTTGAGGAAGCCCTCTTTGAGCGTGTCGCACTTGTTCAGCACGGCCCTGGTCACCATCTCCGCCTTGGCGGCTGAGATCGCCGCTTCGGGGCGCCGCGACAGCTCGATGCTGCGATAGACGCCGGACGTGTGCATCTGGATGTGGCGGTTGGCCAGCGCGCCCGCGATGATGCCGTCGAAGTCGTCGGGATAGCGCTCGGCGGCCATCGCGCCCTGGCGGCCGCCCGTGGAGCAGCCCTTGTAGTAGGAGAACTGCGGCGCGCTGCCGTAGTAGCGATCCACGAGCTTCTTGGAGGTGGCCGTCATCTCGTGCATCGCGCGGTACGCGAAGTCCACGATCTTCTCCGGGTGGCCCAGCGCGAACATGCCGTTGGGCCCATCGGCGGCCGAGTGGCCCGTGTCGTTGCCCGCCGTGGCGTAGCCGAGGCGCAGCGCCGTCTGCATCTCCCCGTAGCCCTGGATGGCGCCGCCGAACCCGCCGTTGCCCACCGCCATGAACTTGCCGTTCCACGTGGTGGCGGGGAGCCACAACTCGGCGTTGATGTTCGAGTCCGACGTGGGCCTCAACACCAGCCGCACGCGGCAGTGTGCGGGCAGCACCGGGCTCGCGGCTGGCGTGGCTGCGGGCGCTGGTGTGCCGGGTGCCACGAACGGTCCGGCCGGTGCGGACGTCGCGCGGATCTGGACCTGCGCGGTCGACATCGCATCGAGCGTTTCGCACGGGGTGACGGCGGCGGCCGCGCCCAGAAGCACGAGGCTGAGGCTGGCGAGCATGGGAATGGTCTCCTAGTGCGGCGTCGAACGGGGCCTTACCGGCGATCGAACCGGTGGACGCGGCCGAACAGGTTGAACTCCGACACGAACACGTCTCCGCGGGCGTTCACCGCCACGCCGTGGGGCGACAACACGAGCCCGGGCCGCCACTCGGCCGGCGGCAGCTTGTTGGTGCCGACGCCGGCCCCGGTGTTGGCACCGAGCCGCTCGACGACCTTACCCGCCGTGTCCAGCACGGAGACGCGGCCGTTCAGCTCGCCCACGATGGCGCGGTCGCCGTCCAGGACCACGGCTGCCGGCAGCAACAGATCCTGCGCCACGACGCCCAGGAAGTCGCCGGCCAGCGACAGGTGCACGACGCGGTTGTTGGCTCGGTCCGTGGCGATGAGGCGCGGCGGATCGAAACGCCTGTCCACGGCCAGTTTGTGCAGCGTGTTGAAACCGTAGGGTTGAGCCTTCCCGCCAAACGACGTGACGTAGGCGCCGCGGCGATCGAACCGGTGAACGAAGTCGCTGGCGTAGCCGTCGGCCACGTACAGGTCGCCATTGTCCGCCACGGTGACGCTCGTCAGGAGCAGCGCCAGCTGATTGCTCCGTGCGTTGCGCACCTTCAGCGAGTCCGGGAACGACGACGAGCCGATCGTCATCACGACGCCGCCGTCGAGCGTCATCTTCACCACGGTCTGGCCGCGCAACGAGACGCCGTAGAGGAACTCCCCGTCGGCGTCCCGATTGATCACGAAGCCGTGAAGATCGGCGGGCGCGGCGGGGAGCGACCGGATGAACGAGCCGTCTTGCGAGAAAACCTGCACCGGTGCGGCGGGATCCTGGACGCTGACGAAGACCTCGCCCGTCGAGCTGACCGCGATGTCGCCGTGCATGTTGCCCAGCTGCGGCCGGCCGGATGGGAGCTTCAGCCAGTCGGCGACGGGTGTGAAGTCGGCGCCCAGCGACGCCAGGCACGCCACCACCACCGCCAGTGTGACCAAGCTGCGAGTCGGCTGTCTCATCGCGGTCGATTGGAACGCCGTTGAGAGGGGAAGTCAATGCCCAATGCTCAAGGACGCCAGTCTTCAGTCTCCGGTCTCCGGTCGCCAGTCTCCAGGGGAAGTCAATGCCCAATGCTCAAGGCCCAATGCCCAAGGGCCTGAGACCGGAGACTGGCGACCGGAGACCGGAGACCGGAGACCGGTACAATGTCCCGCTGGATGGCGAGGACAACGGTGGACCTCGGCTTGAACGAGCGGGCGTGGGCGCTGGCCGACGCCTGTGCGCAGCGCGCGGCCGAGCTGCGCGTCGCCGTCCTTTCGCTCCCGTCCGGCGCGCGCGTGTTGGATTGCGGCGTCGATGCGGTCGGCGGCCTGGCGGCAGGTAAGGCGCTGGCCGAGCTGTGCATGGGCGGCCTGGGGCACTTGGATTTCGCGCCCGTTCTCGTGGACGGCGAGCAGTGGCCCGGCGTTCAGGTCTGGACCGACCATCCGTGGGTGTCGTGCATGGCGTCGCAGTACGCCGGATGGGCTGTCACTCCCCAGGGCTACTTTGCGATGGGGTCGGGGCCCTTGCGCGCCAGGGCCCGCGTCGAGACGGAACTGTTCGAGAAACTCGGGTACGCCGAGGACGCGGCGCGCGGGGTGTTGGTGCTGGAGACGCGGACGATGCCCACAGATGCCGTGGCGTCCTGGGTGGCGGCCAGGGCGGGTGTGTCACCGGAGGCGATCACGTTCGCAGTGGCACCGACCGCCAGTCTGGCCGGCGGCGTGCAGATCGTGGCGCGCGTCGTGGAGACGGGGCTCCACAAGATGGACACACTGGGGTTCGACGTGACCCGCGTCGTGAGCGCCATGGGCACGGCGCCGCTGACGCCCACGGCCAAGAACGACCTGCGCGCCATCGGCCGCACCAATGACTGCGTGCTGTACGGCGGTCAGGCACGATATGTCGTGCGGGCGGAGGACGACGAGCTGGCGACGTTGGCCGAGCGCCTGCCGTCGTCGAACTCCGCCGACTACGGCACGCCCTTCTACGAGATCTTCAAGCGTTACGACAACGACTTCTACAAGATCGACCCGCTGCTCTTCAGCCCGGCCGAGGTGTGGTTGACGAGCGCGACGACCGGCCGCACGTTTCACGCGGGGCGCCTCAATCCCGACGTCCTGCGCGCCTCGTTGTTCAACTGAACCCCATGCACGTCGTCGTCCTGAGCGCACGCACGGGCTGGCACACCGACGAGCTGCTGCGGGCGCTGGCGGCGCGCGGACACGTCGGCGTCGTGATGCCCTACGAGGCGCTCATCGCCAGGCTTGGCGCCGTCGGGTCCGCCACGGCCGAGCGTTCCGAGCGGCTGACCGCGCACGGCGTGTCGGTGCTCGACGCCGACGCGGTGCTGGCGCGGATCATCCCGAGCGGTTCGCTCGAGCAGATCATCTACCGCGTCGACGCTCTCCACTGGATCGAGGATCGCGGCATCCCGGTGCTGAACTCGCCGCGCGCCATCGAGCGCACCGTGGACAAGTTCTACACCTCGGCGCTGCTGCGCGAGGCGGGCCTGCCCACGCCGGAGATCGTGGTGTGCGAACGCGCGTCGGATGCCTTGGCGGCAGTGGTGGAGTTCGGTGACGCGGTCATCAAGCCCATTTTCGGCTCCATGGGGCACGGCATGGTTCGCGTGACCGACGTGGAAGTGGCCCGGCGCGTGACCAAGCCGCTCGAGCAGGCGCGCGCCGTCTTCTACGTGCAGCGCTTCGTGGAGCACGGCGGCCGGGACGTGCGCGTGCTGGTGGTGGACGGGCGCGTCGTGGGGGCGATCGAGCGCTCGGCGCCGTCGGGCGAGTGGCGCACCAACGTGTCGCTGGGGGGACGCGCCACGCGGTACGACCTGCCACAGCCGTGGGCGGACCTGGCGATCCGCGCGGCGGCTGCCGTTGGCGCAGACTACGCCGGCGTAGACCTCCTGCCATCGCTCGACGGCGGCGTGTCGGTGCTGGAAGTCAACGGCATCCCAGGGTGGGAAGGCTTGCAGGCGGCGACGGGGACCGATGTGGCCGATGCCGTTGTCCAGTGTCTGGAAAGGCGTCTGGAAAAACACCGCCTCGAGCGGCGACTCGCGGGCGGCCAGCGAGCGAGCACGACCGGTCCCGCTGCCGTGGGCGCGTGATGGCCGGCGGGGCAGGGCCGTCGAAGCCGCTGACGTCGGCCAACATCGCGGCCGCGGCCCAGATGGCGTGTCTCCTCGAGGTCAGCGCGCCCAAGCCGGGCAACGTCTCGCCCGGTCGGCCGTTTGCCGACATGGGATTCGAGGATTTCCTGGCCAGCGCGGTGGCCATCGGTCCGGCGATGGCTCACGCTGGCGAACGCTCGCTGGGCGTCACGGTCCGCGATGCCCTCGAGGCGACGGCGAGCTGGACGCGGGTCAACACCAACCTCGGCATCGTGCTCTTGCTCGCGCCCCTGGCGCGGGCCGCGCACACTCGCACCCCGACGGAAGGACTGCGCCCCGCCCTCGCTCGCGCGCTGGCGTCGACCACGACGGAAGACGCCGCAGAGGTCTACACGGCGATCCGCCTTGCCGCCCCGGGCGGCCTTGGCGACGCGCCTGAACAGGATGTGACGAACGAGCCGACAACGACCCTTCTCGAGGCGATGCGGCTGGCGGCCGCCCGCGACGACATCGCGCGCGAGTACGCCACCGCGTTCGAGATCACCTTCGAAGCCGGCGCCGCCGAGCTGCGGCGGCTGCGCGCGAGCGGCCACTCGTGGGACGACGCGATCGTCCAGACGTTCCTGACGGTGCTGGCCGCGCGCCCCGACACGCACATCGCGCGGCGAGCAGGGTTGGAGACGGCGCGCCGTGTCTCGACGGATGCGCGTGCGGTGCTCGACGTCGGTGGCGTGACAACGCTCCAGGGCCGCGCGGCCGTCCGCGATTTCGACAAGTGCTTGCGCGATCCCGCGAATCGCCTGAACCCGGGCACGACCGCGGATCTCACTGCCGCGGCGATCTTCGTGTGCCTGGTCGACGGCGACGGCGGGCGGTCGCCCGGAGTCGCCAGCCGCAATTGAGTTTGCAGTGCACGATCCTCCGGCTCACCTCTGAAGGGCGGACGGCGTTCGAAGGCTACGTGGCGCAGATGCAGTCGCTCCTGGGACAGGTTGCCCCCGGCGCACCGGGAGCGCGCGAAAAACCGAAGCGCCCGGGGCACCGACTGGTTCCGGCCGTCGCGGGCACTACTCCTCACTCCTGACCGGGTCGTTCGGCGCCGCGTGCCCGCGCATGCCCCTTGCGGGGCCTCGCCGTACCTCATACGCTAGACATCTTCCATGACTCTTCCCTGAAGGAGACAGCTCGACGCATGGCAAAGGTCGCGTTCATCGGACTTGGAGTGATGGGCTATCCCATGGCACGCCACCTCGCACAGCGCGGGGGACACGACGTGACGGTGTTCAACCGCACGGGCGCGAAAGCCGCGAAATGGGTGGCCGAGTACGGCGGCCACCAGGCTCAAACCCCCAAGGCCGCGGCCGAGGGCGCGGACTACGTCTTCACCTGCGTCGGCAACGACGACGACCTTCGGGGTGTGACGCTGGGGCCCGACGGCGCGTTCGCGGGCATGCGGCCCGGTTCGGTGTACGTCGACAACACCACGGCGTCGGCAATCGTGGCGCGCGAGCTCTACGACGCCGCGAAGGTCCGTGGCTTTTCGAGCCTCGATGCGCCGGTCTCCGGAGGTCAGGCCGGGGCCGAGAACGGCCAGCTGACGGTGATGGTGGGAGGCGACCTCGGCGCGTTCGAGCAGGCCAAGCCGGTCATCGCGTCGTTCGCCAAGATGGTGGGTCTGCTGGGGCCAGCCGGCTCGGGGCAGTTGACGAAGATGGTGAACCAGATCTGCATCGCCGGCCTCGTGCAGGGACTGGCCGAGGGAATCCACTTCGCGAAGGCGGCCGGCCTGGACGTCGAGCAGGTGATCGGCGTCATCTCGAAGGGCGCCGCGCAATCGTGGCAGATGGAGAACCGCTTCAAGACGATGGCGGCGGGCCAGTTCGAGTTCGGCTTCGCGGTGGACTGGATGCGGAAGGATCTCGCCATCGCGCTCGAAGAAGCCCGCAAGAACGGGGCAAAGTTGCCGGTGTCGGCGCTCGTCGATCAGTTCTACGCCGAGGTGCAGGCGATGGGCGGCCGCCGGTGGGATACGTCGAGCCTCGTGGCGCGTCTCGAGCGGAAGGCATGAGCACGGATCCCGGACGACTCCTCGGCCTCCTGTTTCGCAGCCATCCGTGGCACGGCGTGCCGATCGGCGCCCAGGCGCCCAACATCGTGACCTGCTTCATCGAGATCGTCCCCACTGATCGCGTGAAGTACGAGATCGACAAGACGACGGGTTACCTGAAGGTCGACCGTCCCCAGCTCTACTCGAACATCTGCCCCGCGCCGTACGGGTTCATCCCGCAGACCTACTGTGGGCCCCGTGTGGGTGCGCGCTCGGCGCAGCAGACCGGCCGGTCCGTCGTGCAGGGCGACGGCGATCCCCTGGACGTTTGCGTGCTGACGCAGACGCCCATCACCCACAGCGACCTGCTGCTCCAGGCGCGGCCGATCGGCGGCATCCGGCTGCTGGACGGCGACGAGGCCGACGACAAGATCATCGCCGTGTTGGCGGGTGACGGGCTGTACGGAGGCTGGTTCGAGCTGGCCGAGGTGCCCAACGCGGTCGTCAACCGCCTGTCGCATTACTTCGAAACCTACAAGCTGGCCCCTGGCGCCACCAGCAAGCCCATCGAGATCGCGCATGTCTTCGGGCGCGACGAAGCGCACGAGGTGATTCGTGCGGCCCGTCAAGACTACGGGGAGCAGTTCGGAGCGCTCCAGGACCAGCTCGCTCAGGCGCTGGCATAATCGCTGCTGGAGAATCCCCATGCCTCGCCGCGGTGAGTTCCGCGTATCCGTTTCCAAGGACTACCTCGTCTTCGCCTCCGCGCACTTCATCACCTTCGCCGGCCACCGCTGCGAGGGGTTGCACGGGCACAACTACCGCGCCCGCGTCACGATCGAGGGCGCGCTCGACGAAGAAAGCTGGTTCGTGTTCGACTTCGTGGCGTTGAAGCGCATCATGCGCGGCCTCTGCGATGCCATCGATCACAAGGTGCTGCTGCCGCTTCAGAACCCGAAGATTCAGGTGATCGACGAAGGCGGCGTGGTCCGCGTGGCCTACGAGGGCAAGCCTCGCTACGTGTTTCCGGCCGCGGACTGCGCGCTGTTGCCGATTACGAACACCACGGTGGAGATGCTGGCCGAGATGTTGGCCGGGCAGCTCGAACAGGAGTTGCAGCGCCAGGGAGCGAAGGGCCTGACGGCCATCGAAATGGAAGTCGAAGAGAACATCGGCCAGGCGGCGACCTATCGCGTCACGCTGGGCTGACGCGAGCCGGAGGGGCCAGGTCCGCGGACACGAGCCGGCCGTCGTAGAGCGCCGTCGCGACCAGCGCCGCGTTGCAGCCGGCGGCGGCCGCCGCGGCGAGATCCGTGACGCCGCGCACGCCGCCCGCCACGACCAGTTCCGCCTCGGGGACGCTGGCGCGCACATTGGCCAGCAGGTCCAGGTCGAGGCCTCGCCTCATGCCCACGCGGGCCAGGTCCAGCACGATGACCCCGCGCGCTCCGGCGGCGACAGCGGTGGCGGCGATCTGCTCGGGCGTCTGGCCGTCGAGCGCGGAGCCAGGCGCGGCCAGCGGCCTGCCTCGTCGAAGGTCCAGGCTGAACACCACGTTCTGGCCGCCGATGGCCTGGCAGATGGCCGCCAACGCGTCCAGGGACGGCAGCGTTTCGAGGCCGACGACCACACGAGTGGCCCCGTCCTCCACTGCCGTTCTCGCCGACGCCACCGACGATATCGCCGCGTCGAGCCAGAGGGGGACGTCGAAGGAAGCCAGCGCCCGGATGAGCGCGTGCTGGGGCGGTCGGCCTCGAAGGGCATCGAGGTCGGCGACGTAGATCTCCTGGACGCCCAGTTCCTCCACGTACCACCGGACGATGGCGCGCGCGTCGCCGGGGCGGATCGGGCGACCGGCCAGGGACCGCACGGGGCCGTAGTGGGCCCGCGCGCCGCCCTGCGCGTGCACGGCCAGGCCATCGCTGAGATCCACGACGCCGATCACTTTGGGCAGAGGTGTCAAACCATGCTAATCGTACAGCGTCGCTTCCAAATGCACACGACGCGGACATGATGACGATGCTGGGCTGGGACATCGGCGGCGTGAACACCAAGGCCGCGCTGGTCGTTGAGGGCCGCGTCGCGGCGGCCGAGGGACGTCCCTTCGAGCTGCAGCGCGCGCCCGCGTCGCTTGCCGCGGTGTTGCAGGACCTGGCGGCCACGCTGGTGCCATCGGGGCCGCCGTCGTTGGACGGCGCGTCGCCTTCGCACGCCGTCACCATGACGGCGGAGCTGTCCCAGATGTTTCGATCCAAGCGGGAAGGCGTTGGCTTCGTGCTCGATGCCGTTGCCCAGGCGTTTCCGGCCGCGGACGTGGCCGTGTACGCCGTCGACGGCACGTTCCTGTCCCCCGACGCGGCCCGCGCGCGGCCGCTGGCCGTCGCGGCGGCCAACTGGGCCGCCACGGCTCGCGTGGTGGCGCTGCGGTATCCCGATTCGATACTCGTGGACACCGGCACGACCACGACCGACATCATCCCGATCCTCGGCGGGCGTGTGGTGGCCGCGGGATGGAGCGACCCTGATCGCCTGGTCTCGGGGGAGCTCGTGTACACGGGCGCCGTACGGACGCCTACCGAAGCGCTCGCCAGCCACGTGTGGATTGCCGGGCGCCGATACGGCGTGTCGGCCGAGGCGTTCGCGCTGTCGGCCGATGTGCACGTCTGGCGTGGCGACCTTGCGCCCCACGACTACTCGGTGCCGACACCCGATGGGCGTCCGCCCGACCGGCAGTACGCAGGGGAACGCCTGCGGCGCGTGATCTGTTCCGACCCCGAGCTGGCGGACGACGCCCGGGTGTCGGAGATCGCGGGCGCGTTGGCTGGCGCGCAAGTGGCTCGGATCGCCGACGCCATCATTCGCGTACGCGCTGGGCGCGCGGAGCTGAAAACCGCGGTCGTGACCGGGCTCGGGGCGTTTCTCGGCGCGGCGGCCGCCCGAACGGCGGGGCTCGACGTGGTGCGTCTGTCAGACGACCTGGGCGCCGATGCCGCCGAGTACGCGCCCGCCGCGGCGGTGGCGTTGCTTCGGGCCGGCGTTGCCGACACCGACGGGCCGCCACACCACGCCGATCCGCCACGACACCATCTGACTCGGAGCGCAGGCGCGCCACGCGCCACGCGCGTCGATATCGTGGTCAAGGTCGGTGGAAGCTTGATCGCCCATCCCACGCACCTGAACGAGGTGATGGCAGTCGTGATGGAGGCCGCCCGTCATGCGCGCGTGCTCCTCGTACCCGGTGGCGGCCCCTTTGCCGACGCCGTGCGTGGCGTGGATCGCGCGCTCCACCTGTCGAGCGACGCCGCGCACTGGGCAGCCGTGCGGGCGATGGACCAATTGGCCGATGTCCTCGCGGACAAATATCCGGGTATCCAGTGCGTCACCGACGCGCAGGAAGCGCATCAGGCGCTGCGCCGGGGGCGCGTGCCGGTGCTGGCGCCGCATCGATGGCTGCGGTCGGCGGACCCGTTGCCGCACACGTGGGACGTGACGAGCGACAGCATCGCGGCCTGGGTGGCTGGCGCTCTCGGCGCGCGACGTGTGGTGTTGGTGAAAGCACCAGGGGCCAGCGGTGTGCTGGTGGACGCCTACTTCGAGCGAGCCGCGCCGGCAGGCGTCGAGAGCCACGTGGTCACGGCCGACGATCTCGCGTCTCTACGGATGCGCTGCTTGTTCTGAGCGCGACGAAGACGGCCTCGTTACTTCGTCGGCACGAGACGCGTCAGCTCGTCGAACCAATGCTGCACGACGACGAGTCTCGTGGAGGCCGTGGTCCCATCGGTATCGCCCTCCTTGATCATCAGGAACTGTTGGCCGTCGAGCGAGATGTCGTACGATCGGCCCCACCAAACCGGATTCGTGAAGTACCCCTCCTTCACTGCCAGCGATGGCGTCGTGGCCTCCCAGGACGACCCGCGCGTCACCCCGACCCGCATCAGCGCACCCGTTGGGGAGACATAGATCAGTTCCTGCCCGCTGCGCGCCCAGACTGGCCGCGTCCCACCGGTTGTGGACACCACCGAACGACTGCGGTTCACGTCAGGATACGGCCGCACGTAGATCTCGAACCGGCCCGAATCGTTCGCCTCGTAGGCGAGCCATCGGCCGTCAGGCGAGATGATGCCATTCCGCTCGATGAACTGGGACTGCACGAGCGGCGTGACGCGTCGGGTTCCGTCGAGTTCCATCGCCATCAGGTCGTTGCTCGTTTGCGCGTTCTCGTCCGAGAAGATCAGTTGGCGACCGTCGGGAGACACGGCCAACGGGTATTGGGTGTTGGGACTCTCGGTCAGGCGTTCGACGGCGCCGGTGCCGTCGGCCGGCTGCCAGAACAGATTCCGGCCTCCCGCTCGCTCGGAGCTGAAGATCACGCGTTGGCCGTCGGGAGTCCACACTTGGACGACATCTCTGCCGGGGACCACCGTGAGTCGGGTCAGCGTCGTGCGGCCCAGATCCCAGAGCCAGAGGTCTCCCTCCTGATCGTTGGCGAACACCGCGACGCGCGTGCCGTCGGGTGACAGCGCGGGCAGCAGATATGGGCGGGGTGGTGCTCCAATCGGTGTCTCGCGGCCCTGGCGATCAACCCACACGAGCGTGCGGGGCGTTCCCGCCACGCTGCCAACCGACAGATAGGCCAGCGTACCGTCACGTGCCACGACGGCGTCCACGCCGCCTTGGCTCGTCGTGACGACATCGGGGACCACTGTCACCGGTGTGCCACGTGTTTCCAGGCGGGCCAGGTCGAACGCCACCGACCGCAACGTGCCGGCCTCTCCGTAGACCAGATGGCCGCTCGACACGTAGTGGGCGTGACTGCCGCCGTGCAGGAGCACTCGGCGCGCCCCGGTCTGGAGATCGAGGACCGCTACGCGTGCGGCTCCGAGACCGCCGGAGAGCGCCGTGATCGTGAAGAGCACGGCGCGTCCGCCGGGCAATATCTCTGGCCAGATATGGTCGGCTTCGCCATGAGCGGAATCGGGCCGCGTGAGCACGTCGACCGACCCGCCCGACGCCGAGACGCGTTGCAGGCCGGTCGCTACGTTCTCAGTCGCAAAGATGATGGTGTCATCCGGTCCCCAAGTCGCCCCGCTGGGATTGGAGGTGTCGCGGGTCGTCAGCGAGACCGCCGGCCCGCCGGTCACTGCCACCTTCTTCAACACGCCGGGGGCGTCCGTGAATCCAATCCACTGCCCATCAGGGGACGTAAACAATCCCAGTGGGGTGCCCGTGAACACCGCGACAGGCTCGAGCGCGTCAAGCGCGCGGACGAAGATCTGCGTGCCGAGGTTGCCGACATAGATGAGGCGGGAACCGTCGGGCGTGATGGCCAGATCCCGATCGTTGTAGCCCAGGCTCGGCTCGGAGGGACCCGAGGACACGACCTGAAGGCGCGAGACCCCAGCCGGCGCTGGGCGCATGACGAGCCACGTCAATGCGCCGACGACCGCGCCGGCAACCAGAGCCACCGCGGCACCAATGGAGACCATGCGCCGCCACGGCGTCACGGACCTCGACGGGGACAGGTGTGACGCACCCGTCTCAAACGCACCCCCAAGCGCCAAGCGCACGTCGCCGATCGCCTGCACCCGCTGCCGGGGGTCTTTGCTCAGACAGCGGACGAGATAAGTGCGCACCGAGGGCGGGAGCGCCGTCGGCAACCTGGACCAGTCGGGCTCACGCTCGATGACGCGCGCGAGCGTCTCCGCCACAGTGTGCCCCGCGAACGCCCGCTGCCCCGTGAGCATCTCGTAGAGCACGCAGCCAAAGGCCCAGATGTCAGTGCGCGTGTCCACGTGCTTGCCCCGCGCCTGCTCAGGGCTCATGTAGGCAGCGGTCCCCAGAACCGTACCGGCGTCGGTCAATGCCGAAGTCGTGATCGTGGGCGAGTCGGCGAGGCCCCCCACAGGAGCTATCGCCTTGGCCAGCCCGAAGTCGAGCACCTTCACCACGCCGTCGGGTCGGACCTTGATGTTCGCCGGCTTGAGGTCGCGGTGAACGATCCCTTGCTCATGCGCGGCCTCGAGCGCCTCGGCAATCTGCTTCGCAATGGCGACGGATTCGTCGATGGGGATGGCGCCCCGGGCGATACGATCCGCGAGCGTTGGGCCCTCGACGAGCTCCATCACGAGGGCCTTGGTGCCCGCTGGCCCCGAGCCTGTTGACAGAGCTTCTTCGAGGCCGTGGATGTGCGCGATGTGTGGATGGTTCAGGGAGGCCAGCACTTCCGCTTCCCGCTGAAAGCGCGCGAGCCGACCGGGGTCCAGCGCCAGGGCCAACGGAAGCACCTTGATGGCCACCTGGCGCCTCAGCTTCGTGTCGGTGGCTCGGTACACCTCCCCCATGCCACCCACACCAATCTGGGCACCGACTTCATATGGGCCGAGACGAGTGCCGGGAGCCAGCGCCACTGCCGGATCTTATGCGACTTCCTTGCGGGTCCCCCTGCAGCCCTCGACCAGTACGTGCACGAGCGCGCGTGAGACGATCCCGGACCGGCCGCCCGCACATGCAGCGCCACGCACACCGGCAATGTCGGCGCCGGAATCTCGCACGAAGGACAAGTCTGATGCCGTCAGCTTGCCCGCCACAGCCACCTCGAGGCGCGCCGCGTGGCCGGCTGCCACCCATTGGGCAAGGTCGAGCGACGACTGCAGGTGGACGAGACCCGGCCCTGCCTTGTTCAGTGTGTCCAGCAGGACGCCGTGTGCCCCGGCGCGGGCGGCCACCGCGATGACGTCGTGTGCGCGCAGCGACAACGTTGGAGGCGCATCGGCATAGGCAACCACCACCACGCCGCCAGCGGCCTTCGCTGCGCCGCGGATGGCCGCTGACGCCAACATCACCGCTTGCGTGACGTTCGTCGTGCCCAGCAGCCCGATCTTGACCAGGCTGGCGCCAGCCTCTCCATACGCGGCCGCCAGCGCTTCAGTGCTGGCTTCATCCACCGCATCGCCGAGCGCTGCCGTCAGCGGGCGGGCCCCCCCGACCGACTCGCGAATGTCGCCCAGCCGGGCCAGCGACACCGCGCCGAGGGCACCCATACTCGGATCCTTGGCGTCGATGATGTCCGCCCCGCCCGCCACGGCTTCCCGCGCGTCGTCGGGCGACGCCACGCTGACAAGGAGCCGCATCGGCATATGATCGCCGATCGATGGCCGAAACTCTCGCGGAACCCCTGGCGGGCCGTGTGTTGCTCGTCACCGGAGGCTCGAGCGGCATCGGTCGTGGCGTCGCGCTGGCCGCCGCCCGCGCCGGAGCCGACGTGGCCCTGACGTACCGCGCCAGCGGATCCGCGGCCCAGGACGTCGCCGCCGCCGTCAGGGTCATCGGCCGGCGGTGTGAGGTGCTGCAACTGGACGTGGCCAACGCCGCCGAGATCACTCGCGTCGGCCCTGCGGTCACCGCGGCGCTGGGTCGGCTGGACGTGTGGGTCAACAACGCCGGCGCCGACATCCTGACCGGCGCTGGAGCCGCCCTCACGCGGGTCGAGAAGCTGGATCTGCTCCTGTCGGTGGACTTGCGGGGCACCGTGCTGGCCTCGTGGCACGCGGCGGAGGTGCTGGCGGCGCAGCCCGAGGGCGGCGTCATCATCAACATGAGTTGGGACCACGTGCTGACGGGCATGCCCGGCGTGAACCCGCAGATGTTTGCCGCGGTGAAGGGCGGCGTGCTGGCCTTCAGCAAGTCGCTGGCGCGGTCGGTGGCGCCGCGGGTGCGCGTGAACATCGTGGCTCCGGGGTGGATCGATACCGCCTTTGGCGAAGGGCTCGACGACGCGGCGCGCCGCGCGGTGGCGGCCGCCACTCCCCTGGAGCGGTGGGGCACGCCAGACGACGTCGCCGGGGCGGTCGTCTTCCTGGCGTCGCCATCTGCGCGGTTCTTGACCGGGCAGACCATCCTGGTCGGCGGCGGAACGGTCATGTGACGAGCATGGTGATGTGACAAAATCAGGAGTTGCTGACGAAGCTGCGCTTCGCCAGCAACCCAGTGTTTCTTGCCCCGCTTCGCGGGGCGGACATCTTCCAAGGGTCATAACCAGACTTTGTAGTTACAACAGGTCGTTGGAAGATGTCGGGTACAACTTCACCAAGAGCGAGGTTCGGATTTGGCTACGGCGTCTCCCAGCGTGTCTCCCGTGCGGCAGTTGACCACTCCTTACGACCGTGAGCGGTTGGAGGACGTGGGGTTCATGACGTGCATGACCCTCGTGCTCCTCGGCAACTACGCACAGACCGGGCATTTCGGTGGACCGCTGGCCTACACGCCTTACAATGTGGCCACCCATCTGGCGGGCCCGGATCTCGGCGGGCTGCGGTTCGACTATCGCCGCCCCAAGCATCCGTTCAGCGACAAGTTCATGCTGGCCGGCGGTCACTGCATCCCCACGTGCTACGCGCTGTGGATGGTGATGGGGCAGGCGATGGCCCGGAAGCACGCTGCCACCGGCGCCGCCCGCTATCACGTGGACCCGCACGTGGCGATCCTGCCGATTGACGCGCTGGGCTTCCGGCGCGGGGCCGGTGCCATGACGACGCTCCTTCAGGAGAACGGCCTCGCCGACAATCCGCTGTTCGCGCAGGCCAAGCTTCGCGGCATCAAGGCGCTGGCGGGCCACGCCGAGAGCATCGACGTCACCAACGACGTCAACGGGGGACCGTCGGGCGTCGGTGTGGCCACGGCGGCCGGCAAGGCGGCGTTCTGGGACGTGATGGGCGCCAGTGTCGCGGGCCCCAAGGTGATCGCGTTCGAGGGCGAGTTCGCGATGACCGAGGGCCACGCGCAGGAACTGAAGACGCAGGCGCTGGCCATGAAAGTGGGGAAGCGGCTGCGCGTCCTCATCTCGGACAACAACGCCGGCATCGACGACTCGCTGATCGGCGGCGTGATCGATCCGAAGTACACCGGCTACAACCTCGTGGACCAGTGGACGTCGTACGGGTGGAACGTCTTCACCCTGGCCAACGGCAACGACTACGGCCAGGTGGTGTCGGCGCTCAAGACGCTCGAGGATTGGGACCCGGCCGATCGGCGTCCCATGGCGCTCATCGGGAAGACGGTGAAGGGCTACTGGCCCGCCGCCGCCGGCGGGAGGATTCCCGGGGGTGGCGACCAGGTGGTGGGCTATCCCAGCCATCCCTATGCCATGAAGATGAACTCGGAGTACTTCCTGGCGCTGGCCGGAACCTTCGAGCAGCGGTACGGCGTGCAGTTCCAAGGCATCCGCGACGGCGTGCCGAAGACGACGGCCGACCGGCTGGTGCAGTTCAAGACCAACATGGACGTGGCGATGTCGGTCCTCGACGCCAACGGCCTCGGCGACTGGCTGGCCGACCGGCTGGTGGAGATCGGCGACTCGTTGCGCGACGACCTTCCGCTGCGCCTGCCGGTGGCGAAGGATCCGTTCCAGGACGATCGGCTGCGCGTCGCGAACCTGCCCCTGGAGCCGCAGACGGTCAAGGCCACCAACCCGGCGACCGGTGGTGCCAAGGACGTGAAGATCACGCTCTTCCGCAAGGCGGGCGAAGTGGCCGGCACGCGGCGCGGCATCTCCGAGATCGTCAAGTGGGTGAATTGCGTCACCGAGAACCGGTTTCTGTCGCTGGCCGCTGACCTGTCGGAATCGATCAACCTGGAACACGGCAGCATCTGGGGACACTACGACCCGGAGACCAACGTGGCCGGCACGCGCATCAAGGCGGCCATCCAGGAGGCGGGGAACGTGTCGAGCGCCATCGGGCTGGTGAGCCAGAGCGCGTCGGTCGACCCCGCGAAGTTCGCGGGCGTATGGGCCATCAGCGGCACCTACGGCGCGTTCACGCCGCTCATGTACACGCCGGCGCGCGTGTGGAGCCAGCAGAACCAGGACAGCAAGTTCCGCATGGGCGTGCTGCACATCCTGGTGGGCCACTCGGGGCCCGAAACGGCCGCCGACGGCCGCACGCACTTCGGCATCTTCGCGCCGCAGGTGTGGAAGCTCTTCCCGCGCGGCCAGATCATCCACCTGAACTTCTGGGACTACAACGACGTGGCCCCGGCCTACTTCGCCGCGGCGGAGATTGCCGCGCGTGAGCAGAAGGTGGGCATCATCACGTTGGAGGTGGCGCGGCCGGATTTCCCCGTGGCGGACCGCAGCACGTTTGCGGACACCGACATCCGCGCGGCGGCCAAGGGCTTCTATCTGATTCGCGATTTCACCCCAGGGCAGCCCCGTCATGGGTACGTGCTGACCCAGGGTTCGAGCTCCACAGTGAACCTCGTGAGCATCCTGCCCAAACTGGAGGCCGCCGGGATCAACGTGCGTGTCATCGCAGCCATCAGCGAGGAGCTGTTCGACCGGCAGCCCGAGGCGTATCGCCACTCCGTGCTGCCCCCGGAAGCGATGTACGACCTGATGGTCGTGACCACGGGCACGCGCCGCATGTGGCCGCTGCGGGGCGTGGGTCCGTTGACCGACGAGTACTCGTTGACATCCGACTGGGACGACCAGTGGCTGACGGGCGGCCTCGAGCCGGACGTGATCGCCGAGGCGCACCTCGATCAGTCGTCCATCCTCGCGGGCATCCAGCGGTTCGCGCGCGAGCGCGACGACCGGTTGGGCCGTCAGAAGACGCTGGTCGGACGGCTCTAGAACGGGACGATGTGGCCGGCGCGCTCCACCTGGAGCGTCCGCCGGGAGGGCTACGGAACGGTTTTGAACACCCGCTCGTCGAGGGGGCTGCCCGTCAGGGGGAGCACGTCGTCTCGATACTGCCTGGTGTGGGCCGCCGCGACGTGCGCGTCGAGCGCTCCCTGATCACGCCACGTCTCGACCACGGTGAAGTGGTTGCCCCGCATCGTGTGCTGCAGCACGTCGAACCTGAGGTTGCCCGGCTCGCCACGGCTGGTTTCGGCCAGCCGGGTCAGCATCGGCGCCACGGCCGGGTTTGGCGCCACGTCGACGTGCGAGATCACGGACACGGCCGACCCAGTCGACGCCGCGCGCTGCGGCGCCGTGGTGACGGACTTGTAGGGGCGCTGGTCAAATCCGCTCACGCGAACCGGCGCCAGCGCCGCGGTCAGCCGCTGCATTGGGGCGCCGTCGCGGGCGTCGAAAGCCTTCTGGTCGCGCCACGTTTCCAGCAGCACCCAATGGCCTGGACGCCCGATCTGTTCGAAGGCCTCCACATGGAGACACCCATCCAGCTTGAGCGCGGCCTCGCGATACGCGCGCAAGGCTCCGGCCGCCGCGGTCCCCCCAGACGCCGTCGTTTCGACGTACGCGACGGCGTGAAATGTCTGGTCCGCGCCGGACTGTGCCCATACCTGAAAGGACGCGCGCGTTCCGACAAGAGCCAGGGCGACGAGCACCACCACGACCGCTCGATTCATGGCCAGAGGTTACACCACGTGGCTCGAACGAGGTGGTGCTGGTGGGGATGTCACGCCGACGCCGTGTTGCACGACAATTGGGCATGGCCGAGAAAGAACCTACCTATACCGACGCCGAGGTGGCGGAGCGTCTGACCGCGTTGCCGGGCTGGTATTTCGATGACGGTTGCATCCGTCGCGTCTACAAGTCCGACGGCTGGCCGACGACGCTGATGCTGGTCAACGCCGTCGGCTACCTGGCCGAGGCGGCCTACCATCACCCGGATCTGTCGGTGACGTGGGCGCGCGTCACGGTGAAGCTGGCCACGCACAGCGCGGGCGGCGTCACGCAGAAGGACTTCGACCTGGCGCGGAAGATCGAGGACGTCGCGCTGTGGCGGCCGTCCGGCGGCGCGCTGACTGGTACACCCAACAAGTTCGTCCGCGGCGGCGATCCGCGCTGATGGGCGACAGCCGGCCGCCAGACGTCCGGTGGCTCGATCCGCTGCCGGCGCGGGTGGTGTTCGTCACGGGCCGGCTGGCCGAGCCGGCGCTCCGGCGCACGTTGGCCGATATGGCCCCGCCCTTCGCCTACGACGTGGTCGTGCTGAAGATCACGGTGGCCGCATTGATGACCACCGAGTGGATCTCGAGGTTCTTGTCGGTGCCCGAGGGGAGTGACCTCGTCGTGGTGCCAGGGCTGTGCGAAGGCGACGTGGCGGTGGTCGAGCATGCGGCGGGCGTCCGGGCCTGCAAGGGCCCCAAGGACCTGCGCGAGATCCCGCGCTTCTTCGGCCGTGCCGCCGCCGACCGGCCGTATGGCGACTACGACATCGAGATCCTGGCCGAGATCAACAACGCGCCGAAGATGACTCGGCGCGACGTGCGCGCGGCAGCCGAGGCCTTTCGCGAGGCTGGGGCCGACGTCATCGACATCGGCTGTACTCCGGGCCTGGCGTTCCCCGCGCTGGGCGAGGTGGTGGGCGAGTTGGTCGGCGCCGGCATGCGGGTCAGCATCGACAGCTTCGACGGCGACGAGATCCGCACGGCGGTGTCGGCGGGCGCCGAGCTGGTGCTCAGCGTCAACGGATCCAATCTGGCGGTGGCGGCCGATTTGCGCGGCACGGGCGCGCGCGTCGTGGCCGTGCCGGAACTGGGCGGGTCCCTGGACACGCTGACGCCCACGCTCGAGGCGCTGGACGCCTGGGGCGTGCCGTGCCTCATCGATCCGATTCTGGAGCCGATCGGCCACGGCTTCATGGCGTCGCTGGAGCGGTACGCGGAGATCCGCCGTCGCTATCCGTCTGCCGAGATGCTGATGGGCATCGGCAACCTGACGGAGCTGACCGCCGCCGACACCACTGGCGTCAACGCCCTGCTCATCGCCGTGTGCCAGGAGCTGGGTGTCCGGAGCGTCCTGACCACCGAGGTCATCCCCTGGGCACGTGGCGCGGTGCAGGAGATCGACGTCGCGCGGCGCTTGATGCACTACGCCGTGACGGGGCGGACGATTCCCAAAGGCATCGACGATCGGCTCGTGACCGTGAAGGACGCGGCGCCGTTGTACTACACCGAGGACGAGTTGCGAGCGCTCCAGGGTGCCATCACCGATCCAAACTACCGCATCTTCGCCGACCGCGACGCCATCACGGTGTTCAACCACGAACGGTTCGTGCGCGGCCGCGACATCCGCGCCATCTTCGAGCAGTTGGAGGTGGAGGACGCCGGCCATGCGTTCTACCTGGGCAAGGAGCTGGCGCGCGCCAGCCTGGCCGTCACGCTTGGCAAGACCTATCGACAGGAAGGCGCCCTGAGCTGGGGGTACCTGACGCCGCCCGACGACGCGCGCCGCGAGCACCTGCCACCGCGCCGATGACGATGCTTCCCGTCGTGCGCGAGCTGGTGCCGGCGCCTCTGCCATCCGAAACCGTGGAGCGGTTCGCGGGTTGCGCGCACCTCCTGTTCCTGGACAGCGCGGCGACGAGCCAGCGGTTGGGGCGCTATTCGTTCCTGATGGCCGATCCATCCGTGGTGGTGCGCAGCCGAGGCGGACGCACCGAGGTCAGTGGGCCCGAGGGCCCGCCGGTGACCGTGGCCGAGGACGCGCTTGCGGCTGTTCGGCGGTTGCTCGCCCCGCACACGTCGGCGCCGGTGCCAGGGCTGCCGCCGTTTCAAGGTGGCGCGGCCGGATACGTGGGCTACGACTGGGGCCTCACGTTGGAGCGGCTGCCGGCCCCGCGCTTCGACGACGTGGCGCTGGACGACGTGGCGCTGGGGCTCTACGACTGGGTGGTGGCGTGGGACCACGCGACGGCGAAGGCGTGGCTCGTGTCCACGGGCCTGCCGGAGACCGAGCCGACCGCGCGCGTCCGTCGCGCGGAGGCCAGGGCCGACTGGGCCGCCGCTCGCCTGGCGGGGCACGACCGCGGTCGCGGCAGTCACTCTCCCGACCACTCTCTCGACGCCGTTCGCATCGACGCGGCCACCACGCCGCGTCCGCCCGCCTATCCCGTCACAGGCGGATGGTGGCCCGCCAGCCTGGACCTGCGCTCGTCGTTCCCGCACGCCGACTACGTGGGCGTGGTGGCACGGGTGCGTGAGTACGTCTACGCAGGCGACATCTTCCAGGCCAACATCTCGCAGCGCTTCGAGGCGCCGCTCACCGAGCCGGCCTGGGCGGTCTATCGACGATTGCGCGCGCACAACCCGGCGCCCTTTGCCGCGTACATGGAGGTGCCTGGCGCAGCGATCGTGAGCGCGTCACCCGAGCGCTTCCTGCAGGTGGACGTATCCGGCCACGTGGAGACGCGCCCCATCAAGGGCACGCGGGCCAGGGGCGTCGGGCCCGAGCACGATGCCGCGCTGGGTCAGGCGCTGACCGAAAGTGCCAAGGACCGCGCCGAGAACCTGATGATCGTGGACCTGATGCGCAACGATCTGTCGCGCGTGTGCATGCCCGGCAGCGTGCGGGTGTCGGAGCTCTTCTCCCTGGAACGCTATGCCACCGTGCACCACCTGGTGTCGACGGTCGTCGGAGACCTGGCGCCGGGCACCGACGCGCTCGACCTGCTGCGCGTGGCGTTTCCTGGCGGATCGGTCACCGGTGCCCCGAAGCTGCGGGCCATGGAGATCATCGCCGAATTCGAGCCGTCACGACGCGGCGTGTATTGCGGCTCGATCGGCTACTGGAGCCTGACGGGCGCGCTCGACACGAACATCGCCATCCGGACCGCGGTGGTGCGCGACGGCCGCATATACTTCAGTGCAGGCGGCGGCATCGTGGCCGATTCCGATCCGGAGCAGGAGTACCGCGAAACGCTGGACAAGGCCCGCGCCATGATCGACGTGCTGGCTTCGAGCGAGAAAACTTGACCGTCTAGAGTACAAATCACATGACGCAAGTTTTCTCCGCCCGGCGAAGCCGGGCCAAAAAACACTGCGCCAGCGAGGCGGTGCGCGCGTACTCGTCGATCCGAGGCACGGCCTCGCTGGCCTTCCCATGATCCTCGTGCTCGACAACCGCGACTCCTTCGTCTACAACCTGGCGCGCTACGTGCGGGAGCTGGGGGGCGAAGCGGTGGTGTGGCGCAGCGACGAGGTGTCGCTGGACGAGGTTGCGGCGCTGGCACCCACCCACGTGATCATCTCGCCTGGGCCGTGCACGCCGACGGAGGCCGGGATTTCCACTGAGGTCGTGCGACGGTTCGGGGCCACCACGCCGATTCTGGGCGTGTGCCTGGGCCACCAGTGCATCGCCGAGGCCTATGGAGGCGACATCGTGCGCGCCCCGCGTCCCATGCACGGGAAGACCTCGCGCATCGTGCACGACGGCACCAGCGTCTTCGCGGAGGTGCCGTCCCCGCTGCGCGTGGCCCGGTATCACTCGCTGGTGATCGCGCCGGGCACGCTGCCGGCGGCGCTGCGTGTGACCGCCCGCGCCGAGGACGACGACGTGATCATGGCGGTGGAGCATCGGCACGACCCGGTGGTGGGCGTTCAGTTCCACCCGGAGTCGGCCGCTACCCACCACGGCTACGCGATGATCGATCGGTTTCTCAACGGCGCCGCTGCGCGGCCATTGGTGCGGCCATCGCGTGCGGACGGATCCCGAGGCGAGGCCGGCCAGCCCATGTGGGGTACGCCGGAGGACGAACGAGAGCCGTTCGTGGCGCCACCCGTCGAGCAGGTGCGCTGATGATCCTCGAAACCATCGTCACGACTGTCGACGGCGACGGCCGCGTGAACTGCGCGCCCATGGGCGTGGAATGGGGCGCGGACGTCATCGTCCTGAAGCCGTTCCTCCACACGGCCACCTACCGCAACGTGACCGCCGTGGGCGCGGCGGTGATCAACCTGGTGGACGACGTGCGCGTGTTCGCGCGGGCCGCCATCTCGAAGCCGCTGTACCCGACCACCGGCGCGGTGTCGGTGACGGGGGTCCGCCTGGCGGACTGCTGTTCGTGGCGAGAGGTCACGGTGGCTCGCGTGGACAGCACGCCACCGCGGTCGCGGATCGAGACCAAGGTCGTGCACCGGGGCGTGGCGCGCGAGTTCATCGGCTTCAACCGGGCCGCGCACGCGGTACTCGAGGCCACGATCTACGCGACGCGCCTCCACCTGCTGTCTCCCGAGTTCGTGGAACGCGAGCTGGCGCGGCTGCAGGTGATCGTGGACAAGACGGCCGGTGACGCCGAGCGCGAGGCCATGGCGCTCATCGCCGACTTCGTGCGGCAGTCGCCCGTGCGGCCGGAGGGCGCGTGACGGCGCGCGTAGAGGAAGCCGTCTTCGTCGAAGCGCCGGCGCGCCTGCACTTCGGCGTGCTGGATCTGCGCGGGGCCATGGGCCGCTGGTTCGGCGGCATCGGGGCCGCGGCGCCCGCGCCGACGCTCCTCGTCTCGGCCTCGCACGCCGAGGGGCTGATCGTGGAGGGAGACGAGGGCGAGCGGGCCACGGAGTTCGCGCGGCGACTGCTGACGCACCTGGAAGGCCAACGGGACGCGCGCCTGGGCGCGCGGGTGCGCGTGCACCGGGCGCTGCCCTCGCACGCGGGCCTCGGGTCCGGCACACAGCTGGGTCTGGCCATCGCGCGGGCGCTCATGGAACTGCACGGCGCCGACGCGGATGCGCCCACGCTGGCGCGCGTGATGGGGCGCGCCAAGCGGTCGGCGATCGGCACGTGGACCTTTGCGGGCGGCGGCCTCGTGGTGGAGGGCGGCCGGCGCGTGGGTCAGGACGAGTCCGCGCCGCTCCTGGCGCGCCTGCCGTTTCCGCCGAGCTGGCGCTGCGTGGTGGCGGTACCGAATGGCCGGCCCGGCGTCAGCGGCGTTGCCGAGGCGCGCGCGATCGCGGACCTGCCGTCCCCGCCCGAGGGCGACGTGGAGCGCGTGGCCTACCTGGTGCTGATGGCACTCTTGCCGGCGCTTGTCGAGGCCGACATCGAATCCTTTGGCGCCGCGTTGAGCGAGATTCAAGAGATGACGGGGCGGTGGTTCGCGCCGGCGCAAGGCGGCACGTTTGCCCCTGGTCCTTCGGCCACCCTCATCCGGCACATGACGGAGTGGGGCGCGCGCGGGGTGGGGCAAAGCTCGTGGGGGCCGGCCGTCTACGGCATCGTGGAGGGGGAGGACGCCGGGACCCGTCTGGCCGCCCGCGTCCGTGACGCGTTGGGCCCAGCCGGCCATGTCTACGAGGGGCCGTTCCGGTCCGACGGCGCCCGCGTCTGGCGCGCTCAGATCGAGAGTTGATCGGCCTGGGAGTCTGGCGATCTGCTATGCTGCGCCGCCCGGAGGTGGCATCGTGATCAAGGTCAGCGTCTACTATCCCAACACGCCCAACAGCACGTTCGACATGGACTACTACATCAACACCCACATGAACATCTGCCGCGACCAGCTCGGCCCGGCGCTCAAGGGTGTGCAGGTGGAGGAGGGCCTCGGCGGCGCGGCGCCAGGTGCCCCGGCCCCCTATGTGGCCATCGGGCACCTGCTGTTCGATTCGGTCGAGGCGTTCTCGACCGCATTCGCCCCGGCGGCCGCGGCCATCACCGGCGATATTCCCAACTACACCAACGTGGAGCCGACCATCCAGGTCAGCCTGATCCGCGTCTAACTCACTGCCACAACTGACGCCACCACGGGGGCGTCGGCGTGCCCGTGCCCGTGCCGGTGATGCCGCTGCGGCGGCGGATGTCTTCGAGGCTCCAGCCGGTCAGCGAGGCCAGCGTCTGGGCCTCGCGCTCCTGGCGCTCGCGTAGCTCCCGGCGATACACCTCGGCGGCCGGGCAGGTGGCTGGTCCCGTCCACGGCTGCCGCATCACGTAGCGGCCCTGGAAGTTCGTGCGGTCGCCGGTTTCCTGGAACACCAGGTCTTCCGGGAAGTGCGCGCGGTCGTAGCGCACGTGCAGGCGCGTGACGAAGACCTCCTGGGGGCCGCCGCCGCGGGGGCCGCGGACGATGGCCGGCTGCGGCTGCGGTTCGCCCACCCAGAAGACGCCAAGCCCCCGTAGTTCTTGCGCCGACAGCGGATCGGCCGCGCACGGATCGCACCACCCCATGTCCCACGCGTACTCCTGGAACACGGCGTTGCCCTGCTCGCGCTTCACGTGCTCGTCGAACATCGCCCGATACATCGCGGCAAACTCCTTGGGGTCCTTCACGAAAGTCGGGATCTCGACGTCGGTGCGCAGTTTCACCGTGCGGTAGTTGGTGGTTTCCACGCGGCCCTTCCGTGTCAGTGTGTAGACGTACATCTCCTGCGGCCCGTCGGCGTTCACCGTGCCGAGCCGAACCGGCAGCATGAACTTCGGCGAGTTGTAGGCCACCTGGATCGGACGCAGGGTGGAGAAGCCCAGCTTCGCCTGCTCCGCCAGGTTCACCTTGGCCACGAAGAACCGCATGTTCTGACGGATGTAGCTGGTCAGGACGTCCGACGCGCCCGCCGGGATGCGGTAGCCGCTCGAGCGGAGCCACGTCTCGAGCCCGCGGCTCTCGGTGGCCGACAGGATCAAGATGTCGTACTCGCCGACGGTATAGCGGGCCTCGATGGTAACGCCGAGGCTCTTGGCGCGCGCCTGGTCGCGACTCATCTCGGCGGCGGGCGGGGCGGCGGCCGACATCCGCAGGCGGTACTCCTCCCGGACCAGGCACGGATTCTCGTCGAAGTACTCGACCAGCCGCGGCGCGGTGAACGCGTCCAGGTGGTCGACCAGCGCCTTGTCGCCGACGTTGATCTGCCCGCGCTCGATGGCCGTGGGCACCGGCACCACCATCGCGAACTCGCGGGGGTCGCCCTTGAAGTCGCTGGACATCGTGACCACCGTCTTGTCGCCGTCGCGCACCAGCACCACTTGCGACGCCTTGTTGAAGAGCTTGGTGTCGGCCTTGGCCACGTAGAAACCGCAGAAGGCCTGGGCGGGGGCAGCGGCGGCTGCCAGCGCCAGGATCGTTGCCGCGGTGGTTGTCGTGATCCGTTTCATCGAAGTCCTCCGTGTATAGGGTGAGAGATTCCAGGGAAGGTGAAAGCGCGCCACGAGTGTGGTGCCCCAGACGTAGCGGTGGCCTGGCAGCAGCCAGTCGATCACCGGGACCAACGGGGACGCGCAGGCCAGCGCCCACACGAAGCCGTTGGTGCGGAACAGCTTGAACTGCACGTAGGCGGCGCCCACCGCGACCAGCGCGGCGAAGAGCACGCGTCCCGCGCGCGAGTCGGGCGTGGTCTTCGGGTCCGAGATCATGAAGAAGCTGAAGAGCAGGAATGCCCCGCTTTCCAGCCGGTGGAGGGGAATGGTCAGCGGCTCGTTCAGGGACAGCGAGCGCGCCACGAGAAGAGCGGTCCACGTGGCCATGAACGCGAACGTGACGTCGGCCCGCGCCGCGCGCGTCACGACCAGCAGCCCCGCCGACGCCAGCAGGAACGCCAGGGCGGCGTGAGAGCCCCACTGGCCCGGCGACACCCACACGCCGTCGGTGGCGAGCATCAAGGCGACGATGGCCACGTTGGTGGGGTTGAAGACGTGCTTGTGGCCGACGCGCAGGAGGAACTTGGACCCGACGGCCAGCGCGGCCGCCAGGGCGGCCAGAATCAGCCAGTCCGTGCGCAGCAGCAGGCACAACGACAGCCCGGAGATGAGCGCGCTCTTGAGTCCGGATGCCAGGCGACCGGGCGGGAGGCGGGCCTCTCCCGCTCGAACAGATACCAGCCACTCGCACGCGACCTGGGTGGCCAGGACGCTTGCGAGGGTGATCGAGACTTGCGGCACGCCGATGTCGAAACCCAATCGGGACATGCCGAAGACGAGCAGGGTGCCCAGGGTGGCGATTTGCCCGTGCCGGGGGTCGCTGACGAGCCATTGCCACGGGCGTTTCCGTGTCGGTTCGGATGACGGTGTCTGTGCGTCCATGTCCCTTGAACGGGGACGCTGGGATTCCTTGCAGGGCCGCTCGTCGGCCTGGGCCGATGGACCTGCGGTACCATTCCTCGGACGACGGGGACACGCGTGAGGAGGCTGGAGATGGTGGGAAACCGCGGGCGAACTGTGTGGTTGGGTGTAGCCCTCGTGCTGGGGGCCTGGTCATGGGCCGACGCCCAGCCCCGGGCCATTTATCAGCAGACGCCGTATCAGGGACAGGAGATCGGCCGTCTGACGGGGGACGTCTACTTCGCCCGCATGGACGACTACATGTCGGTCTTCATGGTCACCCCGGACGGCATCGTGCTGGTGGAACCCATCTCCAGCGAGTTCGCCGCGTGGCTCAAGGGCGAATTGGCCACACGGTTCAAGGTGCCCGTGAAGTACGTCATCTACAGCCACCACCACTGGGACCATGCCTCCGGCGCGTCGGTGTGGGCCGACACCGCGCGCATCGTCGGCCATGAAGCCATGCTGAAGCGGTTGGCCATGCCGCCCGCCGATACACCCCTCCCGCAGAACGCGCGCGCGCAGGACGCGAACGGCAACGGCCAGATTGAGGCCGCCGAGGCGCAGGGCACCATCAAGACGCAGTTCGCGCTCTACGACGCCAACCGCGACAACGTGCTGAGCGGCGCCGAGGTGACGCGCGGACCGCTGGCCTTCGTGCGTCCGCCGGACCTGACCTACACCAGCCCCATCACCATCACGCTCGGTGGCAAGCGCGTGGAGGTGCTGCCGCGGCCCATCGCGCACGCCGACGACAACACCATCGTTCGCTTCGTGGACGGCACGGGCGTGCTCTTCGCTTCGGACTGGATCACCAGCGGCCGCGTGCCCTTCGGCGGAGACATCGCCACGAAGGACGAGCTGGCGCTGGTGAAGCCGGTCGAAGGCCTGGACTTCGAGCACTTCGTGTGCAGCCACGGCCGTCTGGGGAAGAAGGCCGACGTCACGGCGAACATCAAGTACCGGGAGGAGCTACGCGACGCCGTCGCCAAGGCGATTGCGGCCGGGCAGACGCTGGAGCAGGCGCAGGCCAGCGTGACGATGGACGCCTACAAGGACTGGGAGTTCTACCAGCAGCAGCGGCCCGGGAACGTGGCGGGGACGTACCGCGCGCTCCAGGCCGGCCGATAACCGTCAGTCGGCACGCGCGGCTGACGCCTTGAGCACGCCATCGACGGCAAGCAGAAGGACGGTGGTCTCGAGTGGCTTGGGCGCATAGCCGTTGTAGCCCGCGGCGAGCGCCCGCGCCCGGTCTTCCGGTCGCGTGTAGGCGCTGACAGCGATCGCCGGGGTGCGGCAGCCCATCTGTCGCACCTGCTGGATCAGTTGGTAGCCGTCGACGTGCGGCATCCCGAGATCCGCCACGATCAAATCGACTGCGGTCGAGGCCAGCAGATCGAGTGTCGAGGCCGCGGACCCGCATTGACGCACGTCGGCACCGTGCTGATCGAACAACGCGACGAGAAACTCTCGCGAATCCTTGTCGTCGTCGACGACCAGCACTTTCACGCCGTCCATTCGCGGGGGCATCAAGGCTTCCATCGTGCCCGCCGAAGCGATTCGGGACGCGGCGGGTCCTGAGCCAGCCCTGGCCGCGACGGGCAGCCGAAGCGAGATGGTGGTGCCGCAGCCCGGCCCATCGCTGCTCGCGCGTATCTCGCCGCCATGCTGATCGATGAGATGACGCGCGACCGCCAGCCCCAGGCCGAGACCTCCATGCGTGCGGGCGGATCGGCTGTCCGCCTGACGGAAGCGATCGAACACGAAGGGGAGGAAATCGGCTGCGATGCCGATGCCGGAATCCCGGACCTCGATCAGAATCGATGCTGCGTCTACGCCGCACGTGACGTGGACGTGACCGCCTTCCGGCGTGAACTTGATGGCGTTCGCGAGGATATTGGCGAGAACCTGGTGCAGGCGTTTCGGGTCGCCTTCGATCGCCGCCAGGTTCTCCGGAACCTCCCGCGATAGCTGAATCCGCTTGGCGTTCGCGGCGGGAGACACCGCGCTCACCACGGCGTCGAGGAGCGGCGGCAGGAGCAGCGGCTGACGTTCGATGGCAAGTTTGCCCGCGACAATACGCGTGACATCGAGGATGTCCTCGATGAGCTGCGACTGCAAGGCGGCGTTCCGGCCGATGACCTCGACGGCGTGGCGGACGCGGTCCTGTGAGAGGGCGGGCCCCTGCTCTAGAATCTGCACCCAGCCGACGATGGCGCTGAGCGGCGTGCGGAGCTCGTGCGAGAGCGTCGCCAGGAATTCGTCCTTGAGCCTGTTCGCGTCCTCGGCTGCGGCGAGCCGCGCCAGTTCCGCTTCCTTGCGCCTGCTGACCACCATGCACACGCCGGCCATCCGCACCGGCTTGCCGTCCTCGTACTCGACGTGACCCTTTCCTTCGACCCAGCGAACCGTCCCATCGGGCGCCACGATTCGGTACTCCACGTCATGCGAGACGCCTTCGTCGATCGCACGCCGCGCGGAGGCCAGCACGCGCTCGCGGTCGTCCGGATGGATCTCCCGTTCGTAGCTCTGGAACGTCGCGTCGAACGTGCCCGGCGGCAGGCCGTGAATGCGCTCGAGGTTCTCCGACCAGCGGACCTCATGCGACGACAGATCCCACTCCCAGGTGCCCATCAAGGCCGCGTCCAGGGCGAAGCGCAGACGCTCCTCGCTGCGTTTGGCGTGCGCCGCTGCCTGGGCACGTTCCACGGCGAATGCCACCTGGGCGGCGATCACGCCCGCGAGCTGCAGTGCATCAGCGGTTGGCGCACGCGGCACGTCGTAATAGAGCATGAACTTCCCGATGACGCGGTCCAGCGCGACAAGGGGGATGAACGCCATCGCCATGATGCCCTCGTCGGCGAGGGTCTGCCGGTACGGCTCGAGCGAAGGCTCGGCTATGACATCGGCGACGACGATCGGTTGCGGGTCTGGCGAATCGGGCGTCCATGGCGTGTGACCCTCGACGGCCCTCCGGTAAGCGTCGGACAACCCCCGCGACGCCTTGAATCGCATGACCTGGTCCGGATCGAACAGCAGAACGGATGCCCGCGACACGCCCAAGCCCTCGTGAAGAGCATCGAGGGCGGCCGCGTAGATGCCGTCGAGCGTCTTGGCGCGACTGATGGCGCGCGTGAGCGTGAGGCACACGGCGATCTGCGAATTCGGCGTCGCTGTAGGCATCATGGGATGCTGCTGTGACGGTGCGACCTGTCCTCGAGTGAGTCTAATGACTCACGATCCCGGCGTCCAGATGCGTGAGGGCCCCTCGCCGGCCAGCGTCAGCATCAGCTCGTTGAGCCGCCTGACGAAGCCGGCCGGGTCCTCCAGCTGACCGCCTTCGGCCAGCGTCGCCTGGTCGAACAGGATGTGGCTCCAGCCGGCGAATCGCGCCGCGTCGGCTTCGTCGTTGAGACGCCGCAGGATCGGGTGCGTGGGGTTCACTTCCAGAACGGGGAGTGACGCGGGCACGGCCTGGCCGGCGGCCTTGAGCATCCGCTCCAGGTTCGTGCTCATGCCGTGCTCGTCGCTGACCAAACATGCCGGCGAGTCCGTGAGCCGATGCGTGACGCGGACCGCGCTGGCCCGGTCCTTCAACGCCGTCTGGATACGCTCGACCAGGCCCTGGTGCTCCCCGGCCTGCGCATCCTGTTCCTTCTTGAGGGCCTCGCCCCCCAGCTTCTCGAGATCCAGGTCGCCCTTCGCCACGGACTTCAGCGGCTTCCCGTCGAACTCGGTCAGCGACGACATCACCCACTCGTCGATCCGGTCGTACATCAGCAGTACTTCGACGCCGAGCTTCCGGAAGATCTCCAGGTGCGGGCTGTTCCGCGCGGCCGCGAATCCGTCGGCCGTGACGTAGTAGATCGCGTCCTGGCCCTCTTTCATCCGACCGACATAGTCGGCCAGCGACACGGTCTGTTCGTCGCCTTCGTTGCGCGTGGAGGCGAAGCGGAGAAGGGGCGCGATGCGGGTCTGGTTGGCGGGATCCTCGGGCACGCCTTCCTTCAGCACGCGGCCGAAGGCCGTCCAGAACGTCGTGAACTTGTCGGCCTGGTCCTTGGCCAGATCCTCGATGAGCCCCAGCACCCGCTTGACCACGGCCGCGCGAATGGCCTGGACGTCGCGGGACTGCTGCAGGATCTCGCGCGACACGTTCAGCGGGAGGTCGTTCGAGTCCACGATGCCGCGCACGAAGCGCAGGTAGGCCGGGACCAGCTGCTCGGCGTCGTCCATGATGAACACGCGCCGCACGTACAGCTTGATCCCGCGCCGGTGGTCGCGGTCCCACAGGTCGAACCCCGGTCGCTGGGGCAGGAAGAGCAGCAGGGTGTACTCCTGCCGTCCCTCCACCTTGGCGTGTATCCAGGCCAGCGGCGGCTCGAAGTCGTGCGCCACGTGCTTGTAGAACTCGTGGTACTGCGCCTCGGTGATGTCGGCCTTGGGACGGGCCCAGAGCGCGGAGGCCTGGTTGACCTGCTCGTCCTCGTCGGTCTGGACCTGCGCCTTCGCCGTCGCGTCCCACGTCTCCTTCTTCATCAGGATGGGGATCGTGATGTGGTCGGAGTACTTGCGCAGGATGTCCCGTAACCGGGGGCCGGCCAGCAGCTCGTCCTCTTCCGGCCGCAGGTACAGGATGACGTCGGTGCCGCGTGTCTCCTTCGCGACGGTCTCGATGGTGTACTGCCCTTCGCCCGAGCTTTCCCACCGCACGCCGTGCTCGGCGGTGAGCCCGGCCCGCCGCGTCACCAGCGTCACGCGTTCGGCCACGATGAAGGCCGAGTAGAAGCCGACGCCGAACTGTCCGATGAGGTGCGCGTCCTTCGCCCGGTCGGCCGTGAGGGCGGCCAGGAACTCCTTCGTGCCGGACTTGGCGATCGTGCCGATGTGCTCGATGACCTCTTCGCGTGACATCCCGATCCCGTTGTCCGACACGGTCACCGTGCGCGCGGCCTTGTCGTAGCTGACGCGGATCTTCAGGTCCGGATCGGTCTCGAAGAGGGCGGCGTCGGTCATCGCCTCGAATCGCAGCTTGTCGCCCGCGTCGGAGGCGTTGGACACCAGTTCCCTGAGGAAGATCTCCTTGTTCCCGTACAGCGAATGGATGACCAGGTGGAGGAGCTGCGAGACCTCGGTCTCGAAGGTCCGTGTTTCTGTCGTGGTCGTGTTGCTCATGGACGTGCGTCTACTCCCGTGAGGCCTTTCAGCGTGGCCCGCTGCCTACGATTCTAGTCAAGGACGCGCGGCGTGCGGATCAGTGACGCGACGGCCGGCTGTATGCGGCCCCAAGGCCCAGAAACAGCTCGAGTCCTTGATCGATGTTCGCGAGTTCCGTGGGCGATACTTGGCCGAACACGCGCCGGATGCGCCGCTTGTCAATCGAACGAACGTGATCGACAAGCACAAACGACGGCTTCGTGAGGCCGCTGCTCCCCGGTGTGAGGGCCGGGTACAGCGCACCGACACCGGCGGTGCCGGTGACAGGCACAACGGCGATGAGTGGAAATCGCTGATCGGCATTCACAGCGGGATCGCTCACAGCCACGCATGGTCGCCCGCCTCGCTGTTCGTGGCCGACCGTCGGATCGAGCTCCACGAGAATGATAGTGCCACGCTCCAGGGTCACGCGGATTCCTTGACCCAGCCTTGTCCCTCAACCCAACGAACGGCGGTGCCGGCGGAGGGGTCCAAGAGCCCTTCGTCATCAGGCAATTCGGAGGTCCAATCCGCTAGTCCGATATCAGCCAGCTGCGTGGTCTCCGGATGAGGGCTTCGAACCGACTTGAGGAGCGCTGCGTGCCGTCGGCGCGCTACTTCGTGCTGAACCGCTTCAGCGATGAAGCGACTCCGATTGCGCTCGAGTTGATCGACTTCCTGAAGGAGATCCGCGGGCAGCGTGATCGTGACGCGCTCACTAGAAGCCATGCTGAAAGTATGACTCAGAGTATGATCATACTCAACGCGTATTCAGGCCTGCTGTTCGGTGCGACCTCCAGGGGCGGCCACGAGCAGCTCGACGAAGGCGCGGGCCGCCGCGCTCAGCACGCGCCCGCGCCGGTGCACGATGCCGACGGTTCGCGTGAACGGGCCCTCCGCGAAGTCGAGCTTGACCAGCAGCTTGTTCTTCACCTCGTTGGCGACGGTTGTTTCTGGCAGGATCGACAGGCCGCTCCCCACCTCCACCGAACGCTTCAGCGTTTCGATGTTGTCGAACTCCATGACGGTGTTCACCGCCACCTTGTGCGCCTTGAGGATGCGGTCGATCGTCTTGCGCGTGGGGATGTCGCGGTCGAACGCAACGAACTCCTCGCCCTCCAGGCGCGTCAGGCTGACCCTGCGCCGTCGAGCCAGCCGATGATCCGGCGCGCACACCAGCACGAGCTTCTCCTCGTGCCACGGGATCACCGTCAGGTTGGTGCGGCGCAGCGGGAAGGCCACGATGCCGAAGTCGATGGCGTCGCTGAGGCAGGCGTCGCACACCTTGTCGGTGCGGCTGTACTCGACGTGCACGTTGACCTGCGGATGGGCCTTCATGAACCGTTTGACGTAGGGCGGCAGCTCGTGGAGCCCCACGCTGTAGACGGTCGCGATCTTGATCGTGCCGGCCATCGTCGCGGATGGTTCGCGCAGCCGCTGCTCCAGCCCGCGGAAGCGCTCCAGCATCGCCTTGCATTCCGTGTAGAAGATCGCGCCGTTGGCGGTCAGCACAGCGCCCCGACGCCGCCCTCGTTCGACCAGCGGGCAGCCGTACCGCGCCTCCAGGGCCTTGAGCTGCTGGCTGACGGCGGACTGCGAGATGAAGTTGAGGCGCGCCGCCTTGCCGAAGCTGCCGGTCTCCGCGAGGTCGCAGAACGTCTTCAGCGTCTCGATGTGCACGGTTCGGGAACGGGTGGCGGAATCGTCATTGAATTAGCCAGTCTTATCAGCAGGATTAGACTTCTTCGTTTGTCTAATGACAAGCCCGTTGGTATCGTCGCGCCGGTGGAGACGCATCGCGTCAAGGTTGCCGGCCGGCGGGGTTTCGCCAGCACCGAACGCGTGGACGCGTGGTGGATCGAGCCCGCGGCGACGGCCGTCGGCCTGGCGCTGTTCTTCGGCTACTTGACGTTCCGGGCCTTCAACCCATCCCACGTCTGGTTCGACCCGTACATCAGCCCGACGGTGGCGCCGCCGGTCTTCACGCCCGCATTCGGCTATCCGGGCGCGGTACCGGTGGACCGTTCCTGGTTCGGCGCGTTCCCGGAGTGGTGGCCCGCCGTTCTGCCCCAATCGCCGGCATTTTTCCTTCCCGCGCTGGCCATCGCCTTCCGCTTCACCTGCTACTACTACCGCGGCGCGGGCTACAAGGCGCTCGCGCTGACGCCGCCGTCCTGCGGTGTGCGCGGCGTGTCCAGGCGCTACCGCGGGGAGACGGCGCTGCTGCTGTTTCAGAACCTGCACCGCTACACGCTGTACGGCGCCCTGCTGCTCCTCGTGTTCCTGTGGTCGGAAGGTGTGGCGGCGTTCTTTCGCGACGGGCAGTTCGGCATCGGCGTGGGCACGGTAATCATGCTGATCAACGCGAGCCTGCTGACCGGCTACACGTTCGGCTGCCACTCGTGGCGGCACTTGATCGGTGGCCGGCTCGACTGCTTCGGGTGCGAACGTGCCGCGTCGCCGCGCTATCGGCTGTGGCAAGGATCCTCGTGGCTGAACGAGCGGCACATGCGATTTGCCTGGTGCAGCCTGGTGTGGGTAGCGTTCACCGACCTCTATATCTACCTGGTATCGACCGGCACGATTCGAGATCTGAACACCTGGTAGCGACGCCCGCTGCACGCGTTCTGGTAGAGCTGCGCCCAAGCCACCCGATCGGGGGATAGCTTCACACGCGAGGGTACCAGACACTTCGGCCCGGATGGCCACGGGGAGTTGGACGATGACGGCGCGCGTGGCCCGCCTCGTGCTGGGGGCTTCGCTGATGCTGGGCGGCGTCGTTCTGCCGGCACAGCAGCCTGGCGGGGCCGCGGGCCCCCGGCGCGTGGGCGTCCCGGTCCAGCCCATTGGCGACGGGCCGTGGACCCTCGACACGGCCGAGCAACACAGGCTGAAGGTGAGCGTCGTCACGAAGGCTCTCGCCAATCCCTGGAGCCTGGCGTTCCTGCCCGATGGCAGCATCCTCGTCACGGAACGCGCCGGGCGCCTGCGTATCATTCGCAACGGAGTCCTCGATCCGCGGCCGGTCGCCGGGGCCCCTGAGGCGCGGCAGCAGCGGCTTGGCGGGCTGATGGATGTCGTGCTGCATCCGAGGTTCGCCGAGAACCGCTGGGTTTACCTCACGTACAGCAAGGCCGGCGCCCCAGGACTCATCGCCACCGCGCTGGCGCGTGGCACCTGGGATGGCACCCGCCTGGTGGACACGCGGGATCTCTTCGTCGCCATGCCGTGGTGGGACGGCAATGGTGGAGCGGCGTCGCGGTTGGCCTTCGGCCGCGACGGAATGCTGTACATGACCACTGGTGCGTCCGTTGCGAACATGCAGGACGCGCAGGAGCCGGGCCACCACAAGGGCAAGGTGCTTCGGCTGCGGGACGATGGCACGGCGCCGCCAGACAACCCGTTTGCAGGCCGGGCTGGCTACAAGCCCGAGATCTACTCCATGGGCCACCGGAACCAGCTTGGGCTGGCTGTGCATCCCCAGACCGGCGCGGTGTGGGCCAACGAGCAAGGGCCCAACGGCGGGGACGAAATCAACGTCATCCTTCCGGGTCGCAACTACGGGTGGCCCGGCGTGAGCCTCGGTCGCGACTACGCCGGGCCGTGGCAGGGTAAGTGGGCCGACAGCGGCGTCGAGCCGCCTCTGGTGTTTTGGTCGCCCTCGATTGCGATTGCCGGCATGGCGTTCTACACCGGCGACCGCTTTCCCGATTGGCGGGGTAACGTCTTCGTGGGTGCCATGCGCATGGGCGAGCTCCCCGGCACCGGGCACCTCCAGCGCGTGGTGTTCAACGCCGATGGCCACGAGATGCGGCGCGAGATGCTGTTGACCGACCTGCGGCAGCGGGTCCGCGACGTACGACAGGGGCCAGACGGGCTGTTATACGTACTGACCGACGAGAATCCAGGGGCGCTGCTCAAGCTCGAGCCGGCGCAGTAGGGGAGACATGATGAGAGGGAAGTCACGTTGGTGCCTGGCGACAGTCGCCCTGTCCGCACTCCTGGTCCTGCCGGCGGCGGCCGCGGCGCAAAGCGGGAGCGCCATCGGCGGTCTCGTGCGCGACACGAGCGGCGCCGTGATGCCCGGTGTCACAGTGGAAGCCTCGAGCCCGGCGCTCATCGAGAAGGTTCGCACGGTCGTCACCGATTCAGCCGGGCGTTACCTGGTGGTGGACCTGCGGCCAGGTGCCTACGCGGTCACGTTCACCCTGCCCGGTTTCAACACGGTCAAGCGCGAGGGGATCGAACTGACGTCGTCCTTCACGGCCACGGTGAACGCTGAACTGCGCGTCGGCTCGCTCGAGGAGACAATCACGGTCACCGGCGAGGCTCCCACTGTTGACGTGCAGAACGTGGTGCAGCAGCGGGTGCTGACGCGCGACGTCATCAACGCCATCCCGGTCGGCACCAGGTCGGTGGTCGCGCTCGGCGTGCTGATCCCAGGCATGGTTACCAACAGCCAGGACGTCGGCGGTACGCAGTACGGCTCAGCGGCCATGGCCATCCATGGCGGCCGGGTCTTCGAGCAGACGCTGCTCCACGACGGCATGCAGTACAACAACGGCGCGGGGCGCGGCGGAAGCTTCGGCGCCATCACGGTCAACGACGCCACGGTGCAGGAGGTCAGCCTCGAAACGGGCGGCTTCTCGGCCGAGAGCGAACTCGGCGGCGTCCGGGGGAACGTCATCCCGAAGGACGGCGGCAACCAGTTGGCCGGAGTGCTTCAGGGCGCCTTCACGAACTCCAGCCTGCAGAGCGAGAACCTCACCAGCGATCTGATCGGCCGCGGCCTCCGCGCCGTGGACCGGGTCAACTACATCTACGACGTCAATCCGGCCATCGGTGGGCCGCTACGCCGCGACAAGGTGTGGTTCTTCGCGGCGTACCGGCAGTGGGAGACCAACCAGTACATCGCGGGCCTCTACTACAACAAGAGCACCGTCCCGTGGGTCAAGGAGGACGATCTGTCGCGCCAGGCGTTCGAGGGCGACGAGGACTATCACGGCAGCCTGCGCTTGACGTGGCAAGCCTCGCCCCGCAACAAGCTGAACTTTCAGCATCAGCACGCGCGCCAGATCCGGGATCACTTCTACACGCAGGGCACGGCAACGCGCACCCAGTCGCCCGAGGCCGTCATCAACTACTACGCCAAGCCGAGCCGGCTGACGCAGGCCGGGTGGAGTTCACCGCACACCAACCGCCTGCTGCTCGAAGGTGGGTTCGCCTACGCGGCCAAGGACTTCCAGTTCCGGCCGCAGGTCGACGAGATCAACCCGCAAACGGCCATTCCCTTCCGCGACCTGGGCACCGGGCTGGCGTGGGGCAACCTGTCGGGCACCTACGGACACAACGCCACCTATCAGTACAACACCCGCCTGGCCGCGTCCTACGTCACCGGGTCTCACGCCTTCAAGTTCGGCACCACCTTCCAGCACGCGTGGGTGTGGACCACGCAGGAGGTGGCCAACAACGGCATCACCCTTCAGCTCCGGAACGGCGTGCCGGCGCAGATCACCCAGTTTGCGACGCCCTTGGAGCTGTACGAAACCACCAAGGCGAACCTGGGCGTCTTTGCGCAGGACCAGTGGCGATTCCGTCGGATGACGCTCAATCTGGGTGTCCGGTTCGACTGGTACAATTCCTACGTGCCCGAGCAGACCTCCGGGCCTGGCCCGAACGTGCCCGGTCGCAACATCATCTATCCCAAGGTCGAGGACATCCCGAACTGGAAGAACGTGTCGCCCCGCCTCGGCTTTTCCTACGACGTGTTCGGCAGCGGTCGCACGGCCCTCAAGGCCAACATCGGCCGCTATCTCGAAGGGCCGAACCTCACCACGTTCACCCGGCGCGCCAACCCGGCGGCCGCGGTGGTGACCCAGGCCACCCGGACATGGAACGACACGTTTTACCCGGTGGGCGACCCGCGCCGCGGCAACTTCGCCCCCGATTGCGACTTCGTCACGACGGCTGCCAACGGCGAGTGCGGGGGAACGGCCCCGTCGAACTTCGGCGCGAACAACGTGACCCAGCGCTATGCGGAGGATGCGATCTCCGAGCGCGGGTTCAACTGGGAGTCATCGGTGATGGTCCAGCACGAACTGGCCTCGCGGATTTCAGCCAGCGTCGGCTACTTTCGCCGCACCTACGGCAACTTTCTGGCCACCGACAACCTGAACCTGGCCCCGAGCGACTACACGCCCTACTGCACGACCGCGCCGTCCGACTCCCGCCTGCCCGGCGGCGGCGGCTACCAGGTGTGTGGCCTCTACGACGTCAACCGGATCGCGGCGCAGAACAACGTCGTCACGCTGGCCGAGAACTTCGGGAGGCAGACCGAGATCTACAACGGCGTGGACGTCAGCCTGAGCCTGCGGCTGCCAAGCGGCGTGGTGCTGCAGGGCGGCACCAGCACGGGGCGGGTGTCGACGAACAACTGCTTCGTGGTGGACTCGCCCCAGCAGAACCTGAACTGCGACATCGCGCCACCGTACCTCACCCAGGTGAAGCTGCTCGGGGTGTATCCGCTGCCGTGGGGGCTCCAGGCCAGCGCCACCTTCCAGAGCTTGCCGGGCCCCGAGGTCACCGCCAGCCGCGTCTACACGAGCGCCGAAGTGCTTTCGTCGCTTGGTCGCCCGCTGACCACCGGCAATGCGACCGTGCCGCTCATCAAGCCAGGGACGCAATACGCGGGCCGGCTGCACCAGGTGGACTTCCGCGGGACCAGGTCGTTCCGCTTTGGCGCCCGCCGGATCATGGCCAACGTCGATCTCTACAACCTGTTCAACACGAGCCCGATCCTCGCGCTGAACAACACCTATGGTGCGAACTGGCAGCAGCCGACGCAGATTCTGCAAGGGCGGCTGGTGAAGTTCGGCGTGCAGCTGGACTTCTGAGGCGGGTGCGGAGCCCCGCGCGGGCATCAGCGCGATGCCCCGATCTGGGGAGCCACTTCCGGCGGATAGGCGCGATAATTCCTCACGGAGGGGGCATGAACATTCCTGGATGGCGGACCGGTGTGGTCCTGATGGTGGTCGGCGTCGCGGTCGTGGCGGTCATCGAGCCGGCAGCGCAGACGACGGGGGCGGGCACCGCGTCCGCGCGCGCTGGTGCGGCGACGTATACGCCACCCCGCACGCCCTGGGGCGATCCGGATCTCCAAGGCAACTTCACGAACACCTACGAGCAGGGTACGCCGCTCGAACGGCCCGATCAGTTTGCGGGTCGACGGCTCGAGGACGTGACCGGCGCGGAACTGGCGCGTGCTCGAGAGGACATCCAGAAGCGGACGGTCGGCAACTTCCAGGGGCCCATCCACGCGCCCGACCACTGGTGGCAGGACAACTTGTTTCTGGAGCGCGGCAGCCAGGCCTGGCTGGTCGTCGACCCGCCGGACGGGAAGATTCCCCAACTGACGCCGGAGGCGCAGCGCCGCAACGCGGCGCGCGCGGCGGCGCGCAAGGCAAGCAGCCGCGGGCCGGCCGACTCCTGGGAGGATCGGAGCCTCTACGACCGCTGCCTCACGCGCGGCGTCCTCGGCTCGATGATGCCGTCCATCTACGGCAACTCGCACGAGATCGTCCAGGCGCCGGGGTTCGTCGTGATTCGCAACGAGATGATTCACGAGGCGCGGGTCATCCCGCTCGACGGCCGGCCGCACATCGCCGGTGGGCTCTCGCAGGACATGGGGGATTCGCGCGGGCGGTGGGACGGGGACACGCTGGTCGTCGAGACGACCAACTTCAAGGAACGCAGCGTGTATCGCAACGCCAACCCGGCCACGTTGAAGGTGGTCGAGCGGTTCGTGCGCGTCAGCCCGACGCAGGTGCGGTGGACGGTGACGCTCGACGATCCCTCCACGTGGACACGGCCGTGGACGTTTTCGCTGCCGCTGACGGCGGACGACCAGCCGATGCCGGCCTACGAATGCCACGAAGGCAACTACGGGCTGAAGAACATCCTGAGTGCGGCGCGAGCCGAGGAACGGGAGGTGGCGCGCACCGGCCGGCCTGTCGGGACACCCAACGAAGGCCCCTCGAACGAATCGGGAGCGCCGGCCGAGGGCCGTTGAGACGGCCGGCCCCTCGGCTAGCGAGACGGAGCCTGCGTGCCGGTCGGAGGCGCAGCCTCGCTAGCGATACGATGCGGCCTGGATGCCGTACAGTTGCGCGTACTGTCCGCCGTGTTCCATCAGGGCGTCGTGCGTCCCGGTCTCCACCACGCGGGCCCCGTCCAGCACGACGATGAGATCAGCCATTCGCACCGTGGAGAATCGGTGGGACACGAGAATCGTGACGCGGCCGTCTTCTGAGTGACCGCGCACGGCCTCCGCGTACCGTTCAAAGAGCGCGTGCTCGGTTTCGGCGTCCAGCGCCGCCGTCGGCTCGTCCAGCACGAGCAGTAATGGCCGGTCGCGCATGAAGCCGCGCGCGAGCGCCAGCTTCTGCCACTGCCCGAAGCTCACCTCCACCCCGCCTGGCCAGGTGGGCCCGAGCTGCGTATCGAGGCCGGCAGTCAGGTGGGCCACGACGTCGTCGGCACCGGCCCGGTGGACGGCCGAGACGACGGCGGGCTCGTCGTCGAGGCGCGGCACATCGCCGACGCCCACCGTGTGCTGGGCCCGAAACTCGAACTTGAAGAAGTCCTGGAACGCGCCGGCCAGTCGCGCGCGCCAGTCGGGGGCGGACACTCGGCCCAGGTCGGTTCCACCGACCAGGATGCGGCCGCTCGTTGGCTCGTACATCTTGGCCAGGAGCTTCACCAGCGTGGACTTGCCGGCACCGTTCTCGCCGACGATGGCCACCACGGTGCCAGCGGGCAGGTCCAGGTTCACGTCGTCGAGGACCAGGCGCGTGGTGCCGGGATACGTGAACGACACGTGCTCGAAGCGGATGCCGTGCGCACCGGCAAACCGGCCGGGCACGGGCTGGTCCGCCGTGGCGACGAGGGACGCGGCGTAGTCCTCCAGCCAGGCCAGGCGCTGGGCCGCGTCCATCCAGATGCCGCGGAGGAAGCCCACCTCGCCAACCGTGGCGGCGACGTATCCGGACAGGCGCGCGCCCGCGGCGAGCGCCAGCAACACGTCCCCAGGCGGCGCGCCGAGGCCCGACGACACGAAGACGATCGCGCCCACGTAGCCGGCGCCGAAGACCGCCCACGCTGCGGTGTGCCACGCGGCAGACCCCCACCGCGCGGCGCGGATCGGGCGGTTGGACGACTCCCAGGCCGATCGGCGCGCCTGCATGACACGGTTCCCGATACCCGTCACGCGCACTTCCTTGCCGGGCGTGGCCGTGGTGGCGATGTCGAAGAGGTGCCGCGCTAGCCGCGCCGCCTGGGCACCGCGCTCGTGGGCGCCGCGCTCCACCGCCGGCCTCCAGGTGGAGGTGGCCACCGTAGGCAGCGCAAGGACGGCCAAGAGCGCCAGGGCCGGGTGGATGGACACGAGGAACGCAATCGTCACGGCCAGCCGCAGCATCCACGCACACGTCGAGAAGAGCGACATGTACATGTGGTCCAGCATGAAGACCTGGTTGCGCAGCACGGACAGCCGATCCACGTACTCGGGCCGTTCCTGGTGCGCGATCGTGGCGATGGACGCCAGAAGCGTGGCGACGTGTGCCTCGAGCGCGATGGTCACCTTGTCGCGAAAGCGCCGCTGGACGCGGGTGCTGACGGTTTGCAGGAACCACGTGGCCGTGGCGGAGAGGCCGAGCGCGAGGGCCGCCGTGCGGACGCGCGACCAGTCGCCCTGCAGGGCACCTTCGCCGAGCCACTTGAGCCACAGCGCCATCAGGGCATCGGGAAGAGCGGAGAAGAGCGCCAGCGAAAAGGCGGCCGCCAGCAGCCCCGGTTCGTGGCGGTAGCCCAACTTGCAGAGCCGCCACATCGCGGAAAGTCCGGGCGGAAGTGCCACCATGCCGGTGACGGTGGTCGTGCTATTCGAGGACGTCATGGCTCGTTCCGTCTTCGTCTTCGGACTCGAAGCGCTGGGCCTGCAGGTCGAACATCGTGCGGTAGCGACCCCCGAGCGCGATCAGCTCGTCGTGCGTGCCCAGCTCGATCACCCGCCCCTGTTCGAGTACGCAGATACGGTCCGCGTGCCGCACCGTGGAGAAGCGGTGCGAGATCAGGATCGTGGTCGAGTGGCGCGTTGCTTCCAGGATGCGGTTGAAGATCTCGGCCTCGCCGCGCACGTCGAGTTGGGCGGTGGGCTCGTCGAGGAGCACCAGCCCCGCGCCCAGCTTCACGGCGCACAACGCCCGTGCCAGGGCCACGCGTTGCCACTGCCCGCCTGAAAGGTCCGTGCCGCCGTCGTAGCCGCGCGCCAGCACCGTATCCAAGCCTGCCAGCGATTCGGCGCCGGCGTCCCTCAGCGCGTCGCGCACCACGTCGTCGGGCGCGCCCGAGGGCGCCACGTTGTCGCGCAGCGGCTGCTCGAAGCGGATGAAGTCCTGGAACACGGCCGCCAGGCGCGATCGCCAGGCGTCCACGTCCAGCTCGCGCAAGTCCACGCCGTCGATTTCGATGGCCCCGTGCTGCGGGTCGTAGAGCCGGCAGAGGAGCTTTGCCAGCGTGGTCTTGCCCGCGCCGTTCTGCCCGACGATCGCCAACGACGAGCCCGCGGGGATCGTCAGGTCCAGCCCGTCCAGCACCGGCGCGCCCCCGGGATAGGCGAACGTCACGCCGCGGAATCGCACCTCACGCGCGGGGAGGCCCGTGGCGGGCCGCGTGCCGGAGTCGAGCCGGCCCGCGCTGGCCATCGCCGGCCGCAGGCGTTCGACGGCGGCTACCGGGGCCGAGGCGCCGTCGAGCGCCCAGTTGAAGCCGCCGAACGCGATGGCAGACGTGCCGACCGCGCACTGCGCGTACATGACCAGCGCGCCCAGGTCGACGCTCCCCTGGGCTGCCGCTGCCGAGAGGGCCCACAGCACGACCACGTTGGCCCCGGCCACGACGAGCAGGCTCCACGCCAGCGGCTGTTCACGGAGCCGCGTGGCCTGGTACTGCAAGTCGTGCAGCCGCGACCGCCGCGCGACGAATCGCCCGATGGTCCACGGCACGAGGCCGAAGAGCCTCAGCTCCTTGCTGGCGGGGGGATCGACGGCCAGCCGGTAGGCGTAGTCCGCATCGCGCTGCGCGCCTTGCACGGCCTCCGTGTTGCGGTCCCGCCAGATCGCGCTTTCGCGCAGCAGCCAGTGTGTGCTCAGCCACGCGCCGCCCAGCACCAAGGGCGCCCACCACGCGAAGCCGAACAGCACCACGGCCGAGGCCAGGCCGGTCAGCATGCCGACAAGGCCTCCCGCGATGAAATCCATCGAGTAGGACAGCGGCGGTCCCGTCATGCCCAGGTCGAAGTCGCGGGCCGCCGTCAGGTCGGCGGCCAGCGCGGCGTTCTCCAGGTGGCCCATGCCTCGAGGGCGGACACACGTCTCGGTCAGGCGGTCGTACAGGGACGCCGCCGTGCGGTCGCCCAGGTTGTGACTGATGGCCGTGTGGATGGGTGCCAGCACTTGAAGCAGCACGAAGATCGTGCCCACCGCGACGAGCGCGCCGGCCAGGCTGTCGCCGCGCTGCACGGCCGCCACGAGCGCGCCCATGGCCACCGCGAAGCAGGCGGGCAGGACACCGCGCAGGATCAGCACCGCCCACCAGGCCAGCGCCAGCCCGCGGTCGGCACGTGGTAGCGCGGCAAAGAATTGCCATTCCTTGCGCGAGCGGAGCTGCGTGATGGCGGCCATCGCGGCGGGCACGGCGAGCCTCTATCGTGCCCGACCGAAGGACGGATCGCGCCGCAGCCTCTCGTTGTCATTCGGCCACACGAGCGGCGGTGCGGGACGCCGGGGTTCTGCGGACCAGACCTGTTGCGTCGGCGCGTCGCCACCCACAACCGTGTTCACGAGGAACCGGGTGCCATCCGGCGACACGTCGAACGCGTGATACGCGCCGTAGGGGAAGTTCAGGGTGAAGAGCGGCTCGACCGCCGTGGCGGTCAGCACGCTCTCGCGTTCCGTCACCGCGGCGGCCATCAGGCGACGGTCCGGCGCCAGATAGAAAATCTCTTTGCCGTCGCGGCGCCACCTCGCCTGCGATCCGCCGTCCGCCGAGATCCTCCACGCCTGGCCACCGCCAGGGTACCGCGTGACGAACACCTCCGGGATGTCCGACGACGCCGTGGAGCTGAAGGCCACCCAGCGTCCGTCGGGGGAGAACGCGGCCCAGTTCTCCGACGCGGGGGTCTGCTGGAAGGGGTACGGCGTGCCGCCGCCGACCGGCAGCACCCAGATGTCGTTGCTCGTCTCGCGGCTGTTGGTCACATAGAGAATCGATTGTCCGTCGGGCGACCAGCTGACGGGCCAGGCTCCGCCTTGGTCGGCCTGGAGTATCTCGGTGGGCATGGCCACCGACGACGGGGACTCGAACAGACGCGACGAGCCGGCGGTGAACCGGTTGAGCGTGACCCGCTGCCCGTTGGGCGACCAGATCATCCAGTTTTCCTCGGCCACGTCGCTCGTGAAGCGCGTGCGGGCGCCCGTGCCCGCGTCGTAGATCCAGAGGTCGCGGGTACCCTTCGACTGATCCATTACCGCTACGGCCACCCTGGAGCCGTCAGGGGAGATCTCCAGATTGCCGTGATCCGCCAGGGGGCCGAGTTTGCCGAGTGACGTGCCGGCCCGCGTGAACCAGGTCAACTGGGAGAGGACCAGCTGGGGGGCGCGCTGGGCGGAGGCGGCCAATCCGGCCCCCACGACGAGGGCAGCCACGATCCAGCGGGCATTCACGGCCCGGATCATAGCGCCTCAATCCCCGGGGCGCCTCAGCAATGCCTGCGTGACTTCAGTCGCCCAGAGTTTGGTCTGCATGCCCGTCTTCTCCTCACTCGCGCCACGCCATCGCCCGCGCCCGTTGCGCCCGGACCCTTCCCGTGCGATCCGGTGTCCAAGCGGGCGACGTCGCAACCCCGAAACCGATGACCCCCTCGGCGCGAGGGACACTATCATCGGCAGGTCGATAGGCAGGCGGGAGGCCGAGGATGAGGATTCTGGCATTGGCAGCCGCGTGGGCGGCAGCGGTGTTCACCGCCGCGTCTCCAGTGGCCGCGCGTCGCGCCGATCCGGTGCAAACGAATCCGGGCGGCACCGGTGCGGCGCTGACGGTGCTCGAGCTTCGTCCCAACTTCTTCATGATCGCCGGCGCCGGGGGCAACATCGGCGTCCAGGTTGGCGACGACGGCGTGGTGGTCGTGGACGCCGGCCTGGCCTCGAATGCGGAGGCCGTCGTAGCCGCCATCAAGGCGAAGACGCCCCGGCCGATTCGCTACGTCATCAACACCGGCGCCGACGCCGATCATGTCGGCGGCAACCCCACCCTGTCGCGGGCAGGCCAGACGCTCTTCACGGGCGGGGGCGGCCCGGGGATATCGGCCGGCTTCATCGGCGGCGCCGCCTCGATTCTCTCCCACGAGAAGGTGCTGGCACGCGTCAGCGCGGCCTCGGCCGCGGGGCCGGCGCTCGCAGGAGCCGGCTGGCCCACCGAAACCTTTCACCAGCCCCGCAAGTACATGTACCTCAACGGCGAGGGCATCGAGGTCCTGCACCAGGCGGCGGCGCACACGGACGGCGACGCCATCGTGGTGTTCCGCCGCTCGGACGTGATCGTGGCCGGCGACGTGCTCGACACCACGCGGTTCCCGGTCATCGACGTCGAACGCGGCGGCACCGTCGACGGTGAGATTGCCGCGCTCAACCGGCTGGTGGACATCGCCATCCCGTCCGTGCCGATCGTTTCGCGCGAAGAGGGCACGCTCGTCATCCCGGGACATGGCCGGGTATGCGATCAGCTCGACGTCGTCGAGTACCGCGACATGGTGACCATCGTGCGCGATCGCGTCCGCGACCTGATGCGCGCTGGCGCATCCTTGGAGCAGGTGAAGGCGGCGGCGCCGGCACGAGGCTACACGCGCCGCTACGGCTCGGACACGGGCCCGTGGACCACCACCGCGTTCGTCGAAGCCGTCTACCGGAGCCTGGCGAGGGCGAGGCCGTGATCGCGCTTCGTGTCTTCACTTCCGTTGTGGTCGTGTTGCTCGGCGCGACCGCTACGGCGTTGGCGCAGGGACGGGGTGGAGGGCCCCCGCCCACGCCGAGGGCGTCCGCGGCCATCGACCTCACCGGCTACTGGGTGTCGGTCATCACCGAAGACTGGCAGTACCGCATGATGACGCCTCGCAAGGGCGACTACGGCTTCGTGCCGATGACGCCGGAGGCGCGCAAGATCGCCGAGGCGTGGGATTCGGCCGCGGATCAGGCAGCGGGCAACCAGTGCAAGGCATTCGGGGCCGCCGCCATCATGCGCGTGCCCGGACGGCTCCACATTACCTGGCAGGACGACACCACGTTGAAGGTGGAGACCGATGCCGGCTCGCAGACACGGCTCTTCTCGTTCGGTCCACGGCCAACCACGCTGGCGGCGCCGAGCTGGCAGGGTGTCTCGACCGCGCAGTGGGAGCGGCCGCCAGGGCCCCCGAACGCACCACCCTCAGGTGGCGGGCTGAAGGTCGTGACGACGAACCTGCGCAGCGGCTACCTGCGATGGAACGGCGTGCCGTACAGCGAGAACGCGATCGTGACGGAGTACTTCGACGTCGGGGCGCTGCCGGGCGGCGGTCAGGTCATGGTCGTGACCACCGTGGTCGAAGACCCGCGCTACCTCTTCGTCCCCTTTATTCTCAGCTCGCAGTTCAAGAAGGAAACGGATGGTGCCAAATGGGATCCGACGCCGTGCTCCAGCACCTGGTAGTGCCGCGGACAACGGTTCTCGCACTGCTGGCGATCTGTGCCCTCGCCGTTCCGTGCGCCTACGCCCAGCCCGAGTTGGCCGGCTCGTGGGCCCCGCGCGGCAACGAGTTCACGACTGGAAGCGGTCTGCCCGTGGACTTCACCGGCATGCCGCTCAACGAGGAAGGCCGTCTGAGGGCGCTGAGCTACAACGAGTCGCAGCTGGCGATGATCGAGCGGCAGTGCCAGGGCTGGCCCGCGTCCTACCTGGTGATGGGGCCATTCGGCTTGCGGATCTGGAGCGACCTCGATCCGGTGCGGGGAGCCGTCCAGTCCTGGACGATAGGCGCCTGGGAGGACAAGCCGTCGATGACGATCTGGATGGACGGCCGGCCGCACCCCTCCAACTACGCGCTGCACACCCGATCCGGCTTCACCACCGGCCGCTGGGAGGGCAACACACTGGTGGCGCGCACCACCCACATGAAGGCGGGCCTGCTGCGCCGTGTCGGCGCGCCCGTGAGCGATCGGGCCACGATGACCACCCGCCTCTCGCGGCACGGCGATATCCTGGCCGTGCTGGTCATCATCGAGGATCCGGACTATCTGGCCGAGCCCTGGCTGATTTCGAAGACGTTTCAGGTGAGCCCGGTCACCGTGCCGCCGATCGGCCCGCCGTGCATCAGCACGTTCGAGGGCGTGGACGCCCGCGCCAGCGTGCCCCACTATCTCCCCGAGAAGAACCCGTTCGTCGATGAGATGACGAAGCAGCTCGGTGTTCCTCGGGACGCCGTGGTCGGGATGCCGGAAACGCTGTACCCGGAGTATCGAAAGAAGCTCGCGCCGGGCAAGCGGTAGACATGAGCCATCAGCGATTCGCATTGGACGTGCTGCGCACGTATCTCACCGACCGGGCCACCTTCACCGACTCCGAACTCGAGTTCGTCGAATCGATGTTCATCCACCGGCGGCTGCCCTCGCGCGAGTTCCTGCAACGCGCCGGCGACGTCGCTCAGCATGCGGCCTTCGTCGCGCGCGGCTGCCTGCGCACCTACGTCGTCGATCCCGAAGGCCGGGAGCACATCGTGAACTTCGCGGCGGCTGAGCGCCGTGGCCGTGACGTCACTGGCCTCGATCGGTGGACGTATGGCTGGCAGCTCAGGTCCACGCCACGCGGACCATCATCCGCAGCAGGTCCAGGTTCTGGCGCGCGATCGCGAGGAACACCGGCGGCATTCCGGCAAATCGCCCTTCGTTGGGGTCCGCTCCCGACTGCAGCAGCGTTCGAGCCGCCGTCGCGTCGTTGTGCATCAGGGCGCCGAGCAGCGCGGTGGGAGGGGTGAAGTCCGGGATCTGGGCGTGCACGCCCGTCGCCAGGATGAGAAAAGTGATGATCGTCGCCAGCTTTGCCATGTTGCGCTCCACATTCTCGTGACAGGCCGCGACTCAGCAGCTGTCGGCCCGCGCACGAAAGGCGGGCTGAATTGGAGGTTAAGACAGGCGTACGGGCAGGTCATTGACCTGGATCAAGAAACGAAGCGGTTCAGCCGGCTTGCCATCCCCGCTGACGGTGGTACTCCGCCACCAGCTCCTGCAGCCTGACCCTCGTCAGCACCGCCTCGGGATCATTGGCAAGCGGCGTGTCGAGGAAGCGGTCGGGCAACGTGTCCTCGGCCAGCGTCCATCCCGCGCGCCGGTTGAATTCCGCCTTCGTCTCGACGATGCGCTTCGCCGTCGCGCGCAGTTCCTCGGCGGTGACGTCCCATCCGGTCACATGGCCCAGCATGTTCGCCGCTTCGGCGTGGAAATCGGTGAACACGCCGCGCAGGAACTTGCACAGGATGAGGGAGTCCATCAGCGCGGCCTTGTCCTCGGTTTCGATCGCGTACCCGACCGAGTCCAGCAGGGCGTTCCGGCGATCGACCTTGTCCGAGAAATCCACCTCGTACGCGCCGCTCCGGTTGTGGTCGGCGCCGCGCGCCCCCACGGCGAACCCGAGCGCCATCGTCTGCAGGCCGCGCGGCTCGTAGCCCGGAATCTCGAGACCCTTCACCTGCGGCGCGAACGCCAGGCTCCCGTGGCCGATCGTCAGCGCCGCACGCCGACTGCCGTCGGCCAGCAGGTTTCCAAGGCCTTCGCGCGCGCCGACGAGCTCGATGGCTCGGAGCAGCGCCTCGCCGTCGCCGAAGCGCAGCCACGGCTCGTCGAGAAGGCCACGCTCCACGCACTCCATGGCGAACGCGATGGTGCCGCCGGCGCTGATGGTGTCGATTCCCAGCTCGTCGCACCGCTGCGAGGCGCGCAGCACCGCGTTCGGATCGCCCACGCCGCACAGCGAGCCCAGCGCGAACAGGCTCTCGTACTCCACGCGCACGCCGCTTCCACCAAGCGCGTAGATGTGCTCGCAGCCGATCGTGCAGGCCACGCAGCTGGCGCGGGTGCGGGCATGCGTCTCGCTCATTGCCTCGGGCGACAGCCTTTCCGCCTCCTCGAACGTGCCGCTCTGGAAGTTGCGCGTCGGCAACGTGCCGAAGCGGTTGAAGGTCAGCATGTTCGTGGCGGTGCCGAGCTCCCGGTACTTCGCGGTGGCCGGGCCGAACGACCGCGCCGACAGGTCGCGGCTCAGGTCGGTGAGTTCCCGCGGCCGTGCCCATGTCATCGCCGTGTTGCCCCGGATGGCGATGGCCTTGATGTTCTTGCTGCCCAGCACCGCGCCGCTGCCGCCGCGGCCAGCATGGCGCCCGTCGTGTGAGATGGTGGCGTAGCGGACGGCCCGTTCGCCGGCGGGGCCGATCGACGCGATCTTGTACCCGGGGCCCAGGTGCGCGCGGAGCGCTTCTTCGGTGGCTGGGCACGTGGCACCCGCCACGTCCGCCGCGGACTCCAGCCGCACCTCGTCGTGATCGATGACGAGGACCGAGAGGACCGGCGCCCGGCCGACGATGACGATCGCATCGCAGCCCGACCGCTTGCCGGCCAGGGCGAAGCCGCTACTGGCCAGCGAATCGTTGAAGCGTTCGGTCAGCGGGCTCCGGCTGACGACGGCGAACTTCGCGGACGTCGTGAGGGGGCTGCCGACGAGCGGGCTGAACGCCAGGACGAGCGGCGCGGCCGGGGACAGCGGTTCGGCGAGGGCGCCACCCTCGTCGAGCAGCAGCCGCGCGCCCAGGCCGGTGCCCCCGATGTACTGCCGCAGCACGGTCTCCGGGATGGGGACTTGCTCGGCACGCCCCGAGGTGACGTCGATGCGGCGGTAGCAGCCGTGGAAGCCTAGGGGCATGTTCAGGCTCGTCTGTGGTCCCGGCCAAAGGCCCGAGACCACAGACGAGGGGTCAGTTTCTTAGCGCGCTGCGGTCGTCGTCGCCGGTCGCGCGGCTGCGGGCGCCGGCGTCGCGGCGGCAAACGCGGAGACCGCCGCCATGTCCTGCACCGACATGTTGGTGACCACTGTTTTCATCAGCTCGGCCCACGGGCCGCGCCGCGCGCCGGTTTTCATGTCGAAGAGCTGGCGCATCGTGTAGCTCGGCGAGCGGCCGGCCAACGCCGGCACGGGGCCGATGCCTTCGAGGTTCGCGCCGTGGCAGGTCGCGCACTGATACTTCGCTGCCACCTGCCTGCCGCGATTCAGCGTGCCGGGCGGCACGTACGCCGTCCAGGCCATGCGGGTGTCGCGGGCCTCGGCCCGCAGGTTGTCGTCCGGAATCTCGACCATCTCGCCGGCGGGGATGGGCACCATCCCGCCGCCCTCGTTTGCCGGAACGGCCATGTGCATTCCGCCCTGGAGCCGCACTTTCGGCGCGGTCTTTCCCTCGACCACCTTGATGCGGCGGGGGTATGGCTGCTCCGCGAAATACTGCGCCGCGGCCAGATCCTCCTCGCGGGTCGTCGCCTTGGCGAAGCCGATCATGACGTTGGTGTTCGCCTTCCGCGGATCGGCGCTCTTCCGCAGCCCGTCCCTGAAGTCCTGCATCTGCTGCATGAAATAGGTGGGGTGATAGGCGCTGATCGGCGCATTCTCCGGCCGCCCGGAGCCGTCCGGGAGATGACACAGGGTGCACTGGCGCACGCCCTGTTTCCCGAACCGGGCGATGTCGGGCACTGTCCCGTGACGATCCTCGGGATACCAGTCCATCGTCTCCTTTTGAGCCCGCAGCTGCCCGCGCGTGAACGTCTTGGTGGTCCCCACAATCGAGACCACCGCATTGTCATCGGCCGGGAGCGCGGTGGGCGGCGCCGGTGACCCGGGGGGCGGAGGCGGGGTGTACGCCCAGTCCGGGAGGCCCGGGGGAATGGGGCCTGTCGGCGCGGGCGCAGCGGGCTGCTGCGCCGCGATCGACGCCCCGAGGATCACGACTGCGATAGCGATTGACGCTCCCACCGCCTTGCGCATGTTGCTCTCCTTGATGAAGTGACCACTCGAAATTCGTTGCCCGCGGAGTCTAACCCGGCGCAGCGCAAACTGACAGACCGAAGCCGGGCCGCCTCAGCCTCCGGCGTCGGCCGACAGGATCAAGAGACGATCGTCGTTGGCCAGCGGAGTGGCGGGGTCGCTGACAAACCGATCCCCGTTCAGATTGGCGACGATCGAGGGGTGCAGGCCCGTCCCGGTCATCAGGTCGGCCATCCTGGGCAGACTGGCGGCCAGGCTGGTCAGCACCTGCCCGAGCGTATGGGCCTGGATCTCCAGTTCGGATATGCCAGCCCGTTCGCGCGGAATGCCGAGAAACTCAACGTACATACACGAGCCCGGTGGGGCAGAGTGAACGTATCGTGATGATAACATCCAGCTTTCGCGCGTGCGCGTTCGAGCCAGATCCCGATGAGTGACCCCCGCTCTACCCCGCCGTCCGCTGCGACGCCGCCGCCTCCGGCGGGGAAACGTTCTCGCGCGCGTGGCACGCCCAAGGGGCGGGCCGTCGATCCCCGCGCCATGGAGGTCGTGCGGGCCCTGCTCGGCGACTCGCCGCGCCGGCGCGACCTGCTCATCGAGCACCTGCACCTCATCCAGGACCGGTTCGGTCACTTGTCGGCGCGCCACCTGTCGGCGCTGGCGGCCGAGATGAAGATGGCGATGGCCGAGGTCTACGAGGTGGCCACCTTCTACCACCACTTCGACGTGGTGAAGGAAGGCGAGACGGCGCCGCCGCCGCTCACCGTGCGGGTGTGCGACTCGATCGCGTGCGAACTGGCCGGCTCGCATGCGCTGCTCGGGGCATTGCCCGGTGTTCTCGGCCAACAAGTGCGTGTCCTGCATGCGCCGTGCGTTGGCCGCTGCGACACGGCACCCGTGGCCGTGGTCGGCCAGAACCCTCTGCCGTACGCGACGGTGAATTCCGTGACCGCCGCCGTCGGGTCCGGGCAGGTGACGCATCCGTCCGCCGACGAGGTGCCCGGCCGCCCGCACTTCGAGGTGGTGACGCCAGGCCACATCGACTACGCGGCGTACCGCGTCGCCGGCGGCTACCAGCTGGCCGCGTCGTGTGTGGCCGGCGAGCGTGCGGCGGCCGACGTGACCGCGCTGATGGAGCACTCCGGGCTGCGCGGCCTCGGGGGCGCGGGCTTTCCGACCGGGCGCAAGTGGAAGCTCGTGGCGGCCGAGCCCGCACCCCGCCTGATGGCCATCAACATCGACGAGGGCGAGCCGGGGACGTTCAAGGATCGCTTCTACCTGGAGCGCGATCCGCATCGGTTCCTGGAGGGCGCCATCATCGCCGCCTGGGCCGTGGGCATCGGCGCGGTCTACATCTACCTGCGGGACGAGTACCACGGCTGCCGCGCCATCCTGGAGGGCGAGCTGGCGGCGCTGCGGGCGAATCCACCGTGTGCGATTCCCGAATTTCACCTTCGACGTGGCGCGGGAGCCTACATCTGCGGCGAAGAGTCCGCGATGATCGAGTCCATCGAGGGCAAGCGCGGTGAGCCGCGGCTGCGGCCACCGTACGTCGCCCAGGTGGGCCTGTTCGGCCGACCCACGCTCGAGCACAACATGGAAACGCTGCACTGGGTGCGGGACATCGTCGAGAAGGGCCCCGAGTGGTTCTCGGGACACGGCCGGCACGACCGCAAGGGCCTGCGATCCTTTTCGGTCAGCGGCCGCGTCAAGCACCCCGGTGTCCACCTGGCGCCGGCCGGCATCACGCTGCAGGAGCTGGTCGACGAGTACTGCGGCGGCATGCTGGATGGCCACACGCTGTACGGCTACCTGCCTGGCGGTGCGTCGGGCGGCATCCTGCCCGCGTCGCTCGCCAACGTCCCGCTGGATTTCGACACGCTGACGCCGTACGGCTGCTTCATCGGATCGGCGGCGGTGGTGGTGTTGTCCGACAAGGACACGGCGACGGCGACGGCCCGCAACCTGATGAAGTTCTTCGCCGACGAGTCGTGCGGCCAGTGCACGCCCTGCCGGGTCGGCACGCAGAAGGCCCTGCTGCTCATGGACGGACGAGGTTGGGATCAGCCGCTCCTGCAGGAGCTGTCGCAGGCCATGATGGACGCGTCGATCTGCGGCCTCGGCCAGGCGGCACCCAACCCCGTGTTGTCGGTGCTGAAGTATTTCCCGAACGAAGTCGACTGAGACACGCGCCATGCATCTCAATCCCGCGGCTCTCGAACCCAAGCTCGTCACCTTCACACTCAACGGGCAGACCGTGGTCGCACCGGCCGATCGGACGCTGCTGCAGATCGCGGACCGCGAGGGGGTGGACGTACCTCGCTTGTGCTACATGGAGGGGATGCGGGCCGACGGCAACTGCCGGACCTGCATGGTGGAAGTCGCGGGCGAGCGCGTGCTGGCGCCGTCCTGCTGCCGGTATCCGAAGGACGGGATGCAGGTTACGACCAACAGCCCGCGCGCGGTCACCAGCCAGAAGGTGTCTCTCGAGCTGCTGCTGGCCGATGTGGTGGAGACGGCCTACACGCGCGACTCCGAGCTGGACGTCTGGGCGAAGAAGCTGCACATTGGCAAGCCGCGGTTCGCGGCGCGCCAGCAGCCAAGGCAGGACCTGTCGCACCCGGCGATGGCGGTCAACCTGGACGCGTGCATCCAGTGCACTCGGTGCGTGCGCGCCTGCCGCGAAGAGCAGGTCAACGACGTCATCGGCTATGCGTTCCGCGGCGGCGCGTCGAAGATCGTCTTCGACTTCGACGACCCGATGGGCGCGTCCACGTGCGTGGCGTGCGGGGAGTGCGTGCAAGCGTGCCCGACCGGCGCGCTGATGCCGGCTCGTGATGCGGCCAAGGCGGTGCCCGACAAGACGGTGGACTCGGTCTGCCCGTACTGTGGGGTCGGCTGCCAGCTGACGTATCACGTCAAGGACAACCGGATCCTCTACGTCCAGGGCAAGGACGGCCCCGCCAACTCCAGCCGCCTATGCGTGAAGGGCCGGTACGGGTTCGACTACGTTCAGCACCGGCATCGTCTGACCAAGCCGCTCATCCGCAAACCTGGCGCCCCCAAGCACAAGGACTTCACCGTCGAGCCCGACTCGTGGCAGCACGTGTTCCGGGAGGCCACATGGGAAGAAGCACTCGATGTGGCGGCCAAGGGGCTCAGCGACATCCGTGACACGCACGGGAAGCGCGCCCTCGCCGGTTTCGGCTCGGCCAAGGGCACCAACGAAGAAGCCTACCTCTTCCAGAAGCTCGTGCGCACGGGCTTCGGGTCCAACAATGTGGACCACTGCACGCGGCTGTGCCATGCGTCCAGCGTCGCGGCGCTGATGGAAGGCATCAACTCGGGCGCCGTGTCCAACCAGGTGCGGGACGTCGCCAACGCCGAGGTCATCTTCCTCATCGGCGCCAATCCCGTGGTGAACCACCCGGTGGCGGCCACGTTCATCAAGAACGCCGCCAAGGCTGGCGCGAAGCTCATCATCGCCGACCCGCGGCGCAGCGAGCTGGCGCGGCACGCCACCTACTACCTGCAGTTCCACCCCGATACCGACGTGGCGCTCCTCAACGCGATGCTGCACGTCATCGTCGAAGAGGGCCTCGTCGATCAGGCGTTCGTGCGCGACCGGACATCGGGCTACGCGGAGCTGGCGGAGAACGTCAAGAAGTTCTCGCCCGAGGTGATGGCGGCCATCTGCGGCATCGACGCCCAGACGATTCGCGCGGTCGCGCGCCTGTATGCCACGTCGAAGGGCTCGATGATCCTGTGGGGGATGGGTATCTCGCAGCACGTGCACGGCACCGACAACGCGCGGTGCCTGATCGCGCTGGCGCTGGCGAGTGGGCAGATCGGCAAGCCCGGCTCGGGGCTGCACCCGCTGCGCGGCCAGAACAACGTGCAGGGCGCGTCGGACTCGGGACTGATCCCCATGTTCTATCCCGACTACCAGCGCGTGAACACGCCCGCGGCCCGGGAGCGCTTCGAGCGGCTGTGGAACACCACGCTGGATCCCGATCCGGGCCTCACGGTCGTCGAGATCATGAACGCGGCCAAGAAGGGCCAGATTCGCGGCATGTACGTGATGGGGGAGAACCCGGCGATGTCGGACCCCGACCTGGACCACGCACGCGAGGCGCTGGCGGTGCTGGACCACCTGGTCGTTCAGGACATCTTCCTCACGGAGACCGCGTACCTGGCTGACGTCGTCCTGCCAGCCACCGCGTGGCCGGAGAAGGTGGGCACGGTGACCAACACCGATCGCATGGTGCAGTTGGGCCGCAAGGCCATCGAGCCGCCTGGGGACGCGAAAGAGGACTTCTGGCTGCTGGTGCAGTTGGGCCGGCGTATGGGGCTGGACTGGACCTACACGCATCCGCGCGACGTGTTCAACGAGATGCGCACGTGCATGGACTCGATCGCCGGCATCACCTGGGAGCGGCTGGAGCGCGACTCATACGTGACCTACCCGTGCGTGAAGGAGGGCGACCCCGGTGATCCCGTCGTGTTCATCGAGAACTTCCCGACGCCGTCCGGCCGGGCCAGGTTCGTGCCAGCCGACATCATCTCCGCCGACGAGTGCCCGGACGCCGAGTATCCGCTGGTGCTCATCACCGGACGGCAACTGGAACATTGGCATACGGGTTCGATGACGCGGCGCGCCATGTCGTTGGACGCGCTGGAGCCGGAGCCCGTGGTCTCGGTGCATCCGCTGGACCTCGAGGCGCTTGGCGCGGCACCCGGCGGCGTCCTGACGATCGCTTCTCGACGCGGCGAGATCTCGCTGTACGCACGGGCCGACGACGGGATGCCCCGAGGCTCGGTGTTCGTGCCGTTCTGCTACTACGAGGCGGCGGCCAACAAGCTGACCAATCCGGCGTTGGATCCATTCGGGAAGATCCCGGAGTTCAAGTACTGCGCGGTCAAGGTGACCGCCGGGGGCGAGGTGGACGAGCGCCTGAGCTTCGGCGGCGGGATGCTGCTGGCGCGCGCCTAGCCAGGTCCCCACGGGGACCCGAGGCGCCGCTTTCGACATGCCTGGACGCGACACGCCGGCCGCGCACGACGTTCGGATGCGGGGGTTTGCCCGCCGCCACACGGTCACGGCCGCGCTGGCCTGGCTGGACGCCAACCTCCGTTTGCTCGGTGCCGAGGACGTGCCCCTGTCCGCCGCCGCTGGGCGCGTGCTGGCCGAGCCAATCGTCAGCGACGTCGACGTGCCCGGTTTCGATCGCGGCACGATGGACGGCTACGCCGTGCGGGCCGCGGACACCGAGGGCGCCGGTCCCTACAACCACATCACCTTGAGGACGGTTGGCGACGCCTTTCCAGCCTCGCCGTTCACCGGAACGCTGGGTCCGGGCGATGCGGTGCGCGTCATGACTGGCGCGCCGATACCCGCTGGTAGCGATGCCGTCCTGCCGGCCGAATGGGTGGAGCACGAAGAGGGGGCGCCCGGGACCGTCGCCGCGATTGCCACCGTGTCGCCCGGCAAGCACGTCGGCCCTCGTGGCGAAGACGTCGCGGCTGGTACCACCGTGCTCGACCGCGGGCGACTGCTGCGCCCGCAGGATCTCGGCGCGCTGAGCTCCATCGGTCGTGGCCAGCTGCGCGTCGTGAGACGGCCTCGCGTGCGCCTGGTCGTCACGGGGAACGAACTGCTGCCGAGCGGGTCCGCGCCACGTGGCTTTCACATCGCGGATGCCAACGGACCGATGCTGGTCGCGTTGGCGGAGCGCGACGGTGCCGTGGTGGAGTTTCCAGGGTTGGTACGCGACGAGGCCGAGGCCATCCTCGCGGGACTGCAGGCCGAGGTGGATGTGGTGATCGTGTCGGGCGGGTCGAGCGTCGGCGTGGAGGACCTGGCGCCGGCTTTGGTCGCCGCGCACGGGGAGCTGCCAATCCACGGCATCGCGATGCGACCCAGCAGCCCGACCGGCTTGGGACGGATCGGCGCCCGTCTGGTGTTCCTGCTCCCCGGCAATCCCGTCTCGGCGCTCTGCGCCTACGATTTCTTCGCCGGTCGTGCCATTCGCGCGCTGGGCGGACGGCCGACGGTGTGGCCGTATCGATCGATTGGTGCCCCACTCGCGCGGAAGATCAGCTCGCCCATCGGGCGACTCGACTACGCGCGCGTCCGGATCGAGGGCGGACGCGTGGAGCCGCTCTCCGTGGCGGGGGCTTCTGTGCTGTCCTCCACCACGCGAGCCGACGGGTTCGTGATCGTCCCCGAGGACAGCGAAGGCGTGGCCGCTGGCGAGGACGTGGAGGTGTGGCTGTATGCATGAGCAGCAGCAGTTCCTCCAGGTGCTCGATCGCGACGAAGCCGAACGCCGGTTCAGGGCCGCCCTCGATCTGGCGCCGCTAGGCGTCGAGTCCGTGCCGCTCGACTCGGCGCTCGGGCGGGTTCTGGCCGCTGACGTCGTGTCGCCCGTGGACGTGCCGTCCTTCGACCGTTCCAACGTAGACGGCTTCGCGGTGATCGCGGAAGACACCTTTGGCGCGTCCGAGGAGGTGCCACGCGTCGTGCAGTTGGCTGACGAGGTCCTGCACACGGGCGTGGTGCCGTCTATTGCCGTCGCGCGCGGCAGCGCCGCGGCGATCGCCACCGGAGGCATGATGCCGCGCGGCGCGGATGCCGTGGTGATGGTCGAGTACACCGACGTTCGGCCGCCGACCGTAGCCGGCCCCGGCCACCAGCTGCGGATCGGCCGGGCCGTCGCGGCCGGCGCTGGCGTGTCGTTCGCCGCCACCGACATCACGGCCGGCGAAACCGTGCTGCGGCGAGGACAGGTCCTGAGCAGCCGCGACACGGGCGTGCTGGCGGCGATTGGTGTGTCCATCGTGGACGTATGGCGCCGGCCGGTCGTCGCCATCCTGTCGACAGGCGACGAGATCATCGCGCCTGGACAGCCGATGAGGCCGGCGCGAGTCTACGACTCGAACGCCCAGATCTTGTCCGACGCGGTTCGTGAGCTCGGTGGCGAACCCCGCCGGTTCGGCATCGTGCCCGACGAGGTCGAGGCGCTGCGCGCGGCCGTGCGCGCGGCGCTGGCCCAGGCGGACGCCGTGTTGCTGTCGGGCGGCACCAGCAAGGGCGCGGGCGATGTGTCCTACCGCGTGGTGGCGGAGCTGACCGGCCCGGGTATCGTCGCCCACGGCGTGGCGCTGAAGCCCGGCAAGCCCATCTGCCTGGCGGCGACGGAGGGCCGGCCCGTCGTCGTCCTGCCGGGTTTTCCCACGTCCGCCATCTTCACGTTCCACGAGTTCGTCGCGCCCGTGCTGCGAGCGATGGCGGGGCGGGCCGACGGCCAGCGCGCCACCGTGCAGGCCGGCCTGGCTGTTCGCGTGAACAGCGAAGTCGGCCGCACGGAGTATCTCCTGGTCGGCCTCGTCAAGGACGCGTCCGACGCGGGGCAGGATGGGGCCGGCGCGGCGCTGGTGGCCTATCCGATGGGGCAGGGCTCCGGCAGCGTCACCACATTCAGCCGCGCCGACGGATTCACCACCATCGACCGCCACGAAGAGATCGTGCCCGCGGGGACGATGCTGGCCGTGCAGCTCCTGGCGCCTGCGCTCCAGCTCGCGGACCTGGTCGTCATCGGCAGCCACTGCGTCGGGCTCGACTACCTGCTGAGCGCGCTGGAACAGCAGGGCGTGCGGACCAAGTTTCTGGCGGTCGGAAGCCTCGGCGGCCTCGAAGCCGCGAAGCGCGGGGAGTGTGACGTCGCGGGCGTGCACCTGCTCGATCCCGCGACGGGGGAGTACAACCGGCCGTTCCTGACGCCTGGTCTGACGCTGGTGCCTGGTTACGGCCGGATGCAGGGCGTCGTGTTCCGGCAGGGGGACGCTCGATTCGAGGGACGCGCGCTGGCGGACGCGACTGCCATGGCCCTGGGCGATCGGTCCTGCGTGATGGTGAACCGGAACCAGGGGAGCGGCACGCGCGTGCTCATCGACAGGCTGCTTGCCGGCGCGAAGCCACTTGGCCACGCGGTGCAGCCGCGCACGCACAACGCCGTTGCCGCGGCCGTGGCGCAGGGGCGCGCCGATTGGGGCGTGACGATCGACACGGTCGCGCGTCGCGCTGGTCTCGGCTTCATCCCGCTGCAGCGCGAGCAGTACGATTTCGTCGTGCCCACCGCCCGCGCCGCGCGCTCGGCCGCGCAGGCCTTCCGCGCGCTGCTGCAAGCCCTGGAGACGCGGCAAGCCCTCGTGCGTCTGGGCCTGATACCGCAGGAGGGTTGATTGGGGAACGTGGCGGCACGACGCTCGGTTGGCGGCATCGTTCTGGCGGGCGGCAAGTCCACGCGCATGGGGACGTCGAAGGCGTTGCTGCCGTTCGGGCCCGAGACGATGCTCCAGCGGGTGGTGCGGCTCTTGGGCGAGGTCGTGGGCCCCATCGTGGTGGTAGCCGCCGCCGATCAGGATTTGCCGGCCCTGCCGGACGGTGTCGTCGTCACCTACGACGAGCGCGAGGGCCGCGGTCCGCTGGAGGGTCTTCGCGCAGGGCTGAAGGCGCTGCCGCAGGATTGCGCCGTGGCCTACGCGACGAGCTGCGACGTGCCCCTCCTGGATCAGGACTTCGTTCGTCGCATGCTGGTCCTGGTCGAAGGCTTCGACGTGGCCGTGATGGAAATGGACGGCTTCACCCATCCACTCTCCGCTGTCTACCGGCGCGGGACGCTTCCACACATCGAATCGTTGCTGGACGCCGATAGGCTCCGGCCGCTGTTCCTCTTCGAAGCCGTGCGCACCCGGCGCGTCTCGAAAGAGGAGATGACGGCTGACCCCGAACTGCGCACTCTTCGCAACCTCAACACGCGCGACGACTACGAGCGCGCCCTCGCCGACGCCGGTCTCGCGCACGACGTCTCGTGAGCTGGACCGGGCAGCGGAGGCTGGCCGACGCCGATTCTTGCATTCCGCGCCGCCAGCTGGTACGCAGGTTCTTCGCCTGTCATCCGCCTGCCCGCCCTCGCTCTGGTAATTCCATGCGCCGGCTGCACTGGCACCATTCCGGCACGTCCGTGGCGTCGTGCGTCTGGCCGAGTACACCCCGCGGGACCCGAGCGCATCGGTCCTGTACACGGTCGTGCGGGACCATTTCGAGATGTTCCGCATCGAGTCCGCGCGGTTGCGGGACGGCGACGGGTTGCGATCCTGTCGCCCTCATGCGTCCCCATCCCCGCGAGCGGCAGAAGCGCCGACTCAGGCCGGCGCGCTCACGGGCAGTCCCAGACGCAACGCCGCGGCAGTCATTCGTTCGTCATATGTGACGACGGCGGTCAGTTCGTCACCGAGTGTTCGGGCGGCCGCAAGATGGATGGCGTCGAGACTCCTCAGAACGCTGCCGTCGAGCGTGGCGGCGTCCTCGAGCAACTCGTCGTCCAGATGCAGAAGATCGAGGCGGAGCAGGATCTGGCGTGCACGGGCCACTGCGGCCCCGCCATGAGGCCGGACGGCCCGGACCACCTCTACCCGAGCCAGGGCGCAGGATACGCGAGCGGCGCGGCGACGCAGGTAGCGACGCAGCGCATTGGATTCAGCCTCGGCGACGATGAGTTTGACCAGCGCTGACGAATCCAGGTAGACCGCCACAGCTACCGCTCGCCGTCGCGGGCCCCCCGAAGCAGTTCGCTGACTGTCTGCACGCCTGGAGCAGGCGGCAGCGGCGCGCCGAGCTTGAGCAGGTCCCCCGTACCGACGCTGAGACGACCGCGCGTGACCAGCAGGCTGCGTCGCCCGGCGCGTCGGACCGGCACAAGCTGAGCCACTGGCCTGCCGTGAGCGGTGATTTCCAGACTCTGGCCGTCTTGCACGTCGCGGAGGTATTCGCTCGCGCGCTGTCGCAAATCACGCACGCCAATGGTCTTCATGTGTCACAGCGTAGCACATTCGTGGAAGTCCCCCGACAGCCAGCCAGCGAGCTGGCCCGAGTCATCAGGCCTGAATATGGACCTGAATTGACTAAAATGGGTCCATGAAACAGATCTCTATTCAGGACCTCAAGGCCCGGCTGTCCGCTGCCGTGGCCGAAGCCGAGGCGGGCGAAACCATACTGGTGACGCGGCACAAGGAGGCGGTCGCCCAGTTGGGGCCCGCCGGGCGAGCCGAAGTGCGGCTCCCGACCCGCCCCGGCACCAGGCTCCAGCCAGCCATCAGGCGAGGCACGAAAGGGCGGTACTTGACGGCCCTGCTCGAGGACAGGGGGACACGGTGAGCAGCAACGCTCCAGCACGTCCCAGGGCGCGCCGTCTCTATCTGGATACATCAGCGTATCTTGGCGTCCTGTTCGGGGAGAACGGCTGGGAGAAGATTGCCGAGCAGACCACGGGAGCCGAGGTGATGACCAGCGTTCTCCTTGTGCTCGAGAGTCGCAGAAACATCGTACGCCTCGCGCGCGAGGGAACGCTCACCGCTGCCCAGTTCAAGACCTGCATGGAGCGCGTCGATGGGGATACTGCGTCGTTCACCTTGAGAGACCTGACGCTCGACCTCTGCGAATCGAGCCCGGTCCCGGCGCTGGCGACACCCCGATCGCTCGACCTTGCCCATTTGAGGACTGCACTCTGGTTCCACTCTCGGGGGCCGCTCGATCGATTCGTGACCACGGATGGCTCACAAGAGCAGGCTGCGAAAGAACTCGGGCTCCCCACCTGAGGCCCTGAGCGCCCCGACGCTTGCCGAAGCCGCACGACTTCAGCTTCACCGTGGTCGGAGCGCTTACGGCCTCTACCCCTTGCGGCCGCGCTCGGGCCGTAGATGTTCGGAACCTTCGAGCCCATGGCGCGCAGATAGGCGGCGAGCTGGCCGCGATGGTGCATGCTGTGACGGGTGGCGAAGCCGATGTACCGCACAGCCGGCCAGTTGAAGTTGCCGAAGAAGCCGGGTTGTCGGCTCCCCGCAAATCTCGCGTCTGTGAGCGTGCGGAGAAAAAGAGTCTCTTCTCCGCGCGCGGCAGAACACAGTTGGCGAACGCGGCGCCTTCGCGGCTTGCGACTATTGTGGACGTGCGCGACCCGGCATGTGCGCGTCGTCCTTTTCGTTCTCGAGGCAGTAGTGCTCCAGCAGGTCGGTGTCCGGCAGGAGCTCCTGAACGACGCTGAAGGTGATCGGCCTGGTGAACGTCCGTGGATCGGTGACGGTGATCGTCAGGTCCATGTGGCCGAAGTCGCGCCGGCGAAAGCGTTCCTCGACACGCAGGTCCGTGCTGTGGCCGGTGCCGCGTTTGTCGAGCCAGC
>Ga0307505_10000087_pt1 | contig 117193 bp, 99 predicted proteins | sample 23_S_MG_FD_202183 | JGI IMG/M metagenome (GOLD analysis project Ga0307505, IMG submission 202183) | Soil microbial communities from Populus trichocarpa stands in riparian zone in the Pacific Northwest, United States - 23_S | ecosystem: Environmental > Terrestrial > Soil > Riparian zone > Trees...
CAGGAACATCTCGCGTTGCGCGATAAGATCGCTAAGCGCGAGCTACTTGGACCAACGATCTACACGGCTGGACCACCGCTGCTCGGCAACAATGTGTCCACGCCGGAAGTGGCCGAGCGCGTCGTTACCGATCAGAAAAAGGCGGGCTACGATTTAATCAAAGTTCACGAAGGACTAACGCCTGAAGTTTACGCGGCGATTGCGGCGACTGCGAAACGCGCCGGCATTCCCATCGCCGGACACGTCACCGCAACAGTCGGCCTGAAGCGAGCGTTGAAAGCGCAGCAAACCTCCATCGAACATCTTGACGGCTATCTGCAAGCGATGGTTGCTGACAATTCGCCCGTGCTGCCTCCAGCATCGCAAGTCGTGCTGGGACCAGTCCTCGAACATATCGACGAAAGCAAGATCGCCGCACTTGCGGAAGCCACAAAAAAGGCGGGCGTGTGGAACGATCCGACACTCACGCTTTTCAAACTGGTCGTCTCAGATACAACACCGGAAGAGCTATTGAAGTGGCCCGAGATGCAATACATTCCGGCCAAGATGGGCGAAGGTTTTGCCCAACAAAAGCAGTCAACACTCGGTCATCCTGTTCCGCTCAGCGAGCGCCAACGTTACCTGGAGCTGCGCAACAAAATGCTGGTTGCGTTGCGTGCAGCAGGTGCGAAGCTGCTCGTCGGACCGGATTCGCCGCAGTTCTTTCTCGTTCCCGGTTTTGCGACCCACAGAGAATTGCAAAGCTTCGTTGAGGCAGGTTTGACTCCGTACGAAGCCATCGAAGCCGCCACCCGCAATCCGGCTGAGTACATTGCCACATCGATGAAAACGCCGCGCGACTTCGGCACGGTCGAGGTCGGCATGCGCGCAGATCTCCTTCTACTCAGCTCCAACCCGCTGCAATCGGTCGCTAATCTGTCCAAACGTGAAGGCGTGATGGTGCGCGGACGTTGGCTGCCGGAAACTGAGCTGCGCCAGATGCTCGACAACATCGCCGCACTCAACCGCGCACCCGCGCCTGCAGCAGCTTCAGTTCCTGCAGCAGCGTCAGCTTCAGCGAAAGCAGACTTCAGTGGACCTGGACGCTCGACAAGAGCAACAGCGAAGGACTGCCGCCCGGCATGGATCAAGTCATGACCGTCGTCCAAACCGGCGACAAGCTTTCGTTGGAGACCAAATTGATCAGCGAAGAGGGCGAGCAGGTTGTGGCCGACAGCTACACGCTCGACGGCAAAGAAACGGAATTCACACCCAAAACTCCGGGCGGCCAAAGCGGCAAGGGTAGACGGACAGCCAAGTGGACTGCCGACGGCATCGAGGTCATTGAGTCGTCAACTTTCGATGGACCCCAAGGTCCCGTCAACGTTCAGATGCAGCGCAAATGGACGCTTTCAGCGGACGGCAAAACCCTGAAGATTGAAATAGTTGCGGAAGGCCCCCAGGGCAAACAGCAAATCAAACGTACCTTCATCAAGAAGTAGCTCAGAACGAGAACTGAGTCTTCTTGCGGCACGGATTAACGCGGGCTTGGGCTCCTGTCCGTGTTAGTCCGTGAAATCCGTGGCCTGACAACGCTTCTCACCCTCACCGCATCGGAAGGTTTGTTCGTCGATAGCCAGAGGCGAACAACGGGTTCTGAGCTTTCAAACCTAACCTTCTCCCGCATACAATCGTACGCATTATGAGTAGATTTACGCTTATCGCCGGTATTCTCCTTCTGTCCGTGGCGACGACTGAGGCCCAGTCAACCAGGCCCAGACGCGCCAGGCCCGCGCAAAAGAGCAACACGACAACGCCTGACAAGTCGGCTTCCGAGCCGTTGCTCCGGCCGGAACCGACCTCTTCGCCCACAGCGCGGCGCTCCAGTTCAAACGATTCGCTGCTCGACGTACAGCCGGTCAAACCGGTCGTGAACACCGTCGGCACGGCCGACACCAAGCAGGCCTATCTCCTGCTCGAACAGAAACAGTTTGCAGCGGCCGCAAAGGCCGCAAAGGATCTCGCCGCACAACATCCAAACGATCCCGAGGCATGGAAGATCGCCGGCTTCGCCGAGTTGAATTTGAAACAGTACACCGAAGCCGCGAAGGATCTGGAAAAGGCCGTTGAGTTACAGCGCGCCTCCAAACAGGAAGATCCAAACACCGAGAGCGCGCTCGGACAGGCCTACGTGCTTTCCGAAAAATATCAGGAAGCGTTACCGCTGCTTGTTGCCGCCACGACACGCGACGCGAATAAGCCGGATGCGATGATGTTTTATTACCGCGGCATCGCTGAATACAAAACAGGCAAAATTGCCGACGCCGAAAAAACCTTCAACCAGGTCGTCAAATTAAATCCCAAAGATTCACTGTCGGTTTTTTACCTCGCGCAGATCGCGCTCGCAAAAAATGATCTCGATGGCGCCATCGCTTCGCTGAATCGTGCTACCGTGAACGACGCGCGCATGACCGGCGCCTGGACGCTGCTGACATCGTCGTATCTGCGACGCGCCGCAACGAGCACCGATCAAGCAAAAGCAGATGCCGATTACCTGAACGCCGTTCGATCCGGCGAAGCTTTGATAAAGCTGCGCACCGACGCTGAAGCGATCACACTCTTTGGCCAGGCGCTAATCGGTGCGAAACAATATGCTCGAGCGGCCGCCGCACTCGATCGCGCGACCGCTTCTCAGGATGCGACCGGCGTGACGTTCTATTTGTTGGGCGTCGCCCAATCACGCGCGGCAAACTTCCCGAAAGCAATCGCGGCGCTCGACGCGGCAGCAAAGAAGACCCCCGACGACGTAAACATCTATCGTGAACTCGGCTACGCCTACGAAGTCACGAAGCAATATCCAAAGGCGTTAGCGGCGTATCAGAAAGGCGCGGCGCTCGCTCCCAACGATCCTGACTTCAAGGAGTCGATCGAGCGCGTGAAGCCTGTAGCCAATCAAGTAAAGCAGTAATGTGAGTAATGCGCGATAAACTCCCGGACCTGGCGGCGACCGCTCGCGCGTTCGCGACCTATTCGCTGGTGCCCTACCTCGGCATCCTGTTCTGTCCGGGCGCGGTGGTGGTTGGAACTGTTGGTGTGGTTCGGTCCTACAGTTCACCGCAAATGAGTGCCGCACGAAAGGTCTGTTACATCAGCACCCTTGTCGGCGTGGTCGTGTTGATTGCTCAGTTGCTGCTCTGGTGGATTCTTTATCAGGTACCTGCTTGGGCGTTGGCCAATAACCCCTAAACCGGCTAGAAGGAGATAACAATGCGAATTATTTTTTCTCTGCTCCTGATCGGAGCGTTGCTCACCGGCGCATTTGCGCAGCGTCCCCGCACTGCGGAGCCGGAGCCGGCTAAAGCCCCAGCGCGCGCACCAAAATCCGTCAAAGCCAAGTATGAGGGCGGCGTTTTCGGCTACACCAAGACGATGGAAGGCACGCTTTCGTTCGATGATGTGAATGAGCGATTGATATTCAAGGACAAGAAGCCGCCGAAAGAGATCCACATCCCTTACGAGTCGATTACTTCGGCATTTGCCGACACTCAGAAGCGGCAACCGTCAGCAGCTACAGTCGCCAGCGCTATTCCGTCCATCTACTCATTGCCGGCTCGCTTCATTAAGACCAAAGTGCGCTACCTGACACTGCAGTACAACGATCCCGATTCAAAGGTCAGCGGCATCACCAGCTTTAAGCTCGAGAACAAGGAACTGCTGGAGTCCGTGCTAGCCGCACTTGCGAACAAAGCAGGCATGACGCTGCGCGGTGACGTTTACATCAAGAAGCGAGAGGATGCGAGCCAGCTCCAACCCTAACCCCACCTAAAGCCAACAGTTCAATCCACAGATCACACAGACTCTGTTTCAAACAATCTGTGTAATCTGTGGATTGCTATTTTCGGGAACGAATTCCGCGCTCGAACGTCTAAGGCAATAATCCCCTATTCCTACAGTTCTGCACGGAGGGAGTTCTCGTCATGAATAAGCTTCCCGTCAAAATCCTGACCGCCATACTCACGTTTGCAATCGGCGTTGCCGTCGCCGGTCTTTGGTTTACGCGCTGGTTTGACCCGGTAATCCAGCCGGTAACGCTTCAGCAGCCCGCTGCCCGCCTGGAAATGGTCTTTGTGCTCGACACAACAGGTTCGATGGGCGGGCTAATCGAGGGCGCGAAACAACGCATCTGGGGCATCGTGAACGAGGTGATGCAGGATTCGCATTCCTCGGTGCGCATCGGCCTCGTGGCTTATCGCGATCGTGGCGATGACTACGTTACACAGGTTTTGCCATTAACCACCGATCTCGACCAGGTTTACACCACGCTGATGAGTTACGAGGCTGATGGTGGCGGCGACGAGGCCGAGGATGTGCGAACCGCGCTGGCCGATGGTGTGTACAGCGCGGGATGGTCGACGGGCTCGTCCGACCTGGCGCAAATCATCTTTCTCGTCGGCGATGCACCGCCGCATAACGACTACGCAAACACTACCGACACGCTGAACACCGCCGCCAGCGCCGTTCGTAGAGGCATCATCGTCAACACGATTCAGTGTGGCTCGATGGGTCCAACAACCCGCGCCTGGCGAGCGATTGCCGAGCATGGAAACGGACAATACTTTGCGATCGCGGACAACGGCGGTGTGCAGGCGATCACGTCACCTTACGACGAGGAGATGGGTGGCCTGTCCAATCGGCTCGGCCGAACATTCGTTCCCTACGGTTTTGGCGCCGGCGCCGAAGGTGAAATGAACAGATCTGCGCTGGCGCGAGAAAAAGCGGGAGTGGAAACGCGCGTTGCGGCAGATGCTCCGCCGGTCGCAAAAGCGGAACGGGCAATGAACAAAGCGTTCAGCAAGGACGCGTACGTTGGCGACCTGCTGCAAAGCCTCGAGAACGGATCGGTGACCTTCGAGACGATTAACCCGGCAGATCTGCCGGTTGAACTGCGCCGGCTTCCGTCGGCCGACCTGAAACTTGAGCTCGAGAGACGTCTCGCTGAGCGACGCGAACTTCGCGCACAGATCGTTGAGCTATCGAAGCAAAGAGAGTCGTACGTGAAAACGGAGCGCAAGAAGAAGGACGGCAAGGAAGAAGGATTCGACACGGTCGTCGCGAAAACAGTGAAAGAGCAGATGGCCCGAAAGGCTCGCAAATAGATCCGTGTCATCTGTTGTTTAGATAGACCCACTTCGCGAAAAACTCTTGCAGGCTTTTCCCGTGTGCTTCTTCCATCGCGGCGACGAAGTCGGTCGTGACGACTGACTTACCAAAGTGTCGCCGCGTAAAAATCCGCAGCCCGTTCCAAAACGCGCGATCGCCCATTTCCTCGCGCAGCAGATGCAGGACGTAAGCTCCTTTGTCGTAAACGAGCGTGCGATCTTCGCGTGTTGGATTCAACCAGTCAGGAAAGACCAGCGATTTGTCTTTGCCCGCCGCGCGTACTTTCTCGTAATTGGCGCGGTACGTTTCGATCTCCCGCAAGTAAGCAGCGCGCCCGAAGCGATGTTCGAGGTACGCCGCGGCCATGAATGTCGCGACGCCTTCGTTGAGCCAGAAATGGTTCCAGTCGCGGCAGGTAACCATGTTTCCCCACCACTGATGCGCAAACTCGTGCGCGCCGAGCCAAAGATCCTGCTCATTGTCGAGCAACTGCTTTCCGTACGACTCTTTCAAAGCGGTGAAGCTGCTCATCTCCTGTTCGACGCCGCCTGCAGCGAGTACCTGCGTGTAGGTTTTGTCGGCGTACTTAACACCGGCGCGACCTTCGAAGAAGTCGAGCATGCCGGGCGTGTCGCGAAAGATACGGCGCACTTCGGTGTCGGAGTAGTTGGTGGCGAGGTATCGAAGTTCGACGTTTCGGTGTCGCTGTTTGACGACGCGAAAAGGACCAGCGGCGAAACCGAAGATGTAAGTTGGAATTGGACTCTTTTGGCGCCATTGGGAGATGCGTTTTTTGTCTGGTAGTTCGCGCTGCGAGACGAACTCACCGGGCGCGACGGCAGTTAGCGTCGCCGGCAGGATCAGTTTCATCGTCAGCGTTGCTTTGTCGGCCGGATCGTCGATGCAAACCATCCACTGGCTGGTGGAGAAGATGGTGTAGACCTGTTGGCGATCCGGAAAGAAACGAATCCCGTATCGCGGCGCGCCGTGGTATTTGACTTCAATCTCCCTCGCACCTTCTTTCGGGGTGAACGAAACACGCAGTTTGCGGTCGCTGACGGAAAACTGAAGCGGCTTACCGTTTTCTGTAACCGAGTCGATGGTGAGGTTGCCGCAGTTAAACTCGACCCAATTCGACGAAGTTCGGACACGGATTAACACAGAACCCTTAACGAATTTGTTCGCAATATCAGGTTCCAACGTTACCACGTAATGAATCACATCCGTGTTTGTCTGTGTTCGTCCGTGGCCCACAAAGCTCGCGAATAAGATCACCGCGAGACACAGAAATATCTTTTCTGACATACTCAGCATTCTATGCAAACTCTCGAAACCGAACGTTTACTCTTGCGCCCGTTCACGACCGACGACGCACCGTTCGCGCTCACGCTGCTCAACGAGCCTTCGTTCCTTCGTTTCATCGGCGACAAAAAAGTCCGCAATCTCGATGACGCGCGCCAATACCTTCTGAATGGACCAATCGCAAGCTACAACGCTCACGGATTCGGACTGCTGCTTGTCGAGCTCAACGACTCACAAACTCCCATCGGCATGTGCGGCCTGCTCAAACGTGACGAACTTCCTGACCCCGACATCGGTTTTGCTTTCATTCCTGATTACTGGCGCCAGGGATTCGGCTTCGAAGCCGCGACCGCGGTCACGAACGACGCCCGCGAGCGACTGAAGCTGCCTCGCATCCTGGCGATCGTGAGTCCCGATAACGAAGCATCGATCAAGCTGCTTGAACGGTTAGGACTGAGCTACGAAAGAACCAGAGATGACGTTAAAGTGTTCTCAATAAACTATGCCCCCCCGAACGAACCCTGAAAAACACGTCGAACGAGTGCGCCGCCTCTGCCTTGCGCTGCCCGAGACTTGGGAAAAACTCTCGCACGGCGAGCCAACTTTCTTCGTTAAAAAGCGCGTCTTCGCCGCCTGTTCAATCAATCATCACAACGATGGCCACATCGCTGTAACCATACCGGCGGCTATCGGAGTTCAAGCGGCTTTGATTGAAGCCAACCCAAAGAAATTCTATCGCCCGCCATACGTAGGTCCCGCAGGTTGGGTTGGGATCGAACTCCCGCGCGTCACCGACAAAGAGCTTGCGGCTCACCTTCGCGAGGCCTGGAAACTAATCGCTCCCGAGAAGCTGCACGCGCTTCTCGACTGATCAAGCTTCAGCTTCTGCGGCAGCCTAAAGGTTGAACTCATAACTAAGACTGTATCTCTTGTGCTTTTGGTGCTTCTTTGTGGCTCAAGACTCCACACCCTTCCAAACCATCCGATGAAATAGCTCGTCCATCTCCGCCGGCGGTTGCTTCATGCCGCGATCGACCCACCACGTCAATAACGCCAGCAAAGCTCCCGCGTGTGCAAACGCAATCGCCGGTCTCTCGTGCTCCGGAATTTGCCGGCCCTTCGGCAACTCCGCCAAACGCCGTTCGATGCCACGCGCAAACAGTCCTCGCGCGAGCTCCATGTTGTCGTTCATCTTTCCCGCTGAAACCAGCGCGTCAACAAACTGCTTCGCCTCAATGATGTGACCGAAAAACTCTTTCACGGGAAACACGCGGTCCGACGTATCACCACGCACCGACAGCATCATTGCAATGGACTCAAAAAACTCCTCCGCGTCGCTCATCAACAAGTCGTCCTTGTCGCTGTAGTGCGAATAGAAAGTCGAACGCCCGACCTTCGCGCGATCCAAAACGTCCTGCACCGTGATCGTGTCGAACGGTTTCTCCTGCATCAACGCGACCAGCGCATCGCCGAGCGCGTCGCGCGTTCGCCGCACGCGAGCATCTTCTCTTTTCTTCAATGCAGCAAGATGCAACCGGTCGTTCTCGGACATTACCTACCTCTTTGTTCAGTTACGCCCAATTTAGCGCGCGAGGCGCTGGACAGGCCGTCAGGCGGCTCATAGAGTAGCGCACCCTATGATCTCTCTACACCAAGTCAATAAGAAATACGAAACGCCCGCGGGCGTGTTTGCCGCGCTGCGCGACGTCGACGCTGAGATTCGCGCGGGCGAGTTCGTCGGCGTCGTGGGCAAATCGGGCAGCGGAAAGTCGACACTGCTCAACATGATTGCCGGCATCGATCGGCCTTCGTCCGGCACAGTCACTGTCGCCGGCACAACGATTCATACGTTGCCGGAAAACAAGCTGGCTGCGTGGCGCGGGCGCAACGTCGGATTCGTTTTTCAGTTCTTTCAATTGCTACCGACGCTCACGGCCGTTGAGAACGTAATGCTGCCGATGGATTTTTGCAAAACGTTTCCCGCGCGCGAGCGTCGCAAACGCGCGGAAGAGTTGCTGGAGCGCGTCGGCGTTGGTCCACAGGCGGACAAATTGCCGGCAACGCTTTCCGGCGGCGAACAACAGCGCGTCGCAATTGCACGTTCGCTTGCTAACGAGCCCCCGCTGGTCATTGCGGATGAACCGACCGGCAATCTCGATTCCGTCACCGCCCACGACATACTCGATCTCTTTCGCAATCTCGCGAACTTCGGCACCACAGTCGTTATTGCCACCCACGAACCCGGCATTGTCCGCGTGAGCGATCGCAAGATCGAGATCACAGACGGAGAGGTATTACGTTGACCACGCCATGGCGCAAAGCAATGCGCGACTTCTGGCACGAACGCGCGCGCACGATCCTCGTTATCCTCGCGATCGCACTCGGCATCGCTGCGTTCGCGGCCGTGATGTCGTCGTACGCGATTCTCACGCGCGAACTCGATCGCGGTTACCTCGACACTAATCCCGCGTCTGCCGTGTTGCGCGTTGATTCGATCGACGACGAACTCGTCGCCGCGGTTTTGCAGAATCCTGAAGTGAGCAATGCCGAACCCCGGCGAACCATCTCGGGCCAGATCAAATCCGGACCGATGCAGTGGCGCAACCTGATGCTGTTTGTGGTGAAGGACTACGGCGACATCCGGGTCAACAAACTCGAACCCGAAAAGGGAGCGTGGCCACCCGCCCCCGGCGAGATCCTGATCGAGCGCGACGCGTTTCAGGTTGTGCGGGCGCACATCGGCGACGCCGTCACCGTGAAAACTGCAAACGGTGTCGAGCAACCGCTCGTGATCAGCGGGCGGGTTCACGACGTGGGCCAGGCGCAGGCACGCATGGAGAACATCGTTTACGCCTACACCAATCTCGACACGTTGGTCCAACTCGGCGAAAAGCCTTACTACGATCGGTTGAACATTCTCGTGGCTGAAAACCGTTTCGACGAGGACCACATTCGCAGGGTCGCGGCGGACGTGAAGTCGTTGATTGAGTCGCGCGGGCACGAAGTTTGGCGCGTTGACGTGCCGCCGCCCGGAAAGCACCCGCACTCGGATCTGATGGGAATGCTGCTGCTCGCGATGTCGAGCTTTGGCCTGTTTGTGCTGGTGTTGAGCGGGATTCTGGTGGTGAACCTGTTGACCGCGATGATGGCTTCGCAGGTGCGGCAGATCGGCGTGATGAAAGCGATCGGCGGCACGCGCACGGCGATCGCGCGAATCTATTTTAGCCAGGCGTTGTTCCTCGGCGTTGCGGCAGTGATCGTCGCGTTGCCCTTGGGGCTCATCGGCAGCCGCGCGTTGTGTCAATACATGGCGGTGTTTCTCAATTTCAACATTTACAGTTTCGCGGTGCCGGTGTGGGTGTACTTGCTCGTTGCGGTGGTTGGTATCGCAGCGCCGTTGGCCGCTGCGGCGTATCCGGTTTGGAAAGGTTCTGGCGCGCCGGTTCGCGTAGCGCTGGCCGATTTTGGTTTGGCGCAGACGACGTTTGGAGTGAGTAGATTCGATCGCGCGCTGACGGGTCTCGGCGGATCGTTTCGTCCTCTGCTGCTTGCGATTCGCAACAGCTTTCGCCGCCGTGCGCGACTCGTGCTGACACTGGCGACGCTCGCCGCTGGTGGTCTCTTCTTTCTTTCCGCACTCAATGTACGCTCTTCGATGATCAATACTCTCGATCGCATGTTTGCGACGCGGAAGTTTGACCTGACCGTAAACCTGCGAGAGATGTACGACAATGAAAAACTTCTACAGGCTGTTGGCGAGACGCCGGGAATTCGACGCGCGGAAGGCTGGCTCACGACCGAGTCCTCGCTAGGCAATGAGCGGTTTGGCGTGGTTGCCTTGCCGGCCGACACGCAGTTGCTCGAACCGGAGATCATTGAAGGACGTGGATTGTTGCCAAGCGACACCGACGCTATCGTCGTTAACAACGCACTCGCAGGGCGATTGGCCGAGATGCGTGTCGGGAAGACCCTCACCTTGAGCATTGATAACCTGGAGAAGAGCTGGCGTGTCGTTGGCCTCGCTCGCGAAGCCTTCTCGCCGTCGGTTGGCTACGTTCCGCTGAATGCCATCCAACAGCAGTCGCCGAAGATGGTAAACAGTTTACGCTTGTCGTTGGACCGCCCCGACGAGGATTCGATAGCAGCCGTCAAGACAAGTCTCGATCGCAATCTCGAACAACAGGGAATGCGAGCGCGCAGCAGCACCAGCAAAGCCGACACGCGGTTTGGTTTCGATCAGCACATGGTGATGATCTACGTCTTTCTGATCGTGATGTCGGCGATCATCGGCGTTGTTGGCGGTTTAGGTTTGATGACGACGATGAGTCTGAACGTGCTCGAGCGCCGGCGCGAGATGGGCGTGTTGCGTGCGATTGGCGCAACGCCACGAATCGTGTGGCTGATGGTAATCGCCGAAGGATTGGTGATTGGCGTTTTGAGTTGGGCCATTGCGGCGCTGTTGGCGTGGCCGGTTAGTAAGTTTGTTGGCGACTCGCTCGTCAGCATGATGTTCCGGAGTGGATTGGACTTCACGTTTGAGCCGCTGGGATTGGTAATCTGGCTGCTCGTATCGATCGCGTTGAGTGCGGTGGCGAGTTTTGTGCCCGCGTGGCGAGCGTCGCGCGCGACGGTGAGAGAGGCGCTGGCTTATGAATGATCAACCGGTGCGATGAAGAATAAAGTCGACGACGCGATGAAGAACGTCTGTGGGCCGATCGATCTGTTCGAGCGCGTCGCACGCTGCCCGGTGAGCTTTCACTGCTTTCTCGCGCGCTTCGTCGATTCCGTACAACGCTGGATAAGTCGCCTTTCGCGAGCGCACATCTTTACCCGGAGTTTTGCCTAACTCTTCCGCACTCGCCGTCACGTCGAGCAAATCGTCGGTGATCTGAAACAACAATCCGAGATGCGCGCCGTAGTTAGTTATCGCTGTTAATTCGTGTTCATCCGCGGATCCGATGATCGCGCCGCAACGCGCAGCGCCGACGATCAACGCGCCGGTCTTCAACCGGTGAATCTCCTGCAACTGCGCGCCATTCACCTGACGCGCCTCCGCTTCCATGTCGAGCGCCTGACCCGCGACCATGCCGTCCGGCGTTGCTGCCGCACGCGCGAGTTCCGAAACCAGGGCAATGCGTGTTGACGCGTCGAGACGATCATCACCGGCAATGGTTTGAAACGCGAGCGTTTGCAGTGCGTCTCCCGCAAGAATCGCGGTGGCTTCGTCGAAACGAACGTGACACGTGGGACGGCCGCGGCGGAGATCGTCGTCGTCCATCGCCGGTAGATCATCGTGAATCAGCGAGTAGGTGTGAATCATCTCAAACGCACACGCCGTTTTGATGAGCTGCTCGAGCGATGCCCCAAACGCCTCTCCGGTCGCGAGCAACAACGCCGGGCGAAAACGCTTGCCGCCGGCAAATACACTCCAGCGAATTGCCTGATGAACCTTTTCCGGCGCCGCGCCCGCCGGCGGCAGCAAACGGTTCAGCTCAACTTCCACCAGCGCACGGCTGGCAGCCAACAGACTGTCGAGCTCGAATTTGTTTTGGACCAGCGCGTCAGAACCCGTTTTCATTTTCTGCAACGCCATCGTTTGTTGGTTCGGTGAAATTGTTGACCACAGGCCGGCCCTGATTGTCGCGCAACAAAACTTCAATGCGCCGCTCAGCCTGGCTCAGACGCTCCTGGCATTCGCGTGAGAGTCGAACGCCCTGCTCAAAAAGCTCAAGACTCTTTTCGAGCGGCAAGTCGCCGCTTTCGAGTTGCTGCACTATCCGCTCCAGCGCTTCCAGCGAAGCTTCAAAACTACGCGCCTGTTCCTGACCGTTTGTCATCTTCCTCTCTTTTTGCGGGGCTTGCCGAGATTCTTCAACAACGGGTCGACAGAGTCAACGGAGCCGATGGCCGGCAAGTCTTTCATCATACTGTCGACCACGCGTTGGACCACGGCGTCGTTATTGAAACCAGTCACTTTCCAACGATCGGCATCGCGCCGCATCGTGAGCTCGAACGAGCTATTAGCTACCGCTGACGCTGCTTTCGCGATGTCGCCTTCGGTGGTGATCTTCACGAGTGACGGCACGGTCACCAGCAGCAAGATAAATGGCTTCGGCTCAGATACCGAAGCGAGGTTCTTGATCTCTTTCGCGACTTCCTCGTGAACCGTCTGCTTCAGGCGCGGCAGCAACGCGGGCATCGCCTGGTCGATCTTCTGTTGCGTTGCCGCGTTCGTCGGGAAGCCGTAACGCGAGCTCGCTTTCTTGCTCACCAGCGCAGCCATGTTGCGTGCGATTTCCTCGTCGTCGATTCGCTTCGCAAACTCCTCAACGTCGCCGCGTTGCGCCGCATCGACGAGCAGCGTCAACGAGTAAGCCGGCGTGGATTGATAATGCCGCCACCAGAAGAACCCGCCAACCACGGCCAGACCAATTACAACGACGACGACGATTGCGAGTAGCGCAAGTATCCTCGGCCACCGGCGCGACTTGCGACCGGCAGCCGGCTTATTACCGGGCTCAATATTGATGACGATTCTTTTGGCCACGGATTCACACGGACGAACACGGACTTAGGACTCTTCAACCCTTTCGACGCGCGTGTTTAATTTTCCTTTTGCTAGCCGGACTGCTACATGATCGCCGGCGTTAACTGTGGCGGCGTCGCGCAACGGTTTCCCCGTTGCATCCTGCGCGATCGCATAGCCACGTTGCAACACGGCGAGCGGCGAAAGCGCATCAAGCGAGGCGGCGGCGAGTCCGAGCCGTTCGCGCGCTTCCTGAACACTGGTTTCCATCGCGCCGCTGCACGCCGATGAAGCCAGGTCAAAACGTCTACGCGCATTGCGCAGTTGCGATTTGACTTCATCAAACGCATGCGACAGCGCCTGTTCCTGAACTCGGCTGCGCAAATCGACGATACGAAAGCGCATCAAACGGTTCATCTGCCGTCCGAGCTGGTCCAACGCGGAGCAAAGCTGATCCTCATGTGCGGCGACAAGCTCGGCGGCCGCCGATGGCGTCGGGGCCCGCATGTCGGCCACGAAATCGGCGATCGTGAAATCCGTTTCATGGCCCACCGCGGAAATGACCGGGATGATCGATTTGCGAATCGCGCGTGCGACCTCTTCCTGATTGAACGCCCAAAGATCTTCAGTCGAGCCACCGCCGCGTCCGACAATCAAAACATCGACGAGATCCGCGGTGCGTCCTTCGCGCAGCGCACGTTCGTGATGCTGGTTGATAAGTTGAATCGCTCGTGCGATCGACGGTCCAGCGCTGTCGCCCTGGACCTTCGCTGGTGAAAACAGCACATGCACCGTGCGCGTGCGGCGCGAGATGACGTTGAGAATATCTTTGATCGCCGCACCGGTTGGCGAAGTCACTATGCCGACGCGCCGTGGAAAAACCGGCAGCGGACGTTTTAGTTCTTTCGCAAACAGACCTTCCGCCTGCAACCGATCGCGCAACTGTTCAAAAGCAATTTGCAGCGCGCCGGCGCCCACCGGATCCAACGCGTCGACAACGAGCTCATACTCGCCACGCGGCGCATACACCGACAGCCTGCCACGCGCACGCACGTGCAAACCATTCGCGGGCCGGAAACGAATCCGTGTGTTAGTCGAACGAAAGCACTTCGCGCGAAGCTGTGCGTTTTGATCCTTGAGCGTGAAATACCAGTGACCTGACGAGTGGTCCTTGAAGTTTGAGATCTCGCCTTCAACCCACACCGACGGGAAGCGCGATTCGAGTGAGATGCGGACTGAGTTGGTGAGTTGAGAGACGGTTAGCGGTTTTCTTTCTTCTTCGTCGAAAAGCGCATTGAAAAGCGGGTGGTTCATCGGGGAATTTCGTTATGGATTATTCAAACCAACCACCGGACTGAGCCGGATTGAAGCGCCGTCGCGGTTTGTGCGCACGCGTACGCGAGGAGACACGGAAACCGAGTTTGATGCGTAGGTGATCGTGTAAGCCGAGCGCAACTGCGCGACCACGTCGTCGTACGCTTTCTGCAAATCCTCGATGCGTCGAATGGGATAGTAAACTCCGCCCGAAGCCGTGGCGAGTTTGCGTCCTTCATCGTCCGCGCGCGTCGTCAACGTCAGATATCGTGAGCGCAAAGGATCGATCGTGATCTCCGGCCGCGGCACACTCGTTTCCGGAATCAGACCCGAAGGAACGTACAACGGATAAACCAGCGCGCCCGATTCTGACAGCGCTTCGAGAATCGCCGGAAACGGCAGAAACGATTTGTTATCGTCGCCGTCAGACATCACGACGATCGCGGTGCGTTCGCCGCGCAAGCGTCGCACCGGCTCGCTCAAGACGTAACCCAGCGCGTCGTAAAGAGCGGTGCCGCCGCCCGCATCAATCTCGTCGAGCTTGCGCGAGAGCATCTGGCGATCGGTGCTGAAATCGGAAATGACTTGAATATCGTCGCGGAAGCTGATGATCGAGATTCGATCCTGCGGGCTTGCCGTGCGCAGAAAGTCGCGCGCGGCTTTGCGAATAAAATCCATGCGCTCTTCGACACTGCCGGACACGTCGAGCAGCAGCACGAGATTGAACGGCTCGTTTGCCGGCGAAACGTTCATCACGCGCCGCTCGATTCCGTTTTCCCACACCATAAAGTCTGATTCGCGCATACCGCTAATCGCGCGGCCATGACGGTCCGTCACGCTCGCGTTGAAGCGCAGCAACTGCGGCGACACCGAACTAACAATCTGCCCGGGCGGCAGCCGTTGGACCAACTCCGGTTCTTTTTCCGGCGGCGGCAACGTCTTCGCGTAATCACCAAACATCTTCGGTGAGACTTTACGAATCGCTTCGACAAGCTGGCTGTCGCCACTGCGAACGATCGCGCGCGCGGCTTCCGTCAGCGGCCGCTCGCGCAGATCGGCAGGCGCCATTTCCGGATCGATATTCAAGAGCACCACGCCGCGTTGCGTGCGGAAATTGAGCGCGATCAATTCTTCTTTTTTCTTGTCTTTTTCACCGAGCCGGCCGGAGAGTCTGAACTGCCCGCCGGCTTTTTCTTTAACCGGCGGCAGCTCGACGTCGCTCATGTAACGAGGGCGGCTCGCCTCCCAAACGAAGTCAAACTTCAATGCGTCGAGCGGCACGTCGGCGTGAATCGTGCCCGTGTCAGTCTTCACCGTCGCCGACTCGACATTACCAATCACATCAACCGAGCCCGCCTTACCTTCGACTTCAACCTTCGAACGCACCGGAATCGTCACCACCACGTCAATGCGGTTTTTTTCGCCGCGTGGGCGCACATCGACCGTAAAACTACCGCCTTTGGCTTCAACCTTAATGTCGCTCGGATCGATCGCGTCGCCGGAAGATTTAGCCTCAACGGTGACTTTCTTCTGTTGCTCTTCGGAGGCGATAACACTAACGCGCCCATCGAGATTGCGAACAGTCAACTCGATCTTTTCCGGAGCTTCGAGTTCCTGTTTGAAACCCTGGGCGAGTGCGGGACCGCAAAAAATGGTGAGCAAAAGCGCGGAAATCAGCGCTCGGGACAATTGCTTCAAAAACATCGCGAGAGATCTTGCCCGCCGCGCGCGTAGTGGTCAAGCGCAGGATTATCGGCTTATCATACCGCGGAGGAAAATCACGCTTTGGCACAGACGGAGCCCGCACGAGACAAACGCCTCTTTATTCACAATCTGGTGAAGCGCGACCCGCTTGCCAACCTGGCGGACGACGTGCGCAAAGGTCTCGCCGCGCAGCCCAAACGCTTCCTTCCGAAGTACTTCTACGACGAACTCGGTTCCCAGCTTTTCGAAGCGATTTGCCTGCTGCCCGAATACTATTTGACTCGCGCTGAGAACGAGATTCTCAAACGCTACGCCGATGAGATCGCCGGTTCAGTCGACGGGCAGATAACACTGGTCGAGATGGGCAGCGGCAGTGCGTCAAAGACGCGGCTGATCATCGAGGCGTTGTTGCGGCGTCAGCAACAGTTGCTATTCATGCCGGTGGACATTTCTGCGTCGGCGCTGGAAAGTAGTTCGCGGATTCTGTTGCAGTCGTATCCGAAGCTCACAATTGAAGCTTACGCGGCTGACTATTTTGCCGGCCTGGCGGAGCTCGGAAAGAAACCGCGACGCCGCACATTAGCGTTATTCCTGGGTTCAAACATCAGCAACTTCGATCCTGAAGAAGCGCTTCGTTTTCTGCACGCGATGCGCAGTGTGCTCAACAAGGGCGACGCCCTGTTGCTCGGTGCCGATTTAAAGAAGGATCCGAAGATTCTCGAAGCTGCGTACGACGACGCGATGGGTGTGACTTCCGCGTTCAATCTCAACGTGCTGGCGCGAATCAATCGCGAACTGGGCGGAACGTTTGATCTACGCGCTTTCAAGCATCGCGCTTTTTACAACGAACAGGCCGGACGGATCGAGATCTACATCGAGAGTTTGTTTACGCAGCGCGTGCGCATTGAGAAACTCGATCTCGAAGTCGAATTTGCGGCTGGCGAATTGATTCACACCGAGAACTCTTACAAGTACGATCGCGCAGACATCGCGCGACTCGCCACTGAGACAGGTTTCGAACACACGCGCACGTGGCTCGATTCACAGGAACGCTTCAGTAGTAATCTGCTGCTGGCAGCCTAAACCGCTTGATGAATGAAGCTGCCCCCAACCAACAGCTCGTTCAGTTTCACAACGTCAACTACACCTTACCCAACGCTCCCGAACCGATCATTTCCGATCTCAATTTGAGTGTTGCCGCAGGAGAGACACTCGTGCTGCTAGGCGAGTCGGGATCCGGCAAGACCACGACGCTAAAGTTTGTTAATCGCTTGCTGGTACCGACGTCGGGTGAGGTTGTCGTCGAAGGCAAGAGCACGATGGCGTGGGATCCGATTGCGCTGCGAAGACGGATTGGTTATGTGATCCAGGAAGGCGGACTGTTTCCGCATTTCACGATCGCACGAAACGTAGGGTTAGTGCCGAGTTTGCTCGCATGGGATAAAGAGCGAGTCGACTCGCGAGTGGAAGAGTTATTGGCTTTGGTGGGTTTAGAGCCACGGATATTCACGAATCGTCTTCCGAAAGAGTTGTCGGGTGGGCAGCGGCAACGTGCTGGGGTGGCGCGTGCGCTGGCTGCAGACCCGCCTCTGCTCCTACTCGATGAACCCTTTGGCGCGCTCGATCCGCTTACGCGCGCAAGCCTGCAACGCGAGTTTGCGGATCTTTCGAAACGCCTGGGCAAGACAGCGATTCTCGTCACGCACGATGTACGTGAGGCATTATTGCTCGGAACGCGCATTGGCCTCATGCATCGCGGCCGTTTGCTGTTACTCGAAACACCCGATCGTTTTCTCGCGTCCGACAATCCACAGGCCCGCGCCTATCTCGACACACTCACGGTTACAGACCACGCTGGAGGCGCTAAATGAGCTTCTGGCAGTTTCTTAAGCTTAACTGGTCCGAACTGCTCCTGTTGATAGGCCAGCATGTAAACCTCGTGCTGATTGCGATCGTTGTGGCGGTTGTGATCGGCGTGCCGACCGGCATCCTGCTGACGCGCCATCGCGCCTTGCGCGGACCGGTCCTCGGCATTGCGAACGTGATGCAGACAATTCCGAGTCTCGCACTGTTCGGCTTTTTGATTCCCTTGCCGTTCATCGGCGGAATCGGCGCGCGCACCGCGCTGGTTGCGCTCGTGGTCTATTCACTGCTCCCGATCATTCGCAACACGATCACCGGCATACTCGGCGTCGAACCGAGCGTGCGCGAAGCCGCGGTCGCGATGGGTATGACGGACGGACAGGTGTTGCGGCAGGTCGAACTGCCGCTGGCGATGGGCGTGATCGTGACCGGAATTCGTGTGGCGACAGTGATCGCCGTTGGCGTGACCACGATCGCAGCGGCGGTCGGCGCCGGCGGCTTGGGCGTTTACATCTTTCGCGGCCTGCGGCAGTACGACAACAACCTGCTACTCGCGGGCGCGTTGTCGTCCGCGTTGCTCGCGCTGATTGCGGATTTCTCGCTTGGCTTGCTTCAACGCCGGCCAAAACTGGTGCCCGTAGCGGCAGCGGTGATCATCCTTCTTATCGGTGTTCTGACTTGGCGTGGCGGTAGTAGTAGCACGGATCAAGTCACGATCGGTTCGAAGGATTTCACCGAATCCGTTCTCCTCGCCGAGATCGTCGCGCAGATGCTCGAGGCTCGCGGCGTTTCCGTCGAACGCCGGTTCGAATTAGGCGGAAACCTCCCACACGACGCGCTCGTCAGCGGAACAATGGATCTTTATCCCGAATACACGGGAACCGCTTACACCGCGATACTCCACCATCCGCCAATCAGTGATCCGCGTGCGGTTTACGACCAAACGAAACAGGAGTACGCAGACAAATTCCAGGTCGACGTCAGCGCGCCCATCGGTTTCGAAAACACCTTTGCGATACTCATTCGCGGCGCGGACGCTCGTGCACTCAATCTGAAAACCATTTCTGAAGCTGCGCCCCACACAGCCAAGTGGCGCGCCGGCTTCGGACAGGATTTCATGTCCCGCGAAGATGGCTATCCCGGCTTCTCCAAAACGTACGGATTGAAATTTGCAGAAGTGCGGGAGATGGATTTGTCGCTGACGTATATAGCGTTGTCGTCGCGCCAGGTTGATCTGATCGCGGGAAATTCCACGGAGGGCCGGATCGCGACTATGGATCTGTTTCAACTTGCCGACGATCGCCGTTACTTTCCGCCGTATGAGGCGGTGTATCTCGTGCGGCAGGACACACTCCAACGCGTGCCGGCGTTGCGAGAAGTTTTGGCAAAACTGGCGAATGCGATCTCAACCGAAGAGATGCGGCGGCTCAATTACGAGATAGACGGCAACCGGCGCGACCCGAAGGAAGTCGTCAGACAATGGATCGGAGGTAAACAATGACGCTGTTAGACGTATTGATACTTTTGCTGGTAGCGGGGCTTTGTGGGGCGCTCGGGCAGGCAATCGCCGGCTACTCGAGAGGGGGATGTCTCGTGTCGATTGCGCTCGGCTTTGTCGGCGCGCTCCTGGGGATGTGGATTGCGCGCCTGATGGGCCTGCCCGAGCTGTTCCCGGTCCGCATTGGCGGCACCAGTTTTCCGATAATCTGGTCGATCATCGGTTCCGCGTTATTCGTGGCCCTGCTCACACTGATAACTCGTAGCCGGGCGTGAGGGACCACGCTATACACGGATTGTCTGCTTAAGCGACGGCGTTAGCCGCCGGTACCACCGCCGTTATCAGGAGGATCGACCGGGATTGGCTTTTCCGTGGTCGTAGTGGAATCCGAACTCGAGGTTGAGGTTTTCTTCTTAGTGCCTCCACCATTGTCGGGTGGATCTGCTGCAAACGTTAGCGAAAAATTCTTTATGTCGGACATGGTTCTGAGCTCCTTACTTCTTTGGGAGTATTACCCCTGCTTGTAGAAAGCCTGAATATCAGGCCTTGCATTGTATTGCTTGAACGCTTCGGCTCCCCACCGTTGTTCTAGTTTGGAGCGAATGTTCATTGCGTTTCCGAACTGTTCCTGAGCCTTGTTCTTATCACCCAGCTTCTCGCTGGCGCGTGAGGCGATCAACCAAGCTCGCCATTCCGATTCGTACTGCTGCCCACTGGCGAATTTGGCCTGGGCTTCGGTGGCGAGGTTTAGGGCGGTTTGGGGATCGTTGGTGAGTAGCGCAGCCTCCGCCTTATAAAGTAACGCGCGAGATTGAAGCAAAAAGTCTCCTTTCGTCGAAGCTAATTTTATCGCCTCATCGCAGGATTTAAGTCCCTCGTGCCCGCTGCCTGACATTGCTTTGGCCAACCCAAGCACCGACCGCCCTTCAATGGCGATCTCGGGAATCTGTGTGCCGGCCGCGGTAATTGCTTCGTTACTGAGGGCTATCGCGTCGGCGTAATTACGCTGGCTCATGCGAATCTGAGCCCGGTAAAGCAGAACCGTGGGCACGAGCTGTCGATATTCGTTTCTCGACTCGCTGACTGTTTTCCAAACGTCGTCGAGTAACGCCTCTGCCTGTTGATTATGACCCAGCCGCCACAAAACGTTTCCCCGGTTGGCTTTGTTGAACGTTATGCGTAGCGGGCTCTTGACGGAGTCGTAAATGGTAAAGGCGTCCTCATACTGTTTTTGGGCCGCAGGAAGGTCTTCGCGTTCAAGGAGAACTGCGGCAAGCTCGCTGTAGGCATTGGCGATTTCCGGTTGGGAACCGTCGTTGCGAGCAAGGTCGAGTTTCTGGTTCGCGGCTTTCAATGCGCCTTCGTAATCGCCCTTCCGGCGGTAGCCGCGAGTCATTTGGGTCAAACACTGAGTGACGCTTGCCGGATAGTTTCCCTGTTGGAAAAAGTTCAGAGCCTGTTGTGCCAGTTGCAGACCTTGATCGACTCGCAGCGTGTAGATGTAAACGCCGGCGAGGTTCATCATGCCGAGCGCTTCGCCAAAGCGACCCTTATTCGAGCGGGCCAATTGAATCGCCTGATTAAAGTAGTGTTCGGCTTTTTCGTAATCTTGCCGGGACGAGTAGGAGTTGCCGAGTTCGAGCAGTCCGGAGGCAGCAAGGTTTTCCAGCTTTTTCTGTTGCGCGATCGTGACCGCCTGCTGGGCGTAACTTTCAGCTTCAGGAGCCTGTCCCCGCACCGACGCCAGAAAACTCAAATCAATTAGCGCATAGATCTGTTGGGCTTCCAGACCCATTGCTCGCGCCGCGTCGAGACACTGTTGAAACTGAGCCTGCGCATCGTCGTAACGGCCTGCCCGGCGATAGAGTATGCCGCGACGCCGCATCACCTCATTAACGCCCTCGTTGTTGCTGGCAGCGCGATACAACTGCTCGGCCTTTTCATACATTTTGAGCGCGTTATCGTTGTCCTGCTTGCGGTAGTAAACAATTCCCGCGCGCAGATAGGCAGTCGCATACTGGCCGTCGTTTAGCGAGATTGCTTTCGTGTAACTTTCCAGCGCCTGATCGGGTTTGCCGTCGTTCTCATAGGCGTAGCCGAGGTCCACGTAAACCTGGCTTTCGTTCGGCGACATTTCGGCGATCGAACTGTACGCCTTCACAGCCTCCCGAAAATCGCGCGTCGCCATCGCCGTGATCGCGTCGAGATAAAGCGCGTCTTTGTCTGTGACTGCCATTCCGTTGCGCGTCAGACTCTGGATGGCCAGCAATTCGTCTTTGGCGTTGTCGATGTAGTCGAGCTCGGTCCACGCCTGTGCGAGACGTGCGCGCGCAAGCGCGTAGTTGCCGTCGATCTGGATTGCCTGCTGGAGCGCTTTGCTGGCTTGATGAAACGCTCCGTTGCGCAACGCGTCAGTGCCGATGTCGTACCACTGCCGCGCCGCAGGTGACGGTTGGTAGTAATTGCGTGGCCAGAAGTGAATGACGGCCCAGATAGCAAGACCGCTCGCCACGATCGTCAAGATGAACGAGGCGAGTGAAAAGCGCTGACGGCGAAGTTGTAGAGTGAGCGTTGCCAGCGCACTGGTGGCGCGGTACGTATCACCCTCTGTGGGCTTGCTGCCCTTGCTGCTCACCGGCACGCCGTTGCCGCCCAAGCCCACCATCGCCGCCTGCAAATCCTTCAGCATATCGTCCGCCGACTGGTACCGGTCGTCGACTTTCTTTTGCAGCGCTTTCATCGTGATGCGATCGAGCGCCGGTGTGATTTGCGAATTGATACGTGACGGTGGTGACGGCGTGACGTGAATGATCTGCGCGCCAATCTCCAGCACGCTCGCGCCGGCAAACGCCGAACGCCCGGTCAAACACTCGTACAACAACGCGCCGAGCGCGAAGATATCGCTGCGTTGGTCGACCTGTTTGCCGGTTGCTTGTTCGGGAGACAGATAGAGCGGCGTGCCGACGATCACATCGCTGCGGGTTTGCGTGGAATAGATTGTCTGGGCGTCCAGGTCTACCTCACTGGACGGCGGCTCAAACAAATGTTTCACCAAACCGAAGTCGAGCACTTTCACGACGCCGCGCTCGTTGATGAGTATGTTCGAGGGCTTGATGTCGCGGTGAACGATACCGTGGTGGTGAGCTTCGGCGAGCGCCTCGGTGACTGACGACACGATCTCGACGGAGCGTCGCAGCGTGAGACCTTCTTCCAGCAGTTGGCTCAACGACTTGCCTTTCACAAACTCCATCACCAGGAAAGGCTGGCCCGTTGAGGTCTCGCCGTAGTCGTGAACGATCGCGATGTTTGGATGTGTGAGTGCGGAAACAGCGCGCGCTTCACGAATGAAACGCGCGCGGTAATGATGATCGGTCGATGTTAGAAACTTGATTGCAACGCGGCGGGCGAGGTGCTGGTCCTCGGCCAGGTAGACGACGCCCATGCCGCCTTCGCCAAGTTTTTCCAGGATTCGATAATGAGAAACCGTCTGACCGATCATGGCAAGTCGCAAGAAGGGACCCGGACTAGACGGACATAGACTAAATCAAATCATCGTAGATTTCACGTAAGTTTGGTGGCCCGGATCTTTGCCTCTTGAGATTCGCGAAATTCGTGTAATTTTTGCCTCAATTCGGGCCGGCTGTTGGCGAGAATAGCTACTGCGAGCAAAGCGGCGTTGATTGCGCCCGGCTTCCCGATGGCCAGGGTTCCGACGGGGATTCCGCCGGGCATTTGGACTGTCGCGAGCAGCGAGTCGAGACCGTTTAGCGCGTCGCTCTTCATCGGCACGCCCAGCACCGGAAGGGTTGTGTGGGCCGCGAGCACGCCCGCAAGGTGCGCCGCGCCGCCGGCTGCTGCGATGATCACTTCCAATCCGTGCTCTTCCGCCGTCGAGCCAAACTCCGCCGCCAGCGATGGCGACCGGTGCGCCGAGATCACGCGGCTCTCGTGCGCGACGCCAAACTGCGCCAGCGTTTCGCCGGCGTGCTTCATCGTGTCCCAGTCAGACTGGCTACCCATGATCACTGCTACAAGTGGTTTCTCTGTGCTCATCTTTTCTTGTCTCTACTCTAGTTTCCGGAGCGCGGGCGGCTCGCCCGCATGGGAGCGTACTGTGTGGCCCACACTGCGGGCGAGCCACCCGCGCTCCGGCTAAAGCGTTTTTACTCACCCTGGTCTAGTGAAAACCCGCGTTCTCCGTCGAAGGAGTACAAGCCTTCAGTCTTGATAAAGTCGAATCCGTCGCCCGCGACGCGTCCGAGCAATGAAATGATCTGCGCGTGCGAAACTTTGCCGCCGTCTGACTCAGGCAGGAACCGGCAGCGCCAGTGGTCCGAACAGAAAGTCTCCTTGTGACCACCCGGCCAAACCTTCACGCCGCGATTGCTGATCATCGTCAACTTCAACCCTTCGCCATTCACACGGCTCAAACCGTCTCCGAGATCGTTCGCACTGCCTTTGGTCCAATCGAGAAAAACGTCGACGCCAACCAGTTCTTTCAGCGGTGCGGGCTTGCTCGCGGCGGCTACCGTTTCTGTAACCGTCTCGTCGGCCTTCTTGTACTGGCGCGCCTTCAGGATTTGCGGCGTCTGGCCCAAACGCTGAACCACGGCCTCGGCAAACTCTTTCGTGCCGACCTTTTGCTTACTGACTTTCTCGTCGTAGATGTCGTACGTGTGAACGCCGTCTTCGATCGTGCGCAGCCACGCGTTGTGAACGCGCTCGGCGTGGTCAGTCAAACCAACATGCACGAGCATCATCACCGCGCCCAGCAACAATCCTGACGGATTCGCGAGGTTCTGTCCGGCGCGCCGCGGCGCCGATCCGTGAATCGCTTCAAACATCGAAACGTGCTCGCCGATGTTCGCGGAACCCGCCAAACCAACCGAACCGGCGATCTGCGCCGCCACGTCCGAAAGCACGTCGCCATACAGATTCGGCATCACGACCACGTCGAAAGCCTCGGGCGTATCGGCCAGTTTCGCGGCGCCGATGTCGACAATCCAATGCTCGTTTTCGATATCCGAATATTCGGCCGCAATCTCGTCAAAGATCTTATGAAACAGACCGTCGGTCAGTTTCATGATGTTGTCTTTGGTAAAGCACGTTACTTTCTTACGATTGTTTCGCCGCGCGTATTCAAAAGCGTAACGAATGATTTTCTCCGAGCCGGGACGCGAGATCAGTTTTAAACATTGCACGACCTGATTTGTCTGCCGGTGCTCGATTCCGGCGTAAAGGTCTTCTTCGTTCTCGCGAACGATGACCACGTCCATAATCGGATGTTTGGTTTCGACGAAAGGGTGATAGGCAACACACGGCCGCACGTTGGCGTAGAGCCCGAGCACCTTGCGCACTGTCACGTTGAGACTCTTATAACCACCGCCCTGCGGTGTGGTGATCGGCGCCTTGAGGAACACTTTGGTTCGGCGCAATGAGTCCCAGGAGCTCGGCTCGATACCGGAAGAATTTCCTGCGAGGTAAACCTTTTCGCCGATGTCGATGGTTTCGATGTCCAGTGGCGCCTCGGCGGCCTCCAGAATGCGGAGGGTGGCGGCCATAATCTCAGGCCCGATGCCGTCGCCATTAGCGACAGTGATAGGGATACGTTCAGCCATTTATGCTCAGCCTTTCAGTGATTCTCGAAAAAGGAAGCAGGGAATAGTAAGGCAAAGCGCCAAAACGGGCAATTCGACCGAAATTTTTAATGAAAATCTCCTTGACGCGTTTCGGAACACTCCTGCATACTTTTGGGCACCAGATACCTGCTCTCGCGCATCAACGGTGACTGCGCCTGTCCGTGATCGTTAAGCGACGAGGTTCGGCTGATAGAGAGTGAGGCAGTTGTCAACTAGTTAGAAGCCGCTCTCGAGATTTTTTAGAGCACCGGGTTCGTCGCAGCTCGCCGAAAGTATCGGTAGTCCCCCCCGAACTGGATCAGCGAATTCCAGCAAGCCCGCGCTTCCCTTCAAATAAGGATAGTAAGAATGGCTACGAAACTATATGTAGGAAACCTCTCGTTCCGTACTACGAGCGAGGAACTCCGCGATGCTTTCGCGGCAGTTGGCACAGTGGAATCAGCTTCGGTGATTGAAGATCGAGAAACTGGACGATCACGCGGCTTTGCTTTTGTGGAAATGGCAACCCCTGAAGAGGCAACAGCAGCTATCGAGGCGTTTAACGGCAAGGACTTCGGCGGCCGTAATCTGACCGTCAACGAAGCGAAGCCGAGAACCGATCGAGGTGGCGGCGGCGGCCGTGGCGGCTACGGCGGTGGACGCGGCGGTGGCGGTGGTGGTCGTGGTGGTTACGGCGGAGGTGGTGGCCGTGACCGCGATAACGATCGTTTCGAACGCGAACCGCGTTGGTAAATACCGGCCACGGACTTACACAGACGGACACGGATCAAACCCATTAACTGATTTGACCTTGTCCGTGTTACTTAGTGAAAGTCCGTGGCTATTTTCTTGCCTCGGGTTTGAGTTTCAGACTCACTTTTTCAGTTCCGCGCACAACCTCAACCACATACTCTTCGCCAGCTTTCATCTCGCCAAGCGCAGCCGTGTAGTCGTAAACGTTTTTGATCTCGCGCGTGCCGATCTTCACGATCTTGTCACCGGCTTTTAATCCCGCTTTTGCGGCAGGTGAATCGTCGCGGACGCCGTCGATTAGGAGACCGTCGTTGCTGTCGGCGTAGTTGGGAATCGTGCCCAGATAGACGCGAAAACCGCCGGTGCGTGGCGCTGCGTCGGATTTCGCGGTGGTGTACGTCAAGCGTTTGTCAGCCGCGTCGAGTTGATTGACGATGCGCGCGACCATTTTCAGTATGAGCACTTCATCGTCGTAGTTGATCTTCTCAAACGTGTCTGACGGTTTGTGATAGTCGTTGTGCGTGCCGGTCCAGAAGAAAAGCACGGGGATCTGTTTGGCGTAGAACGACGAGTGATCGCTGGGACCAAAGCCGTCTTCGTTGAGCGTGAGTTGAAACGGCTTGTCCGTGTCGGCGGCCGTGATGTCGCGCCACTCTTTCGCGGTGCCGACGCCGCCGATTACCAGGCGGCGATCTTTCATGCGGCCGATCATGTCCATGTTGATCATCGCGACCGTGTTTGCGAGTGGGAGCAGCGGATGATTGACGTAATAGTTTGATCCGAGCAGTCCTTCTTCTTCACCGCCGAAGCCCATGAAGACGATCGTGCGTTTGGGTTTTGGGTTTTGTGCTGTGAAGAGACGTGCAAGCTCGATCACGCCGGCGGTGCCGGAAGCATTGTCGTCGGCGCCGTAATGAATGTCGCCGGAGGTCGGCGCGAGACTGCCGCTGCCTTCACCGCCACGTCCGAGATGATCGTAATGGGCGCCGATAACGATCACCTCTTTTTTGAGAAGCGGATCGGAGCCTTCGAGCATTCCGATGACGTTGTAAGCCGGAACTTCATTGCGCACGACGTCGGTGGTCAGACTCATTTCGCCGGTCAATGCGCGGCTGGTTGGCGATGGTTCGAGCTGTGAAAGCGAAGCGCTTGAAAGTGCCAGCAGGCGATCCGCAGCCTGACGCGACATAATGACTACCGGAAGTCCTGCGTCGCCCGCCATGTTGTCGTAAGCGAGTCTTGTTAACCGATCGTCCTTGAAGTTCGTTTCGCGAGCGATCACGATCAACGCCTTTGCGCCTGCATTTCGGGCAGCCACCGCTTTCCAACGCACACCTTCGTAACGCAGAAACTGTCCGTGCGGATTGGCGCTGTCGGGCGTGCCTTGCAACGCGATCGCGATCTTGCCGGTAGCGTTACCGTTGGCGTAGTCGTTGTGATTCAGCTCGGAAGCCGTGATTCCGTAGCCAACAAAGACGAAACCGCCGTCGATTTTGGCTGATGACGAAAAGCCGAGTGGAAGCCAGTCAGTGCCCGGTTCCAGTTTGTCTGTGCCGAAGGTCAGGGCGTTTGTTTTTCCGAGCGTGACGCCTGCAACGTAGGGAAACTTCTGCAAGTAACCGGTTGAAAGCGGCTTCAGTTTCAGTCGCGAGAATTCCTTTGCGATGTACCGGGCTGCTTCAGTTGCGCCTTTCGTTCCGGTGCGGCGACCTTCGAGAGCTTCCGACGCAAGATACTTGACGTCCTTTTGGATGCGATCCGGCTGTTGGGCAACGACGCCCACGGCGAAGATCAGCAGGAAAGGAATTTTTAAGAATTTGGATTTCATCATCGGTTCTTAATTCCCCACCCAGTCGGCGATAAAAACATTCGTATCTCCGACTACCTTGGCGTTGCGGTTAGACGCAAACACGATCTTCTTCCCGTCGGGCGAAAACATCGGAAAGCCGTCAAACGCCTCGCTGAATGTAATCCGCTCTAAACCACTCCCGTCGACATTGATCGCATACAGATCGAAGTCTCGACCGCGCGGATCTTGCATGTTCGACGAGAAGATGATTCGTTTGCCGTCCGGGAAAAAGTACGGGCCGAAGTTCGCCTTGCCATTGCTCGTGACCTGGCGCTTGTTTGAACCGTCGGCATTCATTACCCAAATCTCGAGCGTCGACGGACGAATCAGGTTCTGTTTCAGCAAACTGATGTAGTCGGCTTTCTGTTCTTCCGTTTTCGGGTGATGCGCGCGATAGACGATCTGCTTGCCGTCGTAAGACCAGAATGGACCACCGTCGTAACCGAGCTCGTTCGTCAGACGGCGCACGTTCTTGCCGTTGGCGTCCATCGTGTAGATGTCGAGGTCGCCGTCGCGCATTGACGTGAAGACGAGTTTCTTGCCATCTAATGTGATCGTCGTTTCGGCGTCGTAGCCGGGTGTGTTCGTCAGTTGTTTGATATCGCTGCCGTCGGGCTTGGCGGTGAAGATGTCGAAGCTCGGATACACGGCCCAAACGTAACCGCGAGAGAAATCGGGCTTCGGCGGGCACTGCTTATCGCCGAGATGTGTTGACGAATAAAGCACACGCTTCTGTCCGGGATAGAAATAGGAGCACGTCGTACGGCCGTCGCCATTCGAGATCATCTTCACGTTCGAACCGTCGACGTTCATCGTGTAGATCTGATCGCAGCCGCGGCCGTCGCGAGTTGATTGAAAGATCAGTTGTTTACCGTCAGCGGAAAAGTATGCCTCGGCGTTTTCGCCGCCGAAGGTTAGCTGCTTCAGGTTCCGGAGATGTTTCTCGTTTGGCAGCAGCAGCGAGTCATCGCGCTTCGGAACGTGCGCCAAGGTCGCCGATACTATCAGCGCTGTGAGTAGTAGAAGTAGGGTTTTCACGGGTTTTTCTGCGAACTATCAAGATAATCAGCGAACTAATGCCAATGACAATACTGATCAACTGCGACGTCGAAAGGCCGGTCAGAGTCGTCAGACCAAAAACATCCCCACGCGGATCGTCACGAACAAACTCGATGCTAAAACGAATCACCGAATATAGCAGTGCGTAGAAGAGCACGACCTGCCCGTCGAAGCGTTTGCGTTTATGCAGCCACAGCAGAAAGAAAAACACCAGCAACATCGCAAACGATTCGTAAAGCTGCGTCGGGTGCAGATGCACGTCGGTGGGCACGCCGGTGATTTCGTGGCCCAACTCGGTAAACTTCACGCCCCACGGAAGATCCGTTGGTTTACCCCAGCAACAACCGGCCGCGAAGCAGCCCTGGCGTCCGAAGAAGTTACCAATCGCGATACCCGGCGCGCAGGCGTCCGCGGTTTTCCACCACGGCAACTTGTAGCGCTTCATCAGGAAGTAACCGGCGACGACCGCGCCGATCAAACCGCCGTAAAAAACACCGCCGGAGCGCAGAAAGTCGAGCGACACTAGCTGCCACGGATCCGCGCGATACTCCGGTTCGGTAAACAGCATCAGGACTTTCGACCCGATGAGTCCGGCCAACAACATCCACAAGCACAGATCGTAAACTCGCTCGCGCGGCAAACCGTCTCGCTGCGCCAGCTTCGCCGTGATGAGGATGGCGGAAAGAAAGGCGAGCGCGAGAAACACGCCGTAGGTATTGATAGGGAAACTACCGATTCGAAACAGTTCCGGGTACATCTTGTGTTTTCGATCTGTGGCTAAAAATCATATCCCACGCGAGCAAAAGCGCGCCGATGGTGATACTCGCGTCCGCGATGTTAAAAGTTGGCCAATGATAATTGCCGGCGTGCAGCACGATAAAGTCCACAACATATCCGAGGCGAACGCGGTCGGTTAAGTTGCCGACGATGCCGGCGAGCAGGAGTGCGCAAGCTCCGAGCACGCGATCGTCATTTCGAGGAGTGCGCAGAAAATAGTAAAAGACCGCGATCGACGCGGCAACCGCTAGCACGACGAAGAACCAGCGGCCGAATGACCCGTGGTCCTGGAGTTGACCAAAAGCGATGCCGGGGTTTTCCGTGTAGAAAAACTTGATGAAATTCGGGATCAGGACGCGCTCGTCGGCGAAACGCAGCGCCTTCACCGCCCAGGCTTTTGAGGCCTGGTCGGCGAGATAAATCCCGAACGCCGCGAGCAGGTAGCCCGCACGCCAGGCGAACCGTTCGCGCACGGTTTGCGATGTGTTGTTAAGACTGCTGTCCATGTTGGATCTCTTCGAGTGCAGCGGCGCAACGCTCGCAGACGGTCGGGAAGCGCTCAAACTCGCCGACGCGCGTTGAGTAATTCCAGCAGCGCTCGCATTTTGTTCCGTGCGCCCTTCGAACTTCAATCCGATTTACATCGGTTTTTGATCCCAGTTCCACTTGTGAAACGATAAACAGGTACCGCAGTTGTGAAGCGTACTTCTCCAACAACTCCGCATTTTCTTCACTCGGGTGGACCACCACTTCTGCTTCGAGTGAACTGCCGATGATCTTGTTTGTGCGCGCTTTTTCGAGTTCACCCAAAACTTGTTCGCGAATAGCAAACAGACGGGTCCAGCGCGGGATTAAATCCGCATCGTAGTGCACGGGCTCGGGAAATGTTGCGAGGTGCACTGACGCTGGAAAGTCTTTATTGGATCCGCGCGGAATGTGTTCCCAAACTTCATCGGCGGTAAACGCCAGGATCGGCGCGAGTATGCGTGCGAGCGCGTCGGCGATCTGGTAGAGCGCTGTTTGCGCCGAACGCCGCGCGTGGTTTTTGGGCGCGTAAGTGTAGAGACGATCCTTGATGATGTCGAAATAGCGCGCCGAAAGCGTGACGGTCGAAAAGCTCGTCACCGTCTGCAGCACCGAATGAAATTCGTAAGCCTCGTACTCCCGGTTTACCTCAGCGATCATCGTCGCGAGCTCGGCCAACGCCCAGCGATCGATCTCTTCCATCTCCTCAACCGGCACCCTGTCACGCGCCGGATCGAAACCGTGCAGATTGCCGAGCGCAAACCGCGCGGTGTTGCGCAGCTTGCGATAGCCGTCCATCACGCGTTGCAGGATCTCGTCCGACGCGCGCATGTCGTCGAAATAGTTCGACGACGCACACCACAAACGGATGATCTCCGCGCCCGACTGCTTGATCACCTTGTCAGGCTCAACCGCGTTACCCGCCGACTTGTGCATCGCACGGCCTTGCGCATCGAGCGTCCAGCCGTGCGTGATCACCGTTCCATACGGCGCGCGATCGTGGGCCGCCACGCCTATCATCAACGACGAATTAAACCAACCGCGAAACTGATCGCCGCCCTCGATGTAAACATCCGCGGGCCAGCGCAGCTCTTCGCGGCGGGGATTCTCGAGCACGGCGATCGACGATGTTCCACTGTCGAACCAAACGTCGAGAATGTCAGTTTCCTTGGTCCATTCCGTCGCGCCACAGCCTTTGCACGTGTAACCCGGAGGCAATAACTCCTCGGCCGGACGCGTGTGCCACGCATCGCCCGACTCGCGTTCGAAGACGTCGGCGACGTGATCGATCACAGCCGGATCCGCAACTTCGGCGTTGCACTTCGCGCAATAGAAAACCGGAATCGAAACACCCCAAACACGCTGCCGCGAGACGCACCAGTCGGGGCGTCCTTTGAGCATGTTGCGCATTCGATCGACACCCCACGCCGGAATCCATTTCACATGGTTCTCAGTTTCCCTGATTGCTCCTGCGCGCAGCGTGTTTTCAGCCGGTTCGCCGGCGACCTGGTCCATCGCGATGAACCACTGCGGTGTCGCGCGAAAGATCACGGGGTTCTTGCAGCGCCAGCAGTGTGGATAGCGGTGGTCGTACTTCTCGCTAAACAGCAGCACGCCCTTCTCGCGCATGAACTCCACAATCTGATCGTTCGCCTCGAATACACGTTGGCCCGCGAAGTGCTCGACCTCGGGCGTGAAACGGCCCGCGTTATCGACCGGACAATAGATCTCGAGACCGTAACGTTTGCCGATCACGAAGTCGTCGTGACCGTGACCGGGCGCGGTATGAACAGCTCCCGTTCCGGCTTTGCTGTCCGGCGCTTTCTTCTGCGCTTCGCTAACGTCGAGCTCCGTTTCCGCGTCGGCTTCGCCACCGAGCGTCACGTGCTCGCCGACCATTAACAGCGAGGGACGATCGATCCACGGATGCCTGGCTTCGAGCCGATCGAGCTTCGAGCCCTGAAAACGCGCCAGGACCTTCGGCGGCAGATGTTCGCCATTCTCGTTGCGCTCAGCGAGCTCGCATTTTGTGGCGACCGATTCCACAAGGTCGCTCGCAACGATGTAAACCTCGTCGCCGTGCTCGAACGCCGAGTACTCAAAATCCGGATGGACCGCGATACCGAGGTTGGCCGGTAACGTCCACGGCGTAGTGGTCCAGATCAGCACGAAAATTTTGCGGCCGGCGAGCGCCGGATCGATCAGCGCCGGATCGCTGCGCAACGGAAACTTCACGTAAACCGACGGGCTCGTGTGCTGGTGATACTCAACCTCTGCTTCAGCAAGCGCCGTTTGGTCCACGATGCACCAGTAAACCGGACGCGCGCCTTTGTAAACGTAGCCACGCTCGACGAAGCGGCCAAACATGCGCGCTGTCTCGGCTTCGTAGTGGTTCGACATCGTCAGGTACGGATCGTCCCACTCGCCGAGGATGCCGAGACGTTTGAAGTCGCGTGTTTGGTTCTTCAGCGCGTTCTGCGCGTGCTCGCGGCAGGCGCGTCGAAAACTCTCAACACTCAGGTCGTTCTTCTTCTTGCCCTTTTTTGCCAGCGCGCGCTCGACGTGTTGTTCGATCGGCAAGCCGTGACAGTCGTAACCCGGAACGTACGGCGCGTCGAATCCCATCATGCTCCGCGACTTGACGATGAAGTCTTTGAGAATTTTGTTCATCGCCGTGCCGAGATGGATGTCGGCGTTGGCGTAAGGTGGGCCATCGTGCAGGATGAACTTCTCGTGTCCGGCGCGGGCCTTGCGAATGAGTCGATAAAGATCGAGTTCGGCCCATTTCTGCAAACGAGCGGGTTCGCTTTGCGTCAGGTTGGCTTTTTGCGAGAAGCCAGTCTGCGGCAAGTTAACGGTCTTTTTGAGATCGAGCGGGGTTTCTGTGGACATAAGCGTAAGTCGTAAATACTAACAAAGTCATTGCCGATTGCCGATTGCTGATTGGCGATTTCCTCGCGGCCCGGGGGTCTTCAATCGACAATCGACAATTGGCAATCGACAATAAAAGACCCGAGCCATCGAGGATGCGATGGTTCGGGTTCTGCGAGCCGGTTTGCGTGCCTGCCTAACCGATAAACATCTCATCCTCTCCGTACGTTTGATTAACGGGCTTCGGCACTGGCGCAACGAGAACCTCGAGGCCGCGGCGGAAGCCCGCCATAATCGCGGCCAGCTCGCGCGCCGGCTCTATCACTTTCGTCTGAATGAAATCGGTCGTTAGCGCCACTTGCCGGTGCGTGCGGTCGATCGTTCTACTAACCAGTTCGACCTTGTCGCGCGCTTCGACAGCCGTATCACTCACGAGCGCTTTCAGTTCAGCCACCTCGCCCTTGATGATCGCGAGCGATTCGGCGAAATGCATCGTGGCAGTCGACAAATGAGCCGAAACAGCGTTGAACTGCTCGGCGATCAGCTTGCCTTGCACGGCGATCTCTTTCCCCTGTTCGCTCATGACGGTAACGCGCTCGATGAGCGGCTCCATCTTCTCTTCCAGGCGCCCAACGGATTTCACGGCGCGGTTAACGAAGACCGCGATCGCCACCATGGCGATCGCGATCACGATAAACGAAGCGGCGACAACGACCATTACCCAAAACATCGGATCGTTGGTGCTCATCTGTAGCGCGAGGCTCGTCATTTTCGCTTTTCGATTTGTGATTGCCGATTTGAAAACTCAACTTCAACGCCGACTCTTAAATCGAAAATCGGCAATCGGCAACGTCAATGCTTCTAGTTCGTCTTTTCCCCGTAGTTCGGAGCGGCTTCGATGCGGCCGGACATTTCAGTCTTCCGCTTCTCTTCCTGGTAAGCCTTCTTGCCCGCGTCGATCGCCGCGGCTACGGTTCCGGTTTGCCGGGCTGCTGCTTCGCGTGCGGTTTGGGCCACTTCGCCTACCCTGTCAGCCGCCTGCGAATAGAGTTCACCGGCACGTGTGCGTGTCGCTTCGTAGTACTCGCCGGCGCGGTCGCCCAACTGTTGGGCCGCGTCGCGTGAACGATCGATGCCTTTGCGAGTCGCGTCAGCAATATCGCCGCGCAGTTCGTGGCCCGACTTGGGTGCGAACAGCAGGGCAAGAATGGCGCCGATGCCACCGCCGATAAGCAGATATGTTAAGCGTGTAGAGATGCTGTCACCGCTATCTCTCCGATATTCGTCGTATCCCATTTGATGGGTCCTTTCTTCAAAGCGAAGTCCTATTACTTCGCTGGATTCCTCAATATTACGAGGCGTTGGAATATAACAAATGGGTGAGACCAGAGCAACGGAAGCGCTAGGTCCAGCAGGACTTAGGCAGGCGGAGAAGGTCTATTCTCCGTTGCTGCCGCCGTTGTACTGTTCGAGCTTGCGGTAGAGCGTTTTGCGTCCGATGCCGAGCGCGCGGGCGGCGTGAGATTTATCACCGGCGGTGTAATCGAGTGTGGCTTCAATGGCCTGACGTTCAATTTCTTCCATTGACGACGGAACCGTAACCTCAAACGTCGTCGTTCGGCCTTCGCTCGCAGCCTTCGCGCGTTCGACCTTGACGCGGTCACGATCGCGCAACGCGACCTTGGTGATTGCTTCCGGCAAGTCTTCCAATTCGATCTGCCGGCCCGAAGCGATGATCACCGCGCGTTCGATTGCGTTTTCGAGCTCGCGAACATTGCCCGGCCACTCATACGTGATCAACGCTTGCAACGCGTCTTTCGAGATTCCCGGAATATAGCGGCCGGTTTTTTGTTTATAGTGCTCGAGGAAATGGATCACGAGCGGATGAATGTCTTCCGGGCGCTCGCGCAAAGGCGGCAGCGTGATCGGAAATACAGATAAGCGGTAAAAGAGATCTTGACGGAAACTGCCTAAATCTACCGCGCGCTTGAGATCGACATTCGAAGCCGCAACGACGCGCACGTCAGTTTTGATCACCTCATTGCCACCAACGCGCGTGAACTCACCATCCTGCAACACGCGCAGCAAACGCACCTGAGCCGACAAACTCATCTCGCCAACTTCATCAAGAAACAACGTGCCGGCGTTTGCTTCTTCAAAACGTCCGCGACGCAACGCGCGCGCATCCGTAAACGCGCCCTTCTCGTGTCCAAACAATTCCGACTCGAGCAACGTTTCGGGAATCGCGCCGCAGTTTAATTTCACATAAGGCTGATCTTCACGGCCGGAATTGAAATGAATCAGGTTCGCGAGCAGTTCTTTGCCGGTGCCGGATTCGCCTTCGATCAAAACCGTGGTCTGTGTGTCGGCAACACTCTTCGCGAGCTCGATCGCGCGACGAATCGCGGGTGTTTGTCCGATGATGCGTTCTTCGCCGTAACGTTCGTGAAGCGCACTGCGCAGGTGCATGATCTCGGCCGACAACTGGTCTCGTTCAAGCGCCGTTCCGATCTGGTCGGCGATACCTTCAACCAGCGCGACTTCGTGATCGTCGAAACCCTCGCGTGGTTCACTCCAAACCAAACCCAGCAAGCCAAACGTCTGCCCGCCAACCCGCACCGGCGCGACCAGCGCCGCACGTCCTCCGAGCACGGAATTGAACAAGAACCGAATCGGAAAAGGCAGATCGGTTTCGAGCAGCCGTAGCGTTTTTCCCTGTGCCAGCACTTCGACCATAGCGGGAAATGCTGTCACATCAAGCGATTTCCCGTGACTATCAAACAGACCCTGCACTGAATCGGTCTCGACGTGCGGCGCGGCTTTGAAAGCCGCCAAACTGATGCGGCTTCCCGCCGGATCGAGCACGCCCAGCGCTGCGTAATCCGCGCCAACGAGCGCGACCGCTCGTTCCAAAACCAGCGTCGACACTTCACGAAAATCGGAGCGCGCATTCAAAGCATTCGCAATCGACAACAACGCGCGCTTGGTTTCGGCTTCGCGCTCTTTGTCAGAGTAGAGACGCGTGTACTGGTAACCGATCGCGATCTGCCCGGCGATCGATTGCAGAAACGAAACCTCATCGTCGAGCCACTCGCGCGGCGTACGCGTGGTGTGCAAACCAACCAAACCGAGAACATCGTCGCCCAGCATCACCGGCACGACGAGCAACGAGCGCGTACCCAAACTCTCAGCAAGAAACCGCACGCGTTGATTGTTCCCAGCCGAAATGTCGTTGAAACGAATCGGCTTGCGAATATCTACGTGCTCGGAAAGTTGTTTGAGATCGAGCGGAATGACAGTTCCCAAACTCGACGGCACATCGTTCGATGCGCGCCACTCATGGCTGATGCGCAGTTCGCTCGCGGACTTCAACTGAATCACGTCGCAGCGATCGACGTTCATCATGCGGCCGAGCTCGGAAACGATAACTGTCAGGAAACGATCGAGATTGATAGCGTGTGGGAGAACCATCGCGAGGCGGTTGATGATGCCCTCGCGCGCCTCGTGCATTCTGATCTTGCGTTCTAACGAAAGCGATTGAGCGGTGTCAGACATTCTCTGACGAAAGAATAGACGAAGGCCCCTATGAGTTGCAAAGCCCATCCCTTTTGTCCGTATAATCCGGGTATGCCGATTTACGAATACGAGTGTCGCAAATGCAAAGCGCACATTGAGGTTTTTCAGAAAGTGTCAGACAAGCCGCCGGCGAAGTGCCGGAACTGCGGTGGCCGCTTGGAAAAGCAGATTTCAGCGCCGGCTATCCAGTTCAAGGGGACGGGTTGGTACGTGACTGACTACGCCGGAAAGGCAACGAAGTCGGAATCCGAGACATCCTCTGAAACAAAGAAGTCCGACAAGACTGACAAGACGAGTACAAAGGAAAGCTCCCCCGCGAAGAAGAGCGATAAGTCTTCCGCTACTAAAGCCAGCGATTAAGCGGTCTCCAGTAGTTCGAACAATGCGTTCGCCAGGTACTCACATCACCTTCACGGCCGTAGTGCTAATTGCGCTAATCGCCGCGTCGATTATGGCCCAGTCGGGCAATCGCCCGCACGCCAACGCCTCCGGCGGCGTGCAGGTTGGCGTTGTCGCGCGACGCGAAGACAGCCGCAATGGGCCGGTGACCAGTAAAGAAGTCTCTATTTACGACAACGGCGTCGAACAGTCGATTCGAAACTTCACGCCGGATCCGTCGCCCGCGCGCATCGTGCTGCTGGTTGACAATTCGCTTTCGATTCGCGCTGACGTGGAAAAGCTCGAACAGGCAGCGCGCGAGTTTGCTTACGAGATTTTCGAAGGCGACAAACTGCTGATCGTCGGTTACGACGAACAGGCGGAGATCGTGTCTGACTGGACCGACGATGCGAAAGGAATTGAAGCGTCGTTGAAGCTGTTCAGAAAGAAGGGACAGCCACATCTATTCGACGCGATTCGCGCGGTTGTTGAGGAGGCGCTGCGGCCGTTGCAGTCGCAGAAGCGAATCATCGTCGTGATCAGCGACGGGCTCGATCGCGGTAGCAAAGCCACGTTTGAGCAAACGCTTGCGGAGTTGCAGTCGGAAAATATCATGGTCTATGCGGTGCAGGCCGTTGACCGTACGCGCGGTGCGATCCGGCGCGATGTGCCGAAACCCAGGGTTGTGATCGATAAGCTTGCGGAAGGAACCGGGGGCCAGATCTTCTCAATCGACGATCCCGGCGTGGCAGCGAAGACGATTTGCGACGAGCTTAGAAAAAATCGCTACACGCTTTCTTACGTTCCTTCAAACGCGCCTTTCGGAACTCCGCGTGCGCTGCTGGTTGTGGGAAATCAGGGAATTACAGTCAGGGCGAAGTCGATGCAGCAGCCGAACTAAAGCCATCCACAGATTACACAGATTAATTTCTAACTCAGTTAAGGCACTAATCTGTGTAATCTGTGGATGGCTTTAGCGGCGTGAGTACAAGTAGAACAATCCCGCCATAATGAGCACGACGAGCGCTTCCATGAAGATGAAGAAGCGTGGAACGAAAGTGCCGTCGTCGAGAAACGAGTCAGAGTAAGCGACATACGTTCCGACTATCAGCCCGCCGATAACCCAGATAATCTGCCGCTTTCGATCCCACACCGGAGTTACTTCTCTTTCAACACGCCCGACAACCAGTGCATGAGATTCAACGCGTACTGCTTGTTGTCGTTGCCGGGCACGTTCATGCCCATCTTCTGTTTGTTCTGACCGGAGATCTGGGCCGAAAGCATTGCGGCTTCGCCCTGGACCACAACACGTCCCTTGCCAAACTTCAGCGCGATCGCCTGAGCGCGTCCGGTGGCGGAGACTGATGAGTCGGCCTCGCGATTCGGCGTGTCTTTCGCAGTGTCGGAGAGCTTGAGAATTGCGACGCTGTCGTCTGGTCCTTTTAATGATTGACCGGTGAAGCTCTGCACGGTGTTGAGGCGTTCGTTTTGATCGCGCCCTTCGGTGATGGGATGCGTCGCGAGCAGTTTGTTTTCGCGCGAGAAGATGAGCAGCGAAGGGCTGTTGGCAGCGGAGTTTGCCGCGTCGTAAGTGAAGCCTTTGCTCATGTCGACGCCGAAGCGATTCCCGAGTGCCGCGGCGGCGCCGCCAAACGGGGCGTGATCCGCGATCAGGAGCAAAGCGCCGCCGGACTTCACCCAGTCCTGCACGGCCTGACACTCTTCTTCCGTGAACGCCGAAGTCTCGGCGCCGTTGTCGTCCATCTCTTCCGCGCCGAGTGCATTTGCGATCACGAGCACCTTAAAACTGCTCAAAGTGCTTTTGGTGAACGGCTGCCGATTGCGAATGACGCGATAGCCGTCGTTCATCAGGAGATCGACGAATGGTTTGTAACGGCCTTCGGTCGTGTGGAAGTTGTGATGCGCTTCGTCGAAAAGAATCCGTGGTCCGTCTTTTTTGTAAGTTGGGTTTTCGACCGCGGTATTAAACTCAGGGTCTGGGAGTTGCTGGGCCAAAACGGCCACGGACGACACGGACAAAACGGACAGGAGCAGGCAAAGAATAGCGGCGCGTTTCATTTGAGCTTTGTCAGCCGGTCAGCCGCCGCGTACAGAGTTTCGTCTTTCTTGCAGAAGCAGAACCGAACCTGCTGTTGGCCCAGCGACGGCTGGCTGTAAAAGCTCGAACCGGGCACGCACGCGACGCCGACCTCCCGGATGAGGTGTTTCGTAAATTCGACGTCGTCGTGAAATCCGAAACCGGAGATGTCGGTCATGATGTAGTAAGCGCCGTCAGGCACAAACGTTTTGAAACCCGCTGTTTCCAACACCGGCAACAACAGATCGCGGCGCCGGCGATACTCAAGCTGCATCGTGTCGTAATACTCCTGCGGCAACGACAACGCGTAAGCTCCCGCCGCCTGCAACGGCGCCGCCGCGCCGACGGTCAGAAAGTCGTGCACCTTGCGAATGGCGCTCGTGATCTCAGGCGGTGCGATGCAGTAGCCCACGCGCCAACCGGTCACTGAATAAGTTTTCGACATCGAGTTCACGACGACCGTGCGATCGCGCATGCCGTCGATTTGGGCCATCGAGATGTGCCGGATGTCGGCGCCTTCGCGTGGATACAGGATGTGTTCGTAAATCTCGTCGGTGAAGCAGAGCGCGTCGAATTCCTGGCACAGGCCGGCGATGAATTCCATCTCGTCCTGCGTGAAGACTTTGCCGGTCGGGTTGTTTGGATTGCAGACGATGATCGCTTTGGTCTTCTCGTTGAACGTTCGGCGCAACTCTTCGCGATCGAAACTCCAGTCTGGCGCTCGCAGCGACACGTGTCGTGGGCGCGCGTCCGAGAGGATCGCGTCGGGTGCGTAGTTTTCGTAGAACGGTTCGAAAACGATGACTTCTTCGCCGGGATCGACCGTAGCCATCATTGCGGCGATCATGCCCTCGGTCGAACCGCAGGTGACGGTGATCTCCGTTTCGGGATCGATCTCGAGACCGAGATACGAGCGCGTCTTGCGCGCGATCGCGTCGCGAAAATCTTTTGAGCCCCAGGTGATCGCATATTGATTGACGTCCGCCGCGATCGCTTCCATCGCTTTGCGCTTGATGTCTTCCGGCGCGGAGAAGTCAGGAAAGCCCTGCGACAGGTTTACGGCGCCGTGCTTCAGCGCCTCACGAGTCATCTCGCGAATGACGGACTCAGTAAACGAGCTCGCCTTCTGCGAGATGTGACGATTTTTCGAGAATGAGGGGGTAGCCATGATTTGTTTAATGTAAGCGAGGCACAGAGTACACAAAATTCATCCACAGATTCAATGAACCAATCTGTGTAATCTGTGGATTACGGAATGATCTCTTCGCCGGCGGCTTCGCGTTTTAGTTGGTTAAGGATGGAGCGGATCGCGGCGGCGTAACTGCCGTTGGGGGCGAGTTCGAGGTATTTTTCGTAAGCGGCGATCGCTTCTTTCGGCTTGTTAATCTTTTCATACGCCGCGCCAAGCATCTGGTAAATGACAGGTTCGCTGTCGGAAAGCTGGTTCAACGCCAGGCGCAACTCGACCACCGCCGCTGCGAAGTCACCCTGATCTTCCAGCACGCGCGCTAAACCGACGTGCGCTTCCGGCTGAAATCCACGAGCTTCACGGATCGAACGGCGAAACGAACGAATCGCATCGTCGATGAATGCTTCCTCGCGATAGATGCGTCCCTCAACTGCTGAAGCTTCCGGGTAAACCGGCCGCGTGCGCCGCGCTGCGTCAATCTCTGCTCGTGCTTCCTTGAACTTGTTCAGGTCGAGCAGCACGCGCGCGAGCCCAACGTGCGCCGCCGGATATGCAGCGCGAACGTTGAACACTTCACGATACAGATCGGCGGCCTTCTCACGCGCGGCATCGTCGCGAGCCTGTTCGCGTGCAGTCTCCGCTTTTTGAAACAGCAGTTCGGCTTCGTCGGTTGTAGCCAGGAGCTTCACCGCCAACGTGCGGCGGCCCGGCAGTAATGCAGCAGTTGTTTCCTTGAAACCATTGGCGCGCACACGCGCGGTGTGACGTCCGGGTGTGAGCTTCGCAAGGATGAGTTTGCCTGAAGCGTCGGTAGTTCCGCGTCTGACTTCGTCAATCCAGACGATCGCGTTTGGCTCGGTAGTGATTGTTAACGCTGCGGGTTGCGCGTGGACGGATAAAGCGAGAAGAGTTAGCCACAGACAGACAGGGATAACACGAAGCGAACCAAGCATGGCATTTACTCCTCGCCGCTTCCGCTAACCCGGCGCTTGCGCACGTTTGGATCCTGCGAAGGCGCAATGGCGCGCGCGCCAACTTCGGGACGCCAGTTGCCCTTGTCGTCGTAGAGCCGCTGATACTGCAAACGATTTCGCACCACGCCCTGAATGTAGCCGCGCGTCTCTTTGAACGGAACGGACTCGGCCCATTCATCAATCTCGGGCGGCAGCGAAGCTTTCCACGACACGGCCCGACCCGGACCGGCGTTGTAAGCTGCCGCGACGTATTCAATGCGCCCAAACTTGTCGATCTGATCGCGCAGATACGCCGTCCCGAGTTGAATGTTCAAGCGCGGCTCGTACAAAGATTCACCAGTTATTTCACGGCTCATGCCGTACTTTCGCGCGGTTAGCTTTCCGGTCGGCACCAGGACCTGCATCAACCCGTACGCCGCTGCCGACGATCGCGCCCGCGCGGTGAAGATCGTTTCCTGACGAATCAAACCGGCCACTTGATACGGATCGAGATTTCGCGCGCGCGACTCCTGCACGATGATGTCCCAGTAAGCGAGCGGGTAAAACACGTCCCATTGCTCGCGCGTCATCTCCTCGGGTTTCATCTGCGAGTAGTCGGGAAAACTGCGGCGCAGCGTGTTGAGCGCGCGAACGTTGTCGTCGTTTGAGCGATGAATCTTCGCGATCGCGAGATTTACTTTTGGACTGTCTGGCGTCTTTTCGCTGGCGGTTGCCAATTCTTTCAAGGCGACCTCGTCGAGACCGACGTTGTCGAGCTCATCTGCTTTGATGATGCGCATGTCGGCGTCCGCGTCCGCAGTTTCTTCAGCGACAGTGACGGTTTGTAAGTTTGCCATCGCGCGCGCAACGATCGAATCAGGCGGGAATGTTTTGGCTTGCGTCGTGCGGCTCAGAACGTCGAGGCGTTGCTTCGCGAGATAGCCATACCAGTTCGCGTCGTAACGGCCCTGCATCGCCTCGTAAAGCGCACGCGCTTCAGCGAGCTTCCCGGCGCGCTCGGAATCGCGCGCGGCCCAATAGCCTGCCCGCCCACGATTGTCGGTGTTCTTATCCGCGTAGTACGCGAGATGCTCGGTCAGCATGCGCGACGATTCCGCAAAGTTGCGCGCGTCGTGCGCATCCCAAGCCAGGTCAAACTGCGCCTGGGCCACTTCGATCGAACTCGAAAACCCATTTACCGCCGCACGCAGGAAATAGTTCGCATCAACACTGTTCTTTGCCTCCAGCGCGATTTCACCGACCTCGACAAAAGCCTTCGGCGTGAAGTTGCTCGCCGGAAACACACGGCGCAGCTCTTCGACGGTCGCTCGCGCCTGTGGCCACTGTCTGGTGCGAGCATACATCTGCGCCAGGTTGAAAAGCGCTTGCGCTTTAGTTTCACCCGCGGAGGCCGGAATGCTGTTTACTGCCGCCACGGCATCGGGCGTCTTGCGCGCACTGGCGGCGGCGATTGCGCGCCGAAGCTGATTCTCGTTGGTGGCACTAGCGGGAAATTTTGCGAACGCGTCTACGTACGCGGTTAGCGCATCGTTGAATCGCTTCGCAGCATACAAACGATCCGCGCGAGCCATTGCTTCTTCAGCACTGGCCGGTGACACGGTTGAACCAAGCCGCGTAATCGCTGTTGCCGCATCCGCACTTTCCTGCGAATCCGCCGCAAAGAAATAGACGCGCCGATACGATGCCAGCGCACGCGTGTTATCCGACGTTTGCTCGTAGGCTCGTGCTGAAGCCAACAGCGCCGCAGCGTCGTCCTTCTGATTCAAATCTTTCAGCAGCAGCGGAACGGCCGCAGTCTGCCCGCTCTTATTCAACAAATCCGCGGCCCGGAGCGCGGCTTCGCGGGCACGCAGTGAAGTTGGATATTCCTGCATTATTTGCTGATAGATCGCGCGTGCTTCCGCGGTTTTTCCCGCTTGCTCGAGGGCGTCGGCGCGCATGAACAGCGCGTAATCGGCAATCGACGTGTGCTCGGCGACTAGTTTTGTGTCGAGCAGTGTCGCAGCGCCTGCGTAATCTCTGGAGTTGAGCTTGATACGAGTGCGGACCAATCGCGCTAGCGCGGCGGTTTTCGTGCGGGGAAACTGATTTTCGATCGCGACAACAGCATCTTCAGACGGCAACACATCGTTGCGCGTCATACTGCGCAGCGTATCGAGAGCTTTCTGTTCGGCCGGAAGCTGCTGCCTGGTCAGGCAGCTAGCGCTCATGAGAAAGGGCAGCGACGCAAGGCCGACAAGTGCGATCGCGACGGAAATGAGAAGTAAGCGATGCTTCGCCATTGCTCTTTGAACTTAGATCTTTGTTCTTTGTGAAACGCCTACAAAGTGCCAAGCACAAAGTACCAAGAACAAGGCTAAGCGTTCACTGTCGCGCCGGGATAATTTTGTCCAAGTTTTGCAACGTCGCCTTCGGCCAACGTGTTCACGAGTTCTCCGTGGAAGTAGTCGTAGCGTGACGCGACTTCTGCTTTCACGCGCTTATCATACATCTCGCGCGAGCGATCGATGTATTCGCGCAACCGATCGTAAAGATCGCTTTTGGCACGACCCTCCACGACTTTCTGCTCGTTGTAGAGCTTGATCTCCGAGATCAGTAGTCGCGCAAAGCGGCGAGCGTCGTTGTGCAAGCGGCGCTCTTCGTCACCATGAACTTCAACGGGCAACTCCGCATCCTGACCGAAACGTCTCCGCGGTGGTGCGGCCGGAGCTTCCTCAACCGGCGCCGGGCTCCAACTCTGCGGTTCTTCAACCGCAACACCAGACGTTTCTGTTGCAAACGCAGCCGGTGTGGTTGCTTCTTCAGCACCGTCAATCAGTGAACCAGATTCAGCCGGCCCAGCGTCGTAGCTTTGAATCGTGTCAGCACCTGAGAACGAAGGTTCGGGAACAGGCTCGAACGCTGGCTCGGGAGTCGCCTCGAACGCTGGCTCAGGAACAGGCTCGAACGACGGCTCGGGAGCCGCTTCGACCGGAGGTTCCGGTTCGGCAACCGGTGGTGCGGGTTCGTATTCACTCGCCGGCACATAAGAAGGTTGTGGAGAGGCTTCGACCGGCGGCGCTGCCTCTACCGGCGCGGGTGCGGCTTCTTCAACAGCCGCGCGTTTCGGCGCGGCAGCGCGCGCGACCGACAGCAGTTCGACGGCCATTCCGGAAACTGTCACCAGCGTTTCCAGCGCTTCGAGATTGATCGACTCGGAATCCAGTCCTGCTGAATCGGCGTAAAGCACGGCCACGGCACGTCCACGCACGCCGAGCGGAATCGCCACGATACGTTGCGGCGGCTCCTCGCCAAGACGGTTTATCAGCATGTGATCTTCCGCGTGAGAGCCCGGTCCACCACTCCACGTCGTCAACGCTTTTGCAGCGCTACTGATAACCGTGTCTGAACTCAGCGGCAGAGAAATCTGCTGGATCGTTTGGTCACCCACGGTCCCTTCAAAACCACGACCACGCCAACCATTGGCCTGATCGCCTTTGACAACAAAGAACGCCACGCGCGGTGCAAAGGAAGAAGCCCGGTTCACGAGCGCCTTGAGAATCTCGGCCTGCGACTTCTGGTCGTTAATCTCAGAAATCGCCGATTTCACGATGGCCATGTCGCTGGAGGCTTTGGCCCGCGACGACTCGGACGCGGCCTGTTCGATGCCACGTTCGTGTGCGGCATGCAGGTGCTCGGTTATCGAAGCAACCAGGCTGCCTTCCAACTGTACGTCGCCCTGACGCTCGAGAAATGCCGAGAGGGATTCATTGACAAGGCTTTGCAGCGTGGCGATCTCCTGCTTGGCGGAGTTGAGCCGACTTTCGAGATAACTCTCAATTTCACGCCGCAAACTGTCTTCCAAATGTCCGTTGACCACAGTAGGGTCCTCCGTGTCGTGGTGTTGATTTGACGAACCTTCAGGTCTTCAGGTAGGGAAACTAACCCAAGGTCTAATGCGCTAAGAGAGCCTGGCAGGGGGCACGGGCTCGGAAGTGATTATGGACGGGCGGGATTAAGCTAGTCAATACTTACGTTTTCGGAGCACGATTTGGGAGTATTTTTGTGAGGCCTTGATCGCTCTGGTATCTTGGTTGCTGTTGTTCCAGTCCAATGGAGGAAATTACCACTTCGATGGGTGCCACGATTCTCATCGCTGAGGACTACGACGATAACCGCGAATTGCTACGTTTGCTGCTGTCAGGCGCAAATTATGTGGTTCGTGAGGCTAGAAACGGGCAGGAATGCCTGGTGCTGGCCCGGACCGATCCTCTGCCCGATCTGATCATGGTCGACCTCTCGATGCCCGAAGTGGACGGGTGGGAGGTTTTCAGACAGCTAAAGGCTAATTCTAATACAGCGCACATCCCGTGCGTCGCCGTGACAGCCCACACGGATCGCGACCGTATACGGGCTTTGCAATCTGGATTTAGCGATTTTGTCGGAAAACCGTTTAGAACCGAAGAATTGCTGATGACCGTGGCCCGGCTGCTGGTTGAAAAATAAGCCACAAAGAAGCACAAAAGGCACGAGACATTGGCTGGTTCTTGTGCTTTTGTCTTTTTGCGGTCGTTACTGCTTGTAAACAACCCCGTTTTTCATCACGAACTTAACCCGTCTCAGCGCCCCAACGTCATTTGTCGGATCGCCTTCGACCGCAATTAAATCCGCCAGCAGACCCGTTTTAATGCTCCCGATCTTGTCGCCCATGTGCAGCACGCGTGCATTGATCGAGGTCGCCGAGCGCAAAACGTCCACGAGCGGCATGCCAAACTGAACCATCGTTTCCAGCTCACGTGCGTTGTCGCCGTGCGCAAACACGCCGACGTCGCTGCCGCTGGCGATCGTCACCCCGGCTTTCAGCGCTTCGTTGAAAACGCGACGCTTTCGTTCGGCATTTGCGGGACTGACAATCGCGAGCGTCGGACACAGTGCGACGTTGTGTTCCTTCATCAGGCGAAACACTTCCGGCGTGCCGCCATCGCCGTGTTCGATTGTTTCGACGCCCGCGAGCGTCGCGCGGCGCATTCCTTCCGCGGTGGTGGCATGCGCCGCGACGGGAACGTTCGCGCTTTTCGCCGTCTCGACCACGAGCTTCAATTCGTCGAGTGAAAACGTTGGCGCGGCGCCTTGTGTACCCCAGCGATAGTCGGCGTAGATCTTGATCCAGTTAGCGCCGTGTCCGATCTGATCGCGTACGACGCGCGTGAGGCTATCGACGCCGTCAGCTTCTTCGGCGCCCTGCGGCACGCGCCATTCAGACGCGAAGCCTTTTGGTCCATAACTGCCGGTCGCGACGATCGCGCGCGTGGTCACGATCATGCGCGGGCCGGGAATGATTCCCTGTTCGACCGCTTGCTTCAGTCCAACATCGGCGTAACCTGCGCCTTCGGTGCCGAGATCGCGAACCGTCGTGAAGCCTGCCTGAAGCGTGTTGCGCAGGTGATTCGTTGCGCGTGCGACACGCAAGCTCAACGATTCACGCGCCACCTGATCGTTCCAGACGGTTTCGCTGTACGGATGCAACAGCACGTGCGAGTGCGCTTCGATCAGGCCGGGCATCAACGTCAATCCGGCGAGCTCGATCACTTTCCCGCCCGCCGGCGCGTTGATGGTTGACGTTGGTCCAGCGGCCTCGATCTTCTCGCCACGAACGAGAATGGCCCAGTTGTCGTGAAGCTGAGCCGACTCGCCGTCAAACACGCGCGCCGGTTTCAGCAGGTAGACCGTTTCCGGAGCCGACGCGGGACGTTGTGTCTGAAACGGCAGAAGCAGTGCGAGACAGAGAAGCAGCAGGGGAGACCAGCGCATCATCGTTCTATTTTTCCGAGATCACGACTTGTTGAAACGTTGGTGGCAGCGGATGTAGCGTGCTGTGCGAGAAGCCGGCGTTGGCAAACATCCGCTCCAACTGAGAGAAGGTGTACGCATCGCCTGACGGCGTACCCATCAGCATGATCAGGCTAAAGCCAGCCGATTCCGGCGGCGTCACACGATCCTCATTTGGTACAAACTCCAGCGTTGCTACCCGGCCGCCATCGGCGAGTGCGGCGTGAACTTTCCGCAACAGAGTTTCATTAGTCGGAGTATCCCAGTGATGAAGAAAATTCGTCAGCAGGACCAGGTCGTAGCCGCCGCCGAAATCGACATCAAAAGCGCTGCCTGGCTTCGTGTGATAACGATTCGCAACGTTCGCTTTTTGCGCGTTCTCTTTCGCGACTTCGAGCACTGCAGGCCAATCGACGGCCGTGACTTCAGCTTCCGGGTTGTTCTTAGCAAAGGCGATCCCGAATAGGCCATGGCCCGCGGCGATGTCGAGAATCTTCAACTTTCCGGCTGGCTGCGGATCGACCAGCTTCGCCATTAACTGCGCTGGCATTGCCATCAACGGCGCCATGCCGCGAGCGAACTTCACCCACACCGGATTGTCCGTGCTGACTGTACCCTCGTCTTCCATCACTGTTCCGCCTTTGCGAACGGCGTCAGCAATGTGTTTGGTGTTTTCAAACATCATGGGCGAGCACAGAAACTCCGTCGCGCTGCCGAGATATGCCGGTGAGCGTTTGTCCAGAAACGTTGCGGAGTCGAGTGTCAGCGCATAGTTATCGCCTTGCTTCGTGATCATCTCCATGATCGTCAGGTAGTCGCAAAGAATGCGCATCCCTCTTTCGGAAGCTTGACACCGCTTCGCGATTTCGGCGGCGTTCGTGTTGCCTTCACCGATCGCGGTGAACACTTCGAGCTCGATTGCGGCCTTCAGCGCTTCGGTTCGTTGATGCGCGTTGATGGTTTGGAAAAAGAGTTGGGGAGATGGTTGCTGGGCTGCGGAAGTAGACATGAAAAAGTCCTCTCTTAAGATAATTAGCGGCGGAGATTTTAGCGGATTGGTTCGCGCAACACGATCTCAGCCGCGGCGGCCGCCATTTGCGCGGCCTGCGGATGACTGCGATGCAGACCGGCGATCTGCAACAACGCCTCACCGGTGCGCGAAAACATGCGAAACAGATCGCCTTCTTCGGCGCGCGTCTGGCGCACGATTTCGGACCACGTAACGCCGCTGGCCCATAGCACGGCTGCGCCGGCAGCGGAAAAGTTCAAACCCGGCGCGGGCTCGATGCCGTATTTCCATTCTTCACCCGAAACCTTGAAACCGATGTCTTCGAAGCGCGATAGCGAAGTGACTATGTTGTCGTCCAGTTCGAGATCGCCATAATCGCGTTCTTCGTCAGCGGTTAGCGCAGCCATGATTCCGGCAAACTGTTTCAGGTCGAGCGAATTGAACAGTCCGTTTTCGAGAGCTTCGCCGACGAGCAACGGGCGATCGACGTGCAGGTCCGCGAGCCAGCGTCCGCGCTCGGTCACTTTTTCGGCTTCGAAATCGAGATAGCCAAACACGGAAAGCACTTTCGCGCGTTGCTCGAACGGAAGCCAAACTTCTTCGCGCAGTGCGTCGATCCGGCGCGACGCGCGTTCGAAGTCTTCGGCAGTCTCGTGCAGTTCCCACAAAAGCTGAGTACAACGCGTGCGCTCCGTACCCTTGATGCTCGGCGGCAGCAGACCTTCGATACTGTCGTCGAGGATTTTTAGTGCATCAGTTTCTTCGGCGTAAGCGTCGCGCAAGCGCGGCTCGTGCAGTGTCAGTGTGCGGCCGCGTTCGTGAATCTCGTCGAACGCGTGTTCGATGTCTTCTTCGCGCAGACGATAAATCGGCGAATAGACGCGGCCGATGCGTTCCTGTGGAAAGCTGGCGCTGCTTCCGTCTTCGCGAACACCGCGCACGGCGCCATCGCGCTTTTCAGTAACCATCACAAGACGCTTGCCACTGCGTCCGATGCCCACCACGCGCCCGGGTTTCACCACGTCGGTCAACCAGCGGGAAAAAACTTCGGCGCGTGTTTGCGGTTTCGCTTCCTGCAAACGCGCTCGCGCGCTGACCAGTCGTTCCAAACCAAGCACTGTCGACATCGGAAGCTCACAGCCTGATTCTTTTAGCGGCCGTTCGAGCTTTTGCGCGCTCTGCTCGCGGCTGCTCTCGAGTTGAATGATCTGCCGAACGGTGTGGCGATGAGCAAAACTGCGCTCCGCGATCTCGCGTACGTGCGCGAAGGTTCCGTACGCGTCGAGCAAGTTCAAGAGCGTTGTGTACGTTGCGCGAAACTGGCTGACCAACGGATCGGGCGGTGCTTTGAGTAACTGAGCGATCCGTAGTGGATCCTGATGCAGGCCCGGCGCGGCTACAACGAACCCGACGTTGTCGCGTCCGCGGCGTCCGGCGCGTCCGGTCATCTGTTGTAATTCGGAAGCCGACAACGGACGCCAGCCACTCGCAGTGCGCGCATCCGCACCCGTCAACACAACGCTGCGCGCCGGAAAATCAACGCCCGCTGCAACGGTCGCGGTCGCGAAGATCGCGTCGAGCAAGCCGGCGCTCATCAGGCGTTCAATCACCAGTTTCCATGCCGGGATGTGTCCCGCATGATGCGACGCGACACCACCGCGAATGATCGTGTCCCAATGCCTGTGCCCGCGTACTTCCGGATGCTGCTCGACAAACGAACGCATAAACTCGCGCCGTTCTTCACGACGCCGCTCGCCGCCAATACGCGCCAGCGCCGCTTCCGACGCCGCCTTGTCGCAACGACGGCGCGTCGGCATGAACACGATCGCGGGCAGCAGGTTGTAACCCTCCAACGCCGACAGCAACGTCGCCGGCGGCATTTCAGGCATTCGAAGTTTCATGAATTAGCTGTGTAACCTGTGAATTAATCCTTCCAGTTTCATCAATCAACGCTAACAATCGCTTGTCGGGCAGCAGTACTGCCGAGCGCAACGGCACCGGACGCTGCCCTGGACCGGTGATTACTCCACAACGCACGCCGCGCACTTCTTCCAACCAGCTCGCAAAATCACCGGCGTTGCCAATCGTGGCGGACAGCAGCAGCAGCCGAATGCGCGGCGGCGTCAGGATGATCGCCTCTTCCCAAACGTGTCCGCGGTCTTCGTCCGCGAGATAGTGGGCTTCGTCGAGCACTACGAGATCTGAATTGACTTCCGTTCCGGTGCGCAGTGAATCGAAGAGTTGATTGCGATAGATTTCGGTCGTGCCGACGATCAGCGGCGCGTCGGAGTTTTCTTTCCGGTCGCCAGTCAGAATGCCGACCTGCTGGGCGCCAAACTCGTCGATGAACTCCTGGTATTTTGAGTTTGTGAGCGCCTTCAGCGGCGTTGTGTACCAGGCTCGTTTCCCGGCGCTCAGGAGCCGCCGGATTTCTTCGCGGGCAATCCAAGTTTTGCCGCTGCCCGTGGGCGCCGTGACGAGCACGTCTTCGATTTCGAGCATCGCCAGCGCTTCGACTTGAAACGGGTCAGGTTTGAAAGGGGCGGGCGGCGGGGTTCCGATGCCCTGAAGCAGTTTCTTTACGTCCGACGAGTGCGAGATTTTCCCCTCCGGCAACCGTGGCCCAGGGGTTTGGCGGCCGCCCGGTTTTGAACGGCGTTTTGATCTTCTATCCCAATGTTTTCGACCGTTTCCGCGCATGTTGCCCATTCTAGCCGCCGCCGGTGTGGCCTGCGAAGTGCTATCAAAGGGCAAGCGAGTTACAATTCTGTCTCGCAACGCGTCGATTGGTCGGGGCGTCTAAGGGCACTGAAACAATTGGACCCACGCGACGTTTCACTAAGGGACGATTTTGGGATGTCTGAGCTGTTCGAAAAATTTGAGGTTAACCGCGACTCCAGATGGGCGGTATTGCTGCGGCTTCTCGGCGCTTCGCTCGTAGTTCACCTGGTGTTCGTGTGGTTGGTGATTTACGTTCCGGCCTTCCGCGACACGCTCAACATCGCTGCCCTGATCGCGAATACCAAGTTTGTAGAGAAGGATTATGTCGGCACTGAGATTGGCGGCGACGTCGAGATCGTACAGCTCGCCAACGAAAAGTTTCGCTATCCGGATGGCTACTTTGCGCTCGAAGCACAGATAGACGGCAAGCTTCCGCCGCAGGCAGCGGGAGCAGCCGTGGATCCGTTCGCGCCGAAGATCATCTCGCAGTGGAATCCAAAGACACCCGATCCCGAAGCGTCGCCATCACCGAGTGCTCAAGCTAGTGCTTCGCCCGGCCCGAGTCCCGCCGCTTCAGCGTCTCCGTCGGCGATTGCGCAAGCGTCCCCCTTAGCGTCCCCATCACCGCCGGTGAATGCGGAGGACGCACAGAAGAAGCTCGAAGAGACGGCCGCACAGAATAATGTCGCGTTGCCCGACGAGAACCAGATCAACAAGAAAGCTCTGAAAGACTTCGCTGCTTACGTCAACGACCTGAAGAACCAGGGCAAGCTCGATTTGAACAAACCGTTCGAGGTTGTTATCGAGGCAGAACTGGATGAGAAGGGCAAACTTCAGAATGCGCGCTTTACGAAACGAGCCGGTGATGAGAATCTCGTCGACTTGTTTGGCCGGATGATCGCGGCCTTGAACGACAGCGGTTTTCTGATCTACTTGCAGCCGATCAGCAAAGACAATCCCGGCGCAAAAGTCGTGATCACCGTCAAGCAAGGAGAGGATGCGGTGCTTGCGTCGGTCGCCTCAGAAACGTCGTCGACGGCGCGGGCAGAAACAGTCGCCGGAGTACTCAACAACCTGCTCTTTTTCGGCGCCGGCTCGCGTTCCGGCAAAGACGAAGAAGTGATAATGAAGAACACAAGCGCGACGCCGGACGGCAAAAGAGTAGTGGTGAATTTCTCGATGCCGCGGCAGAGCGTGGTGGACATGATCAAGAAGCAACTGGAACCCGGAGTTTAAGCTTTCCTTTGCGTCTTTGCGCCTTTGCGGGAGCTAAACTAAAATCCAAACCTATATGGCTAGTTTCGATAAATTTCTAACTAAAGTATTTGGCAGCAGTAATCAGCGCTTCCTCAAGTCGATTAAGCCGCTGGTCGAAAAAATCAACTCACTCGAATCATCGGTCCAAAAGCGTTCAGACGATGAATTGCGCGCGCGCACCGCGGCTTTCAAGGAGATGGTGCAGCAGGCGGTTGCCGGCGTCACCGACAAGGAAGATCGCAAGCGCCGCGAGCGAGCCATTCTCGATGAGCTTCTACCGGAAGCGTTTGCGATTGTTCGTGAAGCGAGCGTGCGCACGACTGGCATGCGCCATTTCGACGTGCAGATGATCGGCGGCATCGTGCTGCACCAGGGCAAAATCGCTGAGATGCGAACCGGTGAAGGTAAAACGCTGGTCGCGACCCTGCCTTCATACCTGAATGCGCTGACCGGACGCGGCGGCGTCCACGTCATCACCGTCAACGATTACCTCGCTTCGCGCGACGCGGAGTGGATGGGCCAGATTCATCGTTTCCTCGGTCTCGAAGTCGGTTGTATTCAGAACGACATGGACGACTTCGAGCGCCAGACCGCTTACGCCGCGGACATCACTTACGGAACCAACAACGAGTTTGGTTTCGACTACCTGCGCGACAACATGAAGTTTGACCTCGCGACCTGCGTGCAGCGTGGTCACTACTTCGCCATCGTCGACGAAGTTGACTCGATCCTGATCGACGAAGCGCGAACGCCGCTCATCATTTCTGGTCCTTCCGACGAAGCGACTGACAAGTACAAGAACGCCGACGCCATCATTCCGCACCTCAAGAAGGGCGAGGATATCGACGGTAAAAAAACCGGCGACTACGTAGTCGATGAAAAAGCCCACACGGCAGTGTTGACTGAAGAAGGTGTCGACAAAGCAGAGCGACTCCTCGGTGTCGGCAATCTCTACGATCCGTCGAACATGGAGATGCTCCACTGCGTCGAGCAGTCGTTGAAAGCCCACACGCTTTATAGGCTCGATCACCAATACGTGGTCCAGGACGGCGAAGTCATCATCGTCGACGACTTCACTGGCCGCTTGATGAAGGGCCGCCGCTGGTCAGATGGTTTGCACCAGGCGGTCGAAGCAAAAGAAGGCGTCGAGATCGAGAAAGAAAACCAGACGCTCGCAACCATCACACTGCAGAATTATTTCCGCCTTTACGAAAAACTGTCCGGCATGACCGGTACGGCCGAAACCGAAGCGGCTGAATTTGCCTCGACGTACAAACTCGACGTCATTGTGATCCCGACGCACATGCCGATGGTTCGTACCGACAATTCGGACGTGATCTATCGCACGCTGCCTGAGAAATGGGATGCGGTGGTCGAAGAGATCAAAGAGTGTTACGAGAAAGGCCAGCCGGCGCTCGTCGGTACCGTCTCAGTTGAGAACTCTGAATTGATCTCGCGCCGGTTGATGAAAGTAGCCGTGCCGCACAACGTGCTGAACGCGAAGTACCACGAGCGGGAAGCGGAAATTGTTGCCCAGGCAGGCCGCAAGGGTATGGTGACTATAGCCACTAACATGGCCGGCCGTGGTACCGACATTCTGTTGGGCGGCAATCCCGATTTCATGGCGCGGGAGTTTCTGAAGAAGGATGAGATCGATCCGGACGACGTGACGGACGAGCAGTGGAAAATCGCTTTCGAACGCGCGAAGAGAATCGTCGAAGAAGAGCACAAGGAAGTAGTCGATCTAGGCGGGCTGCACATCCTCGGCACCGAACGTCACGAATCGCGGCGTATCGACAACCAGCTTCGTGGCCGTGCCGGACGCCAGGGCGACCCGGGTTCGTCACGCTTCTTCCTTTCGTTGGAAGACGACCTGATGCGCATCTTCGCGGGCGACAAAGTCAAAGCGTTGATGCAACGGTTGGGCATGGAGAAGGGCGTGGCGATCGAGTCGGGCATGGTTTCGAAACGAATCGCCGCCGCGCAGAAGTCAGTTGAAGGCCGCAACTTCGAAGCTCGCAAACACCTGCTTGAATATGACGACGTCATGAACAAGCAGCGCGAGACGATCTATGGTCTGCGCCGGCAGTTGATGGAAGAGCCCGATCAGCGTGAGTACCTGATGGGCGACCCACCGGCAGCGGGTGTGGCTTACGACCTGCTGTCAGATCTTACGCGGCAATACCTGAATCCCGATGTTTCGCCGGACGATTGGAACGTCGATAACTACAAGATTCAAATCAAGACCATTTACGATTTCGACGTCGATAGCGAAGGTCTCGATCTGCAACGTTACACGACGCAGGAAGTAATCGACACGGTCTGGGAGCGGCTGAAGCACAAGTACGAGCACAAGGAACAGCAAATTGGTCCCGAAGCGATGCGTACGTACGAGCGCATCATCATGCTCAACATCATCGATGCGCAGTGGAAAGACCACCTGCTGTCGTTGGACCACCTGAAGCAGGGCATCGGGCTGGTTGGTTATGGTCAGAAGGACCCGCTCGTTGAATACAAGAAACAGAGTTTCGACATGTTCCAGGAGATGCTCGACCGTATCGACACGAACACCATTCGTTCGCTCTTCAACCTGCAAATCGTGTCTGGCGATCCACCCGAAACGGTTCGCCGTCGAGCGCCACTCAGGCCGTCTCCGCTAACCTTCACTGGTCCAAACCAGGGTGCAGTTCCGGCCGGCGAAGAGGCAGGCAAAGTAAAGACTGTGGTCCGCGAACAACCCAAGGTCGGACGCAACGAGCCTTGTCCTTGCGGATCAGGTAAGAAATACAAGAAGTGCCACGGCATTAACGCCTGATTGAGCTCAATTAATCCCGTCGTTCAAGCGATCATCAGCGGCACCGCGCCACAACCGGCGCGGCTTGCCGCTGCTCGCGGAATGTTGCCGCTCCAGCAGCATGAGCTGTTGGAGATCCTCGTGGCCCTCGCCGGCGGCAACGACGCTGAGCTCGCCACCGCCGCCAAAGAAACTCTCAAAGCTGAAGCTCCGGAAGATCTTTTAGTCGCGGCAACCGCCGACGACACGCCGCCGAGCGTGTTGGCCTATCTTGCTACTCAACCCGATTCAACCCTCAACATTTACGAAGCCGCGATCCTCAACCCAAAGACGCCCGACGACGCACTCGCAAAACTCGCCGCATCAACCGCACACGGCTCATTGCTCGAGCTGATCACGATCAACCAGCAACGACTGGTGCGAGCGCCGGAGCTGATCGAAGCCATACTTGCGAACCCCGCACGCACCGGTGAAGCCGAACGCCGCGCGCGCGAAACACGCAAAGAATTTTTCGAGAAGGAACGCGGCGCACGCCAGATCGCCGACGAACTGCGAGCGCGTGGTCAAACTGCCGCCGCCGAGTTTTTTGAAACCGCGGAATTAAGTACCGCGGCCGGCGAACTCAGTTTTGACGATGCGTGGGTGATCGCTCAGCACATCGAGGTTTCTGACGAAGACCTCGACGATAGCTGGTTGCCTGCGGAGCGTTATGCCGATCTGATCTCAGAGACTGCCGAAGAAATCGCCGCCAACGTTCAACGCGTCCTCGAACAGGAGCGGCTCGAGGGCGGCGGCGAAGTCAAAGCCGAACGCGTTTCGCTGATTCGCCGCATCATGTTCATGAACACGAAGGACCGCGTGAAGCTGGCGATGAAAGGGGACCGCGAAGCACGCAGCATTCTGATTCGAGATTCAAACAAAGTGGTCTGTTCGGGCGTCGTGAACAATCCGCGCATCACCGAACAGGAGATTGAGAATGTCGCCGCGATGCGCACCGTGTCGGACGAGGTGCTGCGTCTAATCGCCATGAACCGAGGTTGGGCGCGCAATTACTCGATAATTCATAACCTCGCACGCAATCCCAAGACGCCGATTCCAACGGCGATGAACATCCTCCTGCGGATTCGCACAAAGGATCTGCAAACCATTTCGCAGAACCGCAATGTCTCCGAGACAGTACGCCGCCAGGCCCACCGTCTTTTCAACGCCCGATCGGGCGAGTAAAAGCCGTCACGAAAATTTTGCGAAATAGTTAATAATGTGCTTGACAGGTCACAATTAAAACGTATAATTCCTCACACTTCATTGCTTGTAAGGGTTTTTGCTTATTTGACAAGTCTGTGGGTGCCAATCGGCTGCGCGCAAATTTCGCTATTTTACCTGTATCTTTGCCCGCAAAAACGCGCCGCCCGTACGAACCGTTCGTAGTTTGAGTGGTTCACATGCTTTGGATTGCCACCCTTGTTTTGCCCGAACCCTGCCCTTTAACGCTTTGCCCCGCCAGTTCCCGTGAGCTGGCGGGGCATCCCTCTTTTTGAAGCTTTATTTTGTCGCGAACTCTTCGAACTTTAGACTGCGTTTGAGATTTCGGTTTCCGCAGCTTCCGGCATTCGTGACGTTTCCGGGAAGTCTTGGCCGCACATGCGGGCGAACAGCCGTTCATACTGGTCTACGACGTTTTCCCAGTCGTAATGAGTTCTTATGCGAAGTTGCGCGCGGTGCCGGTAGGCCTGGACCAGTGAGCCGTCGCGCAGCACGCGTTGTAGTTTCTCGGCGAGATCGAATTCATCGATGTACGGCACGCCGGCGTCGCCAACGACTTCGATGTTTTCGGGTGTTGCGAGTGTCAGCACGCAGTTTCCATAGCCCATCGCTTCGAGCAGCGCCGGATGTGTTCCGCCGACTTCCGTGGCGTGAACATAGCAATATGCGTTTTGCTGGAGCGCGCGATAATCCTGACCAAAAACGAAGCCCGTGAAGATGATTCGTTTGTCGCCACGCGCCTGGGCCTTCAGATTGTTGATGTAGCTTTCCGCGTAGGGAGCGTCTCCAACGATCAGCAACCGGTAAGCAGTCCGCACTTTTTTGAAAGCCTCAATCACCAGTTGGGCATTGTTTTCCGGTTCCAGCCGTGAGACGTACAAAACGTAGCGATTGGGCTCGACGCGCCACTTGCGCACGGTCGCACGATCCGGACGCCGTTCCACTTCACTGCCGTAGGCAATCATCGTGGATGGCGTGTTGTGATGAACCTGGTAGTAATCCTGAATCACCTGCGCATCAGTCACCACTTCATTTGGCAACACTGTCGACAAGTATTCAGCGAGCCGGTAGTAACGGCGGCCCAGCACGCCCCACTTCTTGCGCTTGTGCTCGAGCCCGTCGACGTTGATCGCCACAGGCGTTCCGGTGAAACGTAAGATAGGACTGAACGGCGCATTTGCTGAGTTGCAGATCAAAGCCGCGTCGAAGCGCCGGGAAACTGCGTGAACCGCGGACAGAAACGTGTGAACTACAGTGTCGAAGTACTTGTGACGGATCGTCGGCAAGACTTCGATCCGCACGCCGTGATATTCGAGTTGTCGTGGAGAAACGTAATGTGCCCGGCTGTACACGGTCACATCATGACCGCGAGCGACGAGCCGTGTGGCGAGGTGCTCAGCGAAGGTTTCAAACCCGCCATAGCTGGCAGGAATTCCTCTCGTTCCCAGGATAGCGATGCGCATTTTACATAGTAGTTGCGGAACGGTATGAGTTCCGCGCGACCTGTTCGTAGACCTTCAACGTTTGCCGGGCGGTGTCTCGCCAGTCAAACATTTCAGCCCTTTTTAGACCTTTAACACTTAGTTCCCTGCGCAATTGCGAATTGTCGATCAACTCGCCGATGGCCCCAGCGATTGCGGAGACATCGAATGGGTCAACTTTCAATCCGGCATCACCGACGACTTCCGGCAGGCTCGTCGCATTCCCGACGATTACCGGAGCGCCGCACTTCATTGCTTCCAGCGGCGGCAAGCCAAAGCCTTCAAAGTATGACGGGTACACAAAACAGAGTGCCCCGGAATAAAGTGCCGGCAGATCCGGTTCCGGAACATAGCCAGTCAGCACTATCGAATCTTTGACGCCAGTTTCTTCAAGAGCCCGCAAAGTCTCGTCATAAAGCCAACCCTTCTTACCTACTATGACGAGTTTTGGGTATCTATTTCCCGTGTGAACGCCGCGCAGGGATGCGTACGCTTTTATTAGACGCACGAGATTCTTGCGAGGCTGAATAGAACCAACAGATAAAACGTAGTCGCCGTCTATCCCATAATTGTGTCGCACACGTTGAAGTTCCTTAGCGTCCGTTACCGGACCATAGTGAGCCGGAGCTGCTAAAGGAATAGCAACAACCTTTGCCGGATCGATCTTGTAGGTCTGGATGACATCGCCGCGGGTGTGCTCGGAGAGCGTAAGTATGCGGTCCGCGCGCCGGGCAGAATGCCGCACTGTCAACCGCAATTGCATCCGGCTGCGGCGAAGAAAAGTCTGTGGCAGATGTTCGAAGGAGAGGTCGTGAACGCTGACCACGACCGGACACGGACAGAACGGAGGCGCCGTGAATTGTACGTGTAGAACGTCGACCGGATGTTTGCGCAGCTCGGCGCTGAGTGTCAGCGGGATTCTGATCAGCGGCGTGTGAGGCAGCGTGGTGTGGACTTTGAAGTTGGGCCAGCGTTGGTGAAAACGATCGCGAGCCTCGGCAGTAGTGACGTAGAGAGTGTAAGTGTTAACACTATCGATCTGCGCGAGCGCTTCGATAAGGTTAACGGCGTAGCTTTCGTTTCCCGCGAGCTTCGCCCCGACAGAATGCGCATCGATTGCGATCCGCAATCGGTTTCTCCCGTTTCAATTTGTCAGACCGAGAAAGGTCCTACTTGCTTTTGGCTGCCGCGGCCTGCTCGGCGTTCCGCTCGCCGCGCGTATCGCGCTCGCGAATACGTGCTGCCTTACCGCGAAGTCCGCGCAGGTAGTAGAGCTTGGCGCGCCGGACGCGTCCTCGTTTGACGAGATCGATGTGATCGATGATCGTGGCGTGCAGCGGGAAGATTCTCTCGACGCCGACGCCGAAGCTGGTCTTGCGCACCGTGATCGTTTCGCGCGCACCGCCGTGCTTACGCGCAATCACGACGCCTTCAAAAGCCTGCAGTCTTTCTTTCGTCTCGGATTCCTTGATCCGGACATGAACGCGGACCGTGTCGCCCGGCTGAAACACCGGAATGTTCTTTCGTAGCTGAGTCTCTTCAATCTTATCCAATCGGTTCATTGTGATGCTCCTTCTTTCCGCGTTCACCTACTCGCTCTTTAATAAATCGGGGCGCTTGCGCCGTGTCTTTTCCAGTGCGGCCTCTTTTCGCCAACGTGCGATCTCCGCGTGATTCCCACTCAACAAAACTTCCGGGACCTTCATGCCGCGGAACTCGGGCGGCCGCGTGTACTGGGGATAGTCCAGCAAGCCTTCCGAAAACGATTCAAACAATGCCGACGTCTCACTGCCCAACGCGCCGGGTAACAATCGAACTACCGCGTCGATCACCACCAGCGCGGCCGGTTCGCCACCCGATAACACGTAATCGCCGATCGATATTTCATCGGTGATTAGCGCCTGGGAAACTCTTTCGTCGACGCCTTCGTAACGGCCGCACAAAAGCACGATGCGCAAGTCGCCCTCCGAAGGATCTTGTGCCATCTCCTGGGCCAACCGCTGCGAGAAAACCTCGCCTTGCGCTGATAACAAAACCACGCGCGTCAGCGGTGGTAAGTCTTCGCGTCTCGCAGCGCCCGTCAGTGCTTCAACGCCTGCAAAGATCGGTTCCGGCTTCAAAACCATTCCGTCACCACCGCCGAACGGCCTGTCGTCGACCACATGATGCTTGTCCGTGGTCCATTGCCGCAGGTCGTGCGCGACGATCTCAACAAGGCCGGCGTTACGCGCCCGTCTCACGATCCCGCAATCGATTGCTTCGCGGAAAAACTCGGGAAAGATCGTGATGATATCGAACCGTAACATTGCTCAAAGAACTACAACTCCAGTAACCCTTCGGGTGGGTCTATCAAAATCACTCTTGCCGCAGTGTCTATTTTGACGACGATCTCCGCGGCCAGCGGAACGAGTTGTTCCTTTCCCGAATCGTCGCTAATGACAAGTATCTCGGCTCCGCCAGTCTTCAATACCGAACGCACCTGGCCGATGTTCTTGTCGTCGACCTTGACCGTGCAGCCTTCGAGTTCCCAGTCGTAAAACTCGTCTTCTTCAAGAGCGACTCGCTCCGAATCGGGAACGGCGAAGTCGTAACCGACTAACGACTTTGCCTGGTCGACGTCGTCGTAACCCGCAAGCTTCAGAACGACGCGGCCTTTCTGAAACCAAAAGTCTTCGAGTTCGCCTGGCTTCTGTTCGCCTGATGGCGCGACGAGAATCAGTTCGTCAACGTCTTCGAATCGCTCCGGGAAGTCGGTCAAAAGTTCAGCGACTATCTCGCCTTTCAATCCGTGGGTGCGGACCGCTCGGGCGATCAAGATCAAATCATCCGAGCCGCCGTGGTCCATGGTTCACTCCACGATTTCCAGGAGGTATCGTCGATTCTGTTTGGTGCCGGCGATTCTTGCCAAAGATCTAAGGGCGCGAATGGTCTTGCCCTGTTTACCGATAATCTTGCCGATGTCCTGCGGCGACACACGCACTTCAATCAACGTGGCGCCATTGCGTTGCTCGACTTCGCGAACATCCACCGTCTCTTTATCGTCGACCAGCGACTTAACGATCATTTCGATAGCGTCTCGCATGGTTTCCGCCTGTTAAGAGAGACTGTTTAGGCTTGCACTTCGGTCGCCGCCGCAGCCTTCGAACTGGCTTTGATCAGCCGGCTCACGGTGTCGGTCGGTTGCGCGCCTTTTTCCATCCAGTAGTTGACTCGCTCGAGGTTCAGCTTGATCTCGGCGGGGTTGCGAGTCGGGTTGTAGGTGCCCAGGTTTTCGAGATAAGCACCGTCGCGTTTCGACTGCTTCTCTTTCACAACCACCCGGTACGAAGGGCTCTTTTTGGCGCCGGTGCGCATTAACTTAATCGCTAACAAGATTATTCTCCTATCGTCGTCGCTTCTTTCGTTTCTTCTTCAGTTTCTTTCTCGATGGTCCAACCGGCCCCGAAGGTAATCCCGGCATCGGCGGCATCTCACCATCTTCACCACCGCCAAATCCGCTCAGATCCGGCATACCCGTCATCTTTCGCATCATCTTGCCTTTCAAGCCACTGCCGCCGAAAAGGCCCGAGCCGGAAAGTTGCCGCATCATCTGGCGCATCTCGACGTACTGCTTGATGAGCTGATTGACGCTCGCCACTGTCGTTCCCGATCCGCGAGCGATACGGCGCCTGCGATTGGCGTTGAGGATGCGATGATCGTTTCGCTCCTCCCACGTCATGGAGTCGATGATGGCTTCAGTGCGTTTCAGCTCCTGTTCCATCTGTTTCGACTGCTCGTCGGACAACTGCGGCATACCCATGCCGCCCAGAAGCTGATCCGGCAGCAGCTTCATGATTTTTGTGAAAGAGCCGAGCTTCTTGACCTGACGCAACTGCGAGCGGAAGTCGTCTAACGTAAACTCATTCTGCTGTAGCTTCTTGAGCTGCGCTTCGGCTTCGCCCTGATCGACTTTCGCCTGAACTTCCTCGATCAGCGACAAAACATCGCCCATGCCGAGGATTCGTTGTGCAACCCGGTCGGGATAGAACGGTTCGAGCGCGTCGTAACGCTCGCCGACGCCGACAAACTTCACCGGTTGTCCGGTGACTTGTTTGATCGAAAGCGCTGCGCCGCCACGTGCGTCGCCGTCCATCTTGGTCAGAATCACGCCTGTAATGCCGACGCGCCGGTGAAACTCTTCTGCCGAACGAACAGCGTCCTGACCGGTCATCGCGTCAGCCACAAACAACGTTTCGACCGGATGTGTCTCGCTCTTAATCGTGACCAGCTCTTCCATCAACTCATCGTCGATGTGCAGGCGGCCGGCCGTATCGATCATCAACGTGTCGAAACCGGTCTGCTGTGCGTGCTTGAGCGCGCCACGGACTAGCGTCAGTGGATCGTTGGTTTGCGGATCTTCAAAGATCTGTTGGCCAGTCGCCTTGGCGATGACCTTCAACTGTTCCCGCGCGGCCGGGCGGTAAACGTCAACTGAAAGCAGTAGCGGCTTACGATCCTGATTTGCCGCCAACCAGCGCGCGATTTTTCCGGTCGAAGTGGTTTTACCCGAGCCTTGCAGCCCGACCACCATCACCGTGTTCGGAAGCTGTTTAGTAAAAACGAGGCGTGAGGATTGGCCACCGAGCAACTCAACCAGTTCGTCGAAGACGATCTTTACGACCTGCTCCGACGGTTTGAGCTCCTGCCAAACCTGCTGCCCTTCCGCCTTCTGCTGAACTGAAGCGATAAAGTCTTTGGCGACTTTATAGTTGACGTCGGCCTCCAGTAAGGCCAGGCGAATCTCGCGCAGCGCCGCGTCAACGTGCTCCTTTGTAAGAACGCCTTCGCCCCGCAGATTCTTCAGCGTGCGCTTTAATTTATCCGAGAGCGACTCAAACATATAACTCTAGGCGTCGGTTCGCGCTGCGAACGGAAACGGAAATGATAGCGGGCGAGTTTAGGGGTGTCAAGGCGCGTAAACCACAGATCTGGCCGCGATTTCGCGGAATCATTCGGTCTCAAATATTTTGTTCGTTTGTACGGAAACAATCTGTACGCCGTTCGGCTCATGTGTTAAATTCACCACGAATAAATCGTTTGCGCGGCAAAACCGTAAAGCTCTGGTGCGTAAAGACGGTTTCCCTCCCAATTCAAAACATATTGAAAAGTCCACTCTATTGAACTTTTTATAGGAACTAAATGGACAAACGTGTGGGTCACGGTCCCTTAGGACGTGATTTCGAAAATTCCCCTACTGATCGAGGTGTGGTTGATCTCGCTGACGCTCGAGTGAAGATTCGCTCGCGGGTGCGGCCAACCACCGAGTCGTTGACGCGCGATCTTGACGAGATTCGTTCGCTGTTGGACCAGGGTCTTTCAACTGAGGCAAAAACACGGCTCGCTTCTCTTATTGCTAACGCTCGTAATCATCAATCCGTATTGGCGCTCGCGCGTTGCGCGCTTTCTATAACACTAGAACAACAGGGTCATTACCGCGATTCGCTCGCCGCCGTTTCGATGTACGAAACGCCCGAGTCGCGTGCAAAACTCGACAATCAAACAACCAGTTATCTTCGCGTTCAGATTGGACTTGGTTACAACTACAACGGCGATCATCCCAAAGCGATCGCGATGTTGAAGTCGACCTTGCGGGATTACTCTGAAAGTGGCGGCACGAATCTGGGGCATATTTACGCAGCGCTTTCGCGTGTCTATCGAACGATCAGCGAGTATCCGATTGCGCGTGATTATGCGCAGCGCGCCTTGGAGAGTTTTCGTCAAAGCGGCGAATGGCGAGGACTGGCCGAAGCATATTTCGGCGTCGGCGTTGCTGACATCCAGGAAGGCAATTACGAGGCGGGTCTCGAAAACCTCGAACAGGCGTTGAAGCTGATCGGCGATCGCCCGGCCGCGTACATGCTCGGCCGCACGTACGCGAACATGGCCGGTGCTTGCTGGTTCTTGAAACGGCCGCAGGAAGGCATCGATTACCTCAAGAAGGCGATTACTTACTACGAGCGCACCGATCACAAGACCAACGCCGCGGACGGCTACAACAACCTCGGTATCAATCTCATTCTGATCGGGCAATGGGATCGCGCGCAGGAAGCACTCGAACGCGCTTTTGCACTGGCAACGGAAGTCGACGAGCGCGGCGCGAAAGTGCCGATGATTCTGGATTCGCTCGGCGAACTGCACATGCTGCGTGGCGATTTGGACCAGGCGAAAGACTATCTCAGCCGCGCGGTTGGTTTAGCTCACGAAAACGGCAACAAGTGGTATGCGGCACAGGCGCTGCGAACACTCGCGCGTTGTTACGTTGCGATCGAGGATCCGGAAAGCGCGTTGACGAAGGCGCGCGAGGCTTTATCGCTAGCTGAAATCATCGGAGATCGCCAGGCGATCTGTGAGTCGCGCTTAATCGCCGCCGAAGCCTATTTGCAAACTCAAGAGCTCGATGAATGCTCTCGCGAGCTTCAGTTTGTGGCAGATCAAACGACCGATTCCGCGACCGATCTCGGTTTCACCGGTGAGGCGCATCGCCTCAACGGCATTCTGAACATGATGCGTAGTGATAACGCCGCCGCCGCACAGCATTTCGGCAGCAGTGTTTCCATCTTCGACATGCTAGGAGATCGTTATCGTGCAGCGCGGGCGCACCTTGAGCTCGGAAGAGCTTACGCGACGATCCTGCCTGACCGTGCCGGCGAACACCTCAGCCGTGCGTTGAATACGTTTAGAGAGTTGGGCGCGCGTGTTGACCTGTCGCGCGCGGAAGAAGAACTGCGGGATCTGGCGCGTTCGACACCGGAAAAAAATCAGGAGCAATCGGCACTGACGCAACTCTTAACGTTGCGACTTGCTGAAGCAGTTGCGTCGCGTGAGTTGTTGCTGCGTGAACTCGCGGCTGTGATGCGGCAGGAAACCGGCGCCCAGCGTGTGCTTATCATGGAAAAAGGCGAGCGCAACGAACCGCGCGTAGTAATCGCGATCGGGTGCACGCCTACTGACGCCGTCAGGATCGCGGTGGACTTGAGCGCTATCGACGATGAGCGGGCCCGCGAGCGCTACATAAAAAAGAACGACGCGGAGCTGATCTTCCTGAAATCGTCCAACGCGGCGCCTGCGACGCTGTACCTGTCGCCGCGTAATCGTTCCGCGCTGCCGAAAGGTGTTGCGCTCGAGCCGTTGTTGCGCGTGGTTGAGTTGGGCCTGGATGTTTGTGCGCTGCGAGCGGGCGCGCAGAAGAGTGGCAATCAAGAGCGTTCCGATGAGCTGGCGGGCACGAGTTTAATGCCCGGGTTCATTCATTCGAGTCCGGCGATGACGCAGTTGGTGGAGGAAGTTCACAAGATCCGTTCGTCGGATGTGACCGTGTTGGTCACGGGCGAGTCAGGCACCGGTAAGGAACTGGTGGCGCGTGCGATCCACGCGATCTCGTCGCGGCGGGCGAAGGTTTTCGTTCCGTTTAACTGCACTGCGGTGCCGAAGGAACTCTCGGAAGGTTATCTGTTTGGTTATCGGCGGGGAGCTTTCACGGGCGCGGTTGCCGACTCGCATGGTGTGATTCGAACTGCAGCCGGTGGAACGTTGTTTCTCGACGAAATCGGCGATCTGCCGCTCGACGTCCAACCCAAGCTGCTTCGATTCTTGCAGGAAGGCGAGATTCAGCCGCTGGGCGAACAGAGGCCGAGCAAAGTCGACGTGCGTATCATCGCGGCGACCAATACCGATCTCGAGGAAATGGTCGCGCAGGGGCGTTTTCGTGAGGATCTCTATTACCGTCTCAACGTGATCCGGTTGCGTGTGCCGCCGTTGCGCGAGCGCCGGTCGGAGATACCGACGATCGTCAACTACTACGTCAATCACTACTCGGCGAAGTTTGGGCGCAAGGACATACAGATCACGCCGCAGGCCGTGGACCTGCTGATGGTGAGCGACTGGCCTGGCAACGTGCGTCAGCTTTGTAACGAGATTCAGCGCACGGTTGCGCGCGCTGAAGATGGAACGGTAATTACGCCCGAACAGCTTTCGCCGGAGTTGAAACGAACGTCGTCGCCGACGACTCCGTCAGCAACGGCCGCCTCTTTCGCCTCGTTGCCCTCTTCAACACTGCAAGGACCCGGCGGCACGCTGGCTCACGCTTTGGCCGAAGTCGAGCGCCGCATGATCTCGGACGCCCTGCGCCGTCACGGCGGGAACATCTCCCGCGCCGCCCGCGAACTGGGTCTCACCCGCCGCGGCCTATACCTCAAACTCGAACGCCACGAACTCAGCGCCAAAGCCGGTTAACGGTTTTCCTCGAACGTTGGCCCCGACTAGGCAGTTACCAGTTTTCGTTGCGCAATTTCCTGCGCAATGCCGCAGATTTTGTTGATGTCGAACGGTTTTGCCACGACCCAATCGGCGTTGACAGCGTTTCTGGTCTGGACGCTGATCGCGTCGGCCCAGCCGCTGATGATGGCGAGCGGAATTGTCTTCGAGCGCTCGCGAATCTCGGTGCAAAGCTCCCAACCGTTCATGTCGGGCATCCCGATGTCGGTGAAGACGGCGTCAAACCGGCCTCCGTACTGCTCGTAAAGCGCGAGCGCGATCTCCCCACTTTGTGCCGAGACCACTTCGCAGCCTTCCGCTTCGAGCGCCTCGATCAGGACCTCACGGACGTGAGTCTCATCATCCACCACCAGCACGCGAATCCTATCGTCCGGAGCGGAGGTGCTGTGTGCTTCGAACAGTGCGCTCGCGGTATCCTCGGTTTCAGCCATGACTTTCGGGAGTGAAATCTTGAAGGTTGTGCCGCGGCCGGGCTCGCTGTCGACCTCGATTGAGCCCTCGTGACGGCGGATGATACCAAAGCTCACTGCGAGGCCCATGCCCGTGCCGGCCTTGCCTTTGGTGGTGAAGAACGGATCGAAGAGACGTTGCTTCACATCGGGACTCATGCCGGTTCCCGTATCGCCGACGCAAATGACGACGCGTTCGCGATTTTCCTGCGTAGCGAGACGAATTTCCCCGCCGGAAGGCATGGCGTCGATGGCGTTGTAGATCATGTTGACCAGCACCTCGCGCAGTTCCACCGGATCGCCTTTGACGTAGGCTTGGCAATCGGCGTGTAGTGCAAAGCGTATTTGGGCGAATTCCGAGCGCGCCTCCCAGCGCGGGCGGGTCATTTCGCAGGCGTCCTTCAGCAGCTCGGCGATGGAGATGGTCTCGAACTCGCGGCTTGGGCGTTGGCGAGCGAAGTCCTGGATACGGCGGATGATGTGGGCGCCGTCTTCGGCGCTCTTGATGATTAGTTCGAGTCCGGCTTTGATTTTGGCCTCGTCGTTGCTGTTGCGCAGGATTAATTGGGCGCGGCCGAGAATGCCGGTTAGGGTGTTGTTTACGTTGTGGGCGACGCCGAAGGAGAGCTCGCCAAGGGCGGCCATCTTTTGGGCGTGGATTTCTTGTTCGCGTTGGGCTTCGTGGCGGCTATGTGCTTCGGCAATCATGTCGAGGCACTTGTGGAGGCGTTCGCGGGTGGCGTGTTGTTGGGAGTTGGCGAGTAATTGGTTGGCCTGAGCCCCAATCTCGCGCCTCTCATCATCGGGGAGCTGTTCACACATCTCCTCAATCAATATCAACAACGCCCTACCGGCGGCTTCATAGTCTCCGCACCGCTCCGCCACTCTTTGCGCTCGTTCGAAATTAGGTTTAGCTTCGTGCTTGCGTCCGAGTCGGCATAAGACAATTCCACGAGTGATCAATACTTCCGCCAGAAATGCGTCTTCTCCGCTGCCTTCCAATGTATCGACTGAGAGGTTAATCGAGCGCTCAGCCGATTCATACTCGTTGGACGCGACGTAAAGTTGCGCTAATGTCTCGTCGACTTGCGCGCGCCTTACGTTATCATGAAGCCTTTCGAACAGTCGTCTCGCCTTGTCTAAGTGAAGGCAGGCTTCATCAAATCTGTTCAAGAATGAGAGCAGAAAGCCGTAATTGTTTTCAGCAATAGCCGTGTATCGGTCGTTACCAATACGCTGAAAATGTGACAAAGCGTCTCTGTAATGGCCTAGAGCTCGTTCGAAGTGCGACTTCTCATTATCAGCTATACCGAGTTCTTTAAGTGTGTTTGCGAATTCAAGGTGAAAACGCCCTTTGTGCCAATCGTCGGCTTGTTCGAGCATTGGCGTGGCCTGGTCCAGTAACGCCAGTGCGTCGTCTAGCCGACCGGCAAGTCGCTCAACTACCGCCAATCGGATAAAGGCGACGCTTCGTAGATCTCGATCTTGGTCTGTGAGGTTTTCCAGTGCCGAATGCAAGGTAATTCGTGCCAAATCCAAGACACCTTGATGGTAGTAACAGCACGCTAATTCAATTCTTCCCTCCGCTGCTTTTGCTCTTTCCCCCAGTTGTTCAAAGAGTGCAATAGCACTGTTTAGTAGGGCCTCTGCAGGTTTCCTTCCGCCAAGTATGCGCTTTGAGCTTGCCACCCACCCGCTTAAAGTCCCCGCCACCAGAAATAGTTCAGCGGCGGCAGAGTAGCTGAGTCCCGATTGACGCGGCCACTCACCTAAGCACCACCACGGTTGAAGTGCCGCACAGCCTCCATCGTAATCACCTGCCTCAAGTCTCTTGCGCGCTGTAACGCAGCAGGATAACACTTGGTCGCTCTTTGCTAGAGCGGCTGCTTTGATGTTTGTTAGCGATATGGTTCGCACAGAACTCCTATACGCTGTCAGTCAGTGGGTAGATGGTATGCACTGCCACAGGTGTATACAAGAAGTTTGGGGATCATTATTGAGTGTAACTATTGAGTTCTCAAGGACTTAAGCGCGAGAAGAGGGTGGGTGATCTCTCGAATTGATTAAGGTGTAAACAAGCTTCATGGGGCACCGGCGGAATACTGCAGTTGCCTGGTAACTTATTGATTCATATGCTGTTTAGACTTCTTACTCGGCCCCCCCCGCGACTTGGCACGCTCCTTGAAAAGAGTGCGGCTGAAGAGATTGTTAAAAGAGTCCGGAGATTTGGAAGCCCTTTCAATTCCCGAACTCAGAAACGATATATTAAATTAGGAGATCACCATGAAAAAAGCTCAGAAACTATTGACTGCAACAGTCCTAATGTTTTCGCTGGCAACAATTGCGCTCGGAGGAACGATAACTGGGTCAAAGACTGGGTCGACTGTTTCTCGCACCGGAACGATCACAGGCTCACGGACTGGAACAATAACTGGATCTCGAACCGGTACCATTACTGGATCAAGAACTGGCGACACGCCGACCGTTGATATGTCGTCCTCCGCGATTTCAAGTATTCGTGAAAACTTCATGTCTCGATTGATTATGTTGATGATCAACATGCCTTGGTAACTAGCATCATCATTTTTCATTATCGGTCAAAAAGCCTTGTTCTCGTCGGAAATCTGTCAACTTGCTTGGGAAAGCACCTCACAAGCTGCGCATTCCACTTGAACGCAACCGATGTGCCGAAAAGGAGATCCACTATGAGAACCGAAGTGTTTGAGTCGAAGGCCTCCTGTGAAAAAGCAATGAACATTCTTGAGCCTAAAGAAGCCCCTTTGAAGGGATTTATCTTTCCAGTTGATTTCGAGCGGCGTTGATTGGGAGCGAGGAAACTCACTCATACCGCTTTAATAAATTCGAGACAATGGTGCACGCGCGTGCGGACTGAAGCCAATTGAGAGTTTTCGAGTAATTTGCGCATTCGATCCCCAATTTCCTTTTGCTCCACCTCTTCAAGTTGGTTCCCAATATTTTCCATCATAAGCAGCAGAGCCAAGCCTGCGCCCTCAGAATCTCCACATCTCTCTGCGATTCTGCGTGCCCCTTCCAGAATTACTCGAGCCTCTTGATTACGATTGAGCTTACAGAACACCATTCCCTTAGTTCTCATTGCTTCAGCCAAAAGCGCGTCTTCATCACTTTCTTCCAATGAGGTGACGGCCCTCTCAACGACCTCCTTAGCCAATTCAAGACGGGCTGTTGCCGTGTACAGTTGTGCCAACGTTTCATCAACTTGAGCAAGACGAATCTTGTCGTTCAGCTTATCAAAAAGCTGCCGGGCACGCTGTAAGTGAACCTCTGCTTCTTTGAATAGCCCTGTGTTCAGAAGTAGAAAGCCATGATTGTTTTCTACAACAGCAACATACCGATAGTGTCCGATAGCGACGAACTCATACACCGCACGTTCGAAATGAAAACTGACATCAGCTGAGTAGTTTGAGCGATTCTCGTCGATTGCGGAAAGCTTTAGAGCGCTCCCTAGTTCATGGTGATAGCGGCCAGTAATGAGAGGGCCATTCTGTTCAACAAGATCACGAGCTTCATCCAATCTCCCGAGTGAATCCTGAACATGTCCGGCATGACGCTCAACGACCGCTAATCTGACCAGCGCGAGACTTCGGAGATTAATGTCGCGCGCATCCAATTCTTCAAGTGTCTTTAGTAAGGTATTCTTAGTCAGATCAAACATACCTTGACGATAATAGGACAACGCGAGTTCGATTCGTGATTCGGCAGAACGACGTCTCGCGCCGAGATGCTCGAACATACTAATAGCTCCAGAGAGCAAAGCCTCGGCATGTTTTTGTCCTCTGGGAAGATGGCCTGTACTCGACAAACAACCTGCTAATGAACCTGCTGTGAATAGCAGATCTGCAGCGGAATAAGAATGTAAGCCTGTAAAGTTGGGTGATTCTCCAGGCGTCCACCATTTACACAGCATCAAACACCCGGCATCGTAATTGCCGACTTCAATCTGTTCACGCGTAACAGTGCATACAATTTGTACCTCTTCATTGGGACTTAACGTTACGAATGATAGTTGTTTCGGATAGTCACCTTCATGGTCCCCTAATACTGTACCTTTGATTCCGGACTCGTTATAAATCGCAACCGCATATTTGTAAGCGGCATACCATTGGGGCGCCGTAGGATAGGTGATCTTAAGCTCATCAGCACGGCGAAGCTCCCGCTCGGCCCCCTTCCAGTCCCACTCGAACCGGAGCTTAACTTTTGGATCAAATTCACGGAAAGAGGTCGAACTATCGGACCGCTCGGGTCCTCCAATTGGCGTTTCACCCTCAGGCGGGAGGTAGTTGGTGGCGAGGCGGAGGTAGCAGTCGACGATGGCGGCGTAGGCGAGGGCGTAGTTGGGGTCGAGTTCGATGGCCTGGCGGAAGTGGAGGATGGCTTTTTCGATGCCGGAACGGGTGTAGAGGCTCCAGTGATAGCGACCCTCAAGGTAAGCTTGATAGGCCTCGGCGTTTTCCGTGTACCGCGCGGTGATGCGCTTTTCTTCCTCGCCCGTCAACTTCAGCTTCAGGTTCACCAGCAATTGCCGCGTGATCGTGTCCTGAATCTCGAGTACGTCCTTCGGCTCGCAGTCGTACGTTGCGCCCCACAACTGCCATCCCCGCGCAACCTCCACCAACTCCACACCGATCGCAATCCCCACCGGTCGCGCACTAATCTGCCCAACCAGCACCGCCTTCGCCCCCAATTCCCTCCCCACCACCTGCGGATCGAAAACATCCTTCCTGTGGCGAAAGACCGCACTGCGCGACATCACACGCAGCTTCGAAACCCGCGACAGATTGTTAATAATATTGTCCGTAATACCTTCAGATAGATATTCCACATCGGGATTGCCGGTGGCGTTCACAAACGGCAGCACCGCGATCACCGTGCGCTGCGAAACAGCATCACCATTACGTTCCGGCACCGACGTTTCTGACTGAACCGCCTCACCTTCAGAATCGTCAGCGTTGCAGACCCGAACGCTCGCTATAAACCGGTAGCCACGCCGCGGCACGGTCTCGATGTACTTCGGACCATTTGGCCCATCACGTTCATCGCCCAACGCCCGCCGCAACAGAAAAATGTTTTGTGAAAGATTCGCGTCTTCAACAAACGTGTTGGGCCAAACTTCTTTCAGCAGAAAATCTTTCGCGACCACCTGCCCGGCATTCGTAACCAGCAACGCGAGAATCTCCGCGGCCTTCGGCGTGAGCGAGATTTTTTCTCCTTCACGCGTCAAGCGTAAAAGAGACAGATTGAGGCAATATGGACCAAATTCGTAGTTGAGGTTTTGACTCTGAGGTCTATACACCGTGAGCAGTGCTCCCACTTTGAGAACAATTGAGAATTCTTTGATTCGGTTCTAAAGATTTTCTGCTTGTAGTGTGAGTATAGTTCGCCCGTCGTCAAACGCTACTGTCATTTAACGGGCTGCGTGATTCTACGAGCAAGTCTCACGAATGGCAAGAACCGAGAAAGTCTCGATGATGCGTTTGATCCGGCCCAGTTGAGAGAGGGGGCAATGTCAACTGGTGGACAGGTGGGTGTCCTTAGCCGGATTTGGGATCCTCACCCCAGCGATCTCCGCTGTTCTTGTGCTTCAAGGCGGCTTCGCCCAGCAAGTCTGGCCGTGCGGCACAAGACAGCGGAGTAAAAACCGACCTTTGTCTCGACACTTCCCCGACTGTTATGCTTCAGACGCTTTCACGATGTCTGAGGCGAATTCCCAACTCAAAGAACAAGTACGAGCGTTCTGGCAGGAGCATCCCTGCGGGACCAAGTTTGCCGACGCGCAGCCGGGCTCGCGCCGGTTTTACGAACTCGTCGAAGAACATCGCTATACGAAAGAGTGGCACATTCCCGCAGCCGCAGGCTTCGCGGAAACAAAAAATCTCGACGTGCTCGAGATTGGTTGCGGACTCGGAACTGACGGCGCACAGTTCGCAAAGGCCGGAGCGCGCTACACCGGTATCGATTTAACCGACGCTGCCGTGGATCTCGCGCGACGCCGCTTCGAGGTTAGCAATCTACCCGGAACATTCCGTATTGCGGACGCGGAAAAACTGACTTTTCCGGATAATTCATTTGATCTGGTCTATTCACATGGTGTCCTGCATCACACGCCCGACACACGAGCAGCCGTACGCGAAGTTCATCGCGTACTGCGGCCCGGCGGCCGCGCCGTTGTAATGCTTTATCACCGCGATTCGTATAACTACCGCGTCAATATTTCTGTACTTCGGCGCGCCGGCGTACACCTTCTACGTTGGAACGCAGGCGTAAAGCTCGTGCGCGCACTCACTGGCGAGAGCGAAGAATCGCTGCGCGAACACGCGCGGCAACTGCAATTCGATCGCGATTATCTGAGCTCGAACGAGTTCCTAAGCCGCAACACCGACGGCGCCGGCAATCCACTCGCGCGAGTCTATTCACGCGCAGAAGCACGCGAGCTTTTCAGTGACTTCGCGTCAGTAGAACTCCGTCCTTACTTTCTCAACAAACGCTGGCTACCGATTCTCGGTCCCGTGCTCCCGCGCTCCATCGAAGTCAAACTCGCTGCGCGATGGGGCTGGCATTTGTGGATTTATGCTCAAAAAGGGGCTACAAAAGAGCCGTGAAAAACCTTCTCGTAACCGGCGGCGCAGGGTTTATAGGTTCACACCTGGTTGATCGACTCCTGAGCACTGACGTTGATCAGATCACAGTTGTTGACGACTTCAACAACTTCTACGAACCACAAATCAAACGCGAAAACATCAGCGAACACCTGAAAGACCCGCGCTATAAACTTGCGGAAACAGACATTCGCGATCGTGCCGCACTGGAACAACTCTTCAGCGAAAACCGCTTCGACTGCATCGTGCACCTGGCGGCGCGCGCCGGCGTACGCCCTTCGCTAAGCGAACCACAGCTCTACACCGAAACCAACATCAACGGCACCGTTAATCTCCTCGAGCTCGCGCGCCAGCACAACATCAAGCAATTCGTCTTCGGTTCTTCGTCATCCGTCTACGGCATCAACGCTAAGGTCCCGTTCAGCGAAGACGATCCGATTCGCCAACCCATCTCGCCCTACGCGGCGACGAAAGCCGCAGGCGAACTTATTTGCCACACGTATTCGCATCTCTACGGTCTGCGTTGCGTCTGCCTGCGCTTTTTCACCGTGTATGGCCCACGCCAGCGCCCCGATCTCGCGATCCACAAATTTGCAAAACTGATCAGTCAAAACAAGCCGATTCCCGTCTTCGGCGACGGCACCACGCGCCGCGATTACACCTATGTCGACGACATCATCGACGGCGTCGTCGCAGCCATTCATTACGACAAAAGCAACTACGAAGTGTTCAATCTCGGCGAGTCGCGAACGGTCGAACTGCGTGAACTAATCTCCCTGCTGGAAAAAGAGCTCGACACCCACGCGACAATCGATCGCCAACCCCCGCAGCCCGGCGACGTGCCGCAGACCTTCGCCGACATCACCAAAGCCCGCGAGCTGCTCGGCTACAACCCGCAAACACAAATCGAAGCGGGCCTGCACCGGTTTGTTGAGTGGTTTCGGGGGAACTGGTCTAAAATGCCTGCGCAATGAAAGTCCTCGACGACACCGAAACCCTAAAACACCACGCGCCGCGGGCGGACGAGACGCCCGAAGTATCGATATTTCTTCCTGTTTACAATGAAGAACCAAACCTTCGTCCTTTGCACGCAAAGCTCGACGCGGCGTTGAAGGCGCTCGGGCGTTCCGCGGAAATCGTTTACGTCGACGACGGCTCGAATGACGGCAGCTTGAAGATCCTGCGCGAAATCGCGGAGCTGGATCCGCGCGTTCGCGTGATCGCGTTGCGCAGAAACTACGGTCAAACAGCCGCGATGGCCGCGGGCATCGACGCCGCGCGCGGCAAGGTATTGATTCCGATGGACGCCGACCTGCAAAACGATCCGGCAGACATCGAGCGGTTACTCAACAAGCTTGACGAAGGTTTCGACGTCGTTTCCGGCTGGCGCAAAAACCGCAAAGACAAGATGGTCACGCGCAAGATCCCGTCGATGCTTGCCAACCGATTGATCTCGTGGATTGGCGGCGTGCCGCTGCACGACTACGGCTGTTCATTGAAAGCTTATCGGCGCGAATCGTTGCAGGACGTGCGACTCTACGGCGAGATGCATCGCTTCATTCCGATTTACGCGTCATGGGCCGGCGCGCGCGTCGCGGAAATTCCGGTCGAGCATCACGCGCGCACGATGGGCAAATCGAAATACGGTTTATCGCGCACGCTGAAAGTCGTTTTCGATCTGATGACGATCAAATTCATGGCGTCGTATCAAACGAAACCGATCTACGTGTTTGGTTCGTTTGGCATGCTGGCGTTTGCGATCTCGCTGCTCAGCGGACTTTACGCTCTCTTCTTGAAAGTGATTCACAAGGCGGATCTCGTGCAGACGCCTTTGCCGATTTTGTCGATCGTGATGTTTGCGGTGGGCGTGCAGTTTTTATTGATGGGCTTGTTGGCTGAGATGCTCGTGCGCACCTATCACGAATCACAGGCCAAGGCGATCTACGCCGTGCGTGAGCGGCTGGGATTTAAAGACTAAGTATGTGCGGAATTACCGGCTGGGCCAGCCTCGACTCACACGCGCCGCCTCCCGACGGTGCGGACGATCTGCTGCACGCGATGTGCGAGCGTATGGTCCATCGCGGCCCGGATTCCGAAGGTTTGTTTGTAACGACCGGCGCCGCGCTTGGCATGCGACGTCTCGCGATCATCGATCTCGTCACCGGCGAGCAGCCTGTTTTTAATGAAGACCGATCGGTCTCCGTCGTCCTTAACGGCGAGATCTACAACTACCGCGAAGTTCGTGCGTCGTTGGAGAAGCGTGGCCACTCGTTTCGCAGCGCTTCGGACACGGAAGTGTTGCCGCATCTTTACGAAGAGTACGGCGACGAGATGGTGCGCGAGCTCAACGGCATGTTTGCGTTTGCGTTGTGGGACAGCAAGCGCCGCCGCTTGCTGATTGCGCGCGATCGTTTCGGCGAGAAGCCGCTCTACTGGGGCGTGTTCGATAACACACTGCTGTTTGCCTCGGAGCCGAAGGTGTTGTTGGCCCATCCGGGCGTCAAACCTTCGCTCAACCTGCAAGCGTTGCGGCAATACTTGTCCTTCGATTACGTGCCGGCGCCGCTTTCAATTTACGAAGGCATTAACAAACTTCCCGCGGCCCACAAACTCACGCTTGAAAACGGTCGAGTGAACGTCGAGCGCTATTGGAAACTGTCGTACAAAGTTTCCGAGCCGGTTCCGAGCGAGCACGAAGCCGCGGAGCACTTGCGTGAACTGCTCGCGGATGCGGTGCGCATGCGTTTGGTTTCCGATGTGCCGCTCGGGGTTTTGCTTTCGGGCGGCATCGATTCTTCTACAGTCGCCGCCTTAGCGGTGCGTGCGTCGTCGGAAGCGGTGAAAACGTTTTCGATCTCGTTTGCTGAGGCGTCCTTTGACGAATCGGCGTACGCGCGCGGCGTCGCGAAGTATCTCGGCACGGATCACCACGAAGAGCGACTCAGCGCAAATCTCGCGGCGAACCTGGTAAGCGAGATCGGAGCGTGGATGGACGAACCGTTCAGCGATCCATCCCTAGTGCCGACGTATTTGCTGTCGCGATTCACACGTAAGCACGTGACTGTAGCGCTGGGCGGTGACGGCGGCGATGAGCTGTTTGCCGGCTATCAGATGTACGCGGGTCATCGTTGGGCGGAAGTTTACAAACGAGTGCCGCAGGCGCTGCGGCGCGGGCTCATTGAGCCAGTTGTGCGTTCGTTGCCCGTGAAGACGAAGAATCTTTCGTTTGATTACAAAGCGCTGCGTTTTGTGACCGGCGCGAATTACGAGACGGTGGCTCGGCACCACATCTGGTTTGGTTCGTTCACTCCGGACGAGCAAGAACAACTGTTGACCCCTGAAGCGCGCGCAGCAAGCAACGGCGATATCTATGCCGACGCCCGCCTTATCGCGGAAGAGTGCGATAGCGACGATCTCGTGACGCAGATGCAGAGCGTCGACACGCGTTTGTATCTCGCGGAAGACATTTTGACGAAGGTCGATCGCGCAAGTATGGCAGTGTCGCTGGAAGTGCGCGCGCCGTTTCTCGATCCGCGCGTGGCGGAGTTTGCGGCGTCGTTGCCGTGCAGCTACAAACTGCACGGATTGACGACGAAGTACATTCTAAAGAAGGCCGCGCACGACATGCTGCCGAGTTTTGTGACGCGGCGCGGGAAGAAAGGTTTTGGCGTGCCGGTAGCCGAGTGGTTGAAAGAAAAACTGCGTCCGCTCGCACGCGATCTGTTGTCTCCGGAGCGCGTACGGCGCGCGGGCGTGTTCAATGCTGATTACATCGCACGATTGCAGGATGAGCACGAACGCGGCGTCGCCAATCATCGCAAACTGCTCTGGACGTTGTTGATGTTTGAGCTCTGGCACGAGAGCTTTGTGGAAACGCCGCGCCGGATCGAAACGTCAGTCGGAAGCCGGTGAGCCACAGATTCCGCAGATTTTGCAAAAGGTTTACGATCAACTTCTCGCTTGGTGCCGCGAACACGACTTCGCCGGACACGATCCCTTCGACGCACTAAACAGCCGCTTGTTTCAAGCGACGCCCTTTGCGAACTCACGCAACGCTCGTTTGCTTTGGACGCAACTCGTAAAAAGATCGCCTGCTGATCTGCGTGCGCTCGTGCGCGTACCTGCGGAACGCAACTCGAAAGGCATCGCGCTCTTTGCGTTGGCCCAACTCGCAACCTATCGCTGCTTAAAAACCGACGAAGCAGAGATGCAAACCAGAAAACTGCTCGCGATGTTGCTGTCGATGAAAACCGAAGGCTGCAGCGGCGCGGCGTGGGGTTACAACTTTGATTGGCAGAGCCGCAACTTTTTTGCGCCGCGCGGCACGCCAACCATCGTTCCCACTGCGTTCGCCGCACGCGCATTTATCGAAGCTGCGCGCGAGTTTAAGAATGACGAATATCTCGCGACAGCACGCAGCGTCTGCGACTTCATCCTCAACGATCTGCCACGCACCGTCGCGACCGCTACTGAAATCTGTTTCAGCTACGCGCCGAACACTGACACGAGCATTTTCAACGCCAGCCTGCTGGCCGCCGAAGTGCTCGCGGAGGTTGGCAAACTAACGAATGACGCAGCCTTCTGCGCCGAAGCAGAACGCGCCGCTCGCTACGTTATCAACCACCAACAACCCGATGGCTCGTGGACTTACGGCACTGATCCAAATCAATCCTGGATCGATAACTTCCATACTGCTTACAACCTGTTTTCACTCAAACGAATTATCGTAGCGTGCTCGTTGGGCGCAGAATTTCAACAGGCTTTAGAACGCGGGTTTAATTACTGGAAGCGGACTTTCTTTCTTGCGGACGGTTGGCCGAAATACTACCATGACGACCCTTATCCGGTGGATGCGCACGCCGCAGCCAGCGCAATCGTGACTCTCCTTGAGTGTCGTGACCTGGACGAAACTTCAGCGGCGATGGCCCACCAGATCGCTTCGTGGACCATTAACAACCTGTGCGACCAGCGAGGCTTCTTCTACTATCAACGCCGGCGTTTCTACACGGTGCGCAAGCCGTACATGCGTTGGACGCAGGCGTGGATGTTGTATGCTCTAGCGCGGTTGCTCGAGGACATGCCCAACTAAATGCCAATCGCCCCAGACGTAATTCTCGGACGCGACGTCCGTATTTTTCAGCCTGACTTGGTCAACCTCTACGGCTGTTCGATCGGCGATGACAGCAAGATCGGCGCCTTCGTCGAGATTCAGAAAACCGCGTCTATCGGCGCGCGGTGCAAGATCTCGTCGCACAGTTTTATCTGCGAGGGCGTGGAGATCGAGGACGAGTGTTTTATCGGACACGGCGTGATGTTTACGAACGACGTCTATCCGAGCGCGGTCAATCGCGATGGTTCACTACAGACAGAAGCAGACTGGCAAGTAATCAAAACGAAAGTTAAGCAGCGAGCAAGCATCGGCAGCAACGCGACGATCATCGCAGGGGTGACGATTGGCGCGAGTGCACTGGTCGGCGCGGGCGCGGTGGTAACGAAAGACGTGCCCGACTTCGCGATCGTCGCGGGTGTGCCGGCGCGTGTGATTGGAGACGTTCGCAAACGAACAACATGATCAAAGTTGGTGTAATCGGTTATGGCTATTGGGGCCCGAACCTGGTGCGAAACTTTATGGCCGCGCCGGATTCGGCAGTGACGCGTGTTTGCGATCTGCGCGAGGAGCGTATTGCTCCCCTGCGGAAGGTCTATCCGGGTATTAAGACGTGCAGCAACTCGACGGATCTCATCAACGATCCGCAGATCGACGCGGTGGTTATCGCCACGCCCGTGTCGTCGCATTTTGATCTGGCGCTGGCGGCGTTGCGCGCCGGCAAACACGTGTTGGTCGAGAAGCCACTCGCCACACGATCCGATCATGCGCGCCAGTTAATCGAGGAAGCAGCCGCGCGCAATCTGGTGCTGCTGGTGGACCACACGTTTGTCTACACGGATGCGATACGAAAGATTCGCGAACTGATCGCGTCAGGACAGCTCGGCGACATCTATTACTACGACGCCGTGCGCGTGAATCTTGGTCTCTTTCAACACGACGTGAACGTGATCTGGGATCTTGCGATTCACGATCTGTCGATCATGGATTACGTGTTGCCCGAGAAACCGGTGGCTGTTTCGGCGACGGGCATGAGTCACATTCCGGGTCAACCGGAAAACGTCGCGTACATCACGCTGTACTTTTCCGGCGCGCAGATCGCGCACGTTCACGTCAACTGGCTGACACCAGTGAAAGTTCGGCACACGCTGATCGGTGGCAGTGAAAAGATGATCCTTTACGACGATCTCGAACCGAGCGAGAAGCTGAAGGTCTACGACAAAGGCATCAGCGTCACGCCGCGGCAGGAAGACGTTTACAAAATGCTCGTGAGCTATCGTTCGGGCGATATGTGGGCGCCGCGGCTCGACAACACGGAAGCCTTGCAAACCGAAGCGCTGCACTTCGTCGATTGCATCGAAAACAATCGTCAGCCGGATACCGACGGCGCCGCGGGCCTGCGCATGGTGACCATGATCGAAGCCGCGGAAACGTCGCTGCGCGATCGCGGCAAACTAATCGAACTCCAACTTTAGCCACAAAGAGGCACAAGAACAAAGCGTTGAGAAGAAGAGCACTCCAGTTATTTACCTCTTGTGCCTCTTTGTGGCTACTCTATTAGAGATGCGTCTTTGGATCGATCTCGCAAACTCACCGCACGTTCCGTTTTTCAAAGCGCTTGCGGCGAGGTTCGTTGAACGCGGTCACGAGATCGAAACGACCGCGCGCGCGTTTGCCGAAACGGTGCCACTCGCGAACGCCGCGGGTTTTGACGCGCAAGTAATCGGCGCGCATGGCGGACGGCAAGTGTCGGCAAAGGCCGGCAACCTCATGAGCCGCGCGTGGTCGCTCGCCACGTGGGCACGGAAGCGCAATTTCGATCTCGCCATCAGTCACAATTCATATTCACAGATTCTCGCCGCGCGCGCGTTGCGCATTCGCCGCATCACGTTGATGGATTATGAATACCAGCCCGCGAATCATCTCGCGTTTCGTTTGACGTCGCGAATCATCGTGCCGGCGAGTTTTCCCGCGCGACGTTTACGGCGTTACGGCGCGAGCGTAGGCAAGGTGCGCCGCTATCACGGAACGAAGGAAGATGTTTATCTCGCCGATTTCCAGCCCGACTCGGCGTTCGCCACAGAGTTGTGCGAACTCGGCGTTCGCCCGGATAATGTGCTGGTCCTGATGCGTCCCCCCGCGCACGATGCCTTGTATCACCGTTTTCAGAACAAGCTGTTTGATGAGGCGTTGGCGTTGTTGTTGGGACAGGCAAACGTGCAGGTGGTCCTGCTGCCGCGCAATGAGACGCAGCGAGCGACGTATGCGGCGCGGGCGAACGATCGCTTGATCGTGCCGCCAAAGCCTTTGAACGGCGCGAATCTGATCGCCGCGAGCGATCTCGTGATCAGTGCGGGTGGAACGATCAATCGCGAAGCTGCGGCGCTCGGTGTGCCGGTGGCTAGCATTTACGCAGGACAGTGGGCGGCAGTCGATCAAGAGTTGATCAAGGAAGGCCGGTTGAAACGGATTTCGACGCCGGATGATTTGCGCGGGTTGGTTATTGAGAAAAAGAAGTCGTTCCAACCGCGGCGTGCGTCTGCGGTGATCGATGAAATCGTGGAACTGATCCTCGAATGAGAGCCGAACGAAAACGACAACGGTTTACCGAAGCGAGCGCTGTTCGTGTGCCCGGGCGCGCGCCGAAGTGGATCATTCCCACGGTGAAGTCGTTGCTAGTGGTGACCGATGTGTTGGCTGCGGCGGCTTCGTTCATGCTCGCGTTTTACTTTCGTGAAGGCGTTTCTGCGTTTGCGGAAGGCAGCGCGCTCGCGTGGAGTGATCGGTTTGCGCCGTACGGCGTGTTGCTGTTTTTTGTGATTGGCATACGGCTGCTGTGTTTTCGTTACTGCGATCTCTATCGACTGCGCGGCGAGTTTTCGTTTGTTGACGATGGTATTCGGCTCTTCAAGGCAACAGCAATCGGATCGCTGTTGATTGTTGCGGCTGCGTTTCTGTATCGCGGCGGTTTTGAGTTTCGTGCGTTCTCGTACGCGCGCGGCGTGTTTGTTGTCGATTTCTTTCTTGTGCTCGTCAGCATTGGCGCTATCAGGTTCATCTCGCGTTCGGCGCAGACGCTTGCACGCCGACGTCAGGTCAATTTAATCCCGACGCTGGTTGTCGGTCGCGGTCCGGAATCGGCGTTGTTCATTCGCGAGATGCGCGAACGGCCGGCGCTTGGTTATCGCGTTATCGGCGTGGTCGATACGCAGATTCCGGAAGCTCATCAGATCGGAAACTACGAAGGCGTTCCGGTGATTGCGACGCTCGAAGGGTTGCCGGAGGCGATTCGCGATTCGGGCGCGAACGAAGTGATCATCGCCGATCCGCAAGTGAGTGGCGACGCGTTGTTTGAAGTGATGATGCGTTGTGGGCGGCGTCGAGGTGTTGAGTTTCGCATTGCGCCGAGCTTGTTCAATTGTTTGCCACGCAAGACTGAGATCGATCAGATCGGTGTGCTGCCGATGATTCGGCTGTTTCGCGAACCGCTTTCGAGCGGTGCGCGAGTACTGAAGCGCACGTTCGACATCACGTGCTCGGCGCTGGCGATTGTGCTGTTGTTTCCGTTGTGGGTGTTGCTGGCGCTGCTGATCAAGCTCGGTTCAAAAGGGCCCGTGTTCTACACGCAGGAACGCGTGGGCATGGATGGGCGGCTGTTTCTGCTCTACAAGTTTCGCACGATGATCGCCGATGCCGATCCCGAACTGCATCGCGAATATCAACGTGCGTTTATTGCCGGACGTGCCAAAGCCAATCTCGATGATGACCAGAAGCCGACTTACAAGCTCCTGGCCGATCCGCGCATCACGCGCGTGGGAAAAATCTTGCGGCGCACGAGTCTCGACGAAGTTCCGCAACTGCTGAACGTTTTGATGGGCGACATGAGTGTGGTTGGCCCACGCCCGCCGATTCCGTACGAAGTCGAGGCGTACGAACTCTGGCATCGCAAGCGTCTCGACATGAAACCGGGACTCACCGGATTGTGGCAGGTCTCGGGAAGGAATCGATTACCGTTTGAAGAGATGGTGCGGCTGGACCTTTTCTATATCGAGAACTGGTCGCTGTTACTCGACATCAAGATCATTCTGCGCACCGGATTTGTGATGATCGGCCGCGAAGGCTATTGAGTCTGTGCCTTAACCACAGAGGCACTGAGACACAGAGAAAGCCGATCCGCTATTGAGATAGTTCCGCCAGCGCGATCTCCAACAACAGAATCTTTTTGATGCCCTTGTACAGCGGCTCGATCTCGCAGTTTTCCGTCAACGCATGTGTGTCGCTGCATGGACCAGCGCCGGTTGAAATGGAACTGATGCCCTGCAATAGCGCGGCGCTCGAGTTGTTTGAGCCCGCATTTCCAATCGGCGGATTGAAACCCATCGCGCGATGAACTGCCTCCGCGATCTTCACGAGGCGCGACTCGCGATTACCAGGTAACACTGCGGCCGGCGACGTCGAAATTATGTCGGTTTTGACAGTCACGCCCTCGCGCTTTGCTTCTTCATCGAGAATCGCGGCGATCTGCTTCTCCAGATCGGCGATTACTTCATTGCTGGTTGAACGCAGGTCGACCGTGAACCACGCGTCGGCTGCTTTCGCGTTTACAACTTCCGAACCACCCAACATGCCGATGTTCAGGTTTGACGACGGATTGGTGGGAACCTTCAATTCGTAAATCCGCGAGATCGCTCGCGCCAACGGCAGCGACGCCGAATACGGCGGCGTGCGCGAGCGTGTGTGTCCGCCTGGACCAATGAAATGATGGCGATACCAGTTGATGCCGATGCCGGCGTAAGTGAAACCTTCATAACCGCCGTCGAGCGCGACGTAATAATCCACCTTGCCTTTGTTATCTTTAGTGTATTGTTTGGCGCCGGTCATGTTGGCTTCTTCGTCGGTGGTGAAAAGAAAGACGAGGTCGCCTTTGGTCTTGATGTTCGCGGCGTCGAGCGCGCGAATGGTCGCGAGCAACGCCTCGATGTTACGCGTGTCGTCGCCGACGCCGGGCGCATAGACACGCCCGTCGCGAACAGTAGCTTTGATCTTCAATCCGGGTTGAAAGACGGTATCCATGTGCGCGTCGAAGACCGTTACCGGCTTGCCAACCGTGCCTTTTCGGGTGGCGATGAGGTTTCCGGCGCTGTCGTAACGAATTTCGAGTTTGTGTTTGCGCAGCAGACTTTCGAGGAACTTCGCGCGCTCCTGTTCGTGTTTGGAGGGCGCGTTGATCTCGGTGATGGCGATCCACTCGCGCAGAATTTCGTCGCGATCCTTATCGATATGTTCGAAAGCCGCTTTCACGCGCGGATCTTCCTGGACAGCTTTCACCTCGTCGGCAGGCGAGGCAGACTGGGACCAAACTGGATTTGTCAACCCATAAACCAGGGCACAAAACAACAACGCAACAATGATTCGGCGCATGCATTTAACCTGGATGGAATATAGTAGACCACGAACATTCTAATGCAGGCGATGCAGAATTCGAATCAGGGACTCTCCGGATGGTGCGAACGCGCCGTCATCGGCTGCATCTTTCTCATCGCGGTCTTCGCGCCTCATTCGATCGCCGCTACGCAAACCGCCTGGCTGCTGGGATTGCTGTTCTGGCTGTTGCGGTTTGCGTTGTATCCACGTCCCAAGCTCTTCCGCACTCCGGTTGATTATTTGTTGCTCGGGTTTTTTGTGCTGAGCGGTTTGTCGGGAGTGTTTTCCTACAGTCCGATCATTTCAATCGGGAAGATGCGCGCGGCGAGTTTGTTCACGATCGTTTATTTAATCGCGCAGAACGTGCGATCGTTGCGGCTGGTGCACATGCTCGCGCTGACGTTGATCGGCTCGTGCATGTTGAATGTGTTTTGGACCGCGGGACAGTTGATTGCTGGCCGTGGTGTGAAAGTGCAAGGCGTGACTGCGGAGAGTCCGCTTGCGAAAGCGGTGTTTCACACGAGGTCTGTGAAACAGCCGACGCCGATCAAGGATGGCGACACCGTTTGGGCCGTGGATGGCGAACCGATTGGAAGTCCGGATGAATTGGCGGCGGCGCTTGCGCAGGGTTCTGGATCGGCAAAAGTCAGGATCTATCGTGTTGAGTGGATGCCGGAGTTGGAAGTGCCGCGAGGGCAGTTGTTGCGGGGAAGCAGTGCGTTGGAGCAGTTGGGTATTGGTAGTTGGACACGTGGGCGTGATTGGCGGGCGACGGGTTTTTACGGACATTGGGTGACGTACGCCGAAGTGTTGCAACTCATCGCGTCGTTGGCGTTGGGACTGTTTCTCGCAATGCCGCAAAAGAAGAGTTTGTTGGGATTGTTACTGCTGGCCGCGGTCATTGGACTTCTGTTTGCGCTTGGCATGACGGTGACGCGCGCGTCCTGGATCGGATTCGCTGTTTCCGTGGCGGTGATGTTGCTGATGAGCGTGTCGCGGCGAACATTGTTGATTGCCGGCGCCTGCGCGATTCCGCTGGTTCTCGGTGGTCTGATTCTTTTGCAGCAGAAACGCAACGTCGGATTGATCGATGCGCAGGACCAATCGACAAGTTGGCGCAAAATGGTCTGGCGCGAAGGATTTCAATTGCTCGTCAGTAAACCGCGGCACTTGCTGGTTGGCGTAGGTATGGATTCGATCAAGGGCCATTGGCAGGAGTGGGGCTTGTTTGATAACGGCCGCCAGCCGATCGGCCACATGCACTCGAACCTGCTGCAAATCGCGCTCGAGCGCGGTGTGCCCGCACTGATCGTTTGGTTGTTGTTGATGGCGGTTTATGCGCGAACGCTGATCGGAATTATTCGCGCCTCGGTTGACTTGCCTGAAGCTCGGGGGATCGCGCTCGGCGCGTTCGGTGGTCTGGCCGGCTTCTTTGTCAGCGGCCTGGTCCATTACAACTGGGGCGACTCCGAAGTCGTGACAGTCTTCTACCTCATCATGGGGTTAAGCCTGGTGTTGGAACGGACCTTACGCCGGTGAGGTTTAAGCTTCCTGGTCCACCGGATGTTGGTAACGTTCGATGTCGTCGCCGTCATACGCGCCTTTGTGGAGACAGATCGAGCACTCCACGACGTACGTAGCGCGAATTCTGGCTTCGCCACGCGAAAGGTCCGCGAACAGTATCTGCTTCGCCTCACACTGCTCGCAGGTGAAACGAAGATACCACTGTCCGGGGGTAAGACTGCGCATCCTGATCTAAACCTCAGCTCGGAAAAACGTTTGGGCGATGAGGGAATGGGGCGAATCAGTGACCTCTTTATAAGCGACAACTCGGCAGGCGTCAAGACAAACCAATCATCGTCTTTGAGGCCGGGGTTTTCCCACGGAAACGATACGTTCGATGAGCTTGGGATCGTCCGGGAGCAGGCCGGATTTGGGCAGCCGCGGCGTGAGCGTGATCCAGTTGCGGTCCATCGCAAACACCTTGCGAAACAACGGCAACGATTCGTCAACGCGTCCCATGTTCACCAGCGCCACCGCGTGCCAGTAGATCATTTCGGCATTGTCCGGCACCAGCCGTTCCGCCGCGGAATACTCGCGCAGGGCGCCTTCGTTGTCTTTCTTTTCCACGGCGAGATCGCCTGCGTTCATGTGGTTGTAGGCGCGTTGTAAACGCACGAGACGGCGAAGCTCTTTTAGCGGCTCCGGGCTGTCGTCGACCCGCAGATCGAACGTGCGATCTTTCCACGCCTGCCCGGTTGGTTTTCCAGTGACAACGATCAACGCGGCTGACTGGCGCCCGCGGATGTCGCCGCCGGCGGCTTGCGCTGCATCGAGTGCTGCGAGCATTCGTTCAGCGAGATCGCCGCGCGTGTTTTCGAAAGCGCGGGCCATCGCGGGCCACACTTTGTCGTTGAGCATCAAGTTGGCTTGAACGGAGAAATTCTTGCCGACGATGTGTCCGGCGTCTTGAATGTCGTTCTTTCCGGTCCACGCGTCGACGCGTCCTTGCGCGTCGATCATTGCGACCTGCCGCACTTCGCGTCCTTCATCTTTGGCGAGCAGTTCTTTCAGCGTTTCGGGCGCGCTTTTGCCCGCGCGCATCAGGTCGAGGCCGTTCTTGCCATAACTCGGATCGACGAATGATTGCGTAGCGATTGCGCCGACCCCCGCTTCGGCCCAGGCGACGATTGGTCCGACTGAGAACCAGTGAGATTGAACGGCGACGCCCAGTTCGCCGGTCGCGGGATCACGGGCCACGATCGAGTAAGTGTGAACTGGACGCGTGGGTTTCGCTTGATCCTGCGAGGCGTGTAGCGTTTGGCCAAAGGGGAAAGAAATCGAAGCAAGAACTAAACAAAGAACCAATGCGCGCATAGTGTGGCCTCTACGAAACGAATGGATAGAACGGTGTGTTGCGAAAGATCCAAAAGCCCAGGATGACAAAGAAGATTGCGTAAATGTAAGGAGCGGGCAGCGCGTTGTGCCGTGGCACCCGGCCGCGCAAAGCGATCGCGCTGTAGCGCAGAAATGCGTAAAGCAAGAATGGCAGCGCTAAGAGCAATAGCGGGTTCAGCATGAACGCCGCCAGCAAATGACCGTGCACAAGCGCGTGAAGCGCGCGTGTCGTGCCGCAGCCCGGACATTGCAGTCCGGTTAAGAGTCGAAACGGACACACCGGAAAGAAACCCGATCGCCCGGGCTCAAACACAAACAGATAAACCGCACCGGCGATCAGCAGTAACCAAATTCCGATCACAGTCGATCGCCGGTACATGAACTCAGTCGGCATGAGCCAATTAAGCTACAACAGGGCAGTCGAAATAAAGTGAGGCGTTCTTAGAACCAGCCTTTTTTGCTCTGGATGTACGTTCTCACAAATTCTTCGTCCGACTTCGTGAGGTACATGATGCCTTCGACAATCCCAATGATGCTCGGAATAACCGCCAGCATGCCGCAGCTCAAAACGCTGATCAGCAGCATGATGACTCCTTCAGTCGTGTAGCCCAGAACGAACTTATGTACGCCCAGGGCTCCCACGACAATGGCGAGAATTCCGGCCAGGATCTTCTTGTCACCGCCCATCGCTTTCCAGTCAGTCATTGCGTTCGGATTAACGGACTGCATCGGTTGATAGCCGCTGCTAACCGGACTTAGGGGTGCCTGGCAGTTGCTACAGTACTGAGCTGTATCGTCATTAACCGCGCCGCATTTCGTGCAATATCTGCTCATCTCCATCAGGTCTCCAATCGAACTACGAGTTGGCAAATATGCTAAGGCCGCCGATTACGAGCCAGAAGATGAGGTAACCACCCCAACCAAGGATCGCGAGGCCGAGAAAGATGTAACTGAAAAGTTTCGCCTTCTTCGAGGCGTCCATTGCACCCGCAATGTCACCCGCGGCTACCTTTCCATTCACCTGTGCAGCGAAAATGACGCCGATGATTCCGAGAGGGAAACAACAGACCGCCGAGATGATGGCCGGAACGAGATAGTTCGGCACCTTGTCGGGCGTACCCGATGGTGGGGGAGTCCAATCTTGAGACATTCAGTTTCTCCTGAATACAGTTATTGAATATTCCGCGTGATAGAAATCGGAATTGCGTTTTAGTTAGATCTTCAATCAGCTTACGCGGCGTAACCTGGTCCTCCGGTAGTTGGTGGAGGAGGAGGCGGAACGTCACCTTTGCGCTTTTCGAAGATAGGAATCGACAGGAGTCCGCCGAGCGTCGCCAGCACGAGCAGGCATAACGCCCCGATGAAAGCACCAACCACTAAGAGAAGGGTGCCCGACAGCGGCATTTGAATGCCCGAGCGCCTGAACTGCGCTTCCATCTCCGCGGCTCCAAACAACAATGCGATAGGAAGACCAATGACAAGATAAATCAAACCGCCAACCACGCCGGCCAGAGCGCCGACGATAGCACCGTCGCCTGTCGGCACGGGCGTTGGCGAGTTCTTTATATATAGAAAGCCAGCCAGGGCGCCGCCACCAATCGCCCAGATACAACAGCAGTAATTAAGGATCGGGATGGCCGAGAGCAGTCCAACAATTAGACCGCCGAGCAGTGCAGGCTTAAGTTTATTATTCATTGCACTTGTACTAACAAAGCGGGCTTGGATTGTCAATAAAATTGCCGATTTTTGTCGGCAGTTCCTACTTGGAAATCTCGATGCGATCGCCGGGTTGAAGTTTGGGATCTTCTACCGTGCCGCCTTTGATGTCCTTGATGCGATAACGAACCGTTGTGAGCTTGCCGTCAGTTCCCGCGCGTGAGATCTCGACGCGGTTTTCTTTCAGCGGCACGCCGCCCGCGGCGAGAATCGCCTGAAGCAAAGTGATATCGGGTTGAAACACTTTCTGTCCGGGAAAATTGATTCGTCCGCCGATGTAGTAAAACTCCTGCGGCTTATTTGAAACGGTAATCACGTCGCCCGACTGAACGATCAGACTGAGTGTTTGCGGATCGCTCAACTCGAGCGGGTCTCCAGTGTTTCCGCTGCGCATAACCACCACGCGTCCGGCATCGTTTCGCAGTTGCGACTCGGCCAGCACGACATAAAGCGGAACTGCTTCGCGTCGTAAGTATCGCGTGCCGGGATTCACGACGAGACCGTTAACCATCACGGAGTGACTCGTGTACTGGCGCACGCCAACTGAAACTTGCGCGTTTTCTTCTACGGCACGCCTCTTGAGCTCAGCGGCAATACGCCCCTGAATCTCTTTAGTCGTCAGACCGCCGACGATAATGGCGCCGCCGAGGACCGGGAAATCGATCGCGCCGCTGGGCATGACCGTGAAAAGAGTCGATTTATTGTTTGGCGAGTTAATTAATCGGACGTCCAGAACGTCGCCCACACCGACGCGGTAGATCTCGGTCAGCAAAGGCTCCGCGGTTTTCGCGGCGCTGGTTGAGTCGCTGAGAGCGGGCCGCACGGGCATCGCGCCGGCGGTCTCTTGCGCCGCAGCCGAGACAAGGGATGAAAGAACGACGAAAGCGAAGAATGTCAGGGAGATTACTTTTTTCATAAGCCGGGCAAGTAGCTTGAAAATTGGTTAATCGGTAAGAAGTCGCGTGCAGTTTGATTTTTCGGCAGCGTACTACTCGTTGGCGCTGCATTATATACCATTAGACTTTCAATCCCACGGGTTTTCCGAATCCGGGGCCGGTTCTGCTATATTCGCCGTTTCGCTGAACCGCGAAATTGGCCTCTAATATGTACGAGTTTGCCGTTACCCCAGCCGTTACCAGCATTCGCCGCCGCGGCGTCGAGATCTGCGAAGTCGCGCCCGAGAGTCTCGGCGCGGAGATGGAGCTCGAGGCCGGCGACAGAATAATTAAGGTCAACGGCCGCGTTGTTCGCGACTATCTCGATTTTCGTTTCCAAACGGCCGGCGAGACCGAGCTGACTCTCGAAGTCAGAAAGAAAAACGGGGACGACTGGGAGCTTGAGCTCGATCGCGGGGAGGGAGAAGACTTCGGGCTTTCTTTCGAGGCGATCGTCCCACGCCAATGCGCCAACGCGTGCATCTTCTGTTTCTGCAACGGCAATCCCGCCGACGCGCGCCCTTCGCTCTTTATTAAGGACGAAGACATTCGCCTGTCCTTTCTTTACGGCAACTACACCACGCTGACCTCGATTACTGAAGACGAGATGCGCCGTATCGTCGAGCAGCGATTGTCGCCGCAGTATGTTTCCGTGCACGCAACCGATCTCGACGTTCGCGCTTACCTGCTTGGAATCGACAAGGAGCGCGCGGACATTTCGGACAAGCTCGCGCGTCTGCTCGATGCCGGAATTGAAGTACACGCGCAAGTCGTGCTGTGTCCCGGCATCAACGATGGCGAAGTATTACGCAAGACGATCTTCGATCTCGCGGCTGAGTACCCGCGCATCACGAGCGTCGCGATCGTGCCGCTTGGTCTAACTCGCTACAACACCGATCGGCGGCTCACTGCCGTAACGCCGGAGTTTTGTCGCGGAGTGATCGAGCAAGTGAATCAGATTCAGAAACAACTGCACGCTGAGCTTGGGACAAATTTCGCTTTACTCGGCGATGAAATCTATTTGCGCGCCGGACGTCCGATTCCAGCGAAGTCGCATTACGGCGACTACCCGCAGATCGAAGACGGCGTCGGTATGGTGCGATCGTTTGTGAATGAGTTTGCGAAAATCACAAAACGCATCGAACGCAACGGTAGTGACGAGTTGCAAAACAAGCGCGGCACGATTCTGACGGGAACGTTGTTCGCGCCGGTGCTGCGGAAGATGGTCGACAAGCTCAACGATCGATTCGGCAGCCGTCTCGTTGTAGAGCCGGTCGAGAACGGCTACTTTGGCGGCGATGTTTCTGTTGCCGGATTATTGACCGGACGCGATCTGTTGTCGGCGCGCGAGCGAATCACCGGCGAGTTTGTTTTGATACCACGACAAATGCTGAAGAGTGATGACGAGATCATGCTCGACGGAATGAGAATCGCTGACGTGACGCGCGAGCTCGGTTTGCCGGTTCACGCGATCAACCTGGACCAGTTTGCGAGTTTGTTGACCGAGAAAAACTAAGCGCATGTCCGAACCCACCAAGCGAGTTCTGGACGTTGGCTGTGGCCAGAATAAGTTTCCCGGCGCAATCGGTATCGACGCTAACCCGCGCAGTCATGCCGACGTCATCCACGACCTCGGCGTCTTTCCGTATCCGTTCAGTGACAATGAATTCGAAGTGATCGTTTGCAACCACGTGATCGAGCACGTGCCGGACGTGATCGGGTTCGTGACCGAGTTGCACCGGATTACGAAACCGGGCGGCAAGCTGAAGATCCTGACGCCGCATTACTCAAATCCCGACTGGCCCACCGATCCGACGCATCGAAATCATTTCAACAGTTATTCGTTTACTTGCTTTATCCCAACGCAAACACCCTTTCCGTTCTACACCACCACCGAACTGCGTCCACTCAAGACGCACGTCAGCCTGGCGAATCTCTGGCGCGCGCTCGGTCTGGAATTTGTGGTGAACCTCGACCAGCGCTGGCCTGCGTTTCGCTTCACACGGAAGTTTTGGGAGTTCTATCTCTCGATGATCTTCCGCGGCAAGGAACTCCGATTCGAATTCGAAGTCGTAAAGTAATTGAATAGCGATTCGTATTGGTTGTAAGCTGGCGGACCCAATGCTCGTCAAGCCACTCAAGATTCTCTTGTGTCTTCAGTTGACCACGCTGATTGCGCTGGCCCAAACACAGCCCTGGCCCAAAGCCTCGCCTGAGCAAGACGACGTCGTCAAAATCTTCACTGATCTGCGACAGACTGACGTGATGGTCTTCGACGCCAAGGGCAAGTTTGTCGACGACTTGAAGCGTGAAGACTTTGAACTGCGCGTCGACGGTAAACCGACGCCGATTACGTTCTTCGAGCGTGTCGAAGCCGGCGCCGGAAACGAAGAAGCGCAGTGGCTCGCCGTGCGCGAACGGCCCACGCCCGCGAAAGAACCTGGGCCCACAACCTACGGCCGTAAGGTGCTCTTCTTCGTCGACGACATACATCTCTCACCGGCGAGCATCGTGCAGGCGCGTGACCTGATCAAGAAGTACATCGATTACGAGCACACTGAAAACGACGAAGTACAGATCGTCAGTGCGAGCGGCCGCGTTGGTTTCTTTCAACAACTAACCGACAACAAGATCGTACTGCGCAAAGCTACTGAACGTTTGACTCACTATCAACGAACAGGCAAGGACTACGGCATTCCGCCGATGAGCTCTTACCAGGCGTTTCAGATCGAACGCGGAGACAGCGACACGCTCGATTATTTCGTTGACGAGTTGATCAAGCAGAACCGTTTTTTGACACGGCCAGTCGCGACGGATCTTGTACGCGCGCGTGCGGCTAATATCATGCGCCAGTCATCGCAGTGGGTACTGAAGACATTGGGCACGTTGGACCAAACGATCCGCGAGGCGGCGAGTCTGCCCGGGCGCAAGTTGCTGTTTTTTATCTCTGACGGATTTCTGGTCCATTCAAACTACACGGACATGAGTAACGCGATTCGATCGCTCGGATCGAATGCGGCGCGTGCAGGCGTCGTGATTTATTCGATCGATGCGCGTGGGCTAGCCGTGCCATTGGTTGACGGTGGGACCGGTAGCGATCCGTCGGGACGTTTGTTGCGCGCGAGTCAGGGTGAAGTGTTTGCTTTTCAGGATCCACTCAACGCGCTCGCGCAGGATAGCGGCGGCCGTGCTCTCTTCAACAACAACGATCTTTATGCAGCAGTTGATAATAGTTTGAAGGAAACGTCTTTCTACTACTTGCTTGGATGGACGCCGGAACGAACAGACGACAATCCGAATAAGTTTCGCCGGCTCGAACTCGCGGTGATCGGCAGACCGGAATTGACAGTGCGTGTGCGTAAAGGATCTTTCAACCTCGAGAAACCGAAGCGACAGGAAACAGCAAAGGCGCAACCGGTCGAAGCAAAATTACAGGAAGCACTCGTCACTAAAACTCCCGTGCGCGATCTTCCTGTTTCGATGGCGGTCAGTTACGTTGACACGCCTGACAAAGGTTCTTCGTTGAGCGTGTCGATGGAGATTCCAATAGAAGTTCTTTCATCAAACGCTGATAAAAAACTTTCCGCGAGTGTTGATTTCGCTGGAGCAGTATTCGATCAGGAAGGAAAGTCGACGAGCACGTTCGGACAGAGAGTCACGCTTGGCGAGGCGTTGAAGACTGACGGTCGAAGACTTAAATATACGCACACTGTCTTTCCGCGACCCGGTTTGTATCAGGTTCGTGTTGCCGCGCGCGATGCACTCTCCGGCAGAGTTGGAACAGCGAAGTCGTGGATCGAGGTCCCAAATCTCTCGCAAAAGAAATTGACGCTTAGCAGTATTGTTGTTGGCGAGCGTTCAGCGACGACGGCGAGTAATGCAGAAACAGTTGGACCAACCCGTTTGTTTTCAAATCAGACTCCACTAAACATCGCGCGACGTTTCAAACCGGATTCATTCATGCGTTGTCTCGTTTTTGTTTACAACGCTTCGCGTGCGGGATCAGATCGAATGTCGGATGTCGCGATCCAGGTGCAGGTGCTGCGCAACAACAAACCGGTCATCACTACTGCCATAAAACAAATACCTGCACAGCCCGGAAAAGATCAGGATCGGTTGCCTTATGCGAGCGAGATATCGCTGAAAGGACTGGCGCCGGGTCGATACGTTTTAAGCATCAGTGCCATCGACCGCGCAGCCCGGACAAGCGCGTCGGAAACTGTGCGTTTCGACATCGAATAAAAATTTCACCCTCCCGTGACAATTCTCCAAGTAAATGGAGCAAAATCCAAATTTGTAAATAATCCCGATCGGGCGTCGTCCAGATCCTCAAACAAAACGCACGTTGCTACGCCCAAACCTACGGCATATCGTTTGCACCTCCGAAATTCGGTAAATCACGCAAATTAAACCCTTCAGCAGTAACCACTACAGCATGCGGAATTCCGGAGGAGCCAAAATGAGGAGATTCTTTCTTTCGCCACGCACTCTCTCAGCTAGCCGACCGGTCGCCTACCGCGCATTAATGGTGACCGCCGTACTGGCTTTGACCTGCTGGCTCGCTCTACCCGTAATGGGACAAGCTACGACGGGTACCCTTACGGGACTCGTTACAGACCCCCAAGGCGCCATCGTTTCTGGTGCCACCATCACTCTCACTAACAGTGAGACGAGAGTTGAAACCAAAGCTACTTCGAACGATCAAGGTGAATTCGTTTTCCCGCAAGTAACGCCGGGAAAATATTTACTCTCAGTTGAAGCGACCAACTTCAAGAAGGCGCTTGCTACTGACCTAAAGATTGACGTAGGTATCACCTCCCGCACGACCGTTGTTCTGGAAGTCGGTTCGGTTACAGAACAAGTAACCATTACCGCTACCCAGGACATCGTTAACTCGAGTACTCCGACGCTAACCAGCGTCATCAACACGCGTCAGGTTCAAGACCTCCCGTTGCCAACGAGAAATCCTCTCGACCTGGCTGGTCTGCAACCCGGCGTGGCAGTTACCGGAACGGACAATCGCGGTTCATCCATCAGCGGTCTTCGTCAAACGTCAGTGCACCTGACGCAAGACGGTATCAACGCGATGGACAACTTCGTGAAGACGAGTTCGCTCTTCGCTATCAGCGCCCCGTCGTTGAACTCGACGAGTGAATTCAGTATCACCACCGGAACCAACGACTCAGGTTCTGGACGCGGCGTCGGCCAGGTGCGGCTTGTGACCCGTGGTGGTACGAACGACTTTCACGGCGACGTGTTCTACCTGAATCGCAACGATTACTTTCAGGCCAACTCTTTCTTCAACAACCTGGCCGGCACCCAGAGAGCTCGTCAGAACCAGCACTTCTTTGGTTTTGCTCTTGGCGGTCCAATGTTTGGCCCACGGTTCGGCGAAGGTGGCCCTGCAATATGGAACGGACGCGATCGTGCGTTCTGGTTCTTCTCGTACGAAGGTTTCCGCGAGAACTTCTCAGTTACGCGAAATCGCACCGTGTTGACGGAGCAAGCGAAACAGGGAGTCTTCCGTTACACCGGCGCGAATGGTGCGCTTACGTCAGTCAACCTGCTGACGATCGGCAATGCCGCCGCGCTGAATCCGGTTACGTTGGCCCAACTGAACCAGATGCCGTTGCCAAACAACAACCTGGTTGGCGACACGCTCAACACGGGCGGCTTCCGGTTTAACGTTACCGGCAAAGACGTGAACGATAAGTACGTCTTCCGTTACGACCACGTGCTGGTCCAGGATTCCTCGGTCGGTTCACACAAAATCGAATTTGTGTTCAACCGTGCGTCGTTCAATCTCACGCCGGATACTTTTAACAGTATCGAAGCGCCATTCCCTGGCGGCACCGATGTGTTCCAGGCTTCGACGAGATCGTTGGCTACCGTCGCGCTGCATTCAACGTTCGGCAGTGTGACCAACGAATTCAGATATGGACGTCAGTGGTCCCCGGTTAATTTCTTGAGAGCCGCCGCCCCGTCGAATCCATTCTTCACGACGTTCGCCGCCGTGACGAATTTCGACAACGTGCAAATGGGCCAGGGACGCGAAACGACAGTGACGCAGTGGATCGACAACATGGCGATTCCCAAGGGCGCACACACGTTCCGTCTGGGCTTTGACTTCCAGGAGATCCTCGCTGACACGTTTAACGATGCCGGCATTCACCCGAATGTTATTCTCGGTAGCAATACCCAGAACAGCACCGGAATCATTAACGCCGACTTCGCGAACCTGCCGGCCGGCGCGAATGGAAACGCCATCGTCACTCGCGCGAATAGCGTTTTCGCGGACATCACCGGTTTCCTCGCGTCAGCGTCGGCAACCGTTAACGTCAGCACCCCAACATCAGGGTTCGTGCAGGGGGCGACCCGCTCCAGAATCTTCAAGCAGAGAGACCTTGCTCTCTATCTTCAGGATCAATGGCGCGCGCGGCCTAACCTGTCGCTGAACTTTGGCATGCGTTGGGACTATCAAGGTGTTCCGACCATTCCGAACGGATTGGCGATTCAAGTCACTAACGTGAACGACATCTTTGGTGTCTCCGGGCCGGGCAACCTGTTCAATCCGAACGCTGCGCCGGGATCCCAGGTTACAGGGACCAAAGCAACGTTGGATTTCGTCAGTGGTGAGACAGGAAAAGGTCTCTGGAACAACGACTGGAATAACTTCGCTCCTTTCTTCGGGTTTGCTTACTCGCCCGATTTCAAGGAAGGTTTTCTCGCGAAGGTGTTTGGTCCAACCGGTACGAGTTCCTTCAGAGGCGGCTACTCCATCAGCTACCTGCATGACGGCTTTACCGTCGTCAGCAATGCCCTGGGCACTGGCACTACCAACCCGGGCCTGATCTCGATCGCCTCGAACCCGACTCCGGCCGGTGTATTGGCCCCTGGCGGTGTCCCGCTGCCGGGCGTCGCATTCACGATGCCGATCACCGATCGTACGAACTTCCTGGCGAATCCGAACAACGCGTTGTGGGCAATCGATCAGAACCTGCGCATCCCGTACGTGCAGCAATGGTCGTTTGGTTACGAGCGTGAAATTACTCGCAACATGGCATTTGAAATTCGCTATGTAGCCAACCACGGTGTGAAGGTTTGGCGCGCGAATAATTTCAACGAAACTAATATCTTCGAGAACGGATTCCTCAAGGAATTCATCAACGCGCAAAAGAACCTCGCAGCACGTGGTGGCACCAGCTTCGCCCCGGGTTGCGGTGGTTGCGTTGCGCTGCCGATCTTCGACAGGTTCTTTACCCAGGGTGGACTGCCTGCCGGTCAAACAACGGCTGGTCAGTATTCCAACGCCACGTCAATCAGCAACCTGCTGAACAACAACATCGGCACGTTGGCTAACACGTTGGCATTCTCAACCACGTTTAGACTGAATCGTGAGAACGTAGGGCTGGGTATCCCGGCCAACTTTTTCGTCGCGAATCCGAATGCCGCAGGCATTACGCTTCTCGGCAACGATTCGACGTCGAACTATCACTCGCTGCAAGCCGAAATCCGGCGCAGATTCTCTGGTGGCCTTCAGTTCCAGGCCGACTACACGTTCAGCAAGGCTATGACCGACGCTCCAGGTGCTCTCGGCAACAACCAGAGCGACCTGACCTCGTTCAGAACTCTGCGTGACAAGCAATTGGATTACATGCGGTCATCCCAGGATCAGACTCACCGCTTCGTATTCAACTCGATCTACGACCTCCCGTTCGGAAGAGGCCGCCGGTATCTGAGCAATGCGAACGGATTTGTCGATCGCGCTTTGGGTGGTTGGACCGTTGGTTCGATCGTAGTTTGGGCGACGCGTCCACCGTGGTTCATCGCGTCGAACCGCGCTACGGTTAACCAGTTCAACGCTGCTAACAACCCGGCCGATCTCCTCGGTATCAGTTTCGAGGACTTCAAGAAGAACGTAGGCATCTTCCGCCATGCGACGGGTGTCTATTTCATCAATCCTGAGATCCTGAACATCACGACGAACGCTGCGGGTGGCTTTGTGAGCTCGAGCCTTAAGCCGGGTCTCATGGCTGCTCCCTCGCCGGGCTTCTTCGGTAACTTCCCGATGAACTCAATCAACGGTCCGCGTTATTTCAACGTTGACACGAGCCTCGTGAAGCGCATCCCGATTACTGAAACAGTCAAGGGCGAACTGAAGACGACGTTCATCAACATTTTCAACAATGCGAACTTCGTCTATGGCGGTCAGAACTTCGACTCGACCAGCTTCGGTCGTATCACGGCGCAAAGTGGAAGCCCGCGCGTTATCCACTTCACGCTCAAAGTTACGTGGTAATCCAACCACGGTGATTAACTCCGAGGAGCGGCTCGCAAGGCCGCTCCTCTTTTTTTGTGCTTTTTGCCCGACTGACTAGTTATACTGCTCGCGAAAGATCTGTTGAGCCTCTACGCACCCGCTGATCGATGTCCACAGCACTTTCGCCAAATCAACTTCCTCTTGCGCCTCTCGGCGCCGGCGATCTAATCGACCGGGCCGTCAGGTTGTATCGCCGGCATCTCTTCGTGCTGATCAGGACCGCCGCGCCTCCGGTAATTATTGCCGCCGCGGGCTGGATCGTATGTTCGCTTGCGTTTCAACGATTGTTCCTCACGCCGGACATGACGGATCTTTTTATGTACGTTGTGGTCGCCACGGTCTCGTTCTTTGTAATGATTGGCGGTTACCTGTTCACGCTCGTCGTGATGGGCGGAGCAACGCGCACTTTAGTTGCCCACCTGTTGCGCAATGAGCCGGTCACTGCTCGTGCGACCTACGCAGCGGTGCGAGCGCGCTTCTGGGGATTACTCGGCGCGTCGGTGGTTGTGCTCATCTGGATCGGTATCTCGCTGAGTGCGGTTTGGGTTGTCTTGTACATCGTAATGTTGATGGTTACGCTGCTGATCCTGGTGGCGAGCGTCGTTTCCACCTGGTTGGCAGTCGTCGTCGGGATCCTTGCTGGTGTGGCGGCAACCGGGGCCGGTGTTTGGATGTTCTTTTTTATTGTTGGCCGGGTGGCTTATGTACCGCAAGTGATGCTGGTCGAGGGCAAAGGCGTCTTCGAAGCGTTTAGCCGCAGTTTTTCTCTGGCCCGCGGCAACGTGCGCCGGCTGATGGCGATGACGTTGTTTACAACCTTCGGCACTTACTCAGCGCTGATGATCCTTTTGCTTCCGCTCGGTTGGTACGGTTATCTCAACGGCATCGATCCATTTAACTCCGCGCAATGGCCGGCGTGGTATTCGATCGCTAACAGCGTGCTTGGTCCATTGAGCTCGATTCTTTTGAGCCCGGTTTGGATGTTGGGTCTTTCATTGCTCTACGTCGACGAACGCGTGCGGCACGAAGGTTACGACATCGAGTTGATGGCCGCGCGACAGCTTGGCGAGTTGCCGGATGTAAACGTCTCGTCGCCCTTGGGCACTGCTCTCTCGTCGATCTCCGGCAAAAAACAACCGCCACCTGCGCCTCCAGCGCCGAGATCATCTGGTATTCTGAATCTCACTTGACGACGGTGATGCTTCCGGGCCGAACCAAAATAAACTCCCGCTTTCGTTGGTTACTCACCGCGCTTCTCCTGCTTGTCCCCGCAACTGCGAGTGCCGATACGCTGCGTCCAGAGGAATATCAGAGAGAGCTGCAACGAGCGATCGAATCGCTCGAATCTCTCCAAGAGATCAACGAAGCCGACACTCCTGGTTACTACCAGGAACGGTTTACCGAAACGAGCAACACGGTTCGTGAGGTGTTACCCGCAAAACAGTCGGTCCAGGCAAGCGACGAAGTCTGCGAGGTTGATAACACCTGGCTGCACAACGCGCTCGACGATTTCAAGCCATTAACTCCGGAGAAACGCGTACTTCGACTCGAGCAGCTTATCGATCGCCTCAAAGCTCTCGAGCAACGTGTCGAATATCAACGTAGATCACCCACGGAAAACGACAACAAGGTTTTCACCAAAGGAAAGATCGAGAGCATTCTTTCGCGTCCCGAATATGCCACTCACAAGCCTAATGAAAACGCGTTCTCGCGTTTGCTCAAGTTAATCCAGGACTTCCTCCAATGGCTGTTACGGTTTCTGCCCGGTCCCGTCAAAATGTCGCCGGGCGGATCGAGTTGGCTGACCGTCGTAGCTCAAGTCGTGGTCCTGCTCGTGGCCCTGGCGATCGTCTTTTACGTTGCGCGGATCTTGATCAGGCGGTTTGGCGGCAAACAGCGGAAACGCGTGGCTAAGAAACGCAAGGCGCGCATCGTGCTCGGCGAGCAGTTGAAACCGGAAGATACTTCGACCAACTTGCTCACCGAAGCAGAAGCACTCGCGCGCCAGGGCGAACTTCGCGCTGCCATTCGCAAGGCCTACATTGCCATGCTCGTCGAGCTTGGCGATCGGAAATTGATCACTCTCGCGCAGTACAAAACCAATCGCGACTACCTGAACGCAGTCAGAAACAATTCCGTGCTCCATACAAACATGCGCGGACTGACGGACAGTTTCGAACGCCACTGGTACGGCTTCGCAGAAGCAACTGAAAACGACTGGCAAAATTTCCGCTTGCGTTATCAGGCTGCTCTGCAAACCCAAAACTGATTCACGATGCGCCAGCGACTCACAATTATCCTGACCTTCATCGTAATCATCGGCGCGCTGGTCGTGATCAATATGGTGTCGTACGTCAAACAGGAAAAACTTCAGGACATGGAGTTGTTTCCCAATCGTTCGACTTATCATTCGGGACCAACCGGCACGCGCGCGCTGCACGACTTCATGAGCGAGTCGGGATACAAAGTGATTCGCTGGCGTGAATCTCCGGAGCGGTTGCTGGGCCAGGCCGGCAACAACATCTCAACGTTTGTCGTTATTGGTCCGACTCAGTTGCCGTTTAGCGACGAACAGCGAAAGGCTCTACAAGAGTGGGTCAGCCGCGGTGGTTGTTTTGTTCTGATCACGCGAGAGCCGGATCTCACGCGTGGCGCACCGCCGGGCGACTGGGCCATCTCTTCAAGGACATTTGATTTCCCGAACTTCGAAACCGATCCGGCCAACGCCACCGAGATGACGGAGGACGTGACTGCGCTCAAGCCGGTTCAACCCACGAAGTTGACGCACAACGTCGCTTCCGTGTTGCCATCGCGTTTTGCCGCGCGTCTTACACTCACTCCGACTGACGGCGAACTGCCGAAGGTGGCTGAAAGGGCGCCCACTCCGATCCTCGGAGCACCGGACGAAGAAGAAGACGCATTTTATGAAGAAGAGGAAACAGCAGAGGCAACTCCACCACCTGCGATAGTTGTGCCGGACGACACGACAGGAACTATCGCTACCGGCCCGGTCGTTCACATCGCCGACAAAAACGGAGCGTTACTCGTCGACTATGCCTATGGGCTTGGCCGCATCGTCGTCCTGGCCGATCCATACATAGTCGCTAATGCCGGCATTCGTTCAAACGATAACTTACAACTCGCGATCAATACGCTGACGATGTACGAAGGCCTGATCGCATTCGACGAATATCATCAGGGCCGCGGCGTCACTCGCAATGCGTTTGCCAGTTATTTTTCCGGCACGCCGGTGCTGGCGATTGGCGCGCAGATCGTACTTTTAATTCTGCTGATACTTTGGACCAACGGGCGTCGCTTCGCGCGTCCGTTGCCTTTGGCACAGGTCGATCGCCGTTCGAGCCTGGAGTTTGTGGCGTCGATGGCAGAACTCCAGGAGCGTTCGCGCGCGTTTGATCTGGCGATCGAAAACATCTATGGACGCACGCGCCGGGTGCTCGCTCGCTACGCGGGTCTCAACTACAACAGTTCACGTTCGGAAATTGCTTCGAGCATTGCATCGCGTGCGAACATCGATGCTCATCAACTGGAAACGTTGATGCGGCAGTGTGAAGAAACCATCAACGGTGAGCCAATCACCTGGCGGCAAGCTGTAGATCTCGTCAGACGATTGCGTGAGGTCGAAAGAAAGCTTGGCTTGCGGATGCGTTCGCGCGAAGTCCGGCAGGCTGCGGAAAACATCTGACGAAACGAGGTCAACAACTAACGAATGTCCGAAATCGTCTTCTCCACCGTTGCCCACATCAAAGGCGAATTGCAAAAAGTCATCGTCGGCCAGGACGACGCGATCGAACAGATCCTGATCGCTGTGCTCGCGGAAGGTCACGCGCTCATCGAAGGCGTTCCGGGTACAGCCAAGACGCTGACTGTCAAAACACTTTCGCGCATCATCAACGCCGGCTTCAGCCGCATTCAGTTCACGCCCGACCTGATGCCGTCGGACATTACCGGCACGAACGTTTTCAATATTGCAAACTCGACTTTCAATCTTCGTCGTGGTCCGATCTTTACCGACATCCTGCTCGCCGACGAAATCAATCGCACACCGCCAAAGACGCAAGCAGCTTTGCTCGAGGCGATGGAAGAACGGCAAGTGACGATCGATGGCGATGCATATCCTTTGTCTCCGATCTTCACCGTGCTCGCGACTGAGAACCCGATCGAATACGAAGGAACGTATCCATTACCCGAAGCACAGCTCGATCGTTTTCAGTTGAAGATAATTTTGGGTTATCCGGGTGAAGAAGAGGAGCGCGAAGTGTTGGCGCGCTGGGACAGTGGCTTCAACGCGAAGCGTTTGGATCAAGTCGACATTCATCCGTTGAGCGACCCGAGTGCGATCATGCAATGCCGTGCTGAAGTGGCGCGCGCGCGGATGGAACCGGGCGTACAGCACTACGCAGTCGATCTGGTGCGGCGTACGCGTTCCCATTCATTCGTTCACTACGGCGCGAGCCCGCGCGCTTCGGTCGCTTTGCTCCTATGCTCGAAAGCCCTCGCGGCAATTCGTGGGCGGGTATTCACAACTCCGGATGACGTGCGCGATGTGGCGTTGCCGGTGCTTCGTCACCGGCTCACATTACGGGCGGAGGCGGAGCTGGACGGCGTGACGCCGGATGCGGTAATCACGGACATTTTGGGCTCGGCCGAGGTGCCTCGTTGAGCTGGTAATGGCCCATTCTTGTACAGAAATGCCGAGGCATTATTCATAAATGTGAACGAGCACGGGGTTTGGGGAATTTGAGATTTTGAAAAATACTTTTGGTTTTTGGATGGATGTCATGGTCCCGACGGCTCCTCACGGTCGTTCTACATAGGTATTTCCGCGCCTCTCTACTAAAAACCGGATATGGGAACATTCCTTGCATAACGCAGACAGGCTGTGTTGTCTCCCTATGTTTGTCGAACTTTTCATCTCACGGATTCCTAACAAGTGAGATTTTGATGATTAAGACTTCTGAAGCCGCAGGGAACTCGTAGACGGCTTCGAGAAGGTCCTCCAACAAAGTATGTTTCGGGAAGGAGCCCAAATGAAGAAATTGCTTTTTGCCTTCATGCTTGCGGCCCTGACTTTGAGCTTATCTGCCTTCACGGCATTTGCTCAAAGCACCGCGGGTGTGACAGGAACAGTTAAGGATAGCAACGGTGCTGTAATTGCCGGTGCTGACGTGAAATTGACGGATACAAAAACCGGCACTGAGTTGTCCACCAAGACCAACGATCAAGGTGTGTACAACTTCCCCAGAGTGGCGCCGGGCATCGGCTACAAGCTCACTTTCACTGCTTCGGGTTTTCAAACTCTGGTAATCAATGAGGTCGCTCTCGGCGTTGGCAACGTGGAAACACACAATGCCGAAATGACTATCGGCGAGGTCTCCGGCACCGTTGTGGTGACGGCCTCCAATGAAGTTACGCTGAACACCTCCGACGCCAGTATCGGTAATGTTATCGGAGAACGAAGACTTAAAGAGCTTCCAATTCAGATTCGTAATTCACCTGCTGCGCTGATCGGTTTGCAACCTGGCGTGGTGGGCAACAACGTTGGTGCGACGGGCACGAACCGTATCGGTTCCGTTACCGGCGCCCGTTCGGACCAGGGCAACATCACCGTCGACGGTATCGACGCGAACGATCAGGCCACGGGCCAGTTCGCAGCAACCGTTGGTAACGCTCCGATCGATGCCATTCAGGAGTTCCGCGCGGTTTCAACGAACCCCGGTGCTGCTGATGGACGAAGCAGCGGCGGCCAGGTCGAGTTGGTGACCAAGAGCGGTACCAACGAGTTCCACGGCAACCTGCGTGAGTACAACCGCACGGCATTCACCGCGGCGAACAGCTTCTTCAACAATCGCGCGGGTGTCGCAAGACCCCAACTGACTCGTAATCAGTTTGGTGGCAGTATTGGTGGTCCAATCGTTAGAGACACGATGTTCTTCTTCTTCGACTACGAAGGACGTCGCGATGCTCAGGGCATCTCCTACTTGCGCGTGGTTCCTTTGGACCACTTCCGCAACGGAAGCCTTGGCTTCTTGAACAACACAGCAGGTTGCGCCGCCACAGCACGGTTGAATACCAACCCTGGCTGTATCACCGTCCTGACTCCGGCTCAGGTTGCTGCTCTCGATCCGGCGCACGTTGGCGGAAACACGGCGTTGCTGAACTTCGTCAACAGCCGCTATCCGCGTGCGAACGACTTGACCGCGGGCGATGGTGTTAACACCGGTGGCTTCCGCTTCAACGCTCCGTCGCAGCGCAAAGACAACACCTACACGACCCGCATCGACTGGAACGCCAGTTCGAAGCAGAAATTCTTTGGCCGTTTCAATATCGCTCGCCGTATCCAGACTGACACCGTCAATTCGGTGGCAGCTCAGTTCCCAGGCGATCCTGAAACCGCTCAAATCATCGTCCGAGACTACGCTTGGGTAGTTGGTCACACGTGGACCGCCAGTCCGAGCTTAGTCAACCAGATTACTGTTGGTGCTTCCCGCTCGGGATTGCTCTTCCCGAACAACTTCGATCCAGTCTCGCCGAATTCATTCACTTTCGGAATGGGTTTGGCCGCGCCGTTTGCGAGTATCAGTGAGCAGGATCGCTTCGTGCTCACGCCGACGATTCGCGACGACGTGACTTGGACCAGAGGTGCGCACTCGTTTGAATTTGGTGGCTCCTTCAAGCCCATCCGTTCACAGTCGGGAATCGTTAACGATTTCAACTTCCCGACAGTCGGACTTGGTGGTCTGCTGACCTCGCTCGACCCATCTCTCCGGCCGGCTACGATCGGAGCAGGCACGGCGCGCTCAGGTAACTACGATTCAGCGTTTGCTTTCCTGCTCGGACGTTACGCTCAGGTCGCTACCAACTTCAACTATAATCAGGATGGTACTCCGTTCGCGCCGGCCACCGGCAAACATCGCGATTACCGCTATAACGAAACCGAACTCTACGTTCAGGACAACTGGAGAGTCAGAAACAACCTGACGTTGAATTTCGGTGTTCGCTGGCACTTGTATCCGGCGCCCTACGAGGCGGACGGATTCCAGGCCGGTCCGGACGTCGATATGCGCAGTTTGTTCGACATCCGTCAGCGCAACAACGCTGCCGGACTTGGGACCGATACCGCCGAGCCTCAGCTCCGGTACGATCTCATCGGCAAAGCGAACAATGCTCGCTCACTTTACGAAACCGATCTGAATAACTTCGGTCCACGTTTTGGTTTTGCCTATACGCCGGCCTTCAGAGACGGCATCCTTGGCAAGATCTTCGGCGATAACAAAACAGTGATTCGCGGTGGCGGTTCACTTGTTTACGATCGTCCAGGCGGCGGTATCACCTTTATTCAGGACCAGGTCTCGTACCTGTTCGACAACTCGTTCACGACGCAATTCCAAGCCTCGTCTCCGACGTCGGCTTTGTTGAATAACCCGCGCTTTACGGGTATGACGACGTTGCCAGTGAACAATCCCGCGCCGGTTATCACGCGGCCGTTCACTCCGTTCCAAGACAACCCGGATTGCCCGTTGCAGCCGACCGGTTTGTGCACGGGTGAATTCAACTACGCGGTTGATCAAAGATTCCGGACTCCCTATTCGATCCAATACAGCTTCGGATTCCAACGCGAGATCCCGGGCAACTTCATCCTGGAAGCCACCTATGTTGGCCGCCAGGGAAGAAAGCTCTTCTCGCAAGCTGACCTGGCGCAAGTATTGGACTTCAGGGATCCAGCCTCCGGTCAGATGATGATTGCTGCATTCAACGCTCTACAGACTCAGGTCCAGGCTGGTCTTACGGGTGGGGCGATTACCCCGCAGCCTTGGTTTGAGAACCAAATGTTTCCAGGCGGAACCGCTCTGATGGCTGGCAACGGCACGCTGCGGCAGCTTGTGTTGCGTGGAGATACCTCCGACGCGATCCAACTGCTCTACGCGAACGGCTTGCTCAATCAGAACGTTGGTATGTCGGCGCAGTTTGGCACCAACATCTACGTCTCGAATCAGGGAGCTTCCAGCTATGACGGCATGCTCGTGAGCTTGCGGAAACGCTTCTCACAGGGCTTGCAGTTTGACTTCAACTACACCTGGTCGCATTCGATCGACAACGGATCGAGTGTTGTGAACACTGTGGCCGGCGGTTTGGTTTGCGATCTTCGCGACCTCCGCGTCTGCCGCGGTAACTCCGACTTCGACATTCGCCACCTCGTCAACGCCAACTTCATTTATGAGTTGCCGTTTGGCCGTGGCCGCATGTTCGGCAGCGGCGTTTCTGGCTGGGCGAATCACATCATCGGTGGTTGGGAAGTTAGCGGTATCTTCACTGCTCGCAGTGGACTACCCTTCAGCACCACGACTACCGCATTCCCGGTGGGCTTCAACTTCAACAGCCCGGCGGGTTTCAATGGCACCAACAACAGTGCGGCTCTGCAGGGTAGCATTCACGATGCAGCCAATGGGACCATCCAGTTCTTCGCGAATCCCACGGCAGTATTCGATCCGGCCAATCCAACGGCCGGTGCGATCCGCTTCCCGCGCCACGGCGAAATTGGTAACCGCAACGTTTTCCGCGGACCCGGTTTCTGGAATCTCGACACCGCTTTGATGAAGAACTTCCAGATGCCATGGTCAGAAAGCCAATCCTTGCAGTTGCGATGGGAATCTTTCAATTTGTTCAACCATAACAGCTTTGGCTTACCGGCAGTTGGTATTACCGGAACGACCTTCGGTACAATCACCACGTCGGCCAGTGCACCGCGCGAAATGCAATTTGCATTGCGTTACACTTTCTAGCTCGGTTTACTTGTTTGAATTTTTGGGCTCCTGCGAAAGTGGGAGCCCGCTTTTTTTAGGCGCCCACCTCAATCGGAGAAAGAACCATGCTGAAACTCTCCCTACAGTGCTTGTCTCTGACTTTGTTTCTAACTGCAGCATTCTCCGGCACGGCCCAGGCTCAAGGCGGTCAAACGCTCTTCGGCGACGTGCGCATAACTGGTGAGAACAATGAAGTGGTGTTCAGGGAGGTCACCCTGATTCTGCGAAAAGTACCGGATGGAGAGGTCGGCCGCCAAACCGTCTCCAGCCGCGGCCGATATCGCTTCACGAATTTGAAGGTCGGAGAATATGAGATTGTGATAGAGGCCGAGGGCAAGGAAATCGGACGTCTGCAACAGATCATGGTCCGATCGGAGCTGAGTAACAGTCCGTATGGTCATCAATACGATCTCGAGTTTCGTTGGCGTGCAAACGCGCCCCCAGTGCAGCCTGCGGCGGGCGTGATCTCGGCGACGGATATTTACGAACGCCCAAGTTCAACTCGGGCACTCTTTCAAAAAGCAGAAGAAGCTGTTGGCAAAAAGAAATTTGACAACGCGGCCGGTCTCCTAAAACAGATCGTCGAAACGGATAACAAAGATTTTCAAGCGTGGACCGCTCTGGGCACCGTTTACTTCGCACAGGAAAAAGTTGCGGATGCCGAAACCGCATACATGAAAGCGATTGAAGTTCATCCCACGTCGGCACGCGCTCAACTCAACCTCGGCCGCCTGCGCTCCTCGCAAAAGAAATTCGAAGAAGCAGTTGATCCACTGACGAAGGCTATCGAGCTGCAACCTGACTCCGGCGATGCGAACTACTTGTTAGGCGAGTGTTACCTGCAACTCAAGAAAGGTTCTAAGGCGATTCCGTATTTGAACGACGCGGCGAAGTTCGGCCGCCCTGATGCTCATCTGCGCCTCGGCTGGCTCTACAACGCAGCCGGTATGAAAGACAAAGCGGCAATCGAATACGAAGAGTATTTGAAAAAGAATCCCGAGTACCCGGAACGAAACAAACTCAAGGAATATATACACGCAAATAAGAAGAGCTGAGCTACACTGCGAACACAGTGCGCTTCGTTTTCACTAAAACTTTCTACTTCCTGGCCGCGCTCGCTTTTGTTCCTCTTTCCTTTGCGTGGCAACGCCCGTGGCTGGTATGGGTCGCGCTCGCTTACGACGTGGTCCTAATCGCGGCCGCGATCGTCGATTCACGGCTTAGCAAGCTGCCCCAAGGATTTCAAATCACGCGACACTTCGGCAGCCGTTTCGCGATGGGCGCTGAAACGGAAGTAAAAATTCATCTCCATAACGCGTCGAATCGCGCGGTTTCTCTAATCATCAAAGATGAATATCCGCCGCAGATGATTCTCAAAGGCGAACGTGAGGGCGAGGTGAAGGTCGACGCTCACAGCACCGCGACGTTGATTTATGAACTGACGCCGCCACGACGCGGCCGTTTTGAGTTTGGCTATGTGGCGTTGCGATTTCGTTCCCGGCTCAATCTCGTTTGGTGTGGAACGCGTGGCGCTGAGCCGGTGGCGGTGAAGGTTTATCCAAACATGCGCCGTGCACGTGAGGCGGAGTTGAAAGCACTCGGCGCGCGTTCGATGGTTGCGTCTCATCGCAAAACATCATGGCGTGGTGAGGGGCGCGAATTCGAATCGATGCGCGATTACGTTCGCGGCGACGAGTTGCGTCACATCTCCTGGACCGCCACCGCGCGGCGCGGAAAACTCACGACGCGCCAGTATCAAATCGAACGCGATCAAACGATTCTTGTCGCCCTCGATGCAGGCCGCTTGATGACCGCACGCATCGAACAGGAAACAAAACTCGACTCGGCAGTTCACGCGACTCTCGCGCTGTTTTCCGCGGCTGCGCGCGCGGGCGACAATGCGGGACTGATCGTGTTTGGCCGCCGGATCAAGAGTTACTTGCCGCCGAGCCGTGGCCGGGATCACATCGATGCGGCGCTCGAGGCGCTCTACGCTGTCGAACCGGAGATGATCGAGCCTTCGTATCCGCACGCGTTTGAGTTTATCGCTGCTAACAGCAAACGCAGGTCGTTAGTCATCCTGCTTACCGATCTCGTGGATGAAGAAGGTTCAAAAGAACTGCTCACGTCGCTCAATCTGCTTCGGCCGCGTCACTTGCCGTTGGTTGTCACGATTGCCGATCGAGATTTGAAAGCAGTGGTGCAGGGAGATCCTGAGACGGTCCACGATCTGTTTACGCAATCAGTTTCGGAAGAGATCATTCACCATCGTGAGGCGGCGCTGAGAATGGTTGAATCGGTTGGCGGTCTCGCGCTCGACGTCACCGCGGCCGCATTGGCGCCGGCATTGCTGGAAACGTATTTGAAAGTGAAGGAACGCGGTCTACTCTGACTGGGTTTTTGGCGCCGGCTCGTGACCGACAAAGAGCAGGTAGCTGAACATCGCGAGCCCGGTCAGCGCTGCGATACTGTACTTGATCCGCGGATCGATTTGCGCCGGCGAAACAAACCCCTCGATAGTTCCCGCGACAATCAGCAAGAGAGCTACTCCGATCATCAAACGAACCGCTTCCATACCGCGCGTTCGCAATGCATCAGTACGCGTAAGATCACCCGGCATGATCATCGCGCTTCCGATCAGTAAACCCGCGCCTCCGGCAATAAAGATACACGACAGTTCGACGACGCCGTGCGCGACCATGAACGTAACCAGGTCGTTGCCGAAACCGGCTTTGTAAGTCAACGCAAGCACTGAAGCGATGTTGGCGCCATTAAAAGCCATGTAGAAAAGCGTTCCGACCCCAGCCATCGCGCCGAAAGCAAACGTATAGATCGTGACCTGAATGTTGTTGGTCATGATCGCGCTGGCGCCGATTTGGTTACCCGTGTTCAGCGATTCCCACCAGTGAGTTTTGGTTTCGATGTACAACTCCCGAAAAGCCGGGTCGACGCCGACGAGCTCGGAAAAATCGGGATCGTATTTGGTGGCTACGAAGCTCAGCACCGCGAAGAGAGCGAAAGTCGCAAACGCGACAAACGTGTAGCGCCATGTGCGGCGAAACGTCTGCGGCAATTCATGCGTGAAGTAGCGGCGTATTCGTTTTCCGCCTTGTGCATCGGCGCGATAGATGCGGCCGTGCGCGCGGATGACGAGGCTGTTCAGATAATTGACGAGTCGCGGATCTCTCGACTCCGCGCGAGCGATGGCCAGGTCGGAGGCCGTGCGCCGATAGATGCGGCCGAGCTCGCGTACCTCCTCGCGGCCCAAACGTCTCAGCGAAGAGTGATCGAGTAGCTTAAGCAGGTCTTCGAGCCGTTGCCAGGCGTTTTTGCGTTGACTGATGAAGCGGTCGGAAGGCATTTTGTCCTTTGTGCTTCGAACTTTGCCGTTCAACTAACGTCGAACGTAGTGTAACTTTGCAAAGTACGAAGCTCAAAGAACAAAGTACAAAGATGCTTCCACTGGTCGAATGTATCCCCAATTTTAGCGAGGGGCGAAGGCCCGAGACGGTGCGGCAAATTGCCGGCGCGATCGCCGTGGTGAAAACTGCGTGCGTGCTCGACACGCATATCGATCCGGATCACAACCGTTCGGTGATTACGTTTGTTGCCTTGCCGGAGCATGTGGTTGAGGCGGCGGTGCAGGCGGTGAAACGCGCATCGGAATTGATCGACATGCGCATGCATAAGGGCGAGCATCCGCGTTTGGGCGCCACGGACGTGTTACCGTTCGTGCCCATCCAGGAAGTGACAATGGACGACTGTGTTCGCCTGGCCCATGAAGCAGGCAAGCGCATCGCGAGCGAGCTGTCCATTCCGGTTTACTTCTACGAGAAAGCCGCGCTGCGGTCCGATCGCATCAATCTGGAGGATGTGCGGCGCGGCGCCTTGGAGTTGTTGCGCGAACAGATCACGACGAATCCCGAGCGTGCGCCCGATGAAGGCACGCTGGTAATTCACGACACGGCAGGCGCGATCGCCGTGGGCGCACGGCCGTTCCTGATCGCGTTCAACGTCGTGCTTCGCAGTGACGACATCGCGATCGCGCGCCAGATTGCGAAAGCCATCAGGGCTCGCAACGGTGGATTGCCATTCGTGAAGGCTTTGGGCTTTCGTCTGTCAACGCGGAGTTGTGTACAGGTATCGATGAACCTGGTGAATTATGAAGTCACTGGAATGGACGCAGCTTATGATGCGATTAAGCGCGAAGCCGAGTCGTTGGGAATCCAAATCGATAGCACTGAAATAGTCGGCCTGGTGCCGCGCAACGCGTTGAATCGTGAAGCCGAGTTTTTCAGCAAGCTGGAAAACTTTTCTGAAGCGAAGATTTTGGAGAATCAGATCGCTAACTGCCGAGCTTGATGATCTCCGTGCGGAGGCGCTTGTGCCGTTGCATCAGCCTCAGATACGTTGTTTCTTCAGCGTCGCCTTTGGCGCGAATGATTCGTTTCAGTAGTTGTTGTTCGACCGCGCTCCAGCGAGTCCAACCAGGTACTAACGACAGCAACGACTCAAACCTCCGTCCCTGTATTCTTAGTCCAATCTTCCGCACCTGAAACTGGTCCCAATCACCCGCGCGCTTCTGGTCGAGCTCAAAAATCATCGGACTCGCAGCCAGGTTCCGCAGCGTACGCGCCGAAGTGCGATAACCTTTCTGCTCGGCGATCTTCTGTTCCTCTTTTTCTGTTAGTTGCAACGCTTCTGGCTCAGTCGAGCGGAAGCCGAGCTTGCGATAGAACCAAAACGCACCCGATTCGATTCCTTCTTCGTTCTCGTGACCGATCTGATAAGGCTCAATCGAAAACGCGGTAACACCTGCGAAATGGCGCATCACGTTTAGTATTCGCGCATACAGCCATGCGGTCTCGCCGTCGCGAAACGTGTAGTAAAGATTGAACCCGCCTTCCATTCGTTCGAACAACGAAAGCCCTTCGAAGTAACCGATAGGCACGCCGTTCTTGTAGATCATCGTTGCGTGACTAGCGCGCAACGGCAGGCGTTTCCCCGCCGGCAACCCGAAGAGATGTAGTTGAACGCCGCGGCCCAGGTCGGTTTGATAGACGTGCGCCGGATCACCGTGCGTAAAACCGTAAAGCTCGCGATAACGAATCGTCGACGCTTCCAGCGCCAGATCCAAAGCCCGTTCGCCGTCTCGCTGAGGGAACTTTCGGAACGCCGGCGGGGGCGCATTCAACTCGTCGCGCAGATTGACGTCGCGGCGTTGAATGAAAGGTTCGTGGTGATAGAACATGCTGCGCATTGGGGCGCGCAGGCCGGTTCGCGTCGAACGAAAGCGTGGTGTCCACTGAACGAAGATCTGTTGCGAATCGTAGAGTTCGGCTTTCTCTTTATCATGCTTGGCTAGTTGGTCGAAGCGTTCGATCAACCACGAAACCTCCGTTTGTCGGCCACGCGCCGCCGCCAACCACTTGCGATAAGGAACATTCGCTTCGACGTTCGCGTCGTCTTCCAGCAGCGGCATGAACCGCGGCCACGTTTCGGCTAATCGATTTTCGTTCTCAAACCAGTCCCAATAGATCGCGATCTGTGCCGGGTGATTTTTAACCAGCCAGCGAACGATGAAAAAGCTAAACGTGTCGGTCACGGAAGTGCCGGCGATACCTGAGACACTCGGGTGCTCGAGGCTCGACAGATCGACCTCACGCTCACGCAGTTTCGAAACTCGGTCGGCGAACGCGTGCAGTTGATCTTCGGCGAGACGCGCAATCGCAGCGTTGTGAGGAAAGCCACGAACAAACAGCAGCAACTCGTGCAGTCGGATCAGCGCCTCGGGATCTTGAAACCGCTTTCGCGCGAGACGTTCGAGTAGCGTTTGCACGCGCTTCGCGTCTTCTGGACCAAAACTGGTTTTGAGTTTGTCGAGTTGATCGAGCATGTCTTCAACCTCTGTGTCTCTGTGTCTCGGTGGTGAATTTTTCTAAGTCACTTAAACCACAGAGACACAGAGACACAGAGTTGAGCTTACGCCCGGCGTATAAACTTTGCGGCGACCCAGCCGGCGAGTACGAGCGCCGAAAGAATGATCCAATTGTAGCGATCGCCGTACGTCACACCTGGAAAGTGATTGCTGATCATGATGAACACAACCGGCACGGCCATGAACGTGTTCTGCTTGGACCGCAACTTAGCGCGCGCGGAAAGCCGCTCGTCGGGTTTGCGTCCTTCGTTCAACGCCGCAATCATCTTTCGTTGCGACGGCAGGATGTGCATCCAAACATTCGCGGCCATGATCGTGCCGAAGATCGCGCCGAGATGAATGTAAGCAGCGCGCGCACTGAACACCTGCGTCAGTCCGTAGGCGATCGCCACGATCAGAATGTAAGCGACGACTGCAAACGCCTTTTCGTGGCGTCCCAAAGGCGATGACATCAACACGTCGTAAACAAAACCCGAAGCGAAGATCACGCCGATGCCCAATGCGACCGCCCAACCGAGACTGATGTCGTACACGTCCGCGTCGATCAACGCGCCGCCGCCGAGATAGTAAATCAGCACCAGCAACGCGAAACCGCTGAGCCACGTTATGCCGGCTTCCCAACGAAACCAGTGCAACGTGCGCGACGCGAGGTCCGGCACTTTGCGCCGTTCGACAACGTAGAAACCGCCGCTGTGGACCATCCAAACCTGCGCCGGGACGCCGGTGGCCGCCACTGCTTTTTCCTCTTCAGTCAAACGCGCGTCGAGCCACGTGAAGTAGTAAGTCGTGCCTACCCACATGATGCCGGCAAAGACGTGTATCCAACGAAAAAGGAGATTGAGCCATTCGCTGAGAGTCGGATCGAGAATCATCTGTACTTGTGCTTGGTACTTTGTACTTTGTTCTTTCGTAACTTCCCAACAACTCGACAAAGAACAAAGCGCTAAGATCGAAGATCTAAGTACTAACTTCCGCGATAGGTGGAATAGCCGTAAGGACTGATCAGCAACGGTACGTGATAATGCTGCGATGCATCGTCGACATTGAACACCACCGTCACTTGCGGATAGAAGCAGGCAAGACTGAGCGAAGAGAAATAAGGTTCAGTGTCGAAGACCAGCCGGTAGGTTCCGTTTGACACCGGACGATCGACGAGAAAGAAAGGCTTCACGCGGCCGTCCTGATCGGTCCACGCGTGGCTCAACTCGGTCCAGCTTTCGTCGTTGTTCTGGAGTTCGAGTGAAACAGCCACGCCGCTCGCAGGCGCGCCACGCGAGGTGTCGAGTACGTGGGTGGAAATCGTGCTCATTAAGACTCGAGTAGTTTTCGTAATCTCAACTCGGTGATCTTTGCTTGTTCTGCGGCAGCAATCGGTAATTCTACTGATACTTCGTTGGGCAGCCGCTCTTCGAGCAGCGCCAGTATCTCATCAGTTGACTTACCCGTGGCACAAACTATGAAAATAAAACCGAATTTCTGCTCGTAATCGACGTTTAACGTTGCCAGTTTCTCGATTGCTTCGTGGGCGGCGTTTTGGACGCCCAGTTGTTCCTGCGCCGACCACTGTTGCGACTGTGCGGAAACTGTATTGGCCGCTTTTCTCTCGCCGATCTTCGGATGGCTGCGAAACGCTTCGAGCCAGTCGCTCTCATCCAGCGACCACCAGCCTTCGTTTGCTTTCGCGATCAGTTGTTCGAGCGACGAGTAAGGACGTTCGCGTTCGACTGTTTCTGCCCAGCGCGTCGCGCCGCAACACTTCAACAGCTCCTTACGCGCGTCTTCAGGAGCGAGTTCATTGAACCACGCGAGATCGTGCATCGCTGTCACTCGGCCAACGTGCCGTAGACGCGTAACCGGCTTACGCCGCCGTCTGGAAAGATATTGAATCGCAGATGCGAAACGACACCTGTGTTTGTCAGTTCGCGATCGAAATAGTGATGTGTGTGAGCCTGGAGTTTTGTCCGCGACAAGACGTTGGCCCACACGAGTGACTGGTGCGTGAGATCCGCGGAATCGGTAACGCTGCACGCCTCGAGCGAACAGCTTTCCGGGAAGTTGCCCTTGAAGTGCGACGTGTCTACTTCAACCGATTGTATCTGCCCCGGGCGGGCGAGTTTAATGATGGCCCAATCGTAACCTGGCCCACGACGCCGTTTTGTTTCCCATCCGTCGCTCATGTCCGCGGCGCGTCCCGGCATGATCAGGTTGTGACGATGACCGAAGAACATGTCGCTGCATGAAAGCACGAGCGCGCCGTTCTCCGCCGCAGCCAGATCGATGTGACCACCAGCGCGTTTGAGCCGTTCCCAATCCGGCACGACCTCTCCATACACGCGCAGCCGCGCGACACCGCCGTCAGGATAAATCCGGAAACGAAGATGCGTGATCCGTTCCGCGTGATCGATCGAAAACGGATTGCGCGAATCGCCGGCTAAAGGCGATTGCGGCAACAACGGCGCCCACTGGACCGACTCATCAACCAGCTCTTCTTCGGTCGGGAGTCCCCCGAACGCAGCTCCATCGAGCGAACAATGTTCGGGATAGTTGCCACGGAAATAACTGGTATCAACCACAACACCGCGAACGATACCCGCCAATCCCAAACGAACGATGCACCAATCAAACCCCGGCGTGCGCCGCCTTCGACTCTCCCAACCATCCATCCACTTGCCGCGATCCGTGTACTTCCCCTCAATAAAAACCGGCTCGCTCGCCCTCAACAAATTCTCCTTCGGCGCAAAAAAATCATCATTGGCAACCAGCACCGCACCGCCAACCTTTTCCGAAGCGAGATCTATTAAGTCCGTGAAGTTCATAAGCCACAAAGAGGCACAAAAGGCACAAAAGGCACAAGAGGCACAAGAGGCACAAGAGGCACAAGAGGCACAAGAGGCCTGACTCAGGTAAGAATGTACTTTTTTATCTCTAGTCGTGAAGCGCCAAAGTTGATTAGCAGGCCGTGCTCGACCCGCGCTGCACGAAGGTAGCCAAGCAATTGCGCGGTGTGTGCGTCGACGAGAGCGGTACAACCCTTGATTTCACAAATAAGGGACCCCTCCACGAAAAGATCCGCAATCAATAAACCGAGAAGTGTTCCGTCTTCGTCATACACCCTCATTCGCTGCTGTTGTTCAACTTTAATATCCTGCTTGCGGAGCCGGTTCGCGAGTGCGTTTTCGTAAATCTTTTCGTTGAACCCGCTCCGCAGGTACTGGTGAATCTCTAAACTTGTCTTACGAATTATGTCACAAAGCATGAGGATGCTACGGCTGTGAGGATCCGCCGCCATATATAAACTCTCCCTTTCCTAATTGTTCTTGTGCCTTTTGTGCTTCTTGTGCCTCTTTGTGGCTTTCATCATATATTTTTTTGCCGCGAAGAAAAGTCTTTTCCACGACACCGTTGAGTATCTCTCCCTGATAAGGCGTGAGTTTATGGCGATGATAAAGCCTATCCGCCTCAACGGAGAACGACCGCGTTGCGTCCCAGATGATGATGTCTGCGTCGCATCCGGCGGCGATGGTGCCTTTGCGGGTTTCGAGGGAAACTTGCCGTGCCGGATTTGTGCAGAGCCAGTTGGTCAACTCGCGTAATGAAAAGCCGCGGCGCCGTGCTTCGGTCCAGGTCACTGGCAGACGCAGTTGTAATGATGCGATGCCGCCCCACGCGGCCATGAAATCACCGGTCTCGCGCAACTTCATGTCTGCCGGACACGGCGAATGGTCAGACACGACCATGTCGATCGTTCCATCAGCCAGACCCTGCCAAAGCTTCTCACGATTCTCACTCTCGCGAATTGGCGGACAGCATTTGAACTCCGTCGCGCCCTCCGGAATCGTTTCTGACGCGAAGTGAAGATAGTGCGGACACGTCTCGGCGGTAATCTTCACGCCCGCCGCCTGCGCTTCACGAAGCATCGGCAACGCGTCGGAAGAAGAAAGATGAACGATGTGTACGCGCGTGCCGAATTCACGACTCAAACGGATCATCAATTCGATCGCCTCATCCTCCGCTGCTCGTGGCCGCGAACGAAGAAACGCTTCGTAATCCGTGTTATCCGCGGCCTTCATCGGCCCCGGTAATTCCGCATGCACGATCAACATCGCGTCGATCCGTGAAAGCTCCGGCATCGCAATACGTAGATCGTCTTCAGTGACGTGCGGGAACTCATCGACACCCGAAGGCACAAGAAAGCACTTGAATCCAACGACACCGGCCGCAAACATCCGCGCGAGCTCGGACGTGTTCCCCGGCACAACACCACCCCAAAACCCGACGTCGACAAAGCAATCGTCCTTCGCTGTGTCGAGTTTTGTTTTGAAACCGGCGAGTGTTGTCGTGGGCGGAATGGAGTTGAGCGGCATATCGATCAGGGTCGTCACACCGCCTGCCGCCGCGGCGCGAGTCGCAGTTTGAAAACCTTCCCACTCGGTACGGCCCGGAGAGTTGATGTGAACGTGCGTATCCACCAACCCCGGCATCACGATCGCATCGCTGGCCGCTTCTACGATCTCGCAGTTCTCTAAAACATCTTCAAATGGCCGTACCGCAACGATCTTCTCACCGCAAACATGAATCGACGCCGGACCAATCGCGTCCGCTGACACTACCGTTTGCCCACGAATGATCAGATCGACATCCGACATGCAAAGTTAGAAAGACGGCGGTGGTGGCGGTAGATTCGAGGCGATCTCGTTCCCGTCACTCAATCCAAACACCTTTTCATACGCAACTGCGATCGCGCCATACTGAATCGGAAACACAAGAAACGCTCCGATATAACACAGCAACAGCCCGACGAAGGTTAAGAGTCCGGTAAGCAGCGTCATTCCCAGAATTCCCCAGAAGTTAGCCATCGCCGCTCTGAAGCTCAACTTAATCGCGTCCATGGCTTGCAGCTTTCGATCGACAATCAACGGGTAGGTAAACGTAAATCCAATCGAAATGAAGACGATAATGACGATCATCACGAGCCAGAAGATCGCAAACATACCCATCACGCCCAGCATCGCAGCGGGGTTTGGTTCATTACCTTGCACTGCTATCGACAGAATGAATCCGACGTAGAACAGCAAATATGCCGGAACGACAATGGCTATGATCGGGATTACGTGCAGCAGTGTGACGACCAGGCTTGGACCAAAATAGTCGAACCCTTTGAAGAGAAGACCAAACTCAAACGGCTCGTTCCGCATTCGTTTGAAGTACGTCATGTCCAGTCCGCACATCATTGGACCAAGCAAAATGCCCATGGGCACCGCTGAGCCGATCAGCACCGCCACCGCAGCCA